>Ga0182792_1000618_pt1 | contig 32075 bp, 28 predicted proteins | sample Passage237B_FD_130497 | JGI IMG/M metagenome (GOLD analysis project Ga0182792, IMG submission 130497) | Cellulose adapted compost microbial communities from Newby Island Compost Facility, Milpitas, CA, USA - Passage2 37B (version 2) (version 2) ...
CAGCCAGCAACCCCTCCGCTCGGTGTACACTTCGCGCGCTCCCATTCGCCGGACCCGCGCCATGCCCATCCACGAAATCCGCCACCCGCTCGTCCGTCACAAGATCGGCCTGATGCGGGAGGCCGACATCAGCACCAAGAAATTCCGCGAACTCACGGCCGAGCTGGGCCGCCTGCTGGCCTACGAGGCGTGCAAGGATTTTCCGCTGGAGACGGTCACGCTGCGCGGCTGGGCCGGGCCGGTGGAGGTGGATCAGATCAAGGGCAAGAAGGTCACGGTGGTGCCGATCCTGCGCGCGGGGCTGGGCATGCTGGACGGCGTGCTGGACATGATCCCGAGCGCCAAGGTGAGCGTGGTGGGCATTGCCCGCAACGAGGAGACGCTGCAGCCGGCGCCGTACTTCGAGAAGTTCGTCGGCCATCTGGGCGAGCGCATGGCGCTGATCATCGACCCGATGCTGGCCACGGGCGGCTCGCTGGTGGCGACGTGCGACATGCTCAAGCGCAAGGGCTGCGCGCAGATCCGCGCGCTGGTGCTGGTGGCGGCACCGGAGGGCATCGCGAGGATGGAGGCCCACCATCCGGACGTGGACATCTTCACGGCCAGCATCGACAGCCACCTGAACGAGAACGGCTACATCATCCCCGGCCTCGGAGACGCCGGGGACAAGATCTTCGGCACCAAGCACGGCTGACCCCCTTTCCGACCCCCCAGGAGCGACGATGAACGACTTCCCGAAAGAGCCCGTCTGGCGTCAGGCCATCGCCGGTGGGCAGATCCTGTTCGTGGCCTTCGGCGCGCTGGTGCTGGTGCCGCTGCTGACCGGGCTGAACCCCAGCCTTGCCCTGCTGGGCGCCGGCGTGGGGACGCTGCTGTTCCAGTGGGTGACGCGGCGCGAGGTGCCGATCTTCCTCGGTTCGAGCTTCGCCTTCATCGCGCCGATCATCTACAGCATGCAGACCTGGGGGCTGGCCGCGACGATGGGCGCGCTGGCCTGCGTGAGCCTGGCCTACTTCGCGCTGGCCGGGCTGGTGTGGCGGCACGGCGCGGAGATCGTGCACCGCTACATGCCGCCGGTGGTGATCGGGCCGATCATCATGATCATCGGCCTGTCGCTGGCCTCGGTGGCGGTGAACATGGCCAGCGGCCGCAGCGGCGACGGCTCGGTGGAGCTGGTGGCCTATGGCCCGGCGCTGGCGGTGGCGGCGGTGTCGTTCTGCACCACGGTGGCCGTGGCGGTGTTCGCGGGCGGGCTGCTGCGCCTGCTGCCGATCCTGGCGGGCGTGGCGGCGGGCTACGTGGCGGCGATCGTCGCCGGGATGGTGGATTTCTCGATCATCGCGGCCGCGCCGTGGTTCGCGGTGCCGGACTTCACGGCGCCCACCTTCGAGCTGGCCGCAATCCTGTTCATGCTGCCGGTGGCGCTGGCGCCGGCCATCGAGCACGTGGGCGACGTCGTCGCCATCGGCGGAGTCACGGGCAAGGACTACACCAAGAGCCCCGGCCTGCACCGCACGCTGGCCGGCGACGGGCTGGGCGTGCTGTTTGCCGGCATGATCGGCGGGCCGCCGATCACGACGTATTCCGAGGTCACGGGCGCCGTGACGCTGACGCGCAACTTCAACCCGGCGATCATGACCTGGGCCGGGATCTTCGCCATCGCGATGGCCTTCGTCGGCAAGTTCAACGCCGTGCTGGCCACGGTGCCGGTTCCGGTGATGGGCGGCATCATGATGCTGCTGTTCGGCTCGGTGGCGAGCGTGGGCCTGAAGACGCTGATCGCCGCGCGCGTGAGCATGGACGAGCCGCGCAACCTGGTCATCGTGTCGTCCATCCTCGTATTCGGCGTGGGCGGGCTGGCGCTGAACATGGACGGCTTCACGCTGCAGGGCGTGGGCCTGTGCGGCCTGCTCGCGGTGCTGTTCAACATCGTCCTGCCCGAGCGCAAGGCGCAATGACGGCGCGGCCCCGGCGGGCACGCGCCGCCGGGGCCGCCGCACTCGGGCCCGCAACCGTTCCACGCCCATGACCGAGCCCGGCTCCGCCCCCGACGACCGCATCCCGCGCGCCGCGCTGCTGCTGGCCAACCTGACGCCGGTGGCGGGCGTGCTGTTCCTCGGCTGGGACGCGCACTACCTGCTGCTGCTCTACTGGCTGGAGAACCTCGTGGTCGGCGGCTGGACGCTGGTACGCATGCTGCACGTGGGCCGGCTGCGCGTGCTGCCGCAGGCGGCCTTCTTCACCTTCCACTATTCCTTCTTCTGCGCCGGCCACGGCATCTTCCTGCTGACGCTTACGGAGCGGCCCGGCGAGGCGCCGCCAGACGACTTCGACGACGGGAGCTTCGTGCTGTGGATGCCGTTCCGGCTGCTGGTGTCGCAGTTCGAGTGGATCGCCGGGCGCATGCCCGAGCTGTTCGGCCTGCCGCTGCTGGCCTTCGTCCTCAGCCACGGGGTGTCGACGCTGTACCACCACTTCCTCGGGCGCGAGGACGCCGGCCGCGACGCCGACGACATCATGTTCGACCCCTACAAGCGCATCGTGGCGCTGCACATCGCCATCATTCTCGGCGCCATGGTCATCCTCGAGACGGGTACCGCGACCGCCGCGCCGGCGCTGTTGCTGCTGGTGGCCGGGAAGATCGCGATCGACCTGCACCAGCACCGTGACGCCCACCGCAAGCGGCGCGCGGGCGCGGGCCCGCGCGGACGATACCGGCGGGGCGGAAGCGGCACCCAGGGCGGGGACGGAGCGGACGGCGGCGACTGAGGCCGCGCCGTCACAGGCGGAAGGCGAAGGTCAGCGCGCCGAACACGTCGCTGTTCTTCTGGCCGTGGAATTCCTTGCTGCGCACGACGTGCGTGTAGCTCACGCGGACGTCGCGCCAGTCCAGCACCAGGCCGAACTGCAGGTCGCCGACGAGCTTGCGCTTGTCCACGCTGCGGCTGTCGCGGAAGGTGTTGCCATCGAGGAAGATGTTGCGCGCCACGGCGCGCGCCTCGATGCCGGCGAAGGCGTACCAGCGAAAGTCGCGCGGCGGCGCGAAATCGCCCGAGCCCGGCAGGCCGGGCTGGATGCGCGACGGCCCGTAGTCGTCAGGCAGGTTGGGCCCGTAGCGCAGCATCAGGCCGCCGTTGGCGTACGTGAACACGTTGCCCAGCGCGCCACCGACGTGCGCGCCCAGATCCAGCTCGCGCCCCAGCAGCCTCGTGCTGGCGATGCCGCGCCAGGTGCGCTGCCAGGTCGCCACCACGCCCAGCTCGTTCTTGAGCTGGGTATCCCAGCCACGCGGCTTCTTGGAACCGATCTGCTTGTGCACCCAGGTCTGCGTCTGCCGCGCCAGCGCCGCCGGTCCGACCACGCCGATCGTCAGGCCGAACTGGTCCACGACACGTCCGGTCTCGATGCCCAGACCGATCGACCCGTACAGCCAGCCTGCATACGGCCGCTCGCCCCGCGGCGGATCGACGATGGTGATGTCGCTCGGCGTGAACATGCTCTGGCCGAAGGCGTAGCCATAGCGGATGGTGCCGTCGTCCGGAAACCACGGCATCAGCTGTGCGAACTCCCGCGCCCACTCCGGCACTGGCCGACGCTGGTCCGGCACCCACGCGAAGCGCACCCCGTTGGTGTAGTGCCGGTCGGCATCGTAGAACAGGTCGTTCTCGATGTTGACGCTGAACGTGCCCTCGGGCAGCCCGTCGTCGTCCTGCGCGTGGGCGGGGAACGCGCTCAGCGCGCACAGCAGCGGAAGCAGACGGGCAGTTCGGGCAAGCATGGGCGCGGGCGGGAAGTGGGAACTGCCGGAATTGTACCCGCCCCGCCCCGGCACGCCCCGCGTCGCCATGTAACAACACCTCCCGGCGCGGGCGCCACGCCGCCCGCCGGCGCCGACCCGCCTCTCCTATCATTGCCGGATGTCCCCGAAACACACCTCCCCCCGCATCACCCATCGCGGCGTGCTGGCACTGGCCATGCCGGTGATGCTGTCCAACGTATCCACGCCGCTGATCGGCGTCGTCGATACGGCCGTGGTGGGGCAGATCCCCGATCCGGCGCAGATCGGCGCGGTGGCGGTGGGGGCGCTGGTGTTCACCTTCGTGTTCTGGGCTTTCGGCTTCCTGCGCATGGGCACGACGGGGCTGACGGCGCAGGCGCTGGGCGCGCGCGACGGCGACGAGGTGCTGGCCTGCCTGGGCCGTTCGCTGCTGATCGCCGGGGGCGTCGGCGCGGCGCTGATCGCGCTGCAATGGCCGATCCGCGAGATCGCGTTCGCGCTGCTCGACGGCAGCGAGCGTGTGGAGGGGCTGGCGCGCGACTACTTCGACCTGCGCATCTGGGCGGCGCCCGCGACGCTGGCCAATTACGCGCTGCTGGGCTGGTTCATCGGACGCGGACGCCCGGGCACGGCGCTGGTGCTGCAGCTGACGCTGAACCTGTCGAACGTGGCACTGGACGTGCTGTTCGTGCTCGGGCTGGACATGGGCGTGACCGGCGTGGGACTCGGCACGCTGCTGGCCGAGTGCATCACGGCCGGGGTGGGGCTGGGACTGGCGTGGGTGCATGCGCAGGCCATCGACGGACGGCTGTCGCGCGCGCGGCTGCTGGACCCGGCGCGGCTGGCGCGCACGCTGGCGATCAACCGCGACATCATGATCCGCTCGATGGCCCTGATCGCGATGTCGATCTGGTTCGTCGCGCAGGGCGCCCGGCAGGGCGAGGTGGTACTGGCCGCCAACGCGGTGCTGATGCACTTCGTCTCGACGGCCTCGTACTTCCTCGACGGACTGGCCTTCGCGGCCGAGGCGCTGGTGGGCCATGCGGTGGGCGCGGCGAAGCGGAGCATGTTCGACGCCGCGGTGCGCGTCACGACGCTGTGGGCGGCGCTGCTCGCGGCGGCGCTGTCACTGGTCTTCCTGCTCGCCGGACCGGCGGTGATCGATCTGCTGACGGTCGATCCGGGCACGCGCGAGGCCGCACGCACGCACCTGGTCTGGGGCGCGCTGGCACCGCTGGCCGGGGTGTGGGCCTTCCAGCTCGACGGGGTGTTCATCGGCGCCACGCGGACCGCCGAGATGCGGCGCTCGATGCTGGGGTCGCTGGCGGTCTTTCTTGCCGTGTGGTGGCTGCTGCGCGGCTGGGGCAACCACGGGCTGTGGGCGGCCTTCCACGTCGGCTACGTGGCGCGGGCGCTGACCCTGGGCTGGTATTACCCGCGACTGGCGCGGCGCGTGGGGACGGAGCCGGCGTGATCCGCCGCCGGGGCCGCCGGCCGGGGCACGCAGCGCACCGCGTCGCCGACCCGGATGCGGCCGGAGACGAGCACGCGCGCGGTCACGCCACCGTGTCCGCGCATGGCGTTGAAACCGCCGGGACCGAGGACTTCCTCCATCCGCGAGCAGGGGTCGCAGCTGCCGGTGATCTCGAACACGGCTTCGCCGACCTGCAGCACGAGCGGACGGTCCTGGAACAGCGTGCGGGCAGAGAGCAGGTTGAGGCCGGAGACGACGAGGTTGCGGCGCAGCCCGGCGGGATCGACCTCGGCGCGGCCGGCGAAGGCGGCGATGGCCGGCAGGTGCTCGGCCTGGATCAGCGTGACCTGGCGCTTGCTGCCGCCGGGCCGGCTCGGCGGCGCGAAGGACGCGCGATCGCCGTCGAGCCCGCGCTCGGCCAGGGCTTCGATTTCGGTTACAGACTTTACCGGCAGCAGGCGCCCGGGACGCAGGAAAATGGCGTCCACACGGCCTTCGCGCGGGTACCGGGCCGTGATGTTGCGCATCGACGGCTCGTCCAGATCGATATCCTCTCCGGTGTTCATTGCGGACCCTGCCCGTCGGCCGGCTCCCGCGCCTCCTTGCGCTGCGCGAGGTAGCGGCGGATGCCGATGCCGGCGAAGGCCACGGTGAAGACGGCGCCGAGGAAGCGCGTGACGCCGGCCAGCGGCTGCAGTTCCGGATCTCCGGTGCCGATGAGGATGGTCGGGAGCAGGAACACGCCGATGGCCAGCCCGCCCGCGGCGAGCTTGGCCGAGAAGGTCCAGTCCGAGCGCAGGGCGATCTGGTAGAGGCGTTCGTTGCGTTTGAAGCGGTGGCGCATCACGGTTCACGAAGAAGCGGAGTCGGGGCATCTTACCGTCCGGGGCGGCCGGCACAAAGAACCCGGCGCCCGGCGCGCTGTCCATCGGGACACCACAAGGAGAAGAGCATGAAGAATCTGCCGAGACTGGCACTGGCCGCATTCGCGGCGCTGACCACCCACGCCGCGATCGCCCAGGACGGGCCGGAGGGCGCCTACGTGGGCATCCTGCCCTGCGCCGACTGCCCGGGAATCGAGGTGCGGCTCGACATCCTCGACGACGGCGCCTTCCACCAGCGCAGCGTCTATCAGGAGCGCAACAGCGGCTTCGACGCGATCGGCCGCTGGGAGCAGGACGGCGGGCGGCTGCGCCTGCACTACCAGAACGGTGACCGCGCCTGGCTGGCGCTGGACGAGGACGCGCTGACGCTGCTCGACGCCGGGGGCAAGCCGATCGAGTCCAACCTCAACTACACGCTGCACCGGTCGGAGCGCCTCGCGCCGATCGAGCCGCAGGTGCGGCTGGACGGACATTTCACGTACTACGCCGACAGCGCCCAGCTGGCCGACTGCACCACCGGCCGCAAGCTGCCGGTGGCGATGCGCGGCGACTACCTGCGCATGGAGCGCGCCTGGAACCACGCCCGGGCCACGCTCGAGAACCCGCTGCCGGTAATCGTGCAGGGTCGCATCGTGAATCGCCCGAACATGGAAGGGCCGGCGCGCCCGATGCTGGAGGTCGAACGCCTGATCTCGGCCGGTGAGCCGGTAAGCTGCTCGCCGCGTCAGGCCGCAGGCCTGTTCGGCACGCAATGGGTGCTGCGCGAGCTGATCGACCAGCCGGTGGCCGACGCGGGCGAGCGCGCGGCCTACATCGAGTTTGCCGACGAGATGCCGGCACGCGTGTCGGGCTCCACGGGTTGCAACCGCTTCTCCGGCAACGCCACGCTGACCGGCGGCTCGGTGCTGTTCGGCGCGCTGGCGAGCACGAAGATGGCGTGTCTGGATTCGGACGCGCGCGAGCAGGATTTCCTCGCCGCGCTGGAGGTGGCGCGCAACTGGCGCATCCACAACGGCCGTCTGGAACTGCTGGACGCCGCGGGCCGCCCGGTGGCGGTGTTCACGCCGCGCTGAGCGCGCTCAGGGCTCGAACTCGACGCCGTAGCGGCGCTTGAGGAAATCGCGCAGGTAGGCCAGCACCTCGGGTTTGGTGTTGGCGAGCGGCGCGCGGATGCGCCGCAGCTCGGAGCCGTAGAGCACCGGATAGCCACCCAGCGCTTTCTCGGCGTCGCTGTGGAAGGCGGCATCGCGTACCATGGCCGCGACGGCGGCGCGCACCACCTCGGCTTTCTTCGGCGTCACCCTGGGCGGCAGCCACAGGCTGGCGCGCGCCTGCTGCACCAGCGGCACGACGAGCCGGAAGGCATCCCAGGCCGGGCCGGACGGCGGCTTGCCGAAGACGCGCTCGTACAGCGCGGGCGCGGTGATGAGGTCCGGCACGGCCGGATCGGGCAGCGAGCGGCCCTCCTCGTCGAGAAAGCCGATGGCGTACAGCGGCATCACGCGCTTGAGCCGCACCAGCGGTTCGAGCCGCGACAGATACACGGGCGTGGACTGCGTGTTGATCGTCAGCTCTCCGCGCTCGAAGGCGGCCAGCGTCTCGCTGCGCCCGCCGAAACCCGGCACCGGACGGTAGGCCAGGTCGAACAGTTCCAGCGCGATCAGCGATTCGATCTGCCCGATGGGGTCGTTCACGCCCTTGGTGATGCGGCCGCGGATGCGCTGGATGTGCAGCGGAGAGGAAATGCCGGCGTCGGACGAGACCACGGTGACGTGCCCCATCGGCGAGGCCAGCAGCGGCTCGACCAGACGGAAGTCGAGCTCCAGGCCGCGCAGCCCGAGCATGGAGCGCAATTTCAGGTGGCCGGAAGCGGCCAGCAGCGTCAGCGGCCCGTCGGCCGGCGCGTTCACGAAGGCGTTGGCGCCGACCACGCCGCCGGTGCCGGTGATGTTCTCGACGACGATGTCGGGCTTGCCGGGCAGGTGGCGCCCCAGATGACGGGCGACGAGGCGGGCGAAGGTGTCGGTGCCGCCCCCCGCGGTGAAGGGGACGATGATGCGCACCACCTCGGCCCGTACGCCCGCCCCCGCGCAGAGCAGGCACAGCGCGGCGAGGGTGACGCACAGCGGTCGCAGCAGCGAAGGCATGGGCAGGTCTCCGGACAGCCCCGCCATTTAGTCATGCATGGCGCATGCATGCAAGCCCGCAGCGGACGTAAACGACGACGGACCCCGCGGGGTCCGTCGTTTCATGCGCAAGAGGCAGCGGCTCAGCGCGGCAGCAGGCTCTCGCCCATCAGGTACTCGTCGACGGCGCGGGCGGCCTGACGGCCCTCGCGGATCGCCCACACGACGAGGCTCTGGCCACGGCGCACGTCACCGGCGGCGAAGACCTTGTCGACGTTGGTGCGGTAGCAGCCCTCGCCGTCGGTCGTGGCCCTGGCGTTGGAACGCGCGTCCTTCTCCACGCCGAAGGCGTCGAGAAGGCCGCCGACCGGATGGACGAAGCCCATCGCGAACAGCACGAGGTCGGCCTTGATCTCGAACTCCGAGCCCGGCACCTCGACCATGCGGCCGTCCTTCCACTCCACGCGGCAGGCGCGCAGCTTGGTGACCTTGCCGTTCTCGCCGATGAACTCCTTGGTGGCGACGGCGAAGTCGCGCTCGCAGCCTTCCTCGTGCGAGGTCGAGGTGCGCAGCTTGATCGGCCAGTACGGCCAGGTCAGCAGCTTGTCCTCGCGCTCCGGCGGCATCGGCATCAGCTCGAACTGCGTCACGGACGCGGCGCCGTGACGGTTGGAGGTGCCGACACAGTCCGAACCGGTGTCGCCGCCGCCGATGACGACGACGTGCTTGCCGGCGGCCGAGATCGGGTTCCGGGCGCGGCCGGCGACTTCCTTGTTCTGCGGAACGAGGAACTCCATCGCGAAATGCACGCCGTCGAGCTCGCGGCCCGGCACGGGCAGGTCGCGCGGCACTTCGGAGCCGCCGGCGAGGACGATGGCGTCGAACTCCTTCTTCAGCTGCTCGGCGCTGACGACCTCGGTGGCGTCGTTGTTGATGCCCGGCGGCAGCTTGCCGTCACCGACGATGACGCGGGTGCGGAAGGTCACGCCCTCGGCCTGCATCTGCTCGACGCGGCGGTCGATCAGGTGCTTCTCCATCTTGAAGTCGGGAATGCCGTAGCGGAGCAGGCCGCCGACGGCGTCGTTCTTCTCGAACACCGTCACGTCATGGCCGGCGCGGGCGAGCTGCTGCGCGGCAGCCAGGCCCGCCGGACCGGACCCGACGACGGCGACTTTCTTGCCGGTCTTGGTCTTCGGCGGCTGCGGCTTGACCCAGCCCTCTTCCCACGCCTTGTCGATGATGGCGTGCTCGATGGACTTGATGCCCACCGGATCGTTGTTGATGTTCAGCGTACACGCGGCCTCGCACGGGGCGGGGCAGATGCGGCCGGTGAACTCCGGGAAGTTGTTCGTCGAGTGCAACACGCGGATGGCTTCCTGCCACCGGTTGCGATACACCAGATCGTTCCAGTCCGGAATGATGTTGTTGACGGGACAGCCGTTGTTGCAGAACGGGATGCCGCAGTCCATGCAGCGCGCGCCCTGCACCGCCGCCTGCTCGTCCGTCAGACGCAGGACGAACTCGCGGTAGTGCTTGACGCGCTCGGGCGCCGGCGCGTAAGCCTCGGACAGGCGTTCGTATTCAAGAAATCCGGTGGGCTTTCCCATTTCTTATGCGGCCTCCAGTTGCTCTTTCTGGCGCTTCGCGGCGATCTCGCCGAGTGCGCGACGGTATTCGTGCGGCATCACTTTGACGAACTTCTGACGGAAGACGCTCCACTGATCGAGGATCTCCTTCGCGCGCGGGCTGCCCGTGAAGCGCAGGTGGCGCTCGATGAGGCCCTTGAGGACCAGCTCGTCGTCCATCTCCAGGTGGTCGATGTCGACCCGGCCGTGCGTCTCGAGCTCGTCACCGGAAGTCGAGCCCTTGCGCGCCTCGATCTCGTCGGGCAACGGCTCGAGCGCGACCTGGGCCATGTTGCAGCGGGTCGCGAAGTCGCCCTTCTCGTCGAGGACGTAGGCCACGCCGCCCGACATGCCGGCGGCGAAGTTGCGGCCGGTCTGGCCGAGCACGACGACGGTGCCGCCCGTCATGTACTCGCAGCCGTGGTCACCGACGCCCTCGACCACTGCCGTGGCGCCGGAGTTGCGCACCGCGAAGCGCTCGCCGCCGACGCCGGCGAAGTACACCTCGCCCTCGGTCGCGCCGTACAGCACGGTGTTGCCGACGATGATGTTGTCGGCGGTGCGGCCGCGGAAGTCATCGACCGGCCGCACGATGATGCGGCCGCCCGACAGGCCCTTGCCGACGTAGTCGTTGCCCTCGCCGAGCAGTTCCATCGTCACGCCGCGCGCCAGGAAGGCGCCGAAGCTCTGGCCGGCCGTGCCGGTGAGGCGGATGTGGATGGTGTCGGTCGGCAGTCCGGCATGACCGTACTTCTCGGCCACGCGACCGGACAGCATGGCGCCGACGGTGCGGTTGACGTTCTTGACCGGCAGGTCGATCTCGACGCGCTCGCCACGCTCCAGCGCCGGACGGGCCAGCTCGATGAGACGGTTGTCGAGCGCCTTCTCCAGACCGTGGTCCTGGCGCTCGGCGTGCAGCACCGGAACGTCGGCCGGAACCTGCGGGCGGTAGAAGATGCGCGAGTAGTCCAGACCGCGCGCCTTCCAGTGCGCGATGCCCTTCTTCATGTCGAGGAGGTCGGAGCGGCCGATCAGCTCATCGAACTTGCGGATGCCGAGCTGCGCCATGATCTCGCGCACTTCCTCGGCGACGAAGAAGAAGTAATTGACGACGTGCTCGGGCTGGCCCGTGAACTTGCGGCGCAGCACCGGGTCCTGCGTGGCCACGCCGACCGGGCAGGTGTTGAGGTGGCACTTGCGCATCATGATGCAACCCTCGACGACCAGCGGAGCCGTCGCGAAGCCGAACTCGTCGGCGCCGAGCATGGCACCGATGACGACGTCGCGGCCGGTCTTCATCTGGCCATCGACCTGCAGGCGCACGCGGCCGCGCAGCCGGTTGAGCACCAGCGTCTGCTGCGTCTCGGCCAGGCCCAGTTCCCACGGCGAGCCGGCGTGCTTGATCGACGACAGCGGCGAGGCGCCGGTGCCGCCGTCGTGGCCGGCGATCACGATGTGGTCGGCCTTGGCCTTGGCGACGCCCGCCGCGACCGTGCCGACGCCGATTTCCGACACCAGCTTGACCGACACGTCGGCCTGCGGGTTGACGTTCTTCAGGTCGTGGATCAGCTGCGCCAGATCCTCGATCGAGTAGATGTCGTGGTGCGGCGGCGGCGAGATCAGGCCGACGCCCGGCACCGAGTGCCGCAGGAAGCCGATGTACTCGGACACCTTGTGGCCCGGCAGCTGACCGCCCTCGCCGGGCTTGGCGCCCTGGGCCATCTTGATCTGGATCTGGTCGGCGTTGACGAGGTACTCGGTCGTGACGCCGAAGCGGCCCGAGGCGACCTGCTTGATCGCCGAGCGCAGGCTGTCGCCCGGCTGCAGCTCGATGTCGCGCTCGACGCGGCTCTCGCCGATGAGCTGCGACAGGCGGATGGCCTGCGTGATCGGCTTGAAGCGCATCACGTCCTCGCCGCCCTCGCCGGTGTTCGACTTGCCGCCGATGCGGTTCATCGCGATCGCGAGCGTCGTGTGGGCCTCGGTCGAGATCGAGCCCAGCGACATCGCGCCGGTGGCGAAGCGCTTGACGATCTCCTTGGCCGGCTCGACCTCGTCGAGCGGGATGGAACGACCCGTGTCACGGAACTCGAACAGGCCGCGCAGCGTCATGTGGCGCTGGCTCTGGTCATTGATGATGCGGGCGTATTCCTTGTACGAGTCGTACTTGCCGGTGCGCGTCGAGTGCTGCAGCTTGGCGATCGCGTCCGGCGTCCACATGTGCTCCTCGCCGCGGATGCGGTAGGCGTACTCGCCGCCGGCGTCGAGCATCTCGGCCAGCACCGGGTCATCGCTGAAGGCCTTCCGGTGCAGGCGGATGGCCTCTTCCATGACCTCGAACAGGCCGATGCCCTCGACCTGGCTGGTCGTGCCGGTGAAGTAGCGGTCGACGAAGGACTGCTTGAGGCCGACGGCCTCGAAGATCTGCGCGCCGGTGTAGGACATGTAGGTGGAGATGCCCATCTTGGACATCACCTTCATCAGGCCCTTGCCGATGGCCTTGACGAAGTGCGCGATGGCTTTCTCGCCCTCGGCGCCGGTGCCGAACAGCTGCTGGAGCGTCTCCATGGCCAGGTACGGGTGCACCGCCTCGGCGCCGTAGCCCGCGAGCACGGCGAAGTGATGCACCTCACGCGCGGACCCGGTCTCGACGATCAGGCCGGCGCGCGTGCGCAGGCCCTTGGTGACCAGGTGCTGGTGGATGGCCGACAGCGCGAGCAGTGCCGGGATGGCGACGTTCTGCGCGTCGACGCGGCGGTCGGACACGATGAGGATGTTGTAGCCCTTCTGCACCGCGTTCTCGGCCTCGAAGCACAGCGAGGCCAGACGCGCCTCGACGCCCTCGCTGCCCCATTCGACCGGGTAGCAGATGTCGAGCTCGAAGGAGCGGAACTTGTTGTGCGTGTAGCGCGAGATGTTGCGCAGCTTGGCCATGGCCGCGAAGTCGAGCACGGGCTGGCTGACCTCGAGGCGGAACGGCGGGTTGATCTCGTTGATCTCGAGCAGGTTGGGCTTGGGACCGACGAAGGACACCAGCGACATCACGAGCTGCTCGCGGATCGGATCGATCGGCGGGTTCGTGACCTGCGCGAAGAGCTGGCGGAAGTAGTTGTACAGCGGCTTCTCGCGCGACGACAGCACGGCCAGCGGCGAGTCGTTGCCCATCGAGCCGGCGGCTTCCTCTCCGGCCTGCCCCATGGGCTCGAGGATGAACTTGATGTCTTCCTGCGTGTAGCCAAAGGCCTGCTGGCGGTCGAGCAGCGTCACGGCGGAGGCCGGCGCCTCGGCGCTCTCGGGCTGCTCCAGGCTGTCGAGCTTGATGTTGATGCGCGACAGCCAGTCGCCGTAGGGCTTGGCGTTGGCGAGCGACTCCTTGAGCTCGGCGTCGTCGATGATGCGGCCCTGCTCCATGTCGATCAGGAACATCTTGCCCGGCTGCAGGCGCCACTTCTTGACGATCTTGCTCTCCGGAATCGGCAGCACGCCGGATTCGGAGGCCATCACGACGAGGTCGTCGTCGGTGACGAGGTAGCGCGCCGGACGCAGGCCGTTGCGGTCGAGCGTGGCGCCGATCTGGCGGCCGTCGGTGAAGGCCACGGCGGCCGGACCGTCCCACGGCTCCATCATCGCGGCGTGGTACTCGTAGAAGCTGCGGCGCTTCTCGTCCATGTGCGCGTGCGACTCCCACGCCTCGGGGATCATCATCATGACCGCGTGGGCGAGCGAGTAGCCGCTCATCACGAGCAGTTCGAGCGCGTTGTCGAAGGCGGCCGAGTCGGACTGGCCGGGGTAGATCAGCGGCCAGATCTTGTCGAGGTCGGCACCCAGCAGCGGCGAGGAAACGCCCTTCTCGCGCGCGCGCATCCAGTTGTAGTTGCCGCGCAGCGTGTTGATCTCGCCGTTGTGCGCGATGTAGCGGAACGGGTGGGCAAGGCTCCACTGCGGGAAAGTGTTGGTCGAGAAGCGCTGGTGCACCAGGGCCAGCGCCGAGACCGCGCGCGGATCGACGAGGTCGAGGTAGTACTGGCCGACCTGGTCGGCGAGCAGCAGGCCCTTGTAGTTGACCGTGCGCACCGACATCGACACGAAGTAGAACTCCTTGCCGTGCTGCAGCGCGAGGTTGCGGATGGCGTTGGCGGCGCGGCGGCGGGCGATGTAGAGCTTGCGCTCGAGCGCCTCGGGCACCATCACGTCATCGCCGCGGCCGACGAAGATCTGGCGGATCACCGGCTCCTGCGCGCGCACGGTCGGCGACATCGGCATCTCGCGGTTGACCGGCACGTCGCGCCAGCCGAGGACGGTCTGGCCTTCCTCGAGCACGGCACGCTCGATCTCTTCCTCACAGGCCAGACGCGAGGCGCTTTCCTTGGGCAGGAAGACCATGCCGACGCCGTACTCGCCGGCCGGCGGCAGCGTCACGCCCTGGGCGGCCATCTCCTCGCGGTAGAGCTGGTCCGGAATCTGGATCAGGATGCCCGCGCCATCGCCCTGCAGCGGGTCGGCGCCGACCGCGCCGCGGTGGTCGAGGTTCTTGAGGATTTCAAGACCCTGCAGAACGATGTCGTGGCTGCGTTGGCCCTTGATGTGGGCGACGAAACCGACACCGCAGGCGTCGTGTTCATTGACGGGGTCGTACAGGCCCTGCTTGTGGGGGACATCCATCACGCGAATCCTTTAAACGACTAGGTCACCGGCTGCGGCCGGGATCAAACAAGCAGTGCCGCGAAAAAACTCTCGGGCACAAAAAATGGCCGGTGTTCAAACGCGTGCCTGATCAGGTGCGCGGACACGGGCCGGGACGATGCTTGAGCGGGTTGACGAATATACGCGCATCGGACCCCCGATTCAAGGGGCAACGCGCAGGGACTTCGCGGCCAAGCCCTTGAGCCGATGGCAGATCAGTGGATCTCGCCGACCGCGAAAAGGCGCCGGTGCTCGCGGATGGCGTAGCGGTCGGTCATGCCGGCGATGTAGTCGGCGATGGCGCGGGCCTTGTCCTCCCGGGCGCGCTGCTGGTACTGCGGCGGCAGCAGGCGCGGGTCGGACATGAAGGCCGAGAACAGGTCGTTGATGATGCGCCGCGCCTTGTCGGTCATGCGCAGCACCTGGTAGTGCCAGTACAGGTTCTCGCGCAGGAAGCGCTTGAGCTCCTGCAGCGCGGCGGCCATCGCGGGCGAGTACGCGACGAGCTTGCCGGCGCGGCGCACGTCGTCGAGGCTGGCGATGCCGGCCTCGGCGATGTTGGCGCGCGTGGTCTCGATGAGGTCGATCACGGTGTCGTTGATCATGCGCCGGATCGTCTCGTGGATCAGCCGGCGGCCGGTCAGGCCGGGCCACTCGGCCTCGACGCGGCGGCGGCGCTCGACGAACAGCTCGATGGCGTCGAGCTGTTCCAGCGTGATCAAGCCCGAACGCAGGCCGTCGTCGACGTCGTGGTTGTTGTACGCGATCTCGTCGGCGAGGTTGGTCAGCTGAGCCTCCAGCGAGGGCTGCGTGCCCTCGAGGAAGCGGCGCCCGACGTCGCCGAGGCGCTCGGCGTTGGCGCGCGAGCAGTGCTTGAGGATGCCCTCGCGCGTCTCGAAGGTCAGGTTCAGGCCGGGGAAGGCGGCGTAGTGCTCCTCGAGCTCGTCGACGGTGCGCAGCGATTGCAGGTTGTGCTCGAAGCCGCCATAGGGCTTCATGCATTCGTTCAGCGCGTCCTGCCCGGCGTGGCCGAAGGGCGTGTGGCCGAGGTCGTGCGCCAGCGCGATGGCTTCGGCCAGGTCTTCGTTCAGCGACAGCGCGCGCGCGATGTTGCGCGTGATCTGCGCGACCTCGAGGCTGTGCGTGAGACGGGTGCGGAACAGGTCGCCCTCGTGGTTCACGAAGACCTGAGTCTTGTACTCGAGGCGGCGGAAGGCCGTCGAGTGGATGATGCGGTCGCGGTCACGCTGGAACTCGCTGCGTTCGGCCGGCGCCGGCTCGGCGTGGCGTCGCCCGGCGGAGTTCGCGGCGCTGACGGCCCAGGGCGCGAGTCCGCTCATGCGCAGCACGTCTCGATCGCGGACGAGATCTCGGCCAGCGGCGCGTCGCCGCGGATCACCGCACGGCCGATGGCCTCGAGCAGGATCAGGCGCAGCCGGCCTTCCTCGACCTTCTTGTCGCTCGCCATCAGGTCGAGGTAGCGCGACACGGGCAGCTGCGGGCCGCGCACCGGCAGGCGTGCGCGCTCGAACATCGACACGATGCGCCCGACGTCGGCGGCCGGGAGCATGCCCAGCCGCTGCGACAGCGTCGCCGCCATCACGGTGCCGGCCGCGACGCCCTCGCCATGTAGCCACTCGCCGTAGCCCATGCCGGCCTCGATCGCGTGGCCGAAAGTGTGACCCAGGTTCAGCAGCGCGCGCACGCCCTGCTCGGTCTCGTCCGCGGCGACGATCTCGGCCTTGTTCGCGCAGGACCGCTCGATCGCGAAGGCCAGCGCCTCGGCGTCGCGCGCGAGCAGGCGCTCGATGCTGGTCTCCAGCCATTCGAACAGCGGCAGGTCGCGGATCAGGCCGTACTTGATGATCTCGGCCAGACCGGCCGACAGCTCGCGGTCGGGCAGCGTGTGGAGCGTGTCGATGTCCGCCAGCACCAGCCGCGGCTGGTAGAAGGCGCCGATCATGTTCTTGCCCAGCGGGTGGTTGATCGCGGTCTTGCCGCCGACCGAGGAATCGACCTGCGCGAGCAGCGTGGTCGGGATCTGGATGAAGGGCATGCCGCGCTGGTAGGTCGCGGCGGCGAACCCGCCCATGTCACCGATGACGCCGCCACCGAGTGCGATCAGCGTCGTCGAGCGCTCGCAGCGCGTCTGCAGCAGCGCGTCGAACACGCGGTTGAGCGTCTCCCAGTCCTTGTGCGCCTCGCCGTCGGGCAGCACGACATGATCGACCCGCACGCCGGCGCCCCGCAGCGTGGCCGTCAGGCGCTCGAGGTACAGCGGCGCGACGACGTCGTTCGTGACGACGAAGGCCCGTCGCGTCTTCAGGTGCGGCGTGATGAGGCTCGCGTCGCCGAGCAGGCCGCGGCCGATGTGAATGGGATAGGCCCGGTCGCCCAGGTCGACGTTCAGTGTTCGCATGCTTTACGCCTGAATTCTTCGATGGCCGCTTCGATCTGCCTGACCATGCCCGCCGGACTGCCGCGATTGCCGTCCACGACGATGTCGGCCACCTCCCGGTACAGGGGATCGCGCTCGCGGTAGAGCGCCTCGATGCGCTGACGGGGGTTGGGCACCTGCAGCAGCGGCCGGCTGCGATCGTGCCGGGTGCGTTCCCACAGGACGCGCGGCGGCACGTTGAGGTACACAACGATACCACGGCGCTTGAGCGCGGCCCGGTTCTCGGGGCTCAGCACGACGCCGCCCCCGGTGCCGAGCACGACGCCGGAGGCTTCGACGAGTTCCTCGATCAGCTGGCTTTCACGACGCCGGAAACCGGCCTCGCCCTCGATCTCGAAGATGGTCGAGATCTTGACCCCGGTGCGGGCCTCGAGCTCATGGTCGCAGTCGATGAACTGCAGCCCGTGGCGCTTGGCGTACTCACGCCCGACGGTACTCTTCCCCGCACCCATCATCCCGACCAGGATGATGGGCTCTGCACTGGCATTCACTCAAAGCGTTCCGTTCCGTTGCGAAACCGCAGTTATACCGGATCGGATCAGCGGAGGGTGAGCGTTTCCGAAACGATGCGGGGCGTGATGAACACGAGCAGTTCGTTCTGGTTCGCGACGCGCTCGGTGTTGCGGAACAACGCGCCGATGATGGGAATCTCGCCCAGCAGCGGGACGCGGTTGACCTGCGTGGTTTCCTCTTCCTCGTAGATGCCGCCGATCACGACGGTTCCGCCGTTCTCGACCAGCACCTCGGTCTTGATGTTCTTGGTCAGGATCGGCGGCACGCCTTCGAGCGCGTTGGCGAAGTCCGGACGGTCCTTGTTGACCGTCACGTTCAGCAGCACACGGCCGTCGGGCGTGATCTGCGGCGTCACCTTGAGGCTCAGCACGGCCTTCTTGAACTCGATGTTGGTCGCGCCGGAGCTGGTCGATTCCTGGTACGGCACCTCCGTACCCTGCTCGATCATCGCCTCCTTCTGGTTGGCCGTCAGTACGCGCGGACTGGAGACGATGCGGCCGCGGGAGTCGGTTTCCAGCGCGGACAGCTCGAGGTTCAGGAACTTCGTCGCCGAGGCGTTGAACAGCGCCAGGTTCAGGATCGAGAAGTTCGAGATCGGGGCGGCACCACCCGACTGGCCACCGTTGCCCGTCAGGGCTCCGCTCTCGACCTTGCCCGCGCCCAGACGCGTGCCGCCGATCTTCGCCACGCCGTTGGTGCCGAAGTTCATGCGCACACCCAGGTCCTTGCTGAAGCCCTTGCTGGCCTCGACGATGCGGGCCTCGATCAGCACCTGACGCGGCGGGATGTCGATCTCCTGCACCAGGCGGCGCAACGCATCCAGACGCGACGGCACGTCGGTGGCGAAGATCTTGTTGCTGCGCGTGTCGACGACGACGCTGCCGCGCGGCGACAGGACGGTCTGGTCCTTGCTCTTCAGGAAGTCGTAGATTTCCTTGCCGCTGTGGTAGTTGATCTGGAAGCTCTCGGTGACCAGCGGTTCGAGGTCGCCGCGTTGGGCCAGCGATTCGAGCTGCTGCTTCTCGCGCGCGGCGAGCTCGCCGGCCGGCGCGATCCAGATCACGTTGCCGGTCTTGCGCTTGTCGAGCCCCTTGGCCTGCAGGATGATGTCCAGCGCCTGATCCCACGGCACGTCGTTCAGGCGCAGCGTCAGCTTGCCGCTGACCGAATCGCTGGTGACGATGTTGAAGTCGGTGAAGTCGGCGATGACCTGCAGCACGGACCGGATCTCGACGTCCTGGAAGTTCAGCGACAGCTTCTCGCCGGCGTACTTGTCACGCCCGCCGTGCTGCACGAGCCGGCTCGGATCCTCGGCCAGACGGCGCACCTCGAGCACGAACTGGTTGTCGGTCTGGTAGGCCGAGTGCTCCCACAGGCCGTTCGGCGTCACGGTCAGCCGGGCGTTGCCGTTCTGCATCTGCGCGAGCATGCGGCTGATCGGCGTGCCGAAGTCGGTCACGTCCGAACGGCGCTGCAGGTGCTCCGGCAGCGTCGTGTTCGAGAACTCGACGACCAGGTTGGTGCCCTGCTGCTGCACGTTGATGCCGGTGTCGGCGCTGGAGAGCTGCACGATCACGCGGCCCTCGCCGTCCTCGCCACGGCGGAACACGATGTCACGCACGCTTTTCTCGGTGGCCTCGCCGGCCGCGGTCGCCGAGAAGTTGGCCAGCGCCTGACCGCTGCCGACGGAGGGACCGGTCTTCGCGGCGCTGCCGCTCGGCGACATGGAGATCACCAGATCACCGCCCTCGACGCGGGCGTCGTATTCGGCCAGGCGGGTCATGTTCAGCACGAGCCGTGTGCGGGAACCCGACTCGACGATGTTGACGCTGCGCAGGTCGCCACGATTGACGGTCTGCTGCACCCGGCCGAGCGCGTTGCGCGTATCCGGGAAGTCGAACGCGATCCGCGCCGGATTGCTGACACTGAAGCTCTTGGGCACTTCACCCAGCGGCTTGGCGAAACTCAGGCGCAACATCAGCACGCCGCCCGTTTCCGCGACCTGGAAGTCACGGATCTGGTTGGCAGCGGGCTGCGCGACCGTCACCCCCCCGCTCTGGGCCTGCACCGACGACAGCGGGATCAGCGGCAGCATCAGCAATCCGACCGCACCAAGCAGCGCCTTCATGTTTTCGTGTCTCATTTTCTTACTCCTAGCGCTCCCGCAGCAGCAGGCGGCTGGTCCGCTCCACCCAGTCGCCGTTCATGTCCTCGACAATCTCGTTCAGCGTGATCTCGGTTTCCGAGATGCTCGTGATCATTCCGTGGTCCTGGCCCATGTAGTTGCCGACAGCCACCTGATGGATGCGTCCGGCCGCGGCCACGAGTCCGTGGAAGCGCCCATCCTGCCGGATCGTGCCAACCATGTTCAGCGATTCCAGCGGGAAGGCCTCGAGCGGCTCGCGCGGGCGCGACATGTCGGGTCCGTCGCCCTTCTGCGCCTTCAGTTCGGGACGGATGCGCGACGTCGCGAACGGATCGATCGCGTCGGCGTGCTCGTAACGCACGACCGGGAAGCTCTTCAGCTCCGGCAGGGGCGCGATGCGCCCCACCATCGTGGATGCCTCCTGCTTCATCCAGGCACGCAGGTCGTCGCCCTCGTCGGCGCACCCGGCCAGCAGGACGCAAAAACTCAGCAGCGCTGCTCTGGACATCTTCATTTCTTCCGCCCCGGTGCCTTCTTCGAAGACTGCTTCGGCGCCTTCTTCGCGCGCTGCGCCGCGAGTTCCTCGTCGTCGAGGTAGCGGTACGTCGTCGCACGGGCCTTGAACAGGAGGTTGCCGTCCTTCGCACGCTCGATGTTCATGCCGCCGAGCGTGACGATGCGCGGCATGCGTGCGACGTCGGCAACGAACTCCCCAAGATCGTGGTACGACCCGACAACGCTGATGTCGACGGGCAGCTCGGCGTGGAACTCCTTCAGCGTCTCGTTGCCGGGCTTGAACAGCTCGAACAGCAGCCCGCGGCCCAGGCCGGCCTGGTTGATGTCCGCCAGCAGCTGGTCCATCTCGGCCTTGTTCGGCAGCTGGCGCAGCAGCGCGCTGAACTGGCGGTCCGTTTCGTCGAGCTGGCGGCGGTAGGCCTCGAGGTTCACGGCCTGGCGCTTCTTGTTCGCCCAGTCGCTGCGCAGCTGGACCTCGCGCGCGCGGGCACGGTCCAGCGTCTCGGACTGCGACTGCCAGTCGAACCACCAGATCGCCGCGACCGTAGCGACCAGCAACGCGATGAAGACCGTGACCCGCGGGCCGAGCGGCCACACGCCGGGATCGTTCGGATCCAGCCCCCGGAAATCGTCGAAGTAGCGTTGGAGATTGAACTTGCCGGTGCCCGCCATCACTTCGCCCTCTTTCCGGCTTCGCCCTGATCATCCGGCTGCACGAGCCCCACGCTCAGCGTGAACTCGCTCAGTCTGCGCCCCTGGTCACTGACCGACTTGACCTCGATCAGGATCGGATCGGCCATCGTCGGCGACGCCTCGAGGCTGCGCATCAGGTGCGACACGCGCGCGTTCGACTGCGCGCGACCGTTGAGCGTGATTCGGTTGCCGCTCTGCTTCACGGTGCGGATGTACACGCCGTCGGGCACCTGGCTGACCAGATCGTTGAACATGTGCACCGCCTGGACGCGGTTGCCCTGCAGGGTCTCGATGACCTGCTTGCGGGCGATCAGTGCATCGATCTGCGAACGCAGGCGCGCGATCTCGGCGATCTGCTTGTCCAGCGAGGCGATCTCGGTCTGCAGCAGCCGGTTGCGCGCCTCCTGACGCTCGATCTGGCTCGTGATGAACAGGTGGCCGACGAGACCGATGGCCGCACCCAGCGCGATCATCAGCGCCGAGAGGACGTAGAACTGACGCCGCCGCTCGCGACGGATCGCCTCACGGTAAGGCAGGAGGTTGATGCGGATGGGCTTCATGCGTCCGCCCTCCTCATGGCCAGACCGCAGGCCACCATCAGCGCCGGCGCGTCCGCGGCCAGGCTCTTGGCACGCACCCGCGAGTTCAGCGACATGCCCGCGAACGGATTGGCGACGCTGGTCGGCACCTGCGTGCGCCCGCTGACGACCTCGGCCAGCTGCGGCATGACGGCACAGCCGCCGGCCAGCACGATGTGATCGACCTCGTTGTACTGCGTCGACGTGAAGAAGAACTGCAGCGCGCGGGACACCTCCAGCGCCACCGAATCCATGAACGGGCGGCGCAGGTCGCGCTCGTACTCGGGCGGCAGCTCACCGGAGCGCTTGGCCGCCTCCGCCTCCTCGAAACTCATGCCGAACTGCCGGGCGATGTCCTGCGTCAGCCGCGCGCCACCGATGGACTGCTCACGCGCATAGATCTGCACGCCATCGCGCATCACGGTCATCTGCAGCGCGTTGGCACCGATGTCGGCCAGCGCGACCGTGCGGCCCTTGACGCCACCGGGGATCTGCGCCGCGACGAGCGAGAACGCCGCCTCGACGGCCAGCGACTCGACGTCCATGATGACCGCTTTCAGGCCGGCCGATTCGGCGACCGCGACGCGGTCCTCGACCTTCTCCTTGCGCGAGGCGGCGACGAAGACCTCGACATCGTCCGGACTGCCCGGAGACGTGCCGAGCACCTGGAAGTCCAGGTTGACCTCGTCGATGGGGAAGGGGATGTACTGGTTCGCCTCGGACTCCACGTGGAACTCCATTTCGTGTTCACGCAGGCCCTGGGGGAGGTAGATCTTCTTGGTGATGACGGCCGATGCGGGCAGCGCGAGCGCGACGTTGCGCGTACCGGTGCCCAGACGCCGCATGCCGCGGCGGACGGCCTCGCTGACGCCATCGATGTCGTCGATGTTGCCGTCCTGCACCGCATCCTTGGGCAGGAGCTCGACCGCATAGGCCTCGACCCGGTATCCGGAGGCCGGATCGCCGGACAGCTCGACCAGTTTCACCGATGACGATGAAATATCCAGACCGGCCAGCTGCTGCGTCCGCGACCCGAACAGATTGAACTGTTTCACCAAGAAATCCTTAAATTTCTTTGCATTAGGCGCGATACCTAATCTAGCGTTTAAAATGCTAACAACAAGGTTTAGGCTGTGTAAAGAAAAATCCATGCTGCTGTCAATATGAGGTGCAGCATTTTCGTCAACTGGAGCCACTGCCGACCGGCCCGTATAATCGCGGCACCCTCCTTCCGATCTCTTCCATGCGCTGGTTTCTCTATCTCGTCGCTGCGGGATTCGTGGCCCTCATCCTCGCCGTCGCGACGCTCGGAACGGTCGTGGTCCTCGCCTGGCCCCGGCTGCCCGACCTCGAGGCGCTGACCGACTACCGGCCACGCATACCGCTGCGCGTGTTCTCGTCCGACGGGCACCTGCTGGGCGAATTCGGTGAGGAGCGGCGCGCCGTCGTCGACATCGAGGACGTGCCGGTCATGCTCAAGCAGGCCATCCTCGCCGCCGAGGACGAGCGCTTCTACGAACACCCCGGCGTCGACCCGATCGGCCTGGCGCGCGCCACGCTCGCCAACATCGCCTCGGGCGGCCGCGGCCAGGGCGCCTCGACGATCACGATGCAGGTCGCGCGCAACTTCTACCTGTCGCGCGAGAAGACCTACAACCGCAAGCTCTACGAGATCCTGCTGGCCTTCAAGATCGAGCGGAACCTGAGCAAGGACAAGATCCTCGAGCTCTACATCAACCAGATCTTCCTCGGCCACCGCGCCTACGGCTTCGCCACCGCCGCGCGCACCTACTTCGACAAGCCCCTCGACAAGATCACGCTCGCGGAGGCGGCCATGCTGGCCGGCCTGCCCAAGGCCCCGTCGGCCTACAACCCCATCACCAACCTGCACCGCGCCACGCTCCGCCAGCAGTACGTGCTGGGGCGCATGCGCGACGCCGGCTTCATCGACGCCGCCACCTACGAGGCCGCGCGCAGCACGCCGGTGCAGGTCCGCTCGCCCAAGCAGACGCGCGGCGAAAACAACGGCGACTACATCTCCGAGATGGCGCGGCAGATCGCCGTCGAGCAGTTCGGCGAGGCGGCCTACGAGATCGGCCTGCGCATCATCACGACGATCCGCCTCGACGAGCAGCTCGCCGCGCAGCAGGCACTGCGCAACGGCATCATCGAGTTCGACCGCCGCCGCGGCTACCGCGGCCCCGAGGCCTTCGTCGACCTGACCGGCATCGAGGACAAGGACGACGCCCGCCTGACCGAGATGCTCGTCGACCACCGCGACTACCCGGACATGCTGGCCGCGCTCGTGCTGTCGGCCTCGCCGAAGGAAGTGCGCGTGTTCCGCAACGGCGAGATCATCACCATCAAGGGCAACGGCCTGTCCTTCGTTGCCCCCATGCTCGACCCGCGGGCGCCGCAGGCACGCCGCATCCGGCGCGGCGCGATCGTGCGCATCCGCCCGCTGGGCCGCTCCGGCTGGGAGATCCTGCAGCTGCCCGAGGTCGAGGCCGCGCTGATCTCGATCGACGCCCACACCGGCGCCGTGCGCGCGCTGGCCGGCGGCTTCGACTTCAACCGCAACAAGTTCAACCACGTCACGCAGGCCTACCGCCAGCCCGGTTCGAGCTTCAAGCCGTTCATCTTCTCGGCCGCGCTCGAACGCGGCTACTCGCCGGCGAGCTACGAACTGGACGAGCCGCTGTTCTTCCCGGCCGAGGTCACCGGCAGCAAGGCCTGGGAGCCGAAGAACTACGACGAGAAGTACGACGGTCCGATGACGTTGCGCGAGGCGCTCGCGCGCTCCAAGAACATGGTGTCGATCCGCATCCTGCAGGCCATCACGCCCGAGTACGCGCAGGATTACATCGGCCGCTTCGGCTTCGAGCCCTCCCGCCACCCGGCCTACCTGACGATGGCGCTCGGTGCCGGCTCGGTCACGCCGTGGCAGCTCGCGGCCGGCTACGCGGTGTTCGCCAACGGCGGCTTCCGCGTCGAGCCCTACATCGTGCAGGAGATCACCGACGCCAACGGCCGCACGCTGGCGCGCTTCGAGCCGCCCGTGGCCAACCGCAACGCGCCGCGCGTGCTCGACCCGCGCAACGCCTACCTCGTCGACTCGATGCTGCAGGACGCCATCTACAAGGGCACCGGCCGCCGCGCGGCCACCGAGCTGCAGCGTGGCGACCTCGCCGGCAAGACCGGCACGACCAACGACTACGTCGACGCCTGGTTCGCCGGCTACACCCCCGACATCGTCGCCGTCAGCTGGATGGGCTACGGCCAGCCGCGCAACCTCGGCCGTGGCGAGACCGGTGGCCGCGCCGCGCTGCCGATCTGGATCGACTACATGCGCGTCGCGCTGCAGGGCATGCCGGACCGGCCGCGCATCCGCCCGCCCGGCCTGCTGCCGGTACGCCATCCGGGCGCGGAGGAGCCGGACTTCTATTACGAGGAGAACCCGGCGCCCCAGCCGCCTCCGCCGCCGGCCCCGCCGGAGGAAGGCATTCCGTTCCTGCGCTACTTCATGGACGACAACGCGTGGCGCACCGCGCCGGAAGAGGCGCCTTCGTCCGACCAGCCCGCGCCGATCGAGGACCGCGTGCCGCTGAACATCCGCGAGATGTTCCTGCCGATGGAGGCGCCAGCCGAGGCGGCCGAACCGCGCTGAACGCGCGCTACGGCCGCACGGTCACCGGCTGGCCGGACTGCTCGGACACCACGCGCGACAGCGTCGCGTACAGCTCCGACCCGTCGCGGCCGGCGATCCAGGCGCCGTCGCGCGGCGCGAAATGGAAACCCCCCGAGCGCGCCGCCACCCAGATTTCCTGCGCCGCCGTGTGGCGGTTGATCACCACCTTGCTGCCGTCCTCGAACTCCACCTCGAGCACGCCACCGGGCAGGATCTCGATGTCCAGATCCGCGCCGCAGTCCTCCAGCGCGGCCTCGATGCGCGCCATCTCGGCGTCGGCCAGGGCCGTGAATGCCGACTCATCCATGTCTGCTCCTTCTGCTAGCATTGCCGTTTTTCAGGCCATTCGTATCCATCATGCGCCCCCTCTTCCTCGCACTGCTCCTTGGCGCGACGCTGCTCGGCGGCTGCGGCTTCAAGGGCGACCTCTACCTTCCGGAGCACCGCAGCCCGCAGGCCATCGATCCGGCCGAGGATGATAACAAGCCCGCCGAGCTGGCCCCGAAATGAGCACCGACCGCTTTCCGACGCCGGGGCTGGTCCAAGGCCCCGACGGGCTCGTGCTCGAGGGCGTGCGCCTGCGTGACGTGGCCGAACGCTACGGCACCCCCACCTACGTGTATTCCCGCGCCGCACTGACCGCCGCCTTCGCGGACTGGAGCGCGGCGCTGTCCGGCCGCCGCGCCATGGTCTGCTACGCGGTCAAGGCCAACTCCAACCTCGGCGTGCTGTCCGCCTTCGCGCGGCTCGGCGCGGGCTTCGACATCGTCTCGGGCGGGGAGCTCGCGCGCGTGCTGGCCGCCGGCGGCGACGCGGGCAAGGTCGTGTTCTCCGGCGTCGGCAAGACCGCCGCGGAAATGCGCCAGGCCCTGCAGGCCGGCATCCACTGCTTCAACATCGAGTCGCCGTCCGAGGTCGAGCGCCTCGACGCCATCGCCGGCGAGCTGGGCGTGCGCGCGCCGGTCGCGCTGCGCGTGAATCCGGACGTCGATCCCAAGACCCACCCCTACATCTCCACCGGCCTCAAGAACAACAAGTTCGGCATCGCCTACCAGGATGCGCCGGCGCTGTACCGCAAGGCCGCCGCGTGCGCGAACCTGCGCGTGACCGGCATCGCCTGCCACATCGGCTCGCAGCTGCTCGACCCGCAGCCGATGGCCGACGCCACGGCCAAGGTGCTGGACATGGTGGACCGGCTGGCCGCCGAGGGCATCGTGCTCGACCACATCGACCTGGGCGGCGGCGTCGGCATCCGTTACAAGGACGAGACGCCGCCGACGGTGGCCGAATACCTCGCGCCCATCCTCGCCCAGCTCGAGGGCCGCCGCGAGGCCGTGCATTTCGAGCCGGGCCGCTCCCTGATCGGCAACGCCGGCCTGCTGCTCACGCGCGTCGAGTACCTGAAGCACGGCGAGACGAAGAACTTCGCCGTCGTCGACGCGGCGATGAACGATCTCGCCCGCCCGGCGCTGTACGACGCCTGGCACGAGGTCGTCGAGGTCGCGCCGCGCGGCGAGCGGCGCGTCTACGAGATCGTCGGGCCGATCTGCGAGAGCGGCGACTTCCTCGCCCACGACCGTCCGCTGGCCGTGGCCGAGGGCGACCTGCTGGCCATCCTGTCGGCCGGCGCCTACGGCATGACGATGAGCTCGAACTACAACACGCGCCCGCGCGGCGCCGAGGTCATCGTCGACGGCGACACCATCCACGCCGTGCGTGCGCGGGAGACGGTGGAATCCCTGTTCGCGCTCGAGAGCCGGCTGCCCTAGTCCCGCATCTCGTCCAGGCAGCGCGCCAGCGCGTCGTGCCAGTGCGGCAGCCGGATGCCGAAGCGGCGCTCGAAGGCCGTGCAGTCCAGCCGCGAGTTGCGCGGCCGCACGGCCTCCGTATGCCATTCCTCCGACGTGATCGCGGCCACCTCGGTCACGCGCAGCGCCAGCTCCGGCAGGCGCATGCGCGCCTCGGTGAAGATCGTGCGGGCGAAACCGCACCACGTGGTCTCACCGCCCGAGGTCAGGTGATACAGGCCGGACCGGAATCCCCCTTCCGCCCGCTCGGCCTGCGACTGCCGCACCGCATGGGCCGTGGCGTCGGCGAGGTTGCGCGCCCAGGTCGGCGCGCCGAACTGGTCGTCGACCACGGTCAGGCGCTCACGCTCGCATCCGTGCCGCAGCATCGAGCGCACGAAGTTGCCGCCACGCGACGCGAACACCCAGGCAGTGCGCAGGATCAGGTGATCGCAGCCGGATTCGGCGATGGCGCGCTCGCCGGCGAGCTTGCTGCGCCCGTACACGCCCAGCGGGCCGACCTCGGCCTCCTCGGTGCGCGGCGCCTCGCCGCTGCCGTCGAACACGTAATCGGTGGAGTAATGCACCAGCAGCGCGCCGCATTCGCGTGCGATCACGGCAATCTCGCCGACCGCCTCGGCGTTGATGCGATACGCCCGGGCGGGCTCGCTCTCGGCGCGGTCGACGGTGGTGTAGGCGGCGGCGTTGACGATGACGTCCGGCGCCAGCGCGCGCAGGGTCGCGACGGATTCCGGATCGGCCAGATCGCAGCCGGCCCGGTCCAGCGCGACGACCTCGCCCAGCGGCATCAGGCTGCGCGCCAGCTCGAAGCCGACCTGCCCGCGCGCGCCGGTCACGACCAGCCTCACGGGTAGACCTCGCACCGTGCCAGCGGCCGGCCCCCGCGGTCCTTGGCCGACAGCAGCGGCTCGCCCTCCAGCGGCCACCGCACGCCCACCTCCGGATCGTTCCACATCAGGCAGCGCTCGTGCTCCGGCGCGTAGTAGTCGGTGGTCTTGTACAGGAAATCCACCTCCTCGCTGAGCACGAGGAAGCCGTGGGCGAAGCCCGGCGGCACCCACAGCATCCGGTGGTTCACCTCCGACAGCTCGACCCCCGTCCACTGCCCGAAACGTGGCGAGCTGCGACGCAGGTCCACCGCCACGTCGAAGGCCCGGCCACGCACGACCCGCATCAGCTTTCCCTGGGGCTGACGGATCTGGTAGTGCAGCCCGCGCAGCACGCCGCGCGCGGAACGCGAATGGTTGTCCTGCACGAACACCGGATTCAGCCCCGTGACGTCCTCGAAGACCCGCGCGTTGTAGCTCTCCATGAAGAAGCCGCGCGCGTCGCCGAACACCTTCGGCTCGAGGATCAGCACTTCCGGCAGGTCGGTCGGAATCACACGCATCTCAATACACCCTTTCCTCGAGCAGGCGCAGCAGGTACGCGCCGTAGCCACTCCTGGCCAGCGGCGCGGCCAGCGCGCGCAGCGCGTCGTCGTCGATCCATCCGGAACGCCAGGCGACCTCCTCGGGGCAGGCCACCTTCAGGCCCTGGCGTTTCTCGATGGTGTGGATGAACTGGCCGGCCTCGAGCAGGCTCTCGTGCGTGCCGGTGTCCAGCCAGGCGTGGCCGCGGCCCATGCGCTCGACGGCCAGATCGCCCCATTCGAGGTACTGGCGGTTGACGTCGGTGATCTCGAGCTCGCCCCGCGCGCTGGGTTTGAGGCCGCGGGCGACATCGACGACCCGCTCGTCGTAGAAGTACAGCCCGGTCACGGCGTAGCGGCTTTTCGGCCGGGCCGGCTTTTCCTCGATGCCGATCGCGCGGCCTTCGGCGTCGAACTCGACGACGCCGTAGCGCTCCGGGTCATGCACCGGGTACGCGAACACGGTCGCGCCCCGCTCGCGCTGCGCGGCCGCGCGCAGGTCCTGCGCCAGCTCGTGGCCGTAGAACAGGTTGTCGCCGAGCACCAGCGCGCACGGCTCGCCGGCGATGAAGTCCTCGCCGATCAGGAAGGCCTGCGCCAGCCCGTCCGGGTTCGGCTGCACGGCGTATCGGAGACTCAGCCCCCACGCCGCGCCGTCGCCGAGCAGCTGCTCGAAGCGCGGCGTGTCCTGCGGCGTCGAGATGATCAGGATGTCGCGGATGCCGGCCAGCATCAGCGTGGTCAGCGGGTAGTAGATCATCGGCTTGTCGTAGACCGGCAGCAGCTGCTTGGAAACGGCCAGCGTGGCCGGATGCAGCCGAGTGCCGGACCCGCCGGCGAGGATGATGCCGCGTCGCGTGCTCATGCCCGGACCTCCCGTCCCGAATAGTTGCGATCGATCCACTCGCGGTAGGCGCCGCTCTGCACGTCACGCACCCAGTCCGGATGCGCGAGGTACCACGCCACGGTCTTGCGCAGGCCGGTCTCGAAGGTCTCCGTCGGCCGCCAGCCCAGTTCGCGCTCGATCTTGCGCGCGTCGATGGCGTAGCGCCGGTCGTGGCCCGGACGGTCCTGCACGAAGGTGACGAGGCGCGCATGCGGACCCGCCGGATCGGGGCGAAGCTCGTCGAGCAGCGCGCACACGGCGTCGACGATGGCGCGGTTGGTCATCTCGTTCCAGCCGCCGACGTTGTACACCTCGCCGACGCGGCCGTGCGCCAGCACGGCGCGGATCGCCGCGCAGTGGTCGCCCACGTACAGCCAGTCACGCACGTTGAGTCCGTCGCCGTAGAGCGGCAGCGGCCGGCCCTCGAGCGCGTTGGCGATCATCAGCGGGATCAGCTTCTCGGGAAACTGGAACGGGCCATAGTTGTTCGAGCAGTTCGTCGTCAGCACCGGCAGCCCGTAGGTATGGTGCCAGGCGCGCACGAGGTGGTCGGAGGCGGCCTTGCTGGCCGAATACGGCGAATTCGGCGCGTACGGCGTGGTCTCGGTGAAGGGCGCCTCGTCCGGGCCGAGCGAACCATAGACCTCGTCCGTCGACACGTGCAGGAAGCGGAAGCCCTCGCGCCCGGCGCCATCCAGCCCGGACCAGTACTCGCGCGCGGCCTCCAGCAGCGTGAACGTGCCTTCCACGTTGGTACGCATGAACGCGCCGGGGCCGTGGATGGAGCGGTCGACGTGGCTCTCCGCGGCGAAATGCACGATCGCGCGCGGACGGTGTTCGGCGAGCAGCCGGGCCACGAGCGCGCGGTCGCAGATGTCGCCGCGCACGAACACGTGGCGCGCGTCGTCCCGCAGCGCGGCGAGGTTGGCGAGGTTGCCGGCGTAGGTCAGCGCGTCGAGGTTGATGACCGGCTCGTCCTCCTCCGCCAGCCAGTCGAGCACGAAGTTCGAGCCGATGAAGCCCGCGCCTCCGGTCACCAGAATCATTCCAGGTCCTCGTCGTGCGGCGCCGGCCGGCGCCCGGGACCGGCATTGTAACGCGCGGCCGATTCGGCAAAGATGGGGCACCTCCCGCGATCCGGTAACACCATGCTACGCCTCGTCCTCGCGCTCGCCCTGACGCTCCTCGCCACCGCCGCGCCGGCCATGCCGCCGCAGGTCGCCCGCGCGCTCGAACGCGCAGGCATCGCGCCCGACGCCGTCGCGCTGTACGTCCAGCCCATCGATGCCGCGGAGCCGGTGCTGTCCGTCAACGCCGGGCGGCCGATGAACCCGGCCTCGGTCATGAAGCTCGTCACCGCCTTCGCGGTGCTCGAGCGCCTCGGCCCCGGCCACACCTGGACCACCCGCATCGCCCTCGACGGCCCGCTGCGCGAAGGCCGGCTCGACGGCAGCCTGTACCTCGTCGGCAGCGGCGACCCGCTGCTCGACGTCGGCCGCCTGTGGCGCGTGCTGGCGCGCGTGCGTGCCGCCGGCATCCGTCACATCGCGGGCGACGTCGTGCTCGACGCCTCCGCGCTGCGCCTTCCGCCCCACGACCCGGCGGCCTTCGACAGCCGCCCGCTGCGCCCGTACAACAGCGGTCCGAGCGGACTGCTGCTCAACTTCAACACCGTACACCTGCTGCTCACGCCCGGCCGGACCGGCGAGACGCTGACCGTCGCGCCCGTGCCCGCACTCGACGGCCTGCAGATCGACAACCGCATCACGACCACCGGAGGGCGCTGCCAGACCTGGTTCCGCGACCTCGACGCCGCCCTCGACTGGACGCCCGACGGCCCGCGCCTGACGCTCACCGGCTCGATGCCCGCCGACTGCGGCGTACGCGAATGGGCCGTCTCGCCCTTCACGTCCGACGACTTCGCCGCCGCCCTCGTCGCGTGGCTGTGGCGCGAGTCCGGCGGCAGCCTCGGCGGCCGCGTGCGCCACGGCACTACGCCCGACACCGCCGCCACGCTGTTCGAGCACGTCTCCCCGTCCTCGGCCGAGGCCGTGCGCGAGATGAACAAGTGGTCCAGCAACGTCATCGCCCAGCAGCTGCTCGCCACGCTGGGCGCCGACCAGCCCGACGCCTCCGACATGCTCGCCGCCGGCGCCCGCGTCGCCGCCGAAACGCTGGCCGCCGCCGGCATCCCGACCCAGGGCCTGATCCTCGACAACGGCTCCGGCCTGTCCCGCATCGCCTCCGTCCGGGCCGACACCCTCGGCGCGCTGCTGCTCACCGCCTGGCAGCGTCCGTGGATGCCCGAGTTCGTCTCCGCCCTGTCCCTCGCCGGCATCGACGGCACCGCCCGCAAACGCCTCAACGGCAGCCCTGCCCACGGCCGCGCCCACATCAAGACCGGCACGCTCAACGGCGTGCGCGCGATGGCCGGCTACGTCCTCGACCGCAACGGCCGCCGGCACGCGGTGGTGATGATGGTGAACGACGAAAAAGCGCCGCTCAGCGAAGCGGCGCAGGATGCTTTGATTGAGTGGATTTGGGGTGGGGCGGGGAGGTGAGGGGCTGATCTCGCTGGAGTCATGCGGCGCAATCCGCTGCGCTTATTGCGCTCTGTGCGGACTATTCAATATGTCGATGGTTGTTTATCGGTATAAATCTAAACTGAAAGTTTGGGGGCTATATGAACTGGAAACGTATCTTCTCTTTTACAGTCATCCTTTATCTTGCTACAGCGGCAGCATCATTTCCTTTCGGGCTCGTTGCGGGTATATATGCTCATAACGGTGGCCTAGTACCAATGTGGGG
>Ga0182792_1000625_pt1 | contig 31851 bp, 24 predicted proteins | sample Passage237B_FD_130497 | JGI IMG/M metagenome (GOLD analysis project Ga0182792, IMG submission 130497) | Cellulose adapted compost microbial communities from Newby Island Compost Facility, Milpitas, CA, USA - Passage2 37B (version 2) (version 2) ...
CCCCCCGTTTCTCGGGGCGCTCCGCCGCCCTGGGCCCGGGCCCCCCCCCGGGCCCCCGGGGGGCGGGGCGGGCGGACCCGGCCGAGCCGACCGAGCCGACCGGCCCGGCCGGGCCGTCGTCGTCGTCGGCGTGAGCACGGCCACCGGGCACGTCGGCTGGGGCGCCGGGTCGTCGGCCACCGTGCTCGACGGCGTGGCGCCGGCGTCGGCCCTGGCCCGCTGGGCACGCGACGGGCGTCACCTCCCGTCGGCGGCCGGCGGACCGCCCGGCTCCCCAGGCGACAGCTCGCCGGCTGGCGGCTCCCCCGGTGTCGACGCGCCGGGCGTCGGCTTCACCGCCCGCCACCGCGAGCTCCTGGGCGCGCTCGCCGCCTCCGGGTTGCGGACGCTGCGCCTGCCGCTGGAGTGGGCGCGGCTGGAGCCGAGCGACGGCCGGCGCGACCGGGAGGCCGAGCAGGCGCTGCGGGAGGTGCTCGCCGCGGCGCGGGAGCTGGGCGTCGACGTGTGGGGCTGCCTGGTGGACGACACGCTCCCGGGCTGGTTCGCGCACGACGAGCGGGGCTTCGCCGATGCCCGGGCCCGTCGTTACCACTGGGCCCGCCACGTGGAGTCGGTGGGCGAGGCGTTCGGGGACCTGGTGGCCGGCTGGGTGCCGGTGCACGAGCCGAACCGGTGGGCGCGTCGGGGCTGGCTGACCGGCCGGCGGCCGCCCGGGCGGGCGGAGGACACCCGCGGCTTCGCCGCCGCGCTCGAAGGCATCCAGCTCGCGGCGGTGGACGCGGCGCGACGGCTGCGAGGTGGCGGGCGGCCGGTGGCGACCTCGCAGTGGGTGGTGCCGCTGTTCCCCGCCCGACCCGACCCGGACTCCCCACCGCCCGCCGAGGCCGAGGCGATGCGCGACGCGGCCGACGAGGCCCTGTTCGGCTCCTGGCGGCGCCTGCTCCACGAGGAGACCCTGATCGTGGGCCACCGACCGCCGGTGGCGGTGCCGGGTGCCCGGGAGGCGTTCGACCTGGTCGGCTTCTCCTACCGGCACGGCGCCGCGGTGCGCGGCGACGGGGCGCTCCTCCCCTACCCGCAGGACCTCGAACCGGGTCCCGACGGGCGGGTGCCGTGGAGCCACGGCCTGGCGCTCGCGCTGCACCGGGTGGCCGAGACGTTCCCCGACCGCCCGCTCCTCGTGACCGGCGTCGGGCTCGTCACCGACCGCGAAGACCGGCGGGAGGGCTACGTCCGCGACGTGGTGGAGATCGTCGGCGAGGCCCGCGACGGCGGCGTGGACCTCCGGGGCCTGTGGTGGGAGCACCCGTTCGATCCGCCCGGCAGCGGCCCGGCGACGGCCGGCCTCGTGGCCGCCGACGGCACGCCCCGCCCGGCCCTCGGCCCCCTCCGCGACGCCGCCGGCCCGGGCTGAGCGAGCCCGTCGCCGGAAGGGCCGCCGGGCGGTGGGTCGAACGATAGGGTCGGCCGCCATCGGTGGCGACCGTCGCCGCCCGGGAGGTGCTCGATCAGATGGTTGCCCGGACGTTCTACGGAGCCTCCACCACGATCCGCTGCTTCACCTACGACCCGGCGGCGCGGACCCTCTCCATCACCTTCAGCGGCGGGCTGATCCACGACTACGAGAACATCCCGCAGACGGTCGCCTGGGGCCTCCGGGGCGCGTCGGAGGCGGGCGACTACTACCGCTCGCGCATCCGCAACCGGTTCCGCCCGGTCGCCACCTACTTCTGAGCCCGGTGCCCGAGAGCGGGCCGGCGGCCGCGCCCGTGCGCTCGGCCTCGCCACCGCCCGGCGGCGCAGCCGGCCGAGCCCTCGTCGGCCTCGGGACGCCCGGTAGCGTCGGGTCGTGACCGACGACGCCGCTGCACCGCCGGATCGCCACGGTCGGCGGCTCCCCGACCGCTGCTGGGTCCCGGCCGTCGGCGCGCTCCTCCTGGCGACGCTGTTCGCGGCGGCGCTGCTGGTGCGGGCCGGGGGCGATGCGTCGCTGCTGGTGCACGCCGCACCGCCCGACACCGACGCCACGCTCGCGCCCGGCTCGCTCACCGTCCAGGACGCCGACGACGGCTTCGACGGCCAGTTCTTCTACCGGCTCGGGGTGTCGCCGTGGTCGACCGACGAGCAGGTCGCCGGGGTCACCTTCGACCTCCCCGCGCTCCGCAACGCCCGCTGGGGCTACGGCGCCCTGGCCTGGGCCGCCAGCGGCGGCGACGCCGACCTGGTGCCGTGGTCCCTGCTCGCGGTGAACCTCGCCGCGGCCGCCGCGCTGGGCGCGGCGGGGGGCGCGCTCGCCCGCTCCTCGGGGCGGCACGCCGCCTGGGGCCTCCTCGTCGTGCTGTGGCCGGGCTTCGCCTACTCCCTGTCGCTCGACACCTCCGAGCTGGTCGCCTCGGCGCTGGTGGTCGCCGCGCTCGTGGCCGGGCGACGGCGCCGCTGGTCCCTCGTCGGGCTCGCGCTCACCGGTGCCGTCCTCGTGCGCGACACCACCGCCGTGGTCCCCTTCGGCGTCGCCGCAGCCGGCGCCGTCGCCTGGTTCGCCGCGGCACGCCCCACCTCCCGCCTCGCCCGCCTTGCAGCGACAGGGCGACCGACACGCGTCGAGGAGCCGTCCGTTCCCGACCACCTCCCAGCGACAACCACGGGAGATACCTCCGAGCAGACCGCCCACCTCCCAGCGACAACGCCGCGAGGAACGGCCGCCAAACCGGACCCGACCGCTCACGTGCCAGCGACAACCGGATCGTCGGACCCCGTTGTCGCTCGCAGGCGGGCAGACGCTGTCGCTCAGACACGGGCAGACGCTGTCGCTCAGAGGTGGGCGGGATCGGACACCCCGGTGCCCGTGCTGGCGGCCGGGTTCGTCCCCCTCGTCGTGTTCGGGCTGTGGCAGCTCGTGCAGCGGGCCCGCTTCGGCGACCTGCCGCTCACCTCGTCCGGCGACAACAACCTGTCGGCACCGCTGCGTGGGTTCGTCGACCTGCTCGGGGATGCCGCCACCGAGCCCAGCGGCGAGACCCTGTTCCGGGCCGGGTTCGCACTCGGGGTGGTGGCGCTGCTCGTCGCCGCCGGTTGGAGCTGGCGGCGCACGACCGCACCGCTCACCGAGCGGCTGGCGTGGCTGCCGGCCGTGGCCGTGGTCGTGGTGCTCAACGCCTACCTGTGGTCGGGTGCCACCGCCTTCATGCGGGCCGCCACCGAGGCCGGCGTGCTCAGCATCGCCCTCCTCCTCGCCGCCCCGCCCGCCGCGCGACGACCCGTCTCGCCGCAAGCGACCCCGGGTCGAACCGACCCGCCGGCCACGCCCGATGACCGGGAGGCCCCGCGCCGCCGCGCCGGCCTCCTCCCGCTGCTCGCCGCGGGCCTGGCCACCGGCTGGCTCCTCACCGCAGCCGTCCAGCTCGCCAAGCTCGGCTGACCGCCCGAGCGGCCGGGCCGGCTCGCCCCAGGCGGCTCCGTAGACTCGGCGGTCGTGCAGGAACGGCTCGGCGCGCGCGAGGACCAGACCGGGCGATGGCTCGTGGCAGCCGGCGTCCTCGCCGTGGCGGTGGGGCTGCCGATGGTGCTCGCCGGGCCCGGCAACGACCTCGACGTCGCCAACATCTTCCGCTCCGGCCGGGCCCTCGCCCTCCACGGCGACTACCAGCCCAGCCGAGCACCCGGCGCACCCGTGCACGAGGCGCTGGTGGGCCTCGCGGACCGCCTCGGCGGGCCCGTCCTCACCGACCTGATCTCGCTCGCCGCAGCCGCCGGCCTGGTGGTCGCCCTCGACCGCCTGCTCGCCGGCGAGGGGCTGGGGCCGGGACGGCGGTGGGCGATCGCGGTGCTGGTCGCGAACCCGTGGTTCCTCGTCGCCGCCACCGGCACCGTCGACTACGTGCTCGCCCTGCTGTTCGTAGTGCTCGCCGCGCTGGCGCTGCGCCGGGGCCACCCGGTGCTCGCCGGCCTCGCGGCCGCGGCGTCGATGGGCTGTCGCATCGGCAGCGCGGTCCTCGTCGGCTCCCTGCTCCTCGCCGAGCTGACCGAGCACCTCGGCCGCCCCTCGCCCAGCCGCGCCTACGCCGATGGCGCCGACTCCGCCCCCGACAGCTCCGCCGCCCGAGCGGGCTCGGGCCGCGCGGCGCGGGGCGCCGCCATGCGCCGGGTGGCGACCACAGCCGGGGTCGCGGTGGTCGCCACCGCGGTGCTGTTCGTGCCGAGCTACCGCCACGCCGGGGGCCTGTCGTTCGCGGAGAACGACTTCTCGGCCTCGGGTCCCCTCGTGCTCCTGGGGCGCGCCGCGGTGAAGAACCTGATGCTGCTCGGCCCGCTCGGCTGGCTCGTCGTGGCCGCCACGATCCCGGCCGTGGTCGCCGCGCTCCGGAGCTGGCGGGCCTCGTGGCTCGTGCGGTTCGCGGTGCCGGCGCTCGTCCTGTCCCAGGTGCTGTTCGTGCGGTTCCCGTGGAAGATGCCGCACCTGCTGCCCGCGCTCGTCGCGCTCGCCGTCCTGCTGGCGGTGGCGCTCGCGGACCGGCCCCGCCTGCTGGTCGCGCTGGTCGCCCTCCAGCTCCTCTACGGCGTGGTGTCCCTCGACGTGGTCGAGCCGAACCGGGCCAACGAGGCCACCGGGGGGCGGGTGCGCATCTCGCTGGGCTGGGGCCCGGTCGTCACCGACTGGCGCTGCCGCCGCGACCACCCGGACCCGCACCTCGGCCGCCAGAAGGTCGAGGTCGAGGCCGCCTGGAACTGCTCCCAGCCCTTCGATCGCTGACCGGCTCGACCCGGCGCGACGCGGCGCGACGCGGCGCGACCGGACGGGACCGCCGATAGCGTCCCGCCCATGTCGTCTCGCCCCGCAACCATCGGCCAGCTCCGCGACAGCGGCTGGGAGTCCGTCCCGGTCAAGGAGGAGCTGCGACGCAACGCCGTGGCCCGCATCCGGGCCGGCGAGCCGCTGGTGGAGGCGGTGCTCGGCTACGAGGACACGGTGCTGCCGCAGCTCGAGAACGCCCTCCTCGCCGGCCACGACGTGATCTTCCTGGGCGAGCGGGGCCAGGCGAAGACCCGCATGATCCGCTCGCTCACGGGCCTGCTGGACGAGTGGCTGCCGATCGTCGCCGGCAGCGAGATCAACGACGACCCGTACGCGCCGGTGTCCCACCAGGCGCGGTCGCTCGTGGCCGAGCACGGCGACGACACGCCCATCGAGTGGGTCCACCGGGACCGTCGCTACGGCGAGAAGCTCGCCACCCCCGACACGTCGATCGCGGACCTGATCGGCGAGGTCGACCCGATCAAGGTGGCCGAGGGCCGGTACCTGTCCGACGAGCTGACGCTGCACTACGGCCTCGTGCCGCGCACCAACCGGGGGATCTTCGCCATCAACGAGCTGCCCGACCTCGCCGAGCGCATCCAGGTCGGCCTGCTGAACGTGCTGGAGGAGCGCGACGTGCAGATCCGCGGCTTCAAGGTCCGCCTGCCGCTCGACGTGGTGCTGTTCGCCTCCGCCAACCCCGAGGACTACACGAACCGCGGCCGCATGATCACGCCGCTCAAGGACCGCTTCGGCGCCCAGATCCGCACCCACTACCCGCTGGAGGTGGCGACCGAGCTGGCGATCCTCGACCAGGAGGTGCGCCCGCCCGCGGTCGGCGTGGACGTGGCGGTTCCCGACTTCATGAACGAGATCGTGGCCACGCTCTCCCAGCTCGCCCGCTCCAGCCCGCACGTCAACCAGCGCTCGGGCGTGTCCGTGCGGCTCACGGTGACCAACGCCGAGACGCTCGTCGCCAACGCCACCCGCCGGGCCCTGCGCGCCGGCGAGGACCTGGTGGTCCCCCGCGTCTCGGACCTCGACGCGCTGGCCGCGTCGACCTCCGGCAAGGTGGAGCTGGACACCCTGGACGACGACGGCGGCCAGGTCGTGGAGCGGCTGGTGCTGGCCGCGGTCCTCCAGGTCTTCCGGGAGCGGCTCGACCTCGCGGACCTGCTCGGGGTGATCGACGCCTTCGACGACGGCCGGGTCGTCCACGCCGGCGAGGACGTGTCCTCGGCCGACGCGGTGGCGCTCACCGCCGAGATCCCCGCGCTCGCCGGCGCGGTCGAACGGCTCCTCGGCGAGGACCGCCGACCGGCCTCGGTCGCCAGCGCGGTCGAACTGGTCCTGGAGGGCCTGCACCTCTCCAAGCGCCTCAACAAGGACCGCAGCCGCGCCGCCGGCGGCGCCCTCTACCGCTCCCGCTGAGCGCGGCCCGACCGAAGGCTGCGGGCCGCGGACTGAGTAGCGTGGCCCGAATGGAGCTGGACCGGTCCTGGGAGGCCATCGTCGCCGACGACGACGTCCGGCGCACCTGGCTGGACGAGCACGATCCCGACCCCGGCACCGTCACCGACGGCCCCGACCCGGACCTCGACGCGACCGTCCCGGCCTGGCACCCGATCGAGGTGCCCGGCCACTGGCGGGACCACCCCGACCTCTCGGCCACCGACGGCCCCCTGCTCTACCGCAACCGGTTCCACCACCCGCGCCCCGCTGACGGCGAGCGCCTCTGGCTGAGCCTCGGCGGCGTCTTCTACCAGGGCGACGTCTGGCTCGACGGCACCTACGTGGGCGACACCGAGGGCTACTTCTTCCCCCACACCTTCGAGGTCACCGAGGCGCTGGCCGCCCGCGAGGACCACACCCTCGGCATCGAGGTGACCTGCTCGCCGCAGCGGGACCCGAAGGCCAAGCGCAACATCACCGGGGTGTTCCAGCACTGGGACGCCGCCGACCACGACCTCAACCCGGGCGGCATCTGGCGGCCCGTCACCATCGAGTCGACCGGGCCCATACGCATCCGCCACCTGCGGGTGGTCTGCACCGAGGCCGACGAGACCCGGGCCACCGTGCGCTTCCGGGCGGTGCTCGACGCGGCGGTGGCCGGCGAGGTCACCCTGCGCTCCACCGTCGGCGACACCGGCCTGGACGACGTGCGCCGCCTGGCCGCCGGCGAGAACCAGGTCGAGTGGCAGGTGCGGGTGGACGATCCCGAGCTGTGGTGGCCGTACGAGCTGGGCGAGCCCGTCCTCCACGACGTCACCGTCGAGGTGATCCCCCACCTCGACGCGGGCCCCGACGAGGCCGGCACCGACGAACCGGCGCCGCGGCTGGGCCCGGTCAGCCACCGGCTCAGCCGGCGCATCGGGCTGCGCGAGGTCCACCTGCGGGGCTGGGTCCTGCACGTCAACGGCGAGCGGCTGTTCGTGAAGGGCGTCAACCTCGGCCCCACCCGGATGCACCTCGGCGCCGCCACCGCCGACGAGCTGCGGGCCGACGTGGAGCTGGCCAAGGCCGCCAACCTCAACCTCCTGCGGGTGCACGGCCACATCAGCCGCACCGAGCTGTACGACGCCGCGGACGAGCTGGGCCTGCTCGTCTGGCAGGACTTCCCGCTCCAGTGGGGCTACGCCCGGACCATCCGCAAGCAGGCGATCCGCCAGGGCCGCGAGGCCGTCGACCTGCTCGGCCACCACCCGTCCCTCGTCATCTGGTGCGCGCACAACGCGCCGGTCCAGGTGGGCGACGAGCCCGGCGCGGCCGGCGTCGGCAGCACCGGCGGCCGGGGCCGGTTCGAGTACCTGATCGCCCAGCAGCTCCCGTCGTGGAACCGCTCCATCCTGGACCGGTCCGTCAAGCGGGCCATCGACAAGGCCGACGGGAGCCGGCCGGTCATCCCCCACTCGGGCGTGCTCCCCCACCCCCCGATGCTCGACGGCACCGACAGCCACCTCTACTTCGGCTGGTACCACGGCGACCACCGCGACCTCGCGGACCTCGCCCGGGCCATGCCCCGCCTCGTGCGGTTCGTGTCCCAGTTCGGTGCCCAGTCGGTGCCCGCCACCGACGGGTTCCTGGAGCCCGAGCGCTGGCCGGCGCTCGACTGGGAGGGGTTGGAGGCCCACCACGGCCTCCAGAAGGCCGTCTTCGACCGGCGGGTGCCGCCGGCCGAGCACCGCAGCTTCGACGCCTGGCGGGCCGCGACTCAGGCGCACCAGGCCGAGGTCGTGCGGACCCAGATCGAGACGCTGCGCCGCCTGAAGTACCGGCCGACCGGCGGGTTCGCGGTGTTCCTCCTCGCGGACGGCCAGCCCGCGGTGAGCTGGTCGCTCCTCGACCACGAGCGGGTGCCGAAGGCCGCCTACGACGCGGTGCGCGAGGCGTGCCGCCCGGTGGCGGTGATGGCCGACCTGCTGCCCGAGGCCGTGGCCGCCGGCGACGCGCTCGCCCTCGACGTCCACGTCGTCAACGACCTGCGCCACGGCGTTGACGACCTGGAGGTGCGCGCGGTGCTCCGTTGGTCCGGCGGCGAGCAGCGCTGGCGCTTCGCGGGCGCGGTCGACGCCGACGCGTGCGTGCGGGTGGGCACCCTGTCGGTGGAGGTGCCGGACGCGCCCGGCCCGCTCACCCTGGAGCTGACCCTGACGGGTACGGGCACGGACGCGGGCACCGGCGCGGGCGAGGTGGTCGTGCGCCGCGATGCGACCCGCATCGTGGCCCGCTGACCAGGTGGGACGGCGCCACGGGGCCGCAGCGGGTGGCAGACTCGCCGGATGGCTTATCAGGGGACCGATCCGAGCCGCCGCGACCGCGAGGCCCGGCGCACCGTCTTGAAGGGGCTCGGGCTCGGCGCCGCGGGCGTTGGCCTCGGCGGGATCGGGTTCCTCACCGCCTGCTCCGGTGGGTCCGACGGCGGCGCGACGCGCCGCACCACCACCTCGGCCGGCGGGGCGGCCGGCAGCACCACGACCACGGCCCCGCCGTTCGACCCCGACGTCCCCTACTGGCTCCAGGGCAACTTCGCGCCGGTGCGGGAGGAGACGTTCGTCGAGGAGCTGGCGGTCCGCGGCGCGATCCCACCGGAGCTGTCGGGCCTGTTCGTGCGCAACGGCTCCAACCCGCCGAAGGCGGCGTCGTCGCACTGGTTCCTCGGCGACGGCATGCTCCACGGCGTCCGCATCGAGGGCGGCAAGGCGTCGTGGTACCGCAACCGCTACATCGACACGCCGATCCACCGGGCCGACAAGGACCTGATGGACTTCGGCGGCATCCCCGGCAAGGAGAACAGCCAGAGCAACGTGGCGATGGTGCACCACGGCGGCAAGCTGCTCGCCACCGGCGAGGTCGGCTGGCCCTACGAGATCGCCACCGCGGACCTGTCGACGGTCGGCCCCTGGGGCTACGACGGCAAGCTCGGCGACAACATGACCGCCCACCCGAAGATCGACCCGGCCACCGGTCGCCTGCACGTCTTCGGCTACGGGCTCCTCTCGCCCGGCATCACCTACTACGAGGCCGATCCGAGCGGGGCCATCGACACCGTCGTGCAGATCCCGATGGACGACATCGTGATGGTCCACGACTTCGCGATCACCGACCGGGAGGCCGTGTTCTGGATCGGCCCCGTCCTCTTCGGCGCCGACGAGGCCAACCCGTACCCGGCGGTGCCGTTCCACTGGGACCCGAGCGGCCCGTCGAAGGTGGGCGTCCTGCCCTTCGGCGGCGACGCGGCCTCGATGCGCTGGGTCGACATCGACCCCTGCTACGTCTTCCACGGGCTCAACGCGCACCGCGACGGCGACGACGTGGTGCTGCGCCTCCACGTGCTCCCGGAGGCGTTCGGCCGCAAGGGCGACCTGCTCCCCTCGCACCTGACCGAGTGGCGGGTGGGCACCGGCGGCGACGCGCTCACCTTCTCGTCGCAGCAGATCTCGGACCGGTCGATGGACCTGCCCACCCACGACCGTCGCCACACCGGCCGGGCGACCCGCCACGGCTGGTGCGCGACGACCACCGACGCCACCGCCCGCTACGGCTTCGAGCTGGCCGGCATCTGCCACATCAACACGACGACCGGCGAGGAGGACGTCTGGGATCCCGACGAGCACCTGCGGGCCGGCGAGGCCGTGTTCGTGCCCACCGGCGACGGCGAGGGCGAGGGCTACGCGGTCACCTACGTGTGGAACCGCAGCACGGGGAGCTCGACGTTCGCGGTCTTCGACGCCCAGGAGGTGGCGAAGGGCCCGGTGGCCGAGGTCGACCTCCCCGTCCGCGTCCCCTTCGGCTTCCACGGCCTCTGGCTGGACGACGCCGACCTCTAGGCCGGCGGGCCGAGGTCGGATCGGGCCGGGCCGGGCCTACAGCCCGAGGTGCAGCCGGAGGGCCGCGTCGAGGTCATCGAGGTGATCGCCGGTGAGGGCCCCGAGGCGGGCGCCGATGCGCTCGACGGCCACCGACCGGACCTGTTCCGCCTGCGCCTTCGAGTCCCGGCGCAGGCCGCAGGTCCCCGCCGCCACGAGGACCTGGAAAGGGAACACCCGGGTCGTGTTCGACGTCAGCGGCACGACCGTCAGCACGCCGCGGCCCAGGCGGGCGACGGTCGCGTTCGCGGCGTCGTTGCTGACGATCACGGCGGGCCGGCGCTTCGTGGCCTCCGCGCCCCGCGCGGGGTCCAGGTCGACCCAGTGCACGTCGCCCCGCCGCATCAGCCCGTCAACCCGTCGGCCGCGGCCGTCTCCCACAGCTCACCGTCGTCACCGTCGTCCCACGCCGCCCACGCGTCCTCGTAGGCCGCGGCCAGCTCGGCGTCCCGCAGCATCCGCACCGCCCGCTGGAGCACCGCGGAGCGCGACCCGATCCCCTTGGCCTCGGCGAACGCGTCCAGGAACTCGACGTCGCCGTCCGGCAGGCTGATGCTGAGCTTCACACCGGTGATGCTACCGCCGGTACGATCGACCTTCGCACCCGCGGCGGATCCGCGGCTCGCAGCGGGGCCGGCATCAGGCGGCCTCGGTGGGCGGGAGCAGGAGGCCGCCGGTGCGGCGCTGCCAGCGCGCGAGGAGGCGGCCGGCGCCGTCCGCGCTGAGGTCGAACTCCTCGGCCACCTCGGCGATGCCGACCGGGCCGACCGAGCCCCGGCACCGCAGGAACCGCTGCAACCGCTCCGGGGGCACCAGGCGGTCGAGCGCGATCGCCCACACGATGGCCTCCTCCCGCGCCATCAGGGCGGCGGGGGCCGGCCAGCCGATCCCGCGCTCGACGTGCACGATCTCGTGGGCCAGGACCTCCCGGCGCTCCCGGCGACCGAGCCGCTCGTCGAGGTAGATCACGTCGCGCCCGCGCTCGCGCCGCCACAGCCCGCGGCCGCTCGGCAGCGGCGCGAACCAGAGGTCGACGTCCATGCCCCGGAGGGCGCGCCACGGGTTCCAGGCCACCATCGCCCCATCATGACGACGGGGGCCGACAGGTCAGGGGCCGCTCGCGCCCGGGTGGGCGGCCGGGCGGGTGCTCAGGCGGACGGTCGTGGGCGGCGCGCCGCCGGCGACCCGTCGCCGGGGTCTTCCCCGCCCGCCGCGGCCCGGGCATCCGGGGACGGCGCGTCGGAGGACGGCTCGTCCGAGAAGTCGGGCATCTCGCCGTAGGCCTCGTCCCACAGGAGCACGAGCGGGTCCACGCCCAGGTCCTCGCTGACCCGCTCGACCGTGCGCAGGGTGAGGTTGCGCTCGCCCCGCTCGACCGCACCGACGAAGGTGCGGTGCCAGCCGACGGTCGGGCCGAAGTCCTCCTGGGACAGGCCGCGCTGCTGGCGCAGGCGACGGATGTTGTTGCCGACGAGCTTCTGGAGGGCGCCTTCCACGGTCCCGATCGTGCAGGTTCGCCAGGGATCGGTCGACAGACCGATGAGTAGCTGCCTCCGCGACCCCGGCCCGTGGCCGATGGCGGTGCACTAGTGATGACTAGCACATCGCTGCACCGCACCGGTCGCCCCGCTCGCCGCGCGCCGGCCGCGGAACCGGGGGGCGACTCGGCGACGTCTCAACTCCACCCCCACGCAAGGAGCCCCCCATGTCCCGCCGACTCCCCCCGCTCGCCGCCCGCCGCCTCCTCGCCGCGGCCCTCGTCACCGTCGCCCTCGGCGCCGCCGCCTGCTCGTCGTCGGGCGACGACGCCGGCGACCCCACCACGACCACCGCGGCGAAGGCCACCACGACCACCGCCGACGGCTCCACGACCACCACCGAGCGCAGCACCACCACGACCACCGAGGCGGCGACGACCACCACCGCGGGCACCGACGTGGTCACCACGACCACCGAGGGCCGCCGGGGACCCGGCCCCGGCCCGGGTCCGGACGCCGACAGCGCCCTCGCCGGCGTCGAGGCGTTCATGGCCGCCTTCACCAGCGCGGATGCCGACGCCCTCTGCCCGCTCATCCACCCGACGCACACCGCGACGCTGGAGCTGCCCGGCGGCTGCGAGACGGCCATCGGCGGCACCGACCCCGCCGAGTTCGACGTCGACTACGCGATCGAGGGCGAGGACGACCGCTGCGAGATCGGGCCCGAGCACCCCGCCGGCGCGGTCGGCATCCTGGTGGTCGTAGACGGTGACGACTCCTGCGTCTACGCGGCACCCGACGGCGCCACCTGGAAGGTCGCCGACATCCGCTCGGGCACCGAGGTCGGGGAACAGCCCGACGGCACGCCCGCGCCGCGCTGACCCCCGGGCGACGCCGGCACCCGTGAGACGGCCGTCACCGGCCGGGGCGGCGTGACGCAGCCCGAGCCGGCGGAGCGGCTACCGTCGCAGCCCCTTTTCGGACGCGGCGGTGCCCACGGGTAAGTTCGCTTGTGATGGCTACTCCAACGGTCGCCCGAGGGCCGGCTCAGCCGGTCGCCCGGGCCAAGCGCAAGGCTCCGTTCCCCGTCGAGCTCTACCGATCCGCCCTCGGCAAGAAGTACGTGATGGCGATCACCGGTCTGATGCTCATCGGCTTCGTGGTCGCCCACATGGTGGGCAACCTGAAGATGTACCTGGGGCCCGACGACTTCAACCACTACGGGCACTTCCTGCGTGAGCTGCTGGTGCCGATCCTCCCCCGCACCGTGGCGCTCTGGCTGCTGCGCATCGGGCTGATCGCGGCGGTGGTCCTCCACGTGCACGCCGCCTACTCGCTCACGCGGATGAACCACGCCGCCCGGCCGGTCACGTACCAGTCCCCGCGCGACTACATCGCCGCGAACTTCGCCAGCCGCACCATGCGGTACACGGGCGTCATTGTCGGCCTGTTCCTCGTCTGGCACCTGTTCGACCTGACCTTCACCGGCACCGGCTACCACTACGTGCGCGGCCTCGCCTACGAGAACGTGGCCGAGAGCCTGAGCCGGGTGTGGGTGGCCGCGATCTACATCGTCGGCAACCTGGCCCTCGGCGTGCACCTGTTCCACGGGACCTGGAGCCTCTTCCAGTCGATGGGGTGGAACAACCCGCGGTTCAACGCCTGGCGCCGCAACATCGCCGCCGGCATCGCCGGGCTCATCGTCGTCGGCAACGTCTCGTTCCCCATCGCCGTCCTCGCCGGCGTCGTGAGCATCTGAGGAAGCCATGGAACTCAACTCGAAGATCCCCGACGGCCCGATCGCGGAGAAGTGGACGAACTACAAGTTCGACCACAAGCTCGTGAACCCGGCCAACCGCCGCAAGTACGACGTGATCGTGGTCGGCACCGGCCTGGCCGGCGCCTCGGCCGCCGCCACCCTCGGCGAGCAGGGCTACAACGTGAAGGCGTTCACCTTCCACGACTCGCCCCGCCGGGCCCACTCCATCGCCGCCCAGGGCGGCATCAACGCCGCCAAGAACTACAAGGGCGACAGCGACTCCATCTGGCGGCTGTTCTACGACACCCAGAAGGGCGGCGACTTCCGCTCCCGCGAGGCCAACGTGTACCGCCTCGCCGAGGAGTCGGTGAACATCATCGACCAGATGACCGCCCAGGGCGTGCCCTTCGCCCGCGAGTACGGCGGCCTCCTCGACAACCGCTCCTTCGGCGGCGCCCAGGTGTCGCGCACCTTCTACGCCCGGGGCCAGACCGGCCAGCAGCTCCTGCTCGGCGCCTACCAGCAGCTCGCCCGCCAGGTCGGCCGGGGCAACGTCCAGCTCTACAACCGCATGGAGCTGGTCGACGTCGTGACCGTCGACGGCACCGCCGCCGGCATCGTGGTGCGCGACCTCCTCAACGGCCAGGTCAGCTCGCACTCGGCGCACGCCGTCGTGCTGGCGACCGGCGGCTACTCCAACGTGTTCTTCCTGAGCACCAACGCCATGAACTGCAACGTGACCGCCGCCTGGCGGGCGCACCGCCGGGGCGCGGCCTTCGCGAACCCCTGCTACACGCAGATCCACCCCACCTGCATCCCCCAGAGCGACGAGTTCCAGTCGAAGCTCACCCTCATGTCGGAGTCGCTCCGCAACGACGGGCGCATCTGGGTGCCGAAGGACCCGAACGAGACCCGCCCGCCGGACCAGATCCCCGACGAGGACCGCGACTACTACCTGGAGCGCCGCTACCCGAGCTTCGGCAACCTGGCGCCCCGCGACGTCTCCAGCCGCGCCGCGCTGGTCGAGGTCGCCGCCGGCAAGGGCGTCGGCCCGCTCAAGAACGGCGTGTACCTCGACTTCGCGGACGCCATCGGCCGCCTCGGCAAGCAGGTCATCGAGGAGCGCTACGGCAACCTCTTCGAGATGTACGAGCGCATCACCGACGAGTCGCCCTACGAGGTGCCGATGCGCATCTACCCGGCCCCCCACTACACGATGGGCGGCCTCTGGGTGGACTACGAGCTGATGACCACCATCCCGGGCCTGTACGCGATCGGTGAGGCCAACTTCTCCGACCACGGCGCCAACCGCCTGGGCGCCTCGGCGCTCATGCAGGGCCTCGCGGACGGCTACTTCGTGCTGCCGAACACGATCAGCAACTACCTGGCGCCCAAGCTCGGCCAGTCGGTGGTCCCCACCGACCACCCCGAGTTCCAGGCCGCCGAGGCCGCGGCCCGGGCCCGCTTCGACGGCTACCTCGCCATCGGCGGGGACCGCTCCCCCGACTCCTTCCACATGGAGCTGGGGCGGATCATGCTGGAGCACTGCGGCATGGAGCGCACCGAGCAGTCCCTCACCACCGCCCTGGCGGCCATCCCGCCGCTCCACGAGGAGTTCAAGGCCAACCTGCGGGTCACGGGCTCCGGCGAGTCCACCAACCAGACCCTGGAGAAGGCCGGGCGCGTCGACGACTTCTTCGAGCTCGCCCAGCTCATGTGCCTCGACGCCCTCACCCGCGAGGAGTCCTGCGGCGGCCACTTCCGAGCCGAGCACCAGACCGAGGAGGGCGAGGCCGAGCGCGACGACGAGCGCTTCGGCCACGTCGCCGCCTGGGAGTGGACCGGTGACGCCGCCCAACCCAACCGTCACGTCGAAGAGCTCCAGTTCGTCGACGTCCCACTCGCCGTTCGGAGCTACAAGTGAGCAACGAGATCAACATCACGCTCAAGGTCTGGCGCCAGGACGGCCCCGACGCCCCCGGCCACTTCGACACCATCGCCGCCCCGGGCATCAAGGACGAGATGTCGTTCCTCGAGATGCTCGACCTCGTCAACGAGCGGCTCATCGCCGAGGGCGAGGAGGCGATCGTCTTCGACCACGACTGCCGCGAGGGCATCTGCGGCACCTGCTCGCTGATGATCAACGGCCAGGCGCACGGCCCCCAGCGGGGCACCGCCACCTGCCAGCTCCACATGCGCAAGTTCGCCGACGGCGAGGAGGTCGTCATCGAGCCGTGGCGGGCCCGGGCGTTCCCCATCGTGAAGGACCTGATGGTCGACCGGTCCTCGCTCGACCGCATCGTGGAGTCCGGCGGCTTCATCACCGCGGAGACCGGCGGCGCCCCCGACGCCAACATCATCCCGATCCCCAAGCCGGTCGCGGACGCCGCGATGGACGCGGCGGCCTGCATCGGCTGCGGCGCCTGCGTGGCGGCCTGCCCCAACTCGGCCGCGCAGCTCTTCACCTCGGCGAAGGTCAGCCACCTCAACCTCCTGCCGCAGGGCCAGGCGGAGCGCTACAGCCGGGTCGAGGCGATGGTCGACACGATGGAGGAGCTCTTCGGCTCCTGCACCAACCACGGCGAGTGCGAAGAGGCGTGCCCGAAGTCGATCTCCATCGACTTCATCGCCCTCATGAACAGCGACTACCTGAAGGCGAAGTTCAAGAACCGCGAGAAGATCTCGCGGTCCTGACCACCTCGCCATCGGCCCGGGCGGGGTGACCCGCCCGGGCCCCGGCAGGCCGCGGCTACCGTCCGTGGCCATGCGCCGCGCCCGTCACCTCCGCCTCGCCGTCGCCGCCGTCGGCCTGCTCGCCCTCGCCGCGTGCAGCTCCGACGGCGGCGCCTCCACCGCCACCACCGCACCCGCGGGCACGACCACCGCCGAGGCCGGCGACGCCCCGGCCGGCACCGGCGAGCCGCTCGCCCGCTACGCCGACCACGAGAGCGAGCTGTACGCGGACCCGGCCCGCTGGCTGTGCCGGCCCGACGTCGCGGACGACGTCTGCGACGGCGACCTGGACACCACCGTGATCGCCGCCGACGGCAGCCGGGAGGTCGAGCGGTTCGAGGCCGACCCCGACGCGCCCATCGACTGCTTCTACGTGTACCCCACGATCTCCAACGACGAGACGACCTACAGCGACTGGGAGCCGGGGGCCGGCGAGGAGGAGTGGGTCACCCTCCAGCAGGCCGCCCGACTCGGCTCGGTCTGCCGGGTCTTCGCGCCCGTCTACCGCCAGCGCACCCTCACCGCGCTCGTGGGCAACATGGCCGGCAACGCCTCCCCCGGCGGCCCCGAGGCCGACCCGTACGAGGACGTGCTCGACGCCTTCCGCACCTACATGGCCACCGACAACGGCGGCCGCGGCGTGGTGCTCCTCGGCCACTCGCAGGGCGCCGGCATCCTGAAGCAGCTCCTGGCCGAGGAGATCGACCCCAACCCCGACGTGCGCGAGGTGCTCGTCGGCGCCTACCTCGCCGGCACCTCGCTCGCGGTGCCCGCGGGCGAGGCCGTGGGCGGCGACCTGGCCGAGATCCCCGCCTGCACCGCCGACGACGAGGTCGGCTGCGTCGTCACCTGGAGCACCTACGCCGAGGGCGAGGTGCCCGACAACGCCATCTTCGGGCGGACGGACGGCGAGGGCCGGCCCGCCGCCTGCACCGTGCCGGGCGCCGTCGCCGCGGGGAGCGGCCCGCTGCACCCGTACCTCCCGGCCACCCGGGGCACCGCGATCCTGGGGCCGGGCGGCGACGACGCCTCGCGCACCTGGCTCGCCGAGGGCGGCGAAGCGGTCGACACCCCGTTCGTGGCGTTGCCCGACCTCGTCACCGGCACCTGCCGCAGCGACCACGGGCTCACCTACCTCGAAGCGGCGATGACCGACGATGCCGCCGACCCCCGCATCCGCGACCTCGGCGGCCGCCTCACCCCCGACTGGGGCCTGCACCTCCTCGACGTCAACCTGGTGATGGGCGACGTGGTCGACCAGGTCGCTCGCCAGCGCGACGCCTGGACGGGCTGAGGACCGACCGGCGGAGGGCCGGCGGCCGACGCCCCGGCCGGGTGCCCGGGCCCGCGCCGATCGGCCTGTCGGTGGGCACCGGTAGGGTCCGGCGCATGGAGCTGATCCTCGTGCGCCACGGCCAACCCGCCTGGTCCGACCCCCACGGTCGCGGCCGCAACGACCCCGACCTGACCGAGCTGGGCCACCAGCAGGCCCGCCGGGCCGCCCGGCGCCTCGCGGACGCGGAGGACCTGCCCGGCCTCGGCGACATCGACCGGCTCTACGCGTCGCCCGCGGTACGGGCCCAGCAGACCGCGGCCCCGATCGCGGACGCGCTCGACCTGCCGATCATCACCCTCGACTGGCTGTGGGAGGTGCGCAACCCGCCGGCGTGGGAGGGCTCGCCCAGCGAGCAGATCGAGGCCGCGTTCCGGGAGATGCAGGACCGGCCCCGCGAGCGGTGGTGGGAGGGCCACCCCGGCGGCGAGCACTTCGGGGAGTTCCACCAGCGCATCCGCCACGGGCTCTACGGCACGCTGGCCGAACTGGGGATCACCCCGTCGGGCGAGCGGGGGCTCTGGGACGTCGAGCCCACCGAGCCGGACCTCGACCGCATCGTGATGGTCGCCCACGGCGGCACCAACGGCGCGATCATCGCCAACCTCCTCCAGGTCGAGCCCGAGCCGTGGGAGTGGCTGCGCTTCCGCAACGGCCACGCCGCGTTCTCCGTGCTGGCCACGGTCGCGGTCGCCGGCCACCACATCTGGGCCCTCGACCAGGTGGGCGACGCCACGCACCTGGCGGTGCGCGACCGCTCGGTCTGACGCCGCCGGTGACCGGCGTCGCCCGGTGTGGCCGGTTGCACGCCCAACGGCCCCGTGATAGCCACGGTGACCAGCGTTTTTCGGCGACGTGCTCGCCGATCGGCGACCTGTCCACCACCCACCGAAAAGGACACCCGAGGTGCACCTCATCGCATCCGAAGGCGGCTACCAGGACTTCGTCCTCGGTAGCACCGACAAGGCCCTGCTCATCGTGTCGCTCCTCCTGGCACTCGCCGGACTGGCGGTCGCAGCCGTCCTGTCGAAGGGGGTGATCGCGAGCGACGACGGCACACCCGAGATGCGCAAGATCGCCACCGCCATCCAAGAGGGGGCGATGGCCTACATCACCCGCCAGTTCCGGACCATCGGCATCATCGTCATACCGCTGGCCATCGTGGTGTTCCTCACCTCCTCGAAGATCGTGAAGGCCACCGACGAGGTCGCCCTCGGCTTCGTGCAGTCCGGCCTGTTCCGGACGCTGGCGTTCATCGCCGGCGGCGCGGCCTCGGGTGCCATCGGCTTCCTCGGCATGTGGCTCGCCACCCGGGGCAACATCCGCACGACCGCGGCGGCCACCCGCAGCGACTTCGGCGGGGCGCTCACCGTCGCCATCCGCACCGGCGGCGCCGTCGGCCTCGCCACCGCCGGCCTCGGCCTCCTCGGCGCCACGATCATCATCCTCGTGTTCCAGAACACCAGCTCGGCGATCCTCGTCGGCTTCGGCTTCGGCGGCTCGCTCCTCGCCCTGTTCCTGCGGGTCGGCGGCGGCATCTTCACCAAGGCGGCCGACGTCGGCGCCGACCTCGTCGGCAAGGTCGAGGCCGGCATCCCCGAGGACGACCCCCGCAACCCGGCCACCATCGCCGACAACGTGGGCGACAACGTCGGCGACTGCGCCGGCATGGCCTCGGACCTGTTCGAGAGCTTCGGCGTCACCCTCGTCGCCTCGATCATCCTCGGCGTCAGCGCCTTCCAGGCGATCGGCGTCGGGCGCGACCAGGCGGTCCGGGGCCTCATCTTCCCGGTGGCGGTCATGGCCATCGGCCTCGTCGCCTCCACCATCGGCATCTTCCTCGTGAAGGCCCGCCCCGGCGACGACGACGCCCTCGTGTGCATCAACCGGGGCATCACCGTCGCCCAGGTGCTGGCCGTCCTCGGCGCCGCGGCGCTGGCCTTCGGCTACGTCGGCACGCCCGACGCCGCCACCTCGGACGGCCTCTCGGTGTCGGCCCCCGGGGCCCGCATGTTCGGCGCGGTGCTCGTGGGCATCGCCCTCGGCTTCGCCGCCTCCAAGATCACCGCCTACTTCACCTCCACCACCACCAAGCCGGTGCAGGACATCGCCAAGGCCACCCGCACCGGACCCGCCACCACGGTGCTGGAGGGCATCAGCTCCGGCCTCGAATCCGCCGTGTGGGCCCTGATCGCGGTCGCCGTGGCCATCGGCGGCGCCGTCGCCCTCGGCGGCGGCTCGTTCAAGTTCTCCGTCTACCTGGTGGCGCTCGCCGGCATCGGCATGCTCTCCACCACCGGCATCATCGTGGCCGAGGACACCTTCGGCCCGGTGGCCGACAACGCCGCCGGCATCGCCGAGATGGCTGGCCAGTTCGAGGGCGAGCCGGAGCGGATCATGGTGAGCCTCGACGCGGTGGGCAACACCACCAAGGCCGTCACCAAGGGCTTCGCCATCGGCTCGGCGGTCATCGCGGCCGTGGCGCTCTTCGCCTCCTACGGCGAGACGATCATCGAGCAGATCGGCGACGCCGGGACCACGGCGTTCGGCGACGCCTCGTTCCCGATCAACGTGGCCGACCCGAAGGTGTTCATCGGCCTGCTGGTCGGCGGCTCGATCGCCTTCATCTTCTCCTCCCTCGCCATCCGGGCCGTGTCCCGGACCGCCGGCGTGGTGGTGCAGGAGGTGCGCCGGCAGTTCGCCGACGGCCAGATCATGGCCGGCACCAAGGAGCCCGACTACGGCCCCGCCATCGACATCTGCACCGCCGCCTCGCTCCGGGAGCTGGCCACGCCGGCGATCATCGCCGTGCTGGCCCCCGTCATCATCGGCTTCGGCCTCGGCCCGATCAGCCTCGGGGCGTTCCTCGCCAGCGTCATCGTCGTCGGCCAGCTCATGGCCAACTTCCTGAGCAACGCCGGCGGCGCCTGGGACAACGCCAAGAAGTACATCGAGGACGGCAACGAGGGCGGCAAGGGCTCGGAGGGCCACAAGGCCGCCGTCATCGGCGACACCGTGGGCGACCCCTTCAAGGACACCGCCGGCCCCGCCCTGAACCCGCTCATCAAGGTGATGAACCTGGTGTCGCTGCTGATCCTGCCGGCGATCATCAAGTTCTACGACGACGAGAAGCTCGGCCTCCTCAAGCAGGAGCCCGAGGTCGCGGCGATCCTCATCGCGGTCGCGGCCGCCGTCGTGGTCGTCGGCTCCATCGCCTACTCGAAGAAGGCGGGCGACAAGGTCGCCGCCGCCAACGGCTGACCCCGTCCCCCCAACCTCCACCGCCGCCCCACCGCGGCGGGCCGACCGAGCCCCGGGCGAACGACCGCCCGGGGCTCGTCGCGTCCCCACCCTCCATCGCCCCCGAACTTGGCACGACTTTGCCGCACCCGTGCAACGTCCTCGTGCCAACTTCGACGCCGCTCTCGAACTTGGCACGGTTCTGCCGCACCCGTGCAACGTCCTCGTGCCAAGTTCGAGAACGGGAACCCCGTCCGCACCACCCGGCGGGGCAGACGCGGACGATCCCGCCCTGGGGGCGGGATCGTCACGTGTCGATCTGGGTGGTGGAGCGACGCCGGCGATCGGGCCGGGTCGCCGGCGAGATCAGGCGTCCTGGGGCTTGCGAGCGCCGTAGAGGAACGCACCGCCGAGCAGGAGGGCGGCGCCGCCGATGCCGACCAGCGGCAGGACGTTGGAGCCGGTGCGGGAGAGGCCGCCACCGCTGGAGCCGCTGCCGGTCCCGGAGCCGGTGCCACCGCCGCCACCACCGTTGTTGGCGCCGCCGCCACCGGCGCCACCGCCGGCGGTGGTGCTGGTGGTCGACCCGGTCGAGGTCGGGGTGGTACCCGGCGAACCGTCGACGTACTGGGCGGAGGCCGCGCCAGCACCGAGCGTCAGTGCTGCGGCAGCGATCACCGCCGCCACCAGGAACATCATCCGCTTCATCAAATCTCTACCCTTCCTCCGAGGAACCGGTTCCGATTCCCCACGCTCGTCTGGAAGACCCTACCAATCAGCCGGTGGACGGGCAAGCACATCAGCGCAGGTCATGAGCGTGGCGCCGGGCGGCCGTCGCGGCGGCCACCAGCACCACCGCATCCAGGAGCACCAGGACGGGTGCCGGCCAGAACCAGACGGGGCCCGATCCGCCGTCGGGCAGTTCGAGCAGGCCGGCCTCGGTGACCCCCACCGGCCGGAACCAGCCCTGCACCCAGCCGGGGGCGCCGGCGACGCCGACCACCGAGCCGCCGGGTGCGTCGGTGCGCAGGAACGGCTGCAGGGGGCGGTCGAGGTCGTGGCCGGAGCCGTCGGGGCCCACGACGGGGGCACGCCAGCTCCGCACGCGCCAGAGCGTGGCGTCGCGGTTGCGGATCACGGGCTCGAACGCGGCCGGCTCGGCGGCGAGCCGCTGGTCCACGGGCTCCCAGCCGGGCTGGTGGACGACCACGACCCAGCGCGCCCCCACCTCGGTGACCGCCGGGCCGAGGGGGCCGGCGGTCCGCAGGGCGGCGTCGAGGTGCCACGCCCGCCGGTCGACCTGCTCCTGCGACGGCGTCGACGGATCGAACAGCGGGTCGTAGCTGCTGATGACGTCGCCGCCCAGGTAGTCGGGCAGCGGGTTGAAGGCGTGGCGCCCGTCGATGAGGTCGAGCGGCGGGTACTCGTTCCACGGCAGGGCCACGGTCGGGCCCGGCTCGGCGCGCACCGCATCGCGCACCTGCGCCCACCCGTCGGGGAAGGTCACCGGCCGGAACACGCCCTGCATCCCCCACCAGCCGCCGACCGACAGCAGGACCACCACCACGAGCGGCACGGCCCGCACGGCCTGGACGAGCCCCGCCGTCGAGCGACCGCCCCACCCCCTCAGCCGGCGGCGGACGAGGTCCGCGACCACCGGCGCCCCGGCAGCCGCCGCCGGGGCCAGCCAGGCGAGCCACAGCACGAGGAACCGTTGGCTCTCCCGCAGCGGCGCCCCGATCGGCAGGCCCGAGAGCCCGTCGTAGGCGCCCCGCACGCCGGGGACGGCCGACGCGGCCGTGAGCACGAGCCCCACCGCGCCCACGAGCACCAGCGGCCGGCCCAGGTCGCCGAGGCGCCGCCGCCCGGCGAGGGCGAGGCCCACGAGCACGAGCGATCCCAGCGCCATCCCCGCGCCCGAGCCGCCGATCTGGCGGGTGGGGCTCCAGAACCCGCCGCCACCGAGCAGGGCCAGCCAGCCGTCGACCCCGTCGGCCTGGGTGGCGAAGCGGCCCGACCCCGCGACCTGGGCGCCCGCCCAGAGCAGCACGAGCGTCGGGGCGATCCACAGCAGGCTCGCGGCGCCGGCCAGCCCGACCACCGCCACCGGCCGGCTCCCGCCCGACGCCCCCTCGCCCGGGCCCGGTGCCACCGCGACCGAGCCCGGCGTCACCCCACCTGAGCCCGGCACCGTGGGCACGGGCGCGGACGTGGGCGTGGGTTCAGATGGCGCCGCGGGTTCGGCCCGCGACGCCGAGGTAGCCGCGGACGGGGCCTGGGACGTGGGCGCGGCCCGTGACGGGAGGCGCTCGGCGACCAGGCCGACGGCCACGACCACCAGGCCGAGCGTGCCGGTGGCGGGGCCGCCGAAGGCGAGCGCCACGAGCGCCACGAAGGTCGCTCGCAGGTGCCGGGACGGGCGCAGCAACGCCGGCAGCAGCCACGGCAGCAGTGCGACCAGCCAGACGAACTGCACGTGACCGACCGCCAGGCGGGTCACGAGGAAGGGGCCGGCCACCCACAGGCCCGCCGCCGCGCAGCGCCCGAGGCGATCGGTCGCGAGCCCCGACCCGGGCGACGCCGCCACGGCCGGCGGCGACACGACCGACGGCAACGGGGCCGATGGTCGCCGCGATGCTGTTGGCGACGCCGACGGGTTCGATGACGGCGATGACGCCGACGCAGTCGATGGCGCGGATGGCGATGGCGAGGTGGCTGACGCCGCGGACGGCGGCTGCGACGTCGGCTCCGAGCCGATCGAGGCGACGAGGCGGGACATGCCCACGAAGCCGGCGGTGAGGCCGACGAGGAAGAACGCCTTCATCGTCAGCGGCCCGCCGACCAGGGCCGAGCCGAGGCCGAACAGGGCGAACATGGGCACCCGTTGGCTGAGCGCGGGGCCGAGCCCCCAGATGCCGTTCGGGACGGGGATCTCGGGCGTGACGAGCAAGTCGAGGTTGAGCAGCGGGCCGGGGCGCAGGCCGGGGCCCATCACCACGACGGCGAGGGCGAGGCCCACCACCACGTCGAGCCGGTCGACGCGTCCGGTCGACCGGCTGGAGCCGGCCCCGCGCTCGCGCCGCGTGCCCGAGTGCTCGCCGCTCACCGGCGGGCCGTCCACGGTCGCGGGGCCCGGCCACGGCGGAGGTTGTCGCTGAGGTCGTCGCAGGCCACCGGCCCCCACAGTACGGGCCACCGCCGCCGGGCGGAGCCGACCGGCAGGACCCCCGGGTCCCAGCGCGACACCCAGGCGCCCGGGTGGCAGGCGGTCGGCGGTGGGTGGTCCGGTACCCAGCACGCAGCGGTGGGTGCGCAAGCGGCGACGGCCAGGTCGTAGGATGGCGGTCCGCCATCACGGCCCGGCGCGACCCGCGACGGTGGCCGGCAGACGTGGAGCCCGGACCACGCTCGGCGGGGGAGAAGGTGACGACGTTGGGCGACAGGGCCACGGCAGAGCGAACGAGGGGCTGCTGATGCGCATCCTGTTCGTCGCGTGGCGCGACCTGGCGAACAAGCTGGCCGGCGGCTCCGAGGTCCTGATCGACACGTTGGCCGCCGGGCTGAAGGAGCGGGGCCACGAGGTGACCCTGCTGTGCGCCAACCCGGTCGAGCCCCGGGCGTACGAGGTCCGGGCGAACGGCGGCACGGTCACCCAGTACGCGCGGGCCCCGTTCGAGTACCTGCGCTCGTTCCGCGACGCCGACCTGGTGGTCGACGTCGCCAACGGGCTGTCGTTCTACTCGCCGCTGTGGCGTCGGCGGCCGTCCATCTGCTTCGTCAACCACATCCACACCGAGCAGTGGAACCAGTGGTTCCCGGCCCCCATCGCCGCGTTCGGCAAGACGATGGAGCAGCGGGCGATGCCGGCTGCGTACCGGCACCGGCTGTTCGTGGCCGTGTCGCCGTCCACCGCCGAGGGCCTCGAGTCGCTGGGCGTCGACCGCAGCCGCATCCGCATCATCATCAACGGCACGAACCTGCCGGAGACGGTGGGCGCCGAGTCGCCCGACCCGCTGTTCGTCGGCCTCGGCCGCCTGGTCCCCCACAAGCGCTTCGAGCTGGCGTTGAAGGCGTGGGAGCAGGTGCGCCCCCACGTGGGCGGTCGCCTGGTGATCGCCGGCCAGGGCCCCGAGCACGCCCGGTTGACCGCGGCGGCGGGACCCGGCGTGGAGCTGCCCGGCCGGGTGAGCGAGGCCGTGAAGGACGACCTCCTGTCCCGGGCCTGGCTGATGGTCCACCCGGCGAGCCACGAGGGTTGGGGGCTCGTCATCACCGAGGCCGCCGCGCACGGCACGCCGTCGCTCGCCTTCCGGGTGCCGGGCCTGCGAGACTCGGTGGTTGACGGCATGAGCGGCATCCTCGTGGACCGGCCCGAGGACCTGGCCCCCACCTGGCGGCGCATCGCCGAGGACCCGGTCCTGCGCGGGCGGCTCCGCGAGGGGGCCCGCAAGCGGGCGCTCGCCTGCACCTGGGACGCCACCATCGACACCTTCGAGGCGATCTGCGAGGAGGCGGTGGGCAACCAGCACCGGCGGCTGCGGCTCCCGCAGGCGTCGTGGACGAAGGACCACCGGCCCGAGGAGCCGGTGGAGACCGCACCCGAGCGGCAGGGGTTGCCGATCGGCACCGGCCGGCCCGGCCTGCGGGTCGTGCGCCGGCGCCCGGAGCTGAGCATCGTGCTGCCCGCCTACAACGAGTCCCGCCGGCTGCCGCTGTCGCTGCCGATCCTGCTCGACCACCTCGCGGACGACCGGCTCGACGCCGAGATCCTGGTGGTTGACGACGGCAGCGCAGACGACACCGTCGCCGTCGCGAAGCGGCTCCTGGCGGACACGCCCAACGCGGGGGTGCTGCGGCTCGGGCGCCACCTCGGCAAGGGCGCGGCGGTGCGGGCCGGCGTGGCGCACGCGGTCGGCAACCGGATCGTGTTCATGGACGCCGACATGGCGACCGACCTCGCGCACCTCGACCCGCTGCTCGGCCACCTGGACCACACCCCCGTCGCCATCGGCTCGCGGGGCGCCCCGGGGGCGGTGACGAACGGGGTCACGCCGTCGAGCGACGCCGCGCACCGGGCGTTCAACGCGCTGGCCCGCCGCACCACCGGCCTGGCGATCATGGACTTCCAGTGCGGCTTCAAGGCGTTCCGGGCACCGGTGGCGAAGCTGCTGTTCCACCTGCTCCACGAGCGGGGCTACGCCTTCGACGTGGAGCTGCTCGCGCTCGCGGACCGCATCGGCTACGGCATCAGCGAGGTACCGGTGCACTGGAAGGCGGTGCGGGGCAGCCACGTGCGCATCGTGGTGGACTCGGCGGCCATGTTCTGGCAGGTCACCCGCATCGGTCGCCGGGCGCGGGGCGGGCAGTCGATCGCCACGCTGGAGGTCGAGTCCCGCCGGCCCGGCGCCGAGGTCGACGTCGACGCGATCGCCGCTGCCGTGCGGGCCGCGCTGCCGATCGCCGCACCCGTCATCCCGTGGCAGCGGGGCGCGCTCGCGGTCCTGCCGTTCGTCGAGCCGGTCGACGCCGCCTCCCTCGTGGCGGGGGTGGAGGAGGCGGTGCCCGACGTGGCCGTCGCCGCCGGCAGCCTCGACACCGCCGTCGTCTTCGACTCCGCCGAGCAGCGCCTCCGCGACGCGCTCGCCGCCGTGTGAGCGATGGCCGACCTCGACCGCCTCCCCGCCGCCGCCAACCGCCACGCCGTCGGCCTGCTGCGCTTCCCGGACCCCCGCACCGACTGGGTGATCGTCACCGTCGCCCACCTCGCCCGGCCCACCACGCCCGACGCCGTCACCGAGCGGCTCGACGCGCTCCACGGCGTCGTGCCCGTCGTCGGCGCCCGGCTCCGCGACGAGACCTGGCACCCGGGCGCGCCGCCGACGGTCGAGGTGGTGGACGGCGAGCCGGTCGAGCACCGGGGCTTCGACCGGGCGTTCGACCTGGCCGCCGAGGCGCCCCTGCGGCTGCTCCTCGGCGCCGGGGGGACCCGCCTCGCCGTGCTCGGCCACCACGCCGCCTTCGACGGGCTCTCCCTCGCCGCGGTGGCGGGGGCGCTCCTCGGCGGCCCCCTCCCCCGCCCGGTCGACTCGCCGCCGCCGGGCGAGCCGGGTTCCAAGCTGGCGCTGCTCGCGCGCCTCGCCCGGCCGGCCCAGCGCGTCACCCCCACGATCGGGGTGTGGCCGACCGACGCGTACGCCGCCGTGGAGGTGCACCTCGACGGGCCCGGCGTCACCGCCCGCATCGCCGAGGCGTGCGCCGGCGCGGCCCGGGCCCACAACCTGCGCCACGGCACCCGGCTCGACCGCATCGGCATCACCGTCGCGGTGGGCGGGCCGGCCGGGGTGGGCAACGTGGCCTCGTACCGGCGGGTCGACGTCGCCACCACCGGCCCGGTGGCCGACGCGGTCCGCGACGCGCTCGCGGACCCCGCCGAGCCGGGCGAGCAGGTCAGCGCGCCCCGCTGGCTCATGCGGGCGCTCCAGCCGCTGGTCGAGCGGTTCTCCGACTCGATCCTCGTCTCCAACCTGGGGCGGCTCGACCTGCCCGGGGCGACCCGGTTCGACTTCTACCCGGTCGCCCGGGGGCGCTCGGCGGTCTGCTTCGCGGCGGCCACCGTCGTCGGCGGTGCGTCGACCCTCAGCCTCCGGGCCCGGGACCTGTCCCCCGGCGACGCCCGCCGCCTCCTCCACGACGCGGCGGCCCGGCTTTGACCGGCGCGGGCGCCGCGGACCGCCCCGGCGCCGCAGCCCCCGCCGATGCCGGCCCGCCGGGAGCCGAGATGGGCCCACCCGGCACAGGCCCGCCGGGAGCCGGGACCGGCCCGCCCGGGACCGGGACGGGGACAGCCCCGCCGGGGACCGGGACCAGCCCGCCCGGAACGGGAACGGATCCATCGGGCACAGGACCACCCGATCCGGACCCGCCGGGGACGGGGACGGAGCGCCCGGCGCTCGCCCACGTGCCCGCGCTCGACGGCCTCCGGGGCCTTGCGGTCGCGGCGGTGGTGGCCTTCCACGCGGACCGGCTCCCCGGCGGCTGGCTCGGCGTCGACGCCTTCTTCGTCCTCTCCGGCTACCTCATCACGAGCCTGCTGCTGGTCGACCGGGCCCGCACCGGCGCGGTGCGGCTGGGCCGGTTCTGGAGCCGCCGGGTCCGCCGGCTCGGGCCCGCGCTCGTCCTCCCCGTGCTCGCGCCCTCGGTGCAGGTGGCGCTCTTGCCCGCCGCCGCCCGCCGCGAGCGCTTCCGGGGCGACGCGCTCGCCGCGCTGTTCGAGGTCATGAACTGGCGGACGATCGCCACCCAGGGCGACTACTGGAGCCAGTACCTGCCGCCGTCGCCGCTCCAGCACGCCTGGTCGCTGTCCATCGAGGAGCAGGTGTACGTCCTGTGGCCGCTCGTGGTGGTGGCCGTGCTGGCGCTGGCCCGCCGGCCCCTGGCCGTCGCGGTCACCGCGCTGGCCGGTGCCGCCGCCTCCGCGCTCGCCCTCGGCGTGCTGGCCGGCGGCGACGCGGCGTCCATCACCCGGCTCTACATGGGGACCGACACCCGGGTGGCCGCCGTGCTGCTCGGGGCCGCGGTGGCCGGGCTGCGGCTCCACCTCGGCCCGCGCCGGTGGCGGGCGAGCGGGCCGGCCCGCATCGTCGCCGGGAGCGTGGCCGTCGTCCCCCTCCTCTACCTGTGGGTGCGCCTCGACGGGTCCCGGCTCGACACCTACCGGGGCCCGCTGACCCTCGCGAGCGTGCTGGCGACGGTGGTGCTGGCATCGATCGTGGACCGGGCCGACGGCGGGCCGCTGGGCCGGCTGCTCTCGCTGCGGCCGCTCACCTACCTGGGCGAGATCTCCTACGGCCTGTACCTGTACCACTGGCCGATCTTCGTGCTCGTGGACGAGCGACCGGAGCGGCTGACCGCGATCGAGGCGGTGGTGGCCACGGCCGCGGCGGTCGGGGTGGCGGCCGCGTCGCACCGCTGGATCGAGCTGCCCGTGCGGCGGGGGGCGCTGCGGGGCCGCCGGGCCCGTGCCGCGGTGCCCGCGGCGGTCGCCCTGTCGGTGCTCGCGATCCTCGTGGCGACGCTCGACGCCCACCCCCGGGGCACCCACTGGGACGACTACCTGTTCGAGTCGTCGGTGCCGGGCGCGCCGACGGTCGTCTACGCCGGCGACTCGCTGCCGCTCCTGCTCGGCGAGGCCGCGGTCGGGCAGGTGGACGAGCTGGGCGTCAACGTGGGGTCGGTGGCGGTGCCCGGCTGCAACCTGCTCGACGGCGTCGGGCCCATCCGCGACATCGCGGGCGAGATCTGGGACGGCATGGGCTGCGGCGAGCCGGGGCGTTTCCGGGCCGGCACCGAGGCGTACCGGCCGACGGTGAGCCTGGTCCTCTTCGGGCGCATCCACGACAACGCGGTGCGCATCGACGGTACCTGGCGGCTCCCGTGCGAGCCCGACTACATGCGCATCTACCGGCAGCGGCTGGACGCGATGATCGACGACCTGCGCTCGACCGGCGGCGCGGTGGTGCTGGTCAGCTCGCCGGGCTCCACCGTGTCCTGGGTGGTGGAGGCGTCGCCACCGGGCATGGCGGAGCGGGTCGCCTGCCTGAACGACCTGCTGGCCGAGGTGGCCGAGGCCCGGCCCGGCGTGGGCTTCGTGGACCTCGCCCGCTACATCTGCCCGACCCCGGACCGCTGCCTGGACCGGATCGACGGGGTCGACCTGCGCCCCGACACGGTCCACTTCGAGGGCGAGAGCGCCCGCCTGGTGAACCGCTGGCTGATCCCCCGGGCCCTCGACGCCGCCCGCGACGGCTGAGGCCGCGCCTTCCCCTGAGCCCTGACGCCGCTGCCTTTCGCCTTCCGCCTTGGGCCCTCCCGCCGTGACCCTTCGCCTTCTGCCTTCCGCCCTCCGCCTCGGGCCTTCCGCCTTGGGCCCCCGCCTCGGGCCTTCCCGCCTCAGCGGTCGAAGGCGGCGCGGAGGGCGGCGAGCTGCTGGGTGCGCTCGAAGCGCTCCACCACCACGCGGCGCAGTTCCGGGGCCAGGCGGCGGCGGAGGCCGGCGTCGCCGAGGAAGTGCACCAGGCCGTCGGCCAGGTCCCCGACGGTGTCGGGCACCCGGATGCTCGGGGCGAGGACCGCTTCGTGGTTGGTGCCGCAGGCGGTGGTCACGACCGGCACGCCCGACGCCATCGCCTCCACGTAGGCCAGCCCGAATTGCTCGTTCCACACCCGGGTGGGGCGGGGGGCGGTGACGAACACGGCGATGCGACGGAGGAGCGCCGCCACCTCGGGGCCGGGCAGCGAGCCGAGGTAGGTGACGGCGCCGCCCGAGGCCGCGGCCCGCTGCTCGACCAGGCCCTGGAGCGGCCCGCGGCCGGCGACCACGAGCCGGGCGTCGGGGACCCGGCGGCGCACGAGGTCGAAGGCGTCGAGGACCCGGTCGATGCCCTTGTTCTCGGCGAGCGGCGAGATGAACGCCGCGATCGGCTCCTCGACGGGCTCCGCCGGCGGGGGGAAGCGCTCGGTGTCGAGCGGGGGGGGGACCACCGCCAGGCGGTCTTCGGGGAAGCCGAGGGCGAGGCAGTGGTCGCGGGCGGCCTCGATCAGGCAGACCACCAGGTCGGCTCGGCGGGCCCGGCCGAGCGCCTGCCGGTAGGGCGGGAGGCGGTAGAGGGGGTTGCGGGGGTCGTTGCCCCAGGTGAGGACGAAGCTGCGGGCACCGAGGCGGCGGGCGAGGGGCTGGGCCTGGCCGGTGACGAGCGCGCACAGCTCCAGCGAGCCGACCCAGTCGACGTCGCCGTCGGGGCGCAGGCCCGGCAGGCCGCGGAACCAGGCGAGCGCCCCGGCCTCCACGAACCGGCGGGTGAGGCGGCGGTACGGGAGCGGGTGGAACGCCACGTCGTCGCCCGTCGGGGTCTCCCCCACCGCGGCGACCGATGCGTCCGGCATGGCGGCGAGCCAGGCCAGCTCCCGGCCGGGGCGGCTCTCGGGCAGCGTCAGCCAGAGCAGGTTCGGTCGTCCACCTCGATCCACGTGCCCTCCGCACTCGCCGCTTGGTCCTCGATGCCGGTCCGTAGCACGCTACTGACCAGCCGCCTCCGCGAAGGGACCCCGTGCCGCGCCCCCAGTTCACGATCGCCTCGCTGAACGCCCGTTGGGGCCTCGACGTGACGGATCGGCCCTTCGGGCTGGCCGAGGCGGTGGCGGGCTTCGGCACCGACGTGGTGGCGGTCCAGGAGGTGTTCGAGCCCGACGGGGCGCCCCACCCGCTCGACACGGTGGCCCGGGCGGGCGGCTACCGGCGGCTCGGGGCGGCGCTGTCGCCGTCGTTCGTGGCGCCGCGGCCCGAGATCACCCGCGACCCCGACCTCGCCACCGGCACCTGGGGCATCGCCCTGCTGTCGCGCCTCCCGGTGCTCGACGTCGACCTGGTGGACCTGGGCCGGGCGATCGACCGGTGGGACGTAGCGGACCGCCTGGCGATCCTGGCCCGCCTCGACGTGGACGGCGAGCCGGTGACGGTAGCGGCCGTGCACCTCTCCTTCGCCCTCCCGAACGCGCTGGCGCAGCTCCGCACGCTCCACGCCCGGCTGCCCCGTGCGGAGCGGACCGTGGTGGTGGGCGACTGCAACCTGTGGGGCCCGGTGGCCGCAACGGCGCTCGGCGGTCGGCGCCGCGCCGTCCGTGGCCGCACCTGGCCGGCGCACCGCCCGCACAGCCAGCTCGACCACGTGCTGCTGGGCGACGGGCTCCGGGCGACCTCCGGCGAGGTCCTCCCCCCGGTCGGCTCTGACCACCTCCCGATCCGAGCCACCATCCGCGTCGTCTGACCCACGCTGCCGACCCTTCACGAACTTGGCACTGGTTCGCCGCACCGGTGCGGCGTTTCCGTGCCAAGTTCGGTGGGCTGCCCCCAGCCCCTCGCCCCGACTTCACGAACTTGGCACCCATTTGCCGCAGTGGTGCGGCTTTTCCGTGCCAAGTTCCGGGGAGGACAGGGAGGACGGGGGCGGGGCGGCGGGCCGGCGGGCGGGGCCGGACGGGCGCTAGCAGGCTGGGGGGGGGGCGGGGGACGGGGGGCGGGGGCGGTGGCGCAACTCGGGGCAGAGGGCGGCGGGCCACTTGCCGCCCGTTTCCCCCCGGGAGGCGCCGCCCCG
>Ga0182792_1000628_pt1 | contig 31775 bp, 27 predicted proteins | sample Passage237B_FD_130497 | JGI IMG/M metagenome (GOLD analysis project Ga0182792, IMG submission 130497) | Cellulose adapted compost microbial communities from Newby Island Compost Facility, Milpitas, CA, USA - Passage2 37B (version 2) (version 2) ...
TGCCACTCTGGACGGCGCTTGCCACCGCGAGTTTTTTCATCGCCATGCTGGCAAAGCTCTATTGGGTGTTACCCTTCTCCGTTGCGGCCGTCGTGATCCTCTTTCTTCTCTGGACCGAGAAATCCGCGCGAACCAGCGATGCAGGGCCACTTCCCGTGGGGCTGGGAGCCTCCGCTGTTCCCCATACGGAAGCGCCGAATGCGCCCTCCTGGTGGGCGATGCTTCTGACGCTTGCGGCAAATGGAACGCTTTATGCGTCGCTTCTTTTCGGCGGGCTCTTCCTCTGGACATCCGCGCCAGGCTGGCCTTCGGCAGCACTGCCTGAGATCAGTTTGGCGCTTTCGGTGTTTGCGGCAGCAGCACTCGTCGCAGCGGGCGCGTTGGGAGTAGTGGCAGCCCGCCATGCGGGTGCCGCGCCGCGTGGCATGCTCATGGCCAGCGCCACAGCCTACGGGTTGGCGATGTTCTTCCTCATGTGGATGGCGTTCAGCGGCACACCGGATCGCATGGGCCATGCGCTTTCCGCCGTCTGCTTTGTGGTGCTGTGTTATGTGGCGGTCCATGCCGCGCTCGGTGCTGTCTTCGCGCTTTACGGAGCGTGGCGCGTGCATCGGGGTTACGTGTCAGCGCAGCGCGCGCTTGATCTGCGGATCGGCAGGCTCTGGCATCTCTATACTGCAATAAGCGGCGTCCTCGGCCTCGCCTTCGTGCGTGTGCTCATCGCCCTGGGCTCAGGCGGAGATGCGCTATGAGAGAGCGTGGCGAAGGAAGCTCTGTACTGCTTATCACCGCAGGCTTCGGCCTGTGGAGCCTCGCCTTCGTGTTGCTTTACAGCTTTCAGGCAGTGGGATGCCGACTTGGCTGGCAGGAACTTGAAGTGATGGGCGACGTCACGCTTCAGCGCGTGGTGCTGATCGGGTTGTTCGCGGGAGGCATTGCAACCCATCTCCTGCTCTGGCGGAAGTTGAGGCGGCTGGAAACAATGACGGCGAGGGCAGAAGAAGGCTTTGCCCGCATCATCGCCACCGATCTTGCGATGGCGGCGATGGGGGCATCGCTCTTCTGTTTCCTCGCCGTTTTCTGGCTGTCGCCCTGTCTCTAGCTCAGGAGGTCTGCGCCTTGCCGCGTTCCTGAATACCGGCGCGGCGCGCGGCGATTTCTTCCGGCGCGACAGCTTTGTTCGCGGCGTTGGAGAAGGCGCGTTCGGTCTTGAGTGAGGTGCCGAAATCCTGTGCGTAGCCCTCATCAATGAGCTTCTTGTAGCCGGTCAGGCATTGCGGCACGACGGTGAGCATATCTTCGGCAAGCTTGCGGGCGGCGGGGAGAAGTTCTTCCGCCGGCAGGACGCGGTTGATAAGTCCCCATTCATAGGCTTGCTGGGCGCTCAGGAAATTACCTGTGAGCGAAAGTTCTTTTGCGCGATAGATGCCGATGGTGCGCGACAGTTTCTGGCTGAGGCCCCAGCCCGGCAGAATACCGACACGGGCATGGGTATCCGCAAAGCGCGCATTTTCCGAGCAGAGCAACACGTCGCAGGCAATGGCGAGTTCGAAGCCGCCCGTAATCGCCACACCATTGATCGCGCCGATGACGGGACCGGAGAAACGGCCGATAGAAGTCACGGGATCCTTGTCGCTGATCGTCGCGTTGACGCCGCCCGCGCCGCCAACGGCGCTCGCATCGCCGCCCAGTTCCTTGAGATCGAGGCCCGCGCAGAATGCCTTGCCCGCGCCGGTGAGGATGACGACACGGACGTCCTCATCTGCTTCAAGCGCTTCGAAGGTCTCTGCAATCGCGATGCGCAGCTCGCGCGACAGAGCGTTCATCGCATTGGGACGGTTGAGCGTGACGGTTGCGATGCCGTCTGACTTTTCGACAAGGATGATGGGTTCTGACATGAGTTCCTCCGGGAGTGCCTGGTGTGAAATATCCGTCCGGCTGTTCTACCGGGAACGCCGTGGAGCCGCAATCAGGCGAGGAATTCGGTCAGCACGATGCCGACGAAATTCGCAACCGCATAGCCAAGCACGCCGAACATGATGCCGGGCGTGACAAGCGAGTACCAGCGTTTGCCCGCCGCCATGGCTGCCGATGTGCCGGGGCCGACCGCCACCGTGTTTGAAATGATGAGGGCTTCGGCAAGGTCGATGCGGAAAATCTTTGCGCCCGCAAGAACGATGGCAACATGGATCGCTGCCATGATGAACACAAAGAAGAAGATCGGCATGGCCGTCTGGACCATCAGGCCAATATCGGCCGCCGCGCCGATGACGCCGAAGAACACATACATGAAGAACATGCCAAGCGTGAACCCGCCCTCAAGTTTGTGCATCTGCCGCGGAAAGACGTTCGCAATCAGCAGTGCATAGATGGTGATGAAGAGAACGCCATATTTCGGAATCCCGACAAGCGTTGCCGTTTCATACCCCGCAAAGCAGCAGGCGGCGGCGAGGAAAAGCTGGAGCGTCAGGGCAGGCATGTCGAGAACGGGCTTCTTTTCTTCCTCCGGCTTCTCCGTCGTGTCGAGTTGCCGCTGAATGATCTCGGAGGGGATGAAGCGAACAAGCCAGGCAAGACCTGAAAGGAAAAGCAGGAAGGCAATAAAGAGTGCTGCCATCACATTGTCTGCGGCGGCTGCGGCAGCGGTGAGCGTGCCGTCGGCGCTGAGGCCGTTCATCTGGCTGACGGCAGCGAAGTTCATCGATCCGCCAATCCAGCTTGCGCCCAGCGCGCCCGCGACGAGATGGCCGGACGGCCCCATATCGACCAGCGCGAAACCGACAATCGCGCCTGCAATGGTGCCGACCGTAGCGACGATAAAGGCGATGATCATCTTCCCGCTTTCCGGCAGGATCTTTCGCAGGTCCGCCTTGAAGAGAAGAAGCGGAATGGCCATCGGCACGACATAGGCCCACACCATGTCGTGAAAGGGCGAGGCGAAGGGCACGATGCGCAGATTGGCGAAGATCATGCCTGCGAAGATCGCGACCATGACGCCGGAAAACCATTCGCCGATCCGCGTGCGCTCCGACCAGAAGCCGAAAGCCGCAAGGCCGAGAAAGACGCAGAGAAGGCCGAACATGTTGTCGGCGGCAATGAGGGGCAGGGTCATGGTGCTCCAGCTTCTGTCAGTGATCGAACGCCCGCCACATCACCATGATTTGCCCGCTTATGAAAGGCGGAAGGAACTGCGCCCGACGCAGTTCGTTTCACCTCTCCACCCTTAGGAGGAGGTTCATTATGACCGATAAGGAAAAACAGCCGAATGAAGGCGAAGGCAACCGCACCGCCGCGCGTGCCTATAATCAGGATCAACAGGCGTTCGTTAAAAAAGGCGGCGTCCAGCAGGCGGCGGAAGAAGCACGGGAAGCCGTGGAAGGTGATGAACGGGCGGAACTTGATGCGGCGCGCGCCGAGGCAAAGTCTCGCGCGAAGGAGCACGACCCCGAGGAGCGCCGTGACTACAGCCGGAAAGAGTAGTCACTACATCGCGAATGTGACGGTGATCGAGCCGAACTGGTCCGGCTTTGGCTGTCCTTCATATTCGCGGCTGCGGAATACATGCGTAAACGAGACGCGCGTATTCCAAAGGACGGCCACGGCGCCCAGTTTTGCGTCGTAAACAAAATGACGCTTCTGAATGCTTGGACTATCGCGGAAGGTGTTGCCATCGAGAAATATGTCTCTGCCGATGGCACGCCCTTCCAGCCCTGCAAAGACATAGCAATTACATCCGCTCGCCGCCGGCTCGAACCATTCCGAACCGCCGACACCGGGATAGATGCGTGTCGGGCCGAAATCATCGGGCAGGGTCGGCCCGAGCCTTAATGTTCCGCCGAGCCCAGCATAAGTCTGCACATTGCCGAGCGAGAGGATCGTGTAGGGAATGAAATCCATCTGCACGAAGCCGTCTATGTCCTGCTTGCCGAAAGTCGAGCTGCGCCATGCGCGCTCGAAGCTGAGATTGACGCCCACTTCGTCATTTATCTGGTTGTCCCAGCCATTCGCCTTTTCGACATTGATGACCTTGTGCCAGCCGTTCTGTACGAACTCGCCCTGCGCGGAGGGGCCGACAACGCCGAGATCAAGCTTCCACTGGTCCTGCCACGCTTCGCCTGTCTGCGAGCTTGAGCGCACGCTTTGCAGCGAGAAGGTCATGTGGAGCCAGGCTGCATAAGGCCGCTCATTGGGAAGATAGGCAGTGGTGTTCGTGTTGTCCGGCGTGAAAATGGCGTGCCCGAGGGCAACACCCACCCGATGGTCGATGCGATCAAAATGACCTGTCGGAAAGATGAGGGAATAGAGCGGCGGGGCGGCGACATCGCGCAGCCAGCCGGGCAACCGCTCATTCTGCGGACGGGAGAGCCATGCAGCTTGCAGCCCGTTCGTATAGTGGCGGTCGGTGTTCACGAAATTCGCAAAGAGGTCATTCTCGACCTGAAGCGTCAGAAACTCTCTGTCCCCGCCGCCAGCAGGCGTGTCTGCCTGTGCGGTTGCGGTCTGGGTGGCTGCAAAGAACGCCAGCAGTCCGAAAAGCATCCCCGTTCCGGCATTTCGCAGCATCATCGCTCACATTCCAAATCAGCGTTCGCACCCGTGAACCAGCTTGACGCTGGGGAGCCACCGCCTGTCCAATAGAACCGGGCGAGAATGTAACCAACAAAAAGCCGCCTGTAATGCCTCCCGATACGAAGGAGGCAGCAAGAAAACAAAAAGGGAGGGGAAAATGTCGGTTGTTGAAAGGCAGCAAGGCTGGAGCCGGGAAGAAGCCGCCGCCGTGGGCATGGTGCTCGCATGGCATGCGGAACGCGTGGGGGCCGAGCCTGCCATCATTTCGGAGCAGGGAAACCGGACATTTGCCGAGCTGAACGCGCGCGCCAATGCGCTCGTGCGGGCCTTGCGGCGGCGCGGCCTCAAGGCGGGTGACGCTGTCGCCCTGATGTGCTCCAACCGGCCCGAATTCGTGGAGGTCGTGGCGGCCTGCCAGCGGGGCGGTTTCCGCATGACGCCGGTCAACTGGCATCTGAAGGGAACCGAGGTCGGCTACATCGTCGATAATTGTGAGGCGAAGGCTTTTGTCGCTGACGCACGCTTTCCGGCGTCTGCCAGAGAGGCAGCATCCCTCGCGCCCGGCGTTATTGCGCCGCTGGCGGTGGGCGGTGCGATTGACGGTTTTGAAGATTATGAAGCAGCCGTGAGCGCGGAAGCGGGACACAACATCGACGATCCGGTTGCAGGTACGCAGATGATGTACACCTCCGGCACGACCGGCCATCCGAAAGGCGTTTACCGGAAGACGGCGGCGCCCGTCTCGCCGCTTCTCGTCAAGCTCACGGAAACAGCGGCATTCCGCGAAGGTGATCTCGCGCTTGTCACCGGGCCGCTCTATCACGCAGCTCCTCTCGCGCTCAATCTCTCCTTCCCCCTCAATGCGGGTGTCGGTTGTGTGCTGATGGACAAATGGGACGCGGAAGAAACACTCCGCCTCATCGCAGAGCATCGCATCACGCATATGCATGTCGTGCCGACCATGCTGCACCGGATGCTGCAACTGCCCGGGGCAACCAAGGCGAAATATGACACGTCGAGCCTGCGCTGGATCCTGCATGGCGCAGCGCCGTGCCCGGTGCATGTGAAGGAAGGCACGATCAAATGGTTCGGCCCGGTCGTCTATGAATATTACGCAGCCACCGAAGGTGGCGGCATCTTCATCGACAGCCATGAGTTCCCGGCGAAGAAGGGAAGTGTGGGCAAGCCGCTGCCCGGCGTTGTCGTCGAGATTCACGATGAAGACGGCCAGCCCGTGAAAGCGGGTGAAGTGGGCACGGTCTATTTCAAGGCGCCGGAGCAGGGAAGGTTTGAGTATTTCAAGGCACCGGAGAAAACCGAAGGCGCCTATCGCGGGGATTTCTACACGATGGGCGATATGGGCTTCATTGATGAGGATGGCTTTCTATTCCTCACGGGCCGCAGCGCCGAGGTCATTATCTCGGGCGGTGTGAATATCTATCCGGCCGAGATCGATCAGGAAGTGTTGAAACATCCTGCTGTGGCAGACGCCGCCGCCATTGGCGTGCCGAATGAGGAATGGGGCGAGGAAGTGAAACTCGTCGTGGAACTCAATGAGGGCTACCGGCCCGATGAAGATATGGCGAAGGAATTGCTCGCCTTTGCCGCCGCAAACCTGCCAAGCTATCAGCGGCCCCGCTCGGTCGATTTCATGGCGGAGCTGCCGCGCATGCCAAGCGGCAAGGTGCTCCGTCGCACCATCCGCGATCAATATTGGCAGGGCGACAAGAAAATCTGACGGCGCCAATCCGCTGTTTTGGCAGGAGCCGCTCTTTCATGGAGCGGCTCTTTTGCCTATATGGGCTGCGGGAAGAGGACGACGGAGAAAGACAAGACATGCAAAGTTCGACCTCTTCCGGCGTGCGCCTGCATTTCATCGTGATCCTAGGATCGCTGATCGCCTTCGCACCTCTCTCGATAGACATGTATCTGCCGGCCTTTCCGGCGATTGCGAGTGATCTCGGCGCAAGCGCAGGCGCGGTGCAGGCAACGCTTGCCGTTTTTTTCATCGGCCTTGCGCTGGGGCAGGGTGTGGTCGGGCCGATATCGGACCGGACGGGTCGATTGCCGCCGCTTCTCGCAGGCATTCTGGTTTATGTTGGCGCGTCCATTTGGGCAGCCCTTGCCACGAATATCGAAAGCCTCCTCGCCGCCCGCTTTCTTCAGGCGCTGGGGGGGTGCGCGGGCATCGTCATCTCGCGGGCGATGGTGCGCGATCTCTTCAGCGAGCAGGCTTCGGCACAGGTCTATTCGCTGCTCATGCTCGTCATGGGACTTGCGCCCATTCTGGCGCCGATGATTGGCGGCTTTCTGATCCAGCATTATGAATGGCCGATAATCTTCTGGGTGCTGGCGGCATTCGGTCTTGCCTGTGTGCCTGCCGTCATTCTTGGCCTCGGCGAAACCTTGCCAAAGGAAGAGCGGCAGCGTGAAAGCGGCTTGAAGAAAGTGCTGCGCGCCTATCTGGCGCTGTGCCTGGACCAGCCTTTCATGGGGTTTGCGCTTGCCAATGCCTTCATCGCCGCGGGCATGTTCGCCTATATCACCGGCTCGCCTTTCGTGTTCATAGAGCTGCACGGGCTGACACCGGGTGGTTATGCGCTGCTTTTCGGGGCGAATGCCGGCGGGCTGATATTGGCCGCGCAGATAAATGCCCTGCTGCTACGCCGTTATTCGAGCCGCGCTGTGCTGAAGGTGGCGATGGGTATTCAGCTCGTCGCCGCCCTCTCTGTTCTTGCGGTGACAATCTTTGTGCCGCAGGCTTTTCTGCCGCTTGTTCTCTCCATCTTCGTTGCGGTCGCGAGCCTCGGCTTTATCGGTGCGAATGCGACAGCGGCGGCCATGGCGCGCGCGGAGGGCCATATCGGTGCCGCTTCCGCGCTTACCGGCATTCTGCAATTTGCGCTCGCCGCCATTGCGGGCGCACTGGTCGGGCTTTTCAATGATGGCTCGGCCATGCCCATGGCGCTCACCATTGCAGGCACAAGCATCGCGGGCATGCTTTCGGGCCGGATGGCGCGCGGCGCCTGAAGCAGAAAGGCCACTCCTTTCGGAATGGCCCTTCGCTCCTATCCGCGTCTGTTTTTGTTTTTGGACGCCGATACTTGTGTCTGTGGCTCGTCAGCCGAGCTTCGCAACGGCGCTTGCGACGTGATCGGGCTTTTCAAGCGTCACGAGATGCCCGGCTTCCGGGACGGAGACGAGTTCCGCACCCTTGATTGCTTTCTTCCAGGCATGGGCATAGGTCGGCACGATCAGCTTGTCGCTGTCGCCCCAGACAAGCACGGTCTTCGCCTTCACACGGTAAAGCCGCTGCAAAAGGCCGCGATCCGGCACGGGGAAGAGGATCTTGCCCGCCATGCCAAGCTGCCGCGCATTCTGCACGAGGAAACCCTTGAGCCATTCCGGGTCATTAAGCGAGACACCTGCCGTCATCATCGCCGTGCCCGCTTCCACATCATGGAAGAGAACCGCCGGAAGTTCGTAAGGGAGCATGGCGAAGATGTCGGGAATCGGATGCTCGTCGAGCCAGAGGCCAGCCGGGCAGATCAGGCCGAGCCGTGACACATCATTCGGTGCGACGGCTGCCATTTCAGCGGCGATCATGCCGCCCATTGAATGACCGACAAGGATCGGGTCCTTCAAGCCGAGGGCATCCACCACGTCCCATGTGTGGAGCGTGATGTCGAGCATTTCACGCAGATCGCTGCACTCTTGCGAGTCGCCATAGCCCGGCAGCAGCGGGGCATAGACGTGATATTTCTCCGCGAGCTTTGCGAGAAGCGGGTCTTCCGCAGTGATGCCCCCTGCGCCATGCAGATAGACGAGAGGCTGCCCCTTGCCGCCTTCGAAATAGCGAACCGGAACATGGGGCGTGTTGATCGTTTTCGTTTCCATCAGTCTTTCCCCCCGACCATTGCCGCGATTTCCTTTTCCGCCGGAAGGTTGCCGGGTTTCACCTGTTTCGCGAGCGGCTTGCACCAGAAGCGATTGTCATCCTTGTAGTCCGGGAACATGTCGCGCAGATGCGGCATGACCTTTTCTGCAAAGAGCCGGGTGGAATACATGCATTTGTCCATCGGCATGTTGCCCACATGAAGCAGGCAGAAGATGTTGCCGACATTGAGCCCCTTGATGAGGTCTTCCATGCGCTGACGCACGGTTTCGGGGCTGCCCGCGATCACATGGCCCTGTTCGATCAGGTCTTTCCATGTGAGCGAGGAATAGCCGTCGATGGGCGGGGCATATTGCGAGAGCGCACCTGTCTGGATTGTCTTGATGGTGCGATAGCCCGGCGCGTCCGCAAAGCCGCCATAGACATGGAGGCAGCGATTGTAGAAATAGCTGACATGTTCGGAATAGAGGCGCTCTGCCTCTTCATCCGTTTCGGCAACGCAGATCGTCTGCGCAAAGCCCGCGCGATAGGGGCTTTCGTCAGGCGCATTGCGTTCCACAACGCGGTCCCAATATCCCTGCAACAGCGCCTTCGCCCGGATATAGCCGGAAAAGGAGAGGTAGGAATAGGAATAGTCGTTGTCGATGCAGAAGTCGTATGTCTCGACAGAGCCACCGCCCGGAATATGGATCGGCGGCGGGTCCTGAATGGGACGCGGCCAGATATTGACGTGGCGCAGCTTGTTGTAGCGGCCGTTCCACGCGAAGGGATCAGGGTCGGACCAGGCACGGCGGATCAGGTCATGCGCTTCCTGATATTTCTCGCGCGTCAGTGCCGGGATTTGCCCGTAGCAGTAATTCGTGTCCATCGACGTGCCGACGGGAAAGCCCGCAACAAGGCGACCACCCGAAATGCAGTCGAGCATCGCAAATTCTTCGGCCACGCGAACGGGCGGATTGTAGAGTGCGATGGAGTTACCGAGTACGACCAGCGCGACATCGGACGTACGCCGTGCAAGACCCGCCGCAATGATATTCGGCGAGGGCATGATGCCATAGCCGTTCTGGTGGTGCTCGTTGACGCCGATCCCGTCAAAACCGAGCGTGCCCGCATATTCGAGCATGTCCATGTAGGAATTATAGACCTCGTGGCTCTTCGCGGGATCGAAGAGGCGCGAGTCGATATCGACCCAGACTGAACGATGCTTCTCCCGGAAATCGTCGGGGAGATAGGGCCAAGGCATCAGGTTGAACCAGGTAAACTTCATGCCGTTTCCTCCTCCGGTGGGGTTGTTTTTTATGTTTGCGCTTCTGGCGCTGTCTCCCACAGATAGTTAGGGTATATACCCTAGCAGCGAAGTTTAGGCATTTCGCTCCAACCCCGCAACGTCAACCATGGAAATGGGCGGCGAGATTTCGGAAAACGGCCGGAAGCGGGCTAGGATAGAGTCAACGAAAAGAAGAACGCGACCGGTGGAGGAAATTATGTCGGAAGTGGATCTCGTAATCCGTGGCGGCACGGTGGTGGATGGATCGGGCGGCGCGCCGCGCGAGGCCGATGTTGCAATCAACAAGGGCGTGATCGTCGCTGTCGGCAAGGTCGATGCGAAGGGCCATGAAGAAATCGACGCGAAGGGCATGCTCGTCACGCCGGGCTGGGTCGATATCCACACGCATTATGACGGCCAGGTCACATGGGACAGCCATATGACGCCATCTTCCATTCACGGCTCCACAACCGTGGTGATGGGAAATTGCGGTGTCGGCTTCGCCCCCGTCCGCAAGACGGATCACGACCGCCTCATCCGCCTGATGGAAGGCGTGGAAGACATTCCCGGCGCCGCGCTCCATGAAGGGCTTTCGTGGAACTGGGAAAGCTTCGCCGAGTATATGAACGAGATCGAAAAACGCCCGCATGATGTGGACGTGGCCGTGCAGGTGCCGCATGGCGCCGTGCGTGTCTATGTCATGGGTGAGCGGGGCGCAAAGCGCGAGGCCGCAACAGACGCTGAAATTGCGCAGATGCGCGAGATCGTGCGCGACGCGATCAAGGCAGGCGCCATCGGCTTCTCGACCTCGCGCACCATTGCCCATCGCACCAGCGATGGCGATCTGACGCCAACCATCGGTGCTGCCGACAAGGAAATGATCGCCATTGCCGAAGGGCTGAAGGAAGCCAATGCAGGCGTGCTGCAATGGGTGTCCGACTTCGCCAATATCGATCATGAGTTTTCGCTGGTCGAGAAGCTGGTCGAGCTTTCCGGTCGCCCGCTGAGTTTCTCGCTCGTGCAGGCGGACGTTGTACCGAACCAATGGCGTGAGCTTTTGAGCCGCCTCGACAATGCCGCCGCCAGGGGGCTGCCGATCAAGGCGCAGGTGCAGGGTCGACCCGTCGGTCTGATGCTCGGGCTTCAGGGGTCGGTTCACCCCTTCCTCACGCGGCCGAGCTACCGCGCCATTGCCGACAAGCCGCTGGAAGAGCGTGTCGCCATCATGCGCGACCCGGCCTTCCGCGCGAAGCTTCTCGCCGAAGAGCTTGAGCCGGATCACCCCTTCGTCAATGCGCTCGCGGGTGCCCATCACAAGATGTTTGAACTGGGCAATCCGCCGAATTACGAGCCGGCGCCCGAAGATAGCATCGGCGCCCGCGCAAAGCGCGACGGCGTGAACCCGGACGAGATTGTCTATGACATTCTGACGGCGGATGGCGGCAAGAACTTCCTCTTCTTCCCGCTGCACAATTACTACGAGTTCAACCTCGACAATGCGCTCACCATGATCCGCAATCCGAACACGCTGTTCGGCCTGTCGGATGGCGGCGCGCATGTCGGCGTAATCTGCGATGTGAGCGTGCCGACCTATATGCTCACCCATTGGTGCCGCGACCGCACACGGGGCGAAAGGCTAGATATTCCCTTTGTGGTGAAGAGCCAGACGCGCGACACGGCGGAAGCGGTGGGCCTGCTCGATCGCGGTCTGCTCGCGCCGGGCATGAAGGCGGATGTGAACGTCATCGACTTCGATAATCTGCGCCTGCTGCCGCCGCATATGGTCTATGACCTTCCCTCCGGCGCGCGCCGTCTGATGCAGGAAGCAGAAGGCTATGTCGCAACCATCGTCAGCGGCGAAATCATCTATCGCAATGGCAAGGCAACGGGCGCGCTGCCCGGCAAGCTCGTGCGAGGTCATCAGCCCGCGCCGATGAGGGCGGCTGCCGAGTAATCCCTCTGCGATAGCGATGAAACGGCATGGCCCGCTGTTCACCACAGCGGGCCATGTTGTTTGAGCGCGCGCAGGCTCTTGAAACACGCGCCTAATCGCGTCACTGTAAAATGCCGGAATGGGGATTATCCGGCGACACAACATCGAGGCATTCGATCATGAGCGATACCAATCGCAGAAGGCGCGGCGCAACCGGGCGGACATCAGCAACCCGCAAGAAGGTAGCATCGCGGCGCGTCGGAACGGTTGCACCCGCAGGTGCAGCGCTGCCGGTGGCTCCCGCCGGGATCGCCAAGAAGGCGGTGACCAGCAAGGCAGCTTCCGCCAAGGCCGCGCCCACAAAGGCCGCGCCGAAAAAGCCGGCCGCAAAGAAGGCGACGACGGCCAAGGCTGCCGCTGGAAAGAAGGCGGCTCCCAAAGCGGCGGCACGCAAGCCCGCGGCAAAGAAACCGGCTGCAAGGCTTTCACCGGAAAAGGCAAAGCTGAAGAAGGAGCTTGAGAAGCAGGTCGCCCAGCTTTCCAAAGAAGTGGACAAGGCCGAAAAAGAAGCCCGCAAGGCGCTGAAGGAAACGGAGAAGCGCTATCAGGGGCTTTTGAATCAGCTCAAGGCAGATCGCGCCCGTCTGCGCGCGCGTCTGGCCGACTTTGCAAAGCAGGGCGAGGGCGCCTTTGACGAAATCCGCACCGGGGTGGAAGGAGCCTATAAGGAACTCTCCGAGGCGGTGATCCGGGCATACGGCCACTTCCGCTAAAGCCCTATCGAACAAAACGGACAAGGCGCGACAGGGAAACCCGTCGCGCCTTTTTACTGCCCGGCAACTTGCGCTGCGGGACCCGCTATGGCCTGCTTCGGCACCAGAAAATGTGGAGGGAAAACATGAACCGCGTGCTCGCCCATACAGGCGCAAAATATCCGATCATTCAGGCTCCGATGGGGTGGATCGCAAGGTCCCAGCTTGCAAGCGCAGTCTGCAAGGCAGGCGGGCTTGGCATCATCGAAACCTCATCCGGCGAGACGGAGGCCTGCAAGGAAGAGATCCGCAAGATGAAGTATCTCACCGATGCGCCTTTCGGCGTGAACCTGCCGATCCGTTTCCTGAAGGATGATGCGATGCTGCGCTTCGTCTGCGAGTCGGGCGTGAAGTTCGTTACGACCTCGGCAGGCAGCCCCGCCAAGTTCATCGCCCCGCTGCATGAGGCGGGCATCGTCGTTTATCACGCCGTGCCGACCGTCGATGCCGCCATGAAATGCGTGGAAGCAGGCGTTGACGGGTTGATCGTGGAAGGCACGGAAGGTGGCGGCTTCAAGAACCCGGAAGAAGTCGGCACGCTGGTGCTGCTTCAGGCCATCCGCGCGAAAAGCGACATTCCGATGGTGGCTGCGGGCGGCATCTGCGACGGCAAGGGCATGGCGGCGGCCTTCGCGCTTGGCGCGGAAGCGGTGCAGATGGGCACGCGCTTCGTGAGCTGCGCCGAAAGCCCGGTGCATCACAATTACAAACAGGCAATCGTCGATGCGAAGGAGACCGGCACCTATGTGCTGAACAAGAAATCGACTCCCTGCATCCGCGCGCTGAAGACCGAGCGTACAGCGGCAATCCATGAAGCGGGGCTGATGCCCGATGACACTTTCGCGCGCATCCTTGATCTCTATTTCGGCGGCGACATGGAAGCGGCGGTCGGGCTGGCAGGACAGACGGCCGGGTTGATCGACCGGGTAAAGACTGCCAAGGAAATCATCGACGACACGATCTCCGAATTTTTCGAGATCACCAGCCGCCTCGGCAATCTCGCATCGGCCCGGAATTTCGGCTGATCCGTTTCAGGACAGAACGCGCGTCATCGCCTTCGGCAGCGGGGAACGTCGGCCGGGGGCGTTGCGCGCGTTATGGAATGAGAGGTTTCGTTTCGAAATCCCTAGCTTTCTGTTGACAGGCGGGGGGTGCGCCTCTAAACACGCCCCGAACGCAATCGCACGTGCCACTGGCCAGAGACCGGTTATGTAACGGCGTACGCGTCTCTTTGGACAATTTCGGCGGCATGTCGGGTAAACGGCATCGTTTAATGCCTCCGCCGGGTTTCGAGGGAGATTGCATATGTCCGGTTCCAGTCTGAGGGGCTGACGCCCCGGATCAAGCCGATCGCACATTGCCGACACATTCCCATGTTTCGTTAAAGTGCAAACCGGGCGCGCGACGCCGTCCGTAATCGGTACCCCCCGCATGGTTCACGACGAGCCATCCGCGTTCATCTAGCAACAAATATTCATTGGCCCCGGTGCGGTGCGCAATCGCGTGTCCGCTCGGCAAGTCAGTCCATCTACTGGTTGGGGAGAGGCACATATGTCCGAATCCAATGCCCTCTTCCAATTGGGGATCGACTTGAACAGCGATTCAAGCAAGACCCAGGCGGAAGTTCTTGAGTTTCCCGTTCCCGCTGTCGGCGATTCTGCCGCAGCCCGGTGCACGTCTTCCGACGAGCGGAAGGATTTCTTTATCGAACGTGCAGGCAAACGCTTTGCCGGAACGCATCTCATCATCGATCTGATCGGTGCAAGCCGCCTCGATGATCTTGAGCATATCGAAGCAACGCTACGTCGCTGCGTGGAAGTCTCGAAGGCAACGCTGCTGCACATCCATCTGCATCACTTCACGCCGAATGGCGGGGTGTCGGGTGTGGCCGTGCTGTCGGAGAGCCATATCTCCATTCATAGCTGGCCCGAGGCCGACTATGCGGCGCTTGATGTGTTCATGTGTGGTGAAGCCGAACCTCACAATGCGATCGAGGTTCTGCGCGCGGCATTCACGCCGTCCGACATTCGTGTCGGCGAGCATCTTCGTGGTGAGGGGATGGTCTGATGGGAAATCGCGACCTTGGCAGTCTTGCCGGACGCTGGGTGGTGGAAACCCTCTATGAAGAAAAGGGGTTCATCTGCGCCTTCCGTGCCGATGAGGTGCACTATGAGGAAGCGACAGGCCAGCAGCATCTGGTGATCTTCGACAATGCTCTCTTCGGCCGCATGATGACGCTGGACGGAATCACGCAGGTCACACAGCGCGACGAGTTCATCTATCACGAGATGCTCACCCATGTGCCCATACTGGCGCATGGGCGCGCGAAGCGTGTGCTCATCATCGGTGGTGGCGATGGCGGCATCCTGCGCGAAGTCACGCGCCACAAGTCGGTTGAGCATGTGACGATGGTTGAGATCGATCCGTCAGTGACGGAGTTCTGCCGCAAGCAGTTGCCGCAGATTTCCGCGGGGGCGTTCGATGACCCGCGCGTCGATCTCATCTTCGCAGATGGCGCGAAGTTCGTTGAGGAAACGGACAAGAGCTTCGATGTCATCATCGTTGACTCGACCGACCCCGTCGGGCCGGGTGAGGTGCTGTTCAGCGAGCCCTTCTACCGTGCGGCACGGGCGCGGCTCGCGCCGGGCGGCGTCATCGTCACGCAAAACGGCGTGCCCTTCATGCAGGGGGACGAGTTGCAGGGCACGATGGAAAAGTTCCGCAAGCTCTTCAAGGTGGCGACCTGCTATCTCGCCACTATCCCGACCTATGTGGGCGGACCGATGGCGCTTGGCTGGGGAACGGATGATCCCTCGCTCACCGAAGTGCCGCTGGAGGAACTGAAAGCGCGCTTCAATGCGGCGGGGCTTTCCATGCGCTACTACACGCCGGAAGTGCACAAGGCAGCCTTCGCGCTGCCCCGCTATGTGCTCGATCTTCTGGAAGCCTGAGTGGAAGCCGCGGCCTCAGGGCCGCGGCATTTCCTTTCAGTCGAGCTTCTCAGCCGAGACGATGATTCCGTCCTCATCGGCATAGAGCCACTCGCCAGGCGCGATAGTGAGCCCGGCCAGACGCAGCACGACATTCTTCTCGCCGAGACCGCGTTTTTCGCTGCGCTTGGGATGGGCGGCCAGCGCCTTGATCCCGATATCGCATTCGGCAAGCTCCGCCGTATCGCGCACGCAGCCATGAATGACGACCCCGGCCCAGCCGTTCTTTTCGGCAAGCTTGCCGAGGTTTCCGCCGAACAGCGCATAGGTGAGTTCGCCGCCGCCATCCACAACAAGCACGCGGTCTCGGCCTTCGCCTTCAACCGCCTCGCGCACAAGGCTGTTGTCGTCAGGGACCCGGAGCGTCTCGACGGGGCCTGAAAAGGCGAGCCTGCCGCCATAATCAGCGAAGATTGATTCCGCATGGCGGACAAGGTCCGGGTGGGCGTCTGAAAGGTCGGTGGTGGCGGGTGATTTCTGTTTCGTCATGGCAGTTTCCCTAGCGGCGATGGGCCTCATTTAGCGCGTCGCGCAGCCCTTGTCTGCCCCCTCTCCGCATGGTTCCGCCAGAGGAAAAAACGGGATAGGCTTTCCAACCAATATTCTATGTCAGAAAAGCAGGACCGGCCCTGAAAAGGGAAACGGCTCCGGCAGGGAGGAAGACGAGATGGCACTGGCTCACGATGTGTCTGCACAGACGGGCGCGGCGACCGGCCCGAGCATCGCCATTCTTGGCGCGGGTGTTTCCGGCATATGCGCAGCGATCAAGCTGAAGGAAAAGGGCTTCACCAATTTCACCATCTATGAGAAGGCGAACGAGATTGGCGGCACATGGCGCGAAAACACCTATCCGGGATGCTCCTGCGATGTGCCGCTGCATATGTACCAGTTCTCCTTCGACATGCGCCCGGACTGGTCGCGCAAATATGTCTTCTCGCAGGACTTGAAGGCCTATCTGGAATCGGTCGTCGATAAATATGGTCTGCGCGGCCACATCGTCTTCAATACCGAGATTGACGATATGCGTTTTGATGAGCGCACCGGCATCTGGACGCTGAAATCGGGCGAGCGCAGCTTTCAGGCGAATGTGGTGGCGGCAGGCACCGGCCAGCTTCACCGCCCGATCTGGCCGAACATTCCGGGCCGCGAGAGCTTCACAGGAGATCACTGGCACTCCGCGCAGTGGAACCACTCTGTTGATCTCAAGGGCAAGCGCGTCGCGGTTATAGGCAATGGCGCAAGCGCAATCCAGTTCGTGCCGGAAGTGGCGAAGGAAGCAGGGCAGGTCACCATCTTCCAGCGTTCGGCAAGCTGGGTGCTGCCGCGCCCGCAGCGCGAGTTCTGGGGATGGGAAAAGGCGCTCTACAGGGCGCTGCCATGGACGATCAACATTCAGCGCTGGAAGACCTACTGGTTTGGCGAGCTGCTGTTCCGCGCCTTCCATAAATCGGGCGACAAGATCAAGCAGACGGCCATCGACGAGATGAACCTGTATGTGACCGATCCGGTGAAGAAGCAGAAGCTCACGCCGGATTACGAACCGGGCTGCAAGCGCGTCCTCTTTGCCAATGACTGGTGGCCCGCAATGGGCAAGGATCATGTCGATGTGGTGACGGAAGGCATTGCCGAAATCACGCCGACCGGCATCCGTACGAAGGACGGCACGCAGCGCGATTTCGACATCATCATCTATGGCACGGGCTTCGACACGACGAACTTCCTCGGGCCGATGACGGTGAAGGGGCTGGCGGGCCGCGATCTGTCGGATGCGTGGCATGATGGCGCGGAAGCGCATCACGGCATGACCGTGTCGGGCTTCCCCAACTTCTTCATGCTCTACGGACCGAACACCAATCTGGGCCATAACTCGATCATTTTCATGATCGAATGCCAGTCGAACTACATTGCGCAATGCGTGCAGAAGATTGCGAACGACAATCTTCTTTATCTGGATGTGAAGGCAGAAGCACAGCGCGCGTCCAATGCGCTTGTGCAGGCTGACAACGCCAACTCGGTTTTCGCGAGTGGATGCACAAGCTGGTACAAGACGGCAAGCGGCAAGGTCACGAATAACTGGGCGAACTACACCTTCAAATATTGGTGGCGCACCCGGAAGCCGGATTTCAACGAATATACCATCCGTACACGCACGGATAAGCCGCAAGGCGCAGCGGCAGGCATGAAGGTTGCCCCCGCCGAATAACGGACGGAATCCAAAGAAAAGGCCGGAGCAGCGCTGCTCCGGCCTTTTTCATGTGCGGTGACTCAGCCTGCCAGCGCACGAACGGTCGTTGCGGTAAAATCATCCGCGGGCATGAATGTCTCGATTACCAGTTCGGAAAAGGTGATGTCGATGGCCGTTCCGAAAACCGTGGTTGCGGTGAAGAAGGAGAGCGTGCCCGCATCGCTTGAAATGCGAAGCGGCACAATGAGGCCGCCATATTCCTGATGAGGCTTGGCCGTCCGGCTGCCGCCCGGAAAGGAACGCAGTTCTTCGAGAAGCGCGGCAAGCTTCTCATCATTGGTGAACTCGATCTGGCGCTCCAGCCGCTCAAAGACATGCGCGCGCCACTCGGCAAGATTCTGGATGCGGCCTGCAAGTCCGTCCGGGTGAAGGCTCAGCCGCAATACATTGACGGGCGGGACAAGAAGCTCATCGGGTATCCCCGCCAGAAAAAGCGGCAGCGCGGCATTGCCCGCAACGAGATCCCAATAGCGATCCACCGCAATGGCCGGAAAAGGCTCGTGGCTTGCAAGCACCAGATCCACCGCGCGTCGTGCGGCGAGGGCATCGGGGCTTGGATTATCGATGCCCGTCTCGGAATAGACAGGCGCAAAGCCTGCTGCGAGCAGCAGCTCGTTGCGCTCTCGGAAGGGCATGTCGAGCCGTTCCGCCAGATGCAACAACATTTCGCGGCTCGGGCGCGCGCGCCCCGTTTCAAGAAAGCTCAGATGCCTCGCCGAGATTTCTGCATCGCAGGCAAAGGCAAGCTGGCTGAGGCGGCGGCGCTGGCGCCATGTCCGAAGCATCTCGCCGACCGGACGTGTGTTCTGTGTCTGAATGCTCATGGGAAAACGCTAGCGCCCGGCGGGAAGCGCCGCAATTACCTTCCGCGTAATCGACGCACTCCCGCTCCCTCCCCGATTATCCGGGACAGCGCCGCGCTTCTCATGCGGCACGGGAACACCGAAGAAACATGGAAGGAGAGAGATATGGCACTCGCAGCAATCGCCAGCTCGGTTTCGGTTCGCCAAGCGGTCCTCGCAGATGGCGTCATCAGCGGCGCGATGGGCGCCCTGCTTATCGTGGCGGCGAGCCCGCTTTCGGGCCTTCTTGGAATATCGGCAGGCTTTCTCTTCTGGGTGGGCGTAGCGCTGATGCCCTGGATGCTGGCGCTTCTCTTGATCGGGCGAAAGGATCAGCCGGGTGCAAGAGCGGTGGAAACAGTGATCGCGCTTAATGCTCTCTGGGTCGTGACCTCAATCGGACTCATCCTTTTCGGCCCCTTCGAGATGACGGCGCTCGGCATTGCCTTTGTGGTGGCGCAGGCGCTCGCCGTCGCCGTCTTCGCCGAACTCCAGTTCTTCGGGCTGAAGCGCGCAGGATAAGAGGCCATGAAAAAAAGCCGCCGGGTTTCCCCGGCGGCTTCGCATTTCAGGCAGTTCCGATAAGGCTTAGTGGAACTGGGCGGATTCGGTCGAGTCGCCGAGCGCCGTGGTGGAGCTTTCGCCGCCACCCGCCGCAAGGCTGACGAGGTCGAAATAGCCCGTGCCGACTTCGCGCTGGTGGCGCGTAGCGGTGTAGCCGTCCTTCTCGGCTGCGAACTCGGCCTGCTGCAGCTCCGAATAGGCGCCCATGCCGCGGTCGCGATAGGCGGAAGCGAGCTGGAACATGCCGTAGTTGAGCTGATGGAAGCCGGCCAGCGTGACGAACTGGTACTTGTAGCCCATCGCCGCGATTTCGCGCTGGAATTTCTCGATCGTCGCCTTGTCGAGATTGGCTTCCCAGTTGAAGGAAGGCGAGCAGTTATAGGCGAGCAGCTGGTCGGGATATTCCTTGCGGATGGCCTCGGCGAAGCGCTTGGCGTCTTCGAGGTTCGGCTTGGAGGTTTCCCACCACAGAAGGTCTGCATAAGGCGCGAAGGCAAGGCCGCGCTTGATGCAGTGATCGACGCCCTTGCCGGGCTTCAGGCGGTAGAAGCCTTCAACCGTGCGGCCCGCGTCGAAATCGATGAACTCGTGGTCGCGCTCGTCGATGTCGGAGGTGATGAGATTGGCGGATTCAGCGTCCGTACGCGCCATGATGAGGGTCGGGACGCCCATCACGTCAGCGCCAAGGCGCGCGGCGTTCAGGTTGCGCTCATGGGCGCGGGTCGGGATCAGAACCTTGCCGCCGAGATGGCCGCACTTCTTTTCCGACGCGAGCTGGTCTTCATAGTGCACGCCAGCAGCACCCGCCTCGATATAAGCCTTCATGATTTCGAAGCAGTTGAGCGGGCCACCGAAACCGGCTTCTGCGTCCGCCACGATCGGGAGGAACCAGTCGCGCTTCGCGCCGCCTTCCGAATGCTCGATCTCATCAGCGCGCTTCAGCGTGCGGTTGATCTTGCGGGCAAGTTCCGGGCCGGAGTTCGCCGGATAGAGCGACTGGTCCGGATAGGTCGTGCCAGCGGTGTTGTTGTCGGCGGCAACCTGCCAGCCCGACAGATAGATCGCCTTCAGGCCTGCACGAGCCATCTGCATGGCCTGGTTGCCGGAAAGGGCGCCCAGCGAATGCACATAGTCGGTCGTGTGCAGCAGTTCCCAGAGCTTGTTCGCGCCGCGCGTGGCGAGCGTGTACTCGATGGGGAAGGAGCCGCGCAGCTTCTCAACGTCTTCGACGGTGTAGTTGCGCTTCACATTGTCGAAACGGCCCTTCGGCGCGCTCGGGATCAGATCGTAAAAGGTCTTCTTGCTCATGGGACAGTCCTCGTGATCGTGAGGGAGACAGATTTCGTTCAGGCTTCGTTTTCAAGGATGAGGCGGTAGGCAGGCAGCGTCAGGAACTCCTCGCATTCCCTGGCCTTGGTCATTTCCGCGAACAGGTTGACCGCCTGTTCGAAGTGACCGGTCGTCCAACGCTCCTCGCCCAGTGTTTCGCGCAAGGTCTTCATTTCGTCGGCAAGCACTTCGTCGAAGAGCTCCGGCGTTACCTTGCGGCCATCGCTGAGCGTTGCGCCGTGATAGATCCACTGCCAGATCTGCGTGCGGCTGATCTCCGCCGTGGCAGCGTCTTCCATCAGATTGTAGAGAGGCACGGCGCCGCGGCCGCCGAGCCATGCTTCGATATACTGCACGCCGACGCGGCAGCATTCGCGCATGCCTTCCTCGGTGCGCTCGCCCTTGTGCGGCTCGAGCAGCTCCTTCTGACCGACATTCACGTCCTGACGCTGGCGGGCAAGCTGGTTCGGGCCTTCGAGCTTGCCGAAGACTTCCATCGCAACCTTCACGAGATCGGGATGGGCAACCCAGGTGCCGTCATGGCCGTTATTGGCCTCGCGCTCCTTGTCGGCGCGGACCTTGGCGAAAGCAGCTTCGTTTGCCGCTTCGTCGCCCTTCACGGGAATCTGCGCCGCCATGCCGCCCATCGCGAAAGCGCCGCGCTCATGGCAGGTCTTCACGAGGAGAAGCGAATAGGCTTTGAGGAAAGCCTCGCCCATCACCACCTGCGCGCGATCCGGCAGGATGAAGTTCGGGTTCTTTCCGAGGCGCTTGATGAAGCTGAAGATGTAGTCCCAGCGGCCGCAATTGAGGCCGACAATGTGGTCCCGCAGCTCATAAAGGATTTCGTGCATCTCGAAGGCGGCGGGCAGTGTCTCGATCAGGACGGTCGCCTTGATCGTGCCGTTCTTGATGCCGAGAGCGGCCTGCGCATCCACGAAGATATCGTTCCAGAGCCGGGCCTCGAGATGGCTTTCCATCTTCGGGAGATAGAAATAGGGGCCGGTGCCGGCGGCGATCTGCGTCTTCGCATTGTGGAAGAAGTAGAGCGCGAAATCGAAAATGCTTCCGGAAATCGGCTTGCCGTCGATTTCGACATGCGCCTCTTCGAGGTGCCAGCCGCGCGGGCGGACGATCAGCGTTGCCGGCTTCTCGACAACATCATAGCGCTTGCCATTGCTTTCATCGGTGAAGCCGATGGACTTCGTCCAGTAGTCCATCATGTTGATCTGGCCGCCGATCATGTTGTCCCATGTCGGCGCGGCCGCGTCTTCGAAGTCGGTCATGTAGGACTGCGCACCGGAATTGAGCGCATTGATGACCATCTTGCGGTTATCGACGGGGCCGGTGATCTCTGTGCGGCGGTCGAGCAGATCCTTCGGAATCGGCGCGACCTTCCAGTCGCCTTCCCGGATATGCTTCGTCTGGGGCAGGAAATCAGGCAGCTCGCCCGCATCAAACCGCTTCTGGCGTTCGGCACGCGCGGCAAGCAGCTCCCGGCGACGCTCGCCATACTTGCGCTCAAGCGTGGCGACAAAGGCCAGCGCGCCGGGCGTGAGTACGCGCTCATAGCCGGGCTTCATGGCGCCCTTCACAATGATGCCCTCGCCAATGGTCGTGGCCGTTGCCTTGCTCATGCCTGATCACCTCCAGGGAGAAAATTTTGGGGGTCGTTGGCGAGGTCATACAACCGCGACAGATAAAAGTCCAATATTTACTAAGTCATTGAAAATATTGAAGTAAAAAACTTTACAAGATTCCTGTGCGATTCTGTTGAAAATGTAAATCCTGTAAATTAAAGTGCCGGAGTCGTCGGAATTTTCGGAAAAGGCGATTATGGCTGCCGATAAAAAAGTCTTTGCAGGCCAGCGTGTTAGAAGGCTTCGCCGCGAGCGCGGGCTGACACAGGCACGCATGGCGGCCGATCTCGGCATCTCCGCAAGCTACCTAAATCTGATCGAACGGGATCAGCGCCCGGTCTCGGTTCCGGTGCTGCTCAAGCTCGCCGAAGTCTATGATGTGGAGCTGCGGACACTGGGGGGCGACGATGAGGCGCAGGCGCTCACCGTGCTGCGTGAGGTGTTTTCCGACCCGCTTTTCCGCGATGCAGGCATCACCATTCAGGATTTGCGGGACATCGCCTCGGCAAACCCTGCCATGGCGGATGCCATATCGAGCCTCTACCGCGCCTATCAGGAAAGCGTGACCAGCAGCTCCATGCTGGCCGAGCGGCTGGCTGACCGCGACACGCTGGACGGGACAGAGGCGCCGGGATTGCCGCTGGAAGAGGTGCGGGACTTCATCAACAGCCGCAACAATCACTTCCCCGAACTGGATGACGCGGCGGAACGACTCTATGCGAGCGCGGGCATCGGCGCGGAAGAGCCTTATGTGGCACTGCGCACCGTGCTGCGTGATCGCCACGGGGTTTCGACGCGCATCGCCCCGGCAGACCTCATGCCGCATGAATTGCGTCGCTATGACCGACACCGCCAGACGATCTTCCTTTCGGAATTGCTCGATCAGCCGGGCCGTTCTTTCCAGCTTGCCTATCAGCTTGGCTATTTCGAACAGTCCCGCGCGATCGAGGACATTGTGGAAAGCTCCGGTCTCGACAGTGAGGAGGCGCGCCGGCTTTGCCGTGTCGCCCTCGCCAATTATTTCGCGGCAGCTTTGCTCATGCCCTATGCGGCCTTCTACAAAACGGCAGAGGCAACGCGCTATGACATCCGCCTGCTGGGCCGCCGCTTCGGCACGAGCTTCGAGCAGGTCTGCCACCGGCTGACGACATTGCAGCGTCCCGGCGCGCGCGGCATCCCCTTCTTCCTCATTCGTCTCGACAATGCGGGCAATGTCTCGAAGCGCTTTTCAGCGGCAGGCTTTCACTTCGCGCGCTTCGGCGGCACCTGCCCGCGCTGGAACGTGCATGACGCCTTCCGTGTGCCGGGCGAGATTTATCGGCAGGTCGTGCAGATGGAAGACGGGACGCGTTATTTCTCCATCGCGCGCACGGTGAGTCGCGCCGGTTCAGGCATTGGCGTGCCGGGCGATCAGTATGTCGTGGGGCTTGGCTGCGAAATCACCCATGCGCGCCGCATCGTCTATAGCCAGGGCTATGACCTTGATGATGAGCGCGGTGCAACGCCCATCGGCGTGAATTGCAGGCTCTGCGAAAGGCTTGATTGCTCGCAGCGTGCTTTCCCGCCGCTGAAGCACCGCCTGACAGTGGAAGATCATGTGCGCGGCATCTCGCCCTTCGGTGTGCCCGCACGCGGCAGCTAGCGGATCACGCGTTCCGGCGGGAAATACATGCCGATATGCATGCCCGCATCGGCGGTGAAGCCCGGGCGGGCGCGTTCAGCCCGGACGACATTGAGCGTGCCGCCATGAAGCTCCATCACCTTGCGGGTGAGAGAGAGGGCGAGGCTTTCCTCGCGCGGCGCGCTTGAATCTTCGGCGCTGACAAAGGGATCATCCGTGCCGTCGAGCCAGGGAAGGGCAGCCTGTTCCGCAGCAAGCGTTGCGGGATCGCGCTCCTCATCCAGCGAGATGGCAATGCCGCCTTGCTTTTCTTCCACGCGCAGACGAATGGTCGAGCCGCGATGCGCGCAATGCACCGCTTCGGAAAGCAGCCGGAAAAGACCCTGCCGCAAGCGGCGCGCATCGCCGCGCAGACCCGGCAGCCGCTCGGGGCAGGAAATCTCGATGGTCACGCCTTCAGCCGCCGCATTCTGGCGCTGGCTTGCAATCGCGATCTCCATGAGCTGGCCGATATTCACGATCTCGTCGGTGAGATCGATTTCGTCCATCTCGGCTTCGGCAATGCCCAGCAGATCCTCGATCATGTCGAGCAGCATCGCGCCGCTCGAATAGATGTCGGTCGCATATTCCTTGTAGCGCTCCGTCCCGATGGGCCCGAGCCGCTCATTCTTCATCATCTCGGAAAAGCCGATGATATGGGTGAGCGGCGTGCGCAGATCGTGATTGACGTTGGAGAAGAAGCTCTGGCTGCGCTTGCGCGTTTCCTGACTGCGCGCTTCTGCGTCATGCATCGTCTGTTCAAGCTTGCGGCGAACCGTCACGTCATTGAGTGCGGCGACACGGGCAGGCAGGCCGCCCCAGCGTGAATCGACGATGCGCATTTCCGCGAGGCGGTTATCGCCATCAGGCCGCGTGATCGTCACGTCATGTTCGCCCGGTTCAATCGGCAAGCCGAAATTCTGGCCGACAAGCTCCTCGGCGCTCCGACCGAGAATTTCCTGCGCGGCGTTATTGGCGAAACGCACGATGCCCTGACTGTCGAGGATAACGATGGCTTCAGGCGTTTCCTGAATGAGCGTGACCTTCGGCGCTTCAGCGATGGGCGGCTTTGTGGCTTCGGTCTCCCGCTCTTCGCGCGCGGTATGGCGGGTGATGGCACGACGCACCGCAAGGCAGAGATTGCGTGCATCCTTACCATTATTGCCGAAACTGTCTTCGGCACCCGCTTCAATCGCCTGTGTCTGAAGGAGCGGATCATCCGCACCAACGGCAATCACCGGCGCATTGGGGCCGAGCGCCACCACGCGGCGCAGAAAATCAAATGCTGCCGGGTCGCCTGCGCCAATATCGATGATGATTGCGTCAATGCCCGGCATGAGCAGCGGCTCGATGCCTTCATGGATGCTGGAAAACTCAAACTCGAAGGGGCCGGCTTCACCCGTTTCCGCAAGACGCGCGAGCTCGCTGCAGAGCGCCGCTGAGGTGCTCACGACATGTGCGGCGAGTGGTGGCAATGCCCCCGTCTCGGGCCCTGATATGGTTTTCATTGCGATGCCTGGACGCGCCAAAATACTCATCCGCTCTTAAGGCCCCCCGTCATGACCCGTACGAATAGATACAGTCAGACTGCGGCGGCTTTTAGCCGCGTGCGTTAACGATCTATTTCTTTCGTAAACGAAAGGTAAACAGACGCCCTATCTTGTGGATGACATGAAAATGAGCCACAAGCAGCGGGCCGGATGTTTACCCTGAAAACGGTAGAAATCCGCCATTTTTGAGCTTAGAAACACAAGCCCCGTTAACTGCGCATTATTTGTGGAAAAGTGCCGGTTTCGGGGTCCGAAAAGCGCCTTCGTAAACTCTTCGGGCGGCTTTTAGGCAGCAAAAGGTAAATGATTCGTTTGAATACAAGGGTATCTGCGGCGCTTGTGACGCTGCGACGCATGGGCTAGGTATGCGCCCGCGCCTGAAAAGGCGATGAGCGGCAACCATCGGGCCATCCCGAGGGGCACACCATGAGCAAAAAAGAAAAGACCTTCCGCCCCAAGGCACGCGTGCCAAAGGGGCTCCGCGACATGCCCGCTGCGCTGGTGCGCGCCGAGCAGGGAATGATCGCGCGCATCCGCGAGGTCTATGAACGCTATGGCTTTGACCCGCTCGAAACCTCTGCCTTCGAATATGCAGATGCCCTCGGCAAGTTCCTCCCGGATGAAGACCGGCCGAATGAAGGCGTGTTTTCCTTTCAGGATGATGACGAGCAGTGGCTGTCGCTGCGCTACGACCTGACGGCACCGCTCGCGCGCTATGTCGCCGAAAATTACGACGCGCTGCCAAAGCCCTTCCGTCGCTATCAGACGGGGCCGGTCTGGCGCAACGAGAAGCCGGGGCCGGGCCGCTATCGTCAGTTCACGCAGTTCGATGCCGATACGGTCGCCGCACCCGGCGTCGCGGCTGATGCCGAGATGTGCATGATGGGCGCAGACTGCCTTGAGGCGCTGGGTATTCCGCGTGGCAGCTATCGCATCCGTGCCAACAACCGCAAGGTTCTGGACGGCCTTCTCGAAACGATCGGCCTTGATGGAGAACCGGGCAGCGTCACCTACATGACGGTGCTGCGCGCCATCGACAAATATGACCGTCTCGGGCGGCAGGGCGTCGAGCTTCTGCTTGGTCCGGGCCGGAAGGATGAGTCGGGCGACTTCACCAAGGGCGCGGGCCTCTCGCCATCCCAGATCGCGGCGGTACTCGATTATGTGGAGTCCGGTGTCGGCGAAGGCCCGGCTGACCGCAAGGCGGTTCTCGAGGGCTGGCGCAAACTTGTGGGCGAGAGCACGGTTGGCCGGGAAGGCGTGGACGAGCTTGCCGAGATGGACGCGCTTTTCACATCTGCGGGCTATGGCATCGACCGGATCGAATTCAATTCATGGATCGTGCGGGGGCTTGGCTATTACACCGGTCCTGTTTTCGAATCCGATCTCCTCTTCGAGGTGAAGGACGAGAAAGGCAATCCGGTGCGCTTCGGCTCGGTCGGTTCGGGTGGGCGCTATGACGGGCTGGTCGAACGCTTCAAGGGCGTGAAAGTGCCCGCGACCGGCTTCTCCATCGGTGTGAGCCGCTTGCAGACGGCGCTGGAGCTGCTCGGCAAGCTTGATTTCGAGACGGTGCAGGCACCTGTCGTCGTCCTGACACTCGATGCCGGTAACATGGCGGGCTATCAGGCCATGGTGTCGGAACTGCGCAATGCGGGCATCCGCGCCGAAATGTATCTCGGCGGCTCGGGCATGAAGGCGCAGATGAAATATGCCGACAAGCGCGGCGCTCCCATTGCCGTCATCGAGGGCGAAGATGAGCGTGCAAAGGGTGAGGTGACGCTGAAAGACCTTATCCTCGGCTCGGAAATGTCGAAGGAAATCGAGGACAATACGGCCTGGCGCGAGGGCCAGCCGGCGCAGATCGCCGTGCCGCGCAACAGGCTGGTCGAGGAAGTCCGGGCCATGCTCGCCCGACATTACCCGCATCACGGCTGATTGGCCGTTATTCCTCTTTCTCGATATTTACCATTTCCATGCTAGATAAGGCCCGGATCGGAAAGAAACGGCGGGCCGGGAAGTATCCGACATGTCTCTGACTGCAATGGCAGCACTGGAAGGCGAAAGGCTGCGCGCCCGCGAGGCGCTCGCGGCCTCGGTGCGCGGCGGCTTCGAGAAGGCGGGCTATGCCCCCGTTTCCGCGCCCGCGCTGCAGCCTGCCGAAATTTTTCTCGATATGTCCGGCGAGGATATTCGCCGCCGCATGTATGTCTTCACCGACCCTGCAGGCGACGAGCTTTGCCTGCGCCCGGAACTGACGATCCCCGTATGCCGCCTCTATCTGGAAGCGGGCGGCGGGGAGAAAAAGCTCTGCTCGGTCGGCCCCGTCTATCGCTACCAGCCGCGCGGCTCGACCAAGCTGCGGGAATTCACGCAGGCGGGTCTCGAATGTCTCGGCAGTGCCGATGCGGAAGAAGCGGATGCCGAAGTCATGGCACTTGCCGCCCGCGCCGTCGCCGATGCGGGCCTCAAATCCTATGACATCGAGATGGGCGATCTCGCCCTTTTCGATGCGCTGATCGACGCGCTCGATCTGCCGCCCGGCTGGCGCGCCCGTCTGAAGCGTCACTTCTGGCGTCCCGACTATTTCCGCGAATTGCTCGACCGCCTTGCCGCGGGCGACGGCACGGCAGAAGCGGGCGACAAACAGGCGCTGATCTCCGCGCTTGGCGGGCTTGATGAAGCACAGGCGAAAGACGTGATCGAAGACGTGCTGAAACTCGCAGGCATCGCGCCTGTGGGTGGCCGCACCGTCGAGGAAGTGGCAGAAAGGCTGCTGGAGCAGGCAGAGCTTGCCTCCTCCTCCGTGCCCGCAGCGGCTGTAAAACTGATTGCGGATTTCCTCGCCGTCTCCGGCACGCCGGAAGAAAGCATTGCACGCATCAAGGCGCTTGCCTCCGGCGCTGGCATCTCACTTGCCGGTGCGATTGCGCGTTTCGAGCGGCGCATGGCGCTGGCGGCAAAGGCCGGTGTCGATCTCTCCCGCGCGCATTTTGCCACGGGCTTCGGCCGCAACATGGCCTATTACACGGGCTTCGTTTTCGAGTTCCGGGTGAATGCGCTCGGTGCTGACGCCATGATCTGTGGCGGTGGCCGCTATGATGGCTTGCTTGCCGCACTTGGCGCAGAGACGCAGGTGCCTGCTGTTGGCTGCGCGGTCGGCATTGAGCGACTGCTCGCAGCCGTTGCGAAGGAGAGGGGCCAATGAGCGACAAACTCGTGATCGGCCTTCCTTCGAAGGGCAGGCTTCAGGAAAATGCCAATGCCTTCTTCGCGCGCGCAGGCCTCAAGGTGCGGCAGGATGGCGGGCGCGGCTATACGGGCCGTCTCGATGGCATTGCCAATGTCGAGATTGCCTTTCTCTCAGCCTCCGAAATCGCCGGTCAGCTCGAGCAAGGCCAGATCCATCTCGGCGTGACGGGCGAGGATCTCATTCGCGAAAAGCTTGCCGCGCCGGAGCGGGATGTTGATCTGCTGCTGCCGCTCGGCTTCGGTCATGCGGATGTGGTCGTTGCCGTACCGCAAAGCTGGATCGATGTCTCCACCATGGCCGATCTCGATGATGTGGCGCTCGCCTTCCACACCAAGCGCGGGCGGCGGCTTCGTGTTGCGACGAAATATTTCAACCTGACGCGGCGCTTCTTCGCGGAGCACGGGCTGACGGGCTATCGCATCGTCGAAAGCCTCGGCGCGACCGAAGGCGCGCCTGCTGCCGGTACGGCGGAAGTGATCGTGGACATTACCTCCACGGGCGCAACGCTCGCCGCAAACAATCTCAAGATACTGGATGACGGCACCATTCTGAAAAGCCAGGCGAACCTTGTGGCGAGCCTGCGGGCGGAATGGAGCGGGAAGGCACTTGCCGCCGTCGGCGAGATTCTCGACCGCAGTTCCGCGCAGGCCCGCGCGGCAAAGACGGTCGAGGTGCGCTTTGCGAGCAGCGAGGGCGATGCCGCATTGATCGGCGAGATTGCCAATCGCTTCGGCGTCACCCTGCCTTTCGGCAACGGGGCGGGCGGCCCTGTGCGCATCGCACATTGCCCGGAAGCGCATCTCTACGATCTCGTGGCCTATCTCTATGCCAATGGCCGCGATACGGTGACGGCCTCACGCGCCGACTATGTGTTCGAGGCGCGCAACCCGCTGCGCGAGCGGCTTCTGCAAAAGCTGAACGTGAAGGGCTGACACCATGACGCCCATGCTCGCCGCCATCACAGCCCTTGTGGTTCTGGTGACGGCGACAATTTCCGGCATTTTCGGCATGGCGGGCGGCATGATCCTCATGGCGTTCCTCACCTTCGCCTTTTCGGTCGGCGCGGCGATGATGCTACATGGCGCAACGCAGGCTGTGTCGAATGGCTATCGCGCCGTCATCAACTGGCGGGATATTATCTGGCCGCTCGTCGCAATGAACATGCTGGGCGCTGTCGTCGCCCTCGCGCTGTTCATGTCGGTGAGCTTCGTGCCCGACAAGGCAACGGTGCTGCTCGTGCTGGGCGCCATTCCCTTTGTCGCCTTCGCCATCCCGAAAAGCTGGGGGCTTGATATCACCCGGCCTTTCATCTCGCCTCTTTGCGGATTTGTGGTGACGGCGCTCACGCTGACGGCGGGCGTGGCCGGGCCTATCCTTGATGTGTTTTTTGTGCGCAGTCCGCTGACACGCCATCAGATCGTCGCAACCAAGGCCGTGACGCAGACGCTTCAGCACCTGACCAAACTTCTCTATTTTGGTGTTCTGGCAGCGCATCTCCTCCCGTCAGCGGATTTGCCGTGGTGGATTTATCTGATGGTGGTGCCGCTTGCCATGCTCGGCACAACGGTCGGCAAGATGGTGCTGGACCGCATGAGTGACGGCCAGTTCCGAAACTGGAGCCGCAATATTCTCTTCGTCCTGGGCGCGCTGCTCATCTGGCAGGGGCTGTCGTTACATCTCTCCTGAACGTCCTTGCGAAAAGCGCATGCGCGACGAAGCAAGTCAGAGCTGCAGGCGCAGAGGATGTGATTTTGGGATGCTTCGCTCCGCTCGCAATGACGCGAGTTACGAAAGCCCCTTCCGCGCGACAAACTTCTTCCGTCCTGCCTCGCCCAGTCTTTCCATGATCGGCAGAATTGGCCGGATCATCCAGGGGAAGGCTGCGAAGAAGCGGGAGGAAAGACTTGCGCTATAGGGCACATAGATTTCGAGTTTGCCCGTATCCATGCCCCCGAGCAGCGCATCGGCGACATCTTCCGCGCTCATCACCTTGTCGATGAAATTGAGCACCGAGCCGCCATGCGTTGCTTCGTAATGCAGCATCGGCGTATCCACGGCAGCGGGATAGATGCCTGATACCTTGACGCCCCGTGGAGCAAGCTCCTGATGGAGACTTGAAAGAAAGCCGCGCAGCCCGAATTTCGATGCCGCATAGGCTGCGCTCTCCTTGAGCGCGATGATGCCGCCGAGAGAAACGGTCGTGACGAGCGCACCGCGTCCCCGCGCAATCATCAGCGGCGCGACAGCATGGATGAGCCGTATCGGCGCATTCATGTTCACCTCAAGTTGGAGAGCGATATCGGAAAAGGGAATATCTGCCACCGCACCGGGCCGCACTATGCCTGCATTATTGATGAGAACATCAAGATCGGCATGGTTCGTGACTATCGTCTCGCAAAGCCTCTCCACCTCTTCACGGCTCGCAAGATCGCAAGCGATGATTTCCGCCGGGCGGGAAAGCGTTGCAGAAATCGCGTTCAGCGATGTGCGCTCGCGATCAACAAGAATGAGCTGATAGCCGCGCCGGTCGAGCTTTTCGCAAAGCACCTGCCCGATGCCGCCCGCGGCCCCTGTTACCAGCGCCTTCATGCGGCCTTCCTGTCCCGCGTAATGCGCAATGCATCGAAGCATCCATCGGCAAGATCAGCCCAGCGAAGGCGCTTGCGAAGGCGTGTCATCTGCTTGCGATAGGCATCAATCTCCACATAGGTGGCGTGCCGCGCAGAGCCGACAAACTTGATACCGCCGCTCAGGTCCGGTCTGTCTGTCGCAATGAGTGTGTTGAGTGCCTGTGCATCAGCACCGCCCTTCGCGCGGGCAAGTATGGTGCGGGCAATCAGATCGGCCATTTCGTCAAAGAGTTTGTAGGCGCCGCCATTCGTCTCCATGAATCCCAGCGCATAAAGCGTCGGATGCTCGCGGCTGAAGAGGTTCATGTAGAGATCAGGCCGCCCCTTCTTCCAGGCGAGAAGGGCGGGGTCGAGATAAGGCACTTTCCATTCATATCCGGTTGCGCAAAGAACGAGATCGATTTCCTCGGACGTGCCATCGACGAAATGAACCGTCTTGCCTTCAAAGCGCGCCACATCACGTTTCGCCTTGATGTCGCCATGCGAAAGGTGATGCAGAAGCTGCGTATTGAGGATCGGATGCGTCTCGAAAATGCGGTGATCCGGCTTCTGCAAACCAAGCCTTGTGAGATCACCATTCAGAATGCGCAGGACCA
>Ga0182792_1000630_pt1 | contig 31748 bp, 21 predicted proteins | sample Passage237B_FD_130497 | JGI IMG/M metagenome (GOLD analysis project Ga0182792, IMG submission 130497) | Cellulose adapted compost microbial communities from Newby Island Compost Facility, Milpitas, CA, USA - Passage2 37B (version 2) (version 2) ...
GGTGTGATGGTCGGCCGAGTTCAGACGCTTGCTGAGCATTTCAATGTACTGCTGCATCGGCCTGGCAGCAGGGCCGAAGAAGAGCGTGTAGAACTCCTGCAGCATCGCATCGACATCCGCTTCAGGGTTCCACAGCAGTTTGCTGGCGATGTAGAGCGAAGGCGTCTCGCTGCCCCACGAGGGATTGGTCTCCACGCGCCAGCCTCGGAGGCCCAGCTTGTAGCCCAGCGGAATTTCCGTGCGCACGCGATCGAGAATGAAGAAAGGCAGGCCGGGGTCGGACAGGTTGAACCAGTAGCCGCGATCGTACACTTCATCCACCAGCTTGCCCCACTGCCTGATGATGCGCTGCTGATACTGGCTCTCGGGGCAGATGGGGTTGTCCATGCCATGCAGACGACAGAGCGTGATCAGGGCCACCGCAGGCACGATGCGCCGATTGGGAATCACCTTCACCGGCGGGCGGTTGTAGACCGAGTAGGCGTAGAAACCGATGCGCTTGTCGGGGAACTCATCCTTGATGCGATCAAGAATCTGATTGAACAGCCAGATGTAGCGATCGGTCATCGACTCGTAACCGCCCAGCGCGTCGTAGTCGCCGCCGTCCAGAGCCCTGCAGTTGTCGCATTCGCAGAAGCCGCGGCCGTCGTTGGCGCCCATGCCGATGATGTCGGCCCAGGGATTCCTGCGGAAGTATTCGCGCGTGGCCTGTGCGACGTGTTCAATGACCTGCGGGTTGGAGATGCAGACCTGTCGGCCGCGGCGCTCGCCATCGTTGAGTGAGCCCCACTCGGGATGCTCCTTGAGGTAGTCGCGCGTGTGACCGATGCCAGGCAGGCCGTGCGACGATGGAAAGTTCGGCCCGCCCTGACGCATGCGGCGGTCCCACACGCGATCATGCTTGACGGTGGTGGCCGTCAGACGCGTGCGGATGACAGGCTGATGCACCTTGTCCTGCGCGGCGACGATGATGGTGTCCTTCCTGGGAACCACCAGACCCCAGTCGCCCGGGGCGTACCAGCGCACGCCAAGCTGCTCAAGCAGCTCATACGCGGCGATGGTGGTTCCCTTGCCCTGGTCGGTGTAGCCGATTTCACGCAGCTGATTGCGCAGCTGTCTGACAGGCTGCTTGAAAAGCTCATGCAGCATCGCGGCTTCTTCGTCGTTGATCAATCCCGTGAAGGCGATTTCGCTGGCGTCCACCTTCAGCACGAAAGCTGACTGATCCTTCGTGGCCTGCCCGAGGCGCTGAGCCAGCGATGGCGGCGCGGCTCTGCCGATGCGCACTGCCGCAAGCCCCTGCTCCTGGCCGGGTGTGACGATGGCCAGCTTTGCGCCGGACATGCGTTCGATGTGAAGCTGAATTTCCTCCGCCGCGATTTTCTCTTCGGGAATCGCCTGCTCGGGAATCACCAGCACCGCGCGAGGCTGGCCCTTGTCCACCAGCGTGACCTGCGCCATCACCGACGAGGTGAACGAGAGACAGGCAGCCATTGCCAGCGTGAGGAAACGGGTGGACATCATTCACTTTCCTTTGCGGGTCATGCGTGATGGTCATGCAGTGCGATTACTCAAGCACCAGCACATCGGCTTCTTCAAGCACAGGCAGCGTGACGACGATGGAGCCATCGCCCTGCCTGTCGATACTCAGCGGCTGCTGCAGCCAGGCGGATCGTACCTGTTTGATGTCGCCTGCATTGGGCAGCGTGATCTTCACATCCTTGAGCGCCGAGTGGCGATAGATGTTGCCACTGCGCGCCCGGCCTTCCGCCTGGCGGACGAGCGTGCCCGATACTTCGTAGGCCCAGTTCATTACGGCGACGCTGCGCTGCCCCTGCGGGTTGACGATGCGTCGCAGTTCCACGCCGGTGTGATCGGTCCACGCCGGGCGTTTGGTCAGATCGCGCGCGATGCCCGCCGAGGCATCGCGCCACAGCGGAGCCAGATCGCGCCGCATGCTGAAGGCGCCATCGCGCTGCGGCGCGGTGTACTCCAGCCCGGCGAACAGGCCGATGAGCACCACGCGCCCCTTGCCCAGTCGATGCTCAATCGCCGCTGCGCCGCCATCGGCGTAGCGGGCAAGCACTGTCGCGCCGGGCAGTGGATCGAGCACCTCCCGGCCGATGGTCGGCTGCGCCTGCTGACCCTTGAGCGGCCCGGCGATGAAGGTCACCTTCGCGCTGTCGGGAACCGGCTTTGCAATGGCGTGGTTGTTGTTGAGTGGATGCAGCATGCCGCCGCTGTAGCCCTGAATGTTCTTCCACATCTCCACAGGCTGGCGCGAGCGCACACCGAGTTTCGCATTCAGATATGACGCAGGCTGATTCGCTTCATCGCGCGACATCGCCCCGGCGTGAAGCACCAGCGTGCCACCGGCTTCCACCCAGGCCAGCAGCTTTTCCGAAGCCGATCGCGGATGCTGCATGCCCAGCAGATGAATCGTGCGATAGCGCGACAGATCATTGCGCTCGATCATCACCGGGTCCAGCGGATCCACGGGCACGAAGCTGTCGGTCAGTGCGGTGTAGGTGAACTTGGCATCTTCCCACGAAGCAGTGGTGGCGTTGTCACTGGTGAACTGCATCCACACTTCAGTGGCGCGGGGCTTGATGATGGCGGCCTGCGCGGGGAACTGATCGCGGCTGAGCCACAGCTCGTCTTCCGCGCTGGCCAGGAGACGCGCGGCTTTGCTGGTCAGCTCCATGTGCGGGAATTTTTCCGAGAAGCTGTCGCCCTTGGCGTAGTCGGGCCCGTAGGTGTACCAGAAGAGCATGCGCGCTCCGCGACTGGCGGCCGAGAGCGATCGCTGAATCGGCGCGCCGCGATGCGGCTTGATGTACAACGCCAGCGCCAGGTTCTGCTCCTGACCGATCACCCGGCCCACATCAAGCAGATAGCTGTCCCAGTTCCACACGCGCGGATCGCGGTTGCTCGTTTCATGGCAGAAGCCATTGTCAGCCAGGCGGTAGAAGTCGAAGAAGTCCAGGCTGTGGCCGCGCATGAGGAAGGTGTTCCCGCGCAGCGCAAAGGTGTAGAGCCAGGGCTGCTTCGCCGCCGCGCTGGAGGTGTCCCCGGAATCGAGCGCGGCCTGTCTGGCAGCGTTGGCGCGGGCGGCGGCATCACGCAGCGGGGTGAACAGCTGCGCGGTGGAGTAATTGATGAACAGCCTGCTGTAATACGCGTTGAGCGACTGCTTCGCATCCTTGAGCCAGGGCTTCTCGGGTGAGCGGTCCCACACGTTGATGGGGTTGAGCTGCTCCCACGATGCCACGCCGAACTCCTGCGGCGATCGGCCCTGCTCGCGCACGTAACGGCGGTAGGCTTCAATGCAGCGCGGGCAGGTGGACAGATGGGCCTTGCCTTCGGCGCTGCGGTCGACCACCGCGCCGATTTCATCGACCGTCAGCGACCAGATTTCTTCATAAGGCCGATTGAGCATCGACTGAATCAGCGCAATGTTCTGCTGCTGACGCTGCGCCACGCCTGGCGCATACGGGCAGCCTGCTTCGGGATCGTTGTCGCTGCGATCCTTGCGATGCGCCGGCGACGGGAAGCCCAGGTTGTGGATGCCCGCGATCCGACGCATCTGCGGGAAGGGTCCGTCAGGCTGCTCGATAATGTCCTGAATCTTCCACGATGCGCCACGAATGCCGTTGACGCCAAACTCGCGTACGTTGCTCAGCTCGGCTTCGGCGATGGCCGGGTCGGTGTATCGCACGCCGTAGCCGATGCCTTCACCATGACCATTCACGTCGGTGAGGATGCCCAGCTTCGTGGGCAGCGGGCGGCTGCTCCAGGGCAGCGCCCTGAGCGCCTCGTTGCGCTGTTTCGCGTAGGTGAGCAGATCGCACACGCCATCGATGAAGGCCTGCGGAACGGCTTTTTCTTTCGGAGAGATTTTTTCCAGAGGGAAGACCAGCCCGACGGTTCCGCCCAGTGGCCCTTCGGCGGTGAGCTGTTTGACGACTTTGCCATCCTGAATCAGCTCGAACTCGAAATGCACATTGGTGGAGTAATCCAGGCGGCGTTCGGGATTGTCGGGATGACGCCGGCCGCTGTTACCCGCCATCACGTTGAGGAAGAAGTACGCCGGGGCGCGGCCGGCGGTGAGCGTCTTGAGGCTGACGGGTTCCGACCACTGGTTGAGAGTGTGGCGTGGCCGATCGCTGTCCCGGGGCGCGCGAGCATTGCTCGTGCTCGCCGCAGCGGGCGCAACATAGCCCTGCGGGACAAAGTCCTGCCTTACCACGTTGCCACCGGTTCCTTCGCCGCCCTGTCGCCAGCTGAGGATGAACGGCTCGGCTGGCTCGATGCGTGTGACGCGCGCCCGCAGGAAGAGATTGTCGGGAACCGTCCAGCTCTGCGTGATGGTGACGGTGTCGACCTGCTCGGTGGCGTCGTTGATCTGTGCGACGGCGCGATCGGCTGTCAGAGGTAGCAGTGACAGCGCCAGCATCGCCGTGATCAGCCTGGATTGGGGTCCCCGAATCATGCGCAGCGAATCTCCGTGAGGCCGCCAGGCAGCGCGGGAAGCTGACTGCCCGGCGTAAGGGTGAGGGAGAGCTCTTTCGTTGGATTCAGCAGATGATTGTGACAGCGCAGCTTCACGGCCATGGGCTTGTCGATGAGGACGTAGAAGCGATCGCGATCGGTGGCGTTGAGCAGATGCGTGACGCTCCCACAGGCCGGCAGTTTCACTTCGCAGGCCTGCCCGGTCACCGCCAGCCAGGGGTGTTTATCGCTTCCGCCCTGCCAGACATTGAGGCTGCGCCCCTGCGGTGCGCGTCGCTTCTGGAACAGACTGCGATGCGCGTTGTAGTATGACAGCCAGGCCTTGATGACCTGTTGAATTTCAGGCGAGAGCGAAGGCAGATCGATGCTGAAGGTGGGCACGCCGCCTGCAAGGGCTTTGATCATCATCCATGCCACGGCCATCGGTCGGGCGTGAATGCTGGTGACCAGCGGATCGACATGCACACAATCGGCCACGGCCTGTGTGTAGGCGCAGCGCAGCAGGTTGGTGTCGATGTCGTAGGCGGTGTCGCCCGCGCGCACCATGGTGCCATGGCGCGCCAGGCGGACATTGCCATAGTCCTGCTTGAGTTCGATGAGCACATCGGGTTTCACCTGTTTCGCAGCGGCCCACTGATCGCCCATCAGTCGATCCAGCGCATGCAGCGGATCGCGGATGTCATGCTCATGGTCGGTGCTCGTGCAGGGCTGCGGGCTCAGGCAGTTGAACAGGTCCACCTTCAGGCCATCGATGCCATAGTCGCGCAGCAGTCGCTGCGTTTCGTGCTGAACATACGCGCGCACCTGCGGGCAGGCCGGGCAGAGCTGATGCAGCCCGTTGGCCGAGAGATAGTCGCCCGATGCGTCGCGCATGAACAGGTGTTTCAAGGCAGCCGCCGCTGTGCTGCGCGGAGCAACACAGAGCGGGGCGTGCCATAGCAGGAACTTGAGCCCCATCGCCTGGACGTCCTTGACCAGCGCGGGCAGATCCGGGAGTTTCACCGGATCGGGCTGGTAGTCGCCATGGTTAATGGGGCGCGGCCCGTCATCGTCCAGACCCGGGCCGAACCAGCCATCGTCGAGGATGATGGCGCCCATGCCCATGTCGCGTGCGATGCGAGCGTTCTCAAGCACCCTGCTTATATTGATCTGATCGGAAGGAAAAGCCGTCCACGTGCACCACACAGGATCCCACGCGGCGGGATGCTGGGGATGCACAATCTCTTCGCGCTGGCGGATCAGGTCGGTGTAGCGTCGCAGCGCGAAGAACCAGTGCGGTGACACCTGATCGATGAACACATCCACTGCCAGCGGGCTTGTCGACTGATGATCGGCCGTCCATTCAAAGGCCAGCTGCAGCAGCTGATCGCCGCCGACCATCGAGCGCCGCTGACTGATGACAGGCAGCAGTCGGCGGGTCGTGGTCAGCCCGGCGTGATTGAGCAGCCCCGCCGCGACCAGCAGATTGCCTGCTTCGTCATTGACCGCAAAGAAGGGATGCCCCGCGTTGGCGGCGGTGATCGGCGCCAGCGGCTGGCGGATATCCAGCGCCTTGGGCGTGTTGATGTAATGCCTGCCACAGTCGGGCACGAGCACGCCGCCATAGTTGAGCAGCGGCAGCGCAATGGCCAGTTGAAGCTTCACGAGCCCTGCCGCCCTGCCATCAGCGCGGGCCAGGGTGATGCGCTGAGCATGCGCTGATGATGCAGCGGGTCCGCTGATGCGCCACCGAGAATCGCGCGCAGGATCAATCCACTGCCCCTGCTCTTCGATGCGCAGCTGCAGATCCACCTTCACAGGCGCATCGGCCTTGAGGGGTTCGACACAGTGAGACACCGACGATTGGGGGGCCATCAACGATCACTCCGGAATCAGACTTCATGCCTTCCTGCATGGAGCAGGTCATGGCGGGGTTACTGCGGCGGCGGGCCGCTGCTGTCGCGCTCAATGAGCGTGCCCGTGATCTCGCGTTTGATCATCCGATGACGCGCGCGAGGCTGACGCTGCTCGTGCACCCACCGCGCTGCTTCCTGCGCGATCTCAACAAACGGGTGACGCATGACCGTCATGGGCACAGGCGACAGCGGCCGGGACTGCGGATGGTCGCCATAGGTCACCACGCTGATGTCGCCGGGCACGTTCAGACCATGCTGCATGAACGTGCTGACCATGATGGCGGCGGCGTGATCGTCCGCGGCGATGACAGCCGTGGGCCTGGGGTCCATCGCCATCAGATGCTCGGCCAGCTGGCGCGAGTCGGCGTCGGCTTTGCCCGGCTCGCCGATGATCCAGTACTGCAGGTCGGGGTTGTTCCATCGCTCGACCGCAGCTTCGAACCCGGCGACCTTGCGGGCGAAGTTCGTCGCCAGACAGATGCGGCGGTGGCCCAGGTCATAGAGATAGTTGGCCAGCTCCATCGTGGCCCGCTCGGTGTTGGTGGTGATGTAGCTCATCCGCGGGCGGCGGGATTCCATCACCAGCATCGGCGCCCCGAGCGTGGCGAGCTTCGCCAGGCTGCCCGGGATGTCGTCGTAATCGTGGTGAGGCGGGAACACCAGCAGGCCGCAGGGCTTGAGCCGCTGCAGCTGTTGAATGGTCATCTCCAGCTCATGCTCGCTTTGAACGATGGCGTAGAGCATGGGGTGGTCGAGCTGAGCCAGCTCGCGCTGGAGCAGGTCGATCTCATGGGTGAACACTGCCGCCGGGTGCTTGCCAATTTTCACGAAGGCGACGGTGCGGTTGTCGGTGGCATCGCTGGCGGGCTCATGGCCCTGGCCTGACTCGGACACATACGCCCCGCTGCCATTGATGGTGTGGATCAGCCCGCGGCTGCGCAGGTGGCTGATGGCCTTCTTGGCGGTGACATCGGCGACGTGGAAAGTCTCGCAGATTTCGCGGATGGAATAGATGCGCTGGCCCGGGGCGAACTGCCCGGCTTCGATCTGCTCGGCGATGCGGCCGGCGATCTGAGCATAGAGCGGAAGCAGTTTGGGAGAGGGCATTGGACCCGCCTTGAATAGCCTAGGTTGTGAATATGGTAACCAAGGTTGGTGTTCTGTCAATGAAAAACTGCCTGGGAGGAGGCGATACAATCGTAAAACTGGTAATAAACGGCTTTAACTTCCATCCTGTGTATTGGGTTATCGGTGGAAAAATATCTGATCAACCTGGGTTATTTATCTTGACGGAACAGGCTATGTATAACTACAATTTATCTCGGTGACGCGTTTCGCATCCGGGACGAAACTATGAAACCGCTGGCGCACAGATCACAGCTGGGGGCAGGGAGGGCAGGCTCCGGGGCTGTCTTCCGCCAGACTGACGATCATCGGGTAGTCCCAGGTCAGGAGGGATCCGATCGGGAGGGAAACGAGAGATGCGCCAATTCAGAGCCTGCATGCCCGATGCAGGCTCAGCCATCAATCGCCTGGTGTGATACAGGCGTTGCTATATCTGCCAGGCTGCTGAGGGAACAGAGGGTGATCTTCTCAGGTGGAATCCGGCCGGGCAGATTTCCTTTTCATGGCCGATGGACCGGGGGCGATCAATTACATGTCATGAAGGCGGGGAGAAGGGCATGAGATTCCAGGGTACAGCTCAATCGACCGGGTTCATGGGAAACGATCAGATGATCTGCGTTCGCCGGCGTGGCTTTACGCTCATTGAGCTGCTGGTGTGCATCTCCATCATCGGGCTGCTTATCTCCCTGCTGCTGCCTGCCCTGAGCTCGGCCCGCGAAAACGCCCGACAGCTCAAGTGTCTCACGCAGCTGCGTGCCATTGCCCCGGCGACCGCCGCGTACATGGCCGACAATAAAGGCTACGGCCCACCCAACACCTTCGACACCGGCGCGCTGTATCCCAACTGGCACAAGGGGCGCGAAGCCAGCGCCGACCGCATCGCCTTCAAGGGTCTCGACCGCTACTTCGGCTACGGCGGCGAGCCGGACGACACCAATAAGTTCTACTATCGCACCAATGGCTGCCCCACCTGGCAGGAAGCGTATCTGACGCTGCCGGTGGCCTTCACCATGAATCACTACATTCTGGGCCTCAAGGCTCAGGCCGCCGGTGATACCTTCAACTCCCGCAATGTCTGGCTCAAGCCCGATGATGTCCGCATCAGGCAGAGCAATACCATGCTCGGATTTGAACACAATGTCCAGAGCTTGAATGGGGGCTCCACCCTGGCGGATCCGCCGACGTTTCAGCAGTCGCTGCTTGATATCCCCCGCCCCGCCGGCGGCTACAACTACCGGGCCAGGCATCAGAGCCGGGGCCTCAACTTCCTCTACGTCGACGGTCACGCCCGCTTCCTGGGCTGGGGCAGAACTTTCCATGCCACCCAGACCGATCGCCCTGTGATCGAAGACCTGCCCATCATCCGCCCGCTGTGATCGCTCACGCAGGCCGATGAACCACGGATACTCCCTTCCCCCTGAGAGTGATGATGCCTTCCCGAACGCTCGTGGCCGTCGCCGCCCATGCGGACGACTTTGAACTCAACGCCGCCGGCTACGCCCTTCGCTGGATCCGCGATGGCGGGCAGGTGGTCATCATCATGGTGACCAGCAACTGCTCGGGCCCGCTGCTGCTGCCCGATGCCACCGATGGCCAGGCCGTGCGCCTGCCTCCCGATCAGACCTCGGCCGTGCGCCATTGCGAGCAGGATGCTGCTGCGGCGCATCTGGGTGCGAAGGTGATCTATCTCAATTACAGCCAGCGTCATTACTGGAATGGCCACAGGCAGGTCACGGTGGGCTTTGAGATGACCGAGCCCGCGCCGCCTGGCATCGCGGGCAGGCTGCCTTTGATTCAGGCGTTCCGCAATCGTCAGGAAGTTCAGAAGCTCAGTGATCTGCTGCGATCGCTTTCGCCGGCCGAGGTGCTCACGCAGACGGTGATCGATCTGGACCCCGAGCATCACATGGTGGCCACAATGGTCTGGCAGGCCTTCATGCTCGAGCCTGCGCTGCATGACGTGCCCCTGCGGTTCTGGTCGCCGGGCTCCAGTGCGCCCGATGGGATGTTCGATCCGAACTACGACTACATCGTGGACATCACCGACACCTACGACACCAAGGTGGAGCTGTGCCACCTCCACGCCAGCCAGATGACACCCGAGCGGCTGACGATGGTGCGCGATCACGCCGAACACTGGGGCCGCCGAATCGGCGTGCGCTACGCCGAGCCCTTCAAGACAGCCACGCTGGGCAGGTCCTACCAGCTGCCCACGTAACACCTGCGGGTGATCGGTCTGCGTGGTTCGCCTGCCATCTGCTTTGATGGTGGATGTCTGGTGGAACGCCGGCCGATTCATCAACGCATTGCCGACACCGCCTGTTTGCGGTAATTTATGCCTTGCTCTGGCTGCGACAGCCAGTCCGCCTTGCGGGCGTAACTCAATGGTAGAGTGTCAGCTTCCCAAGCTGAATGTTGAGGGTTCGAGTCCCTTCGCCCGCTTTCCCCCGGCCCCGGGAAATAAGTTCGCCACCAACCGCCTTCGCGTGACACCCGTCGCCCGAAGGCGTCTTTGTTTCGCCCACGTCGCGAGTTACGACCAAGTCGTACCACCCCCGGTCAACGCCCCGCCGCTCGCCAACACGTGCCAACGTGTGCCACCAGCGGCCTACCGTCCGTGCAAGGATTCGTGCAAGCGCTCGAATTCACGTGCAAGGTTTCGTGCAAGGACTGGGCGGTCAGAGGTGGGCCTCAGCCCGCCACGGAGAGTGGCCGATCGGAGACCTCACTCGCTGGCGTGCCGAAGGCAGGCAACGCCTCGACGGCACCCGCCACATCGAGCAGGGCCGGGTCGGTGTAAACGTTCATGGTGAGTTCAAGGCTGCTGTGCCGCATGGCAGCCATGGCGACGCGCGGGGCGACGCCCGCCCGGGCGAGATGAGTTCCGAACGTGTGGCGAAGGGCGTGCAGATCGACCACCCGGTCCCGCTCGTCATGCTTGGCAATGCTCGCGGCGACAAGGTCGCGGTCGAACACGCGGATCATGTCTTTGGGCATCGGGAACAGGTGCGTGTCATGCCGAAGCGAGTTTGAGCCGGCGCGTGCCTGAAGGTCGTCGATGTATGTCCGCAGTGCGTCAACGAGGTCTGCCCGAAGCGGGATCATCGCGCCGCGACCGGCCTTCTCGTCCTTGGCCAGTAGTTCGAGGCATGGGTACTGCCCGTCGAGATGGGCCTGCCCCAAGGTGATGCTGGCCAGCTCGCTCTTGCGCAGGCCGGTGCAGATCATCATGCGGTACATCAGCGCCCGCTGACGACCGACGGATATCAACGCGGCGATGCGGTCTGGCTGATCGGCAAGCATGTCCAGCCCACGCTGGTAGGCGGCGTCGAGCGTGTCGAACGTCAGTTCCGCCTTGGTCCAAGTGCTGCGACCCGACTTCTCTTTCTCGCGCTTGGGCACGCTCTCGCGCCCCAGTTCGGCAATCGGTCTGAGTTCCGCCGCCCGCAGCAGTCGCGTGATTTCATCTTCGGTGAGCGCCCGCCTGTTCCGCCGACGATCACCGTGTTCATCGGCCTTGTGCAGTCGCGCCAGTGGGTTGAAGCTCAGCCGCCCGGACTCGACACACCAGTTGCAGAACGCGACGATTGCCGCGCGATGCGTGTTGCGCGTTCGCCCAGCCATGCCCTCGGCATCACGCTGGTTCATCCACGTCTCCATCGCCTCGCGCGAGATGTCAGCCACGCGCTTGAACCCGCACTCGGCCACGACGCGTTCGAGTTGGTGTTTCACGTTGCACCGGTGGTGGGCCGATACCCGCTTGCCCCGTACCGTCTTGGCCCTGAGGTGTTCGAGGTAGGCCGCGATGTGCGTGGCGAGGGGCTGGTCGGCGAAGTCTGCCTGTCGATCCTGCTCAGCCGTGAGGATGCCTGACCTCACATGCTCGACCCGACGCAGCAGGTCCGCCAGCACCTGCCGGGCCGCCTGTTCATCCCGGCAGCCTGTCGATTCGATCCGCTCGACCCCGTCGGCGTCCCGATACCGGGCGAACCACGTCGGGCTTTCACGGATGATCTTGGTCTGCCCCTGCTGGCCGGTGGTGATCTGGTCGTAGTGTTTGCGACCGCGCCGGTCGATCCACATCGCCACGCGTTGGCCCCGCCGTTCGACGATGTCGCACTGCTTGGGCAGGTGCTGGGTGTACGTCTTCCTGAAGATGTTTGCCATATTCGAATCCCTTCATCCCCCGGAACCGGGCCACTCGCCTGGCGCAGTTCCGGGGGGTCGTCCTTGACACAGTCAGCGGTCAGTCGCCCCTGAAAGCAAGGGCGATCCGGACCCATTGCGTAAGGGGGCCACAGGTCCGCAGGTTCAAAAGGTTCAGAAGGTCGCCCGGGCTGGTTCCGGGGGTGGCTTTGGGACCTTTTGAACCCCTGAACCAAGGCGGTCGATCAAGACGAGGGGGTCGCCACCTTGGGATTGATGTGATGGACCACCTTGGCGCGACCCGGCGTGTTGAGCGTCTCCGATCGCAGCCAGCCCAGTTCGACCAGTTCATCCACGGCAAGCTGAACCTGCTCGGCGTCCGCCAGTAACGACCAATGGTGGCCGTGGTACACGTCGCGGACGGTGAACCCGGCGGTGACATCGCCTTGTTCAATGCGCTGGGCCAGCGCCCGGGCATGAGCCGTGGCCGGGTGGATACCTCGGGAATAGATGCGCCGGGCATGCGACTCGAGGTAGTCGGCCCACCCAACCGCCCGTGTCACGGCATCAAGCGTGACCGGCCCACAGTCGGACTCAGCAAGGTGAATGCTCAGAGCCAGCGCCGGCACCAGCTTGCGGTACTTGGTCAGGTGGCTCTCCACGGCGGGGTGTTCCGCGCCACTTCGGAGATGATTTTCCCGATCGACCATCCAGGCGTAGAACCGATCCTGCGCCCCGGCATCGAACCGAAGGAACGGTGTCGTGTTGCTGTCGAACGCGCCGGGCAGGTCGCCGATGGACGAGGCGGGCAGTTCGTCGAACCGTTGGTACACCGCATAGGCGGCGTTCTTCGCATCGGAGTCGGGCCAGCGATCAACAACCTGCCATGCACCCGGATCGTCGGGCCAGACCGCCATCTGGAACCGCTGCATCAGACCATCGTCACCGGTGCCGCCGCGAAGTGCTTCACCGAGGTAGGTGCCCAACGGCCCGGGCTGAATGGTCCCGAGGATGCTCAGGCAGAACCCGTCGATGCGAACGTTGCCGCGCCCGATCCGGTCTGATTCGCATGATCCGTCGCCGGTCCAACCTTCAAGATAGAACGCACGAGCGCCTTCCTGACCGGGACGCTCCAGCGACTTGAGCAGGCCGATCAGTTCGTCTCGTTCGATGATGACGCCGTTGGGGTTGGCCGCCAGAATCTCACCGAGCGCTTCGACCGTGGCATCGTTCACGGTGTAGCGTTTCCGCTTCGGCTCCTCGGGCCGGGCCAACGATGCCAGTTCAGCCTGCAGGTCCTGCGTATCCTCACCCGCCTTCATGGCGGCGGCGATATCGTTGCGGATGACCTTGGTCTGGATGCCCTGCAGGTCGGACGCGGCGAGATACTCAGCCATGGCGGCTTCGTATTCGGCCAGCGCGTCGGCCGTCATACGCCGAATCGGCAACAACGTCTCCTTCATCGGCGGGCTTTTCATCAGGCTTGGCCGACCAATGAGCACACCCCACAGATTCGGGTACACCGTCCAGTTGTCTCGCTGCTTGGGACGGATTGCGATCTTGCGACCGAGGATGCCCGACAGCGCGACCATCGACGCAACCGCCGGGAAGTCGGGCGGACACTGCATGCGATCGGCGATGTCTACGATCCAAGGCCGAAGTGTCGAGGGCAGCAACACCGGGTCGAACGGCTTGACCGGCGGCAGGTCATCGGGGATCGCCCGCGGATCGGGCCAGGCGTTGGGATCACCATCGCCAAGATACCGCTCAGGCCAGCATTCAATATTCGCCTGGCGGGCGCTATCGGGTTCGTAGCGGCTGACGCTTTCGGCGATGCGTTCGACCTCTTTCACATCGAGCGGAGGCTGACACTTGGAAGCATTCCGCGCAAGCAACGCGGCCTTGATCTCGACGGCGTCCATGCCGACCTGACGAAGGTGGCCACCTAGACGCATCAACGTATTGTTGCGGTGCCCCTCGGGAATCGCATCGGTGGCGGCTGGCAGATTCTCATCCGTCTGCTTCGCGGAGGCGTCATTCCCCTCGGCGATTCGTTCGAGCAACCAGGCCGGCGCGTCGGCAATGGGGCACTCGCCCGGTTCGTGCTCGAACAGCCAGTTGTAGGTGTTACCTGACTTGTGATCGCTCGGGGGCAAGATGACGTAGCCGCCGTCACCCTTGACGTCGATGCCCGAGGCGATCTGGCCGGTCGAACACTTCACCCGTTTCCCGGGCCATTTGAAGTAGATGTGCCGGCCACCACCGCCGGTCTGGCACTCAACGGTGTGGGGCAACGTTCCTTGTTCGGCTTCGAGTTCATCGAGGAAGATGTCGCCGCCGTGGCGAGGGTCGATGTCCACGACGAACACGCCAGCTTCTTCGCCGGTTCGCAGCGCGATCGCAGCATCAGGCCACCGCCCCCGGACTCCCCACCACTCACGGATCGTGGCCACGTCGGTTGTCGCAGCATAAAAGCCCTTCTTCACCAATGGTCGATGCTCAGTGGGGTGGCATGGAAACACCGGCCACCCCATCTCGGCGTATCGAACAGCAGCATCAACCAGTTCCTGTTGGCGATCACTCATTGACGACCTCCCTTCACGGCGGGGCAGCCATCAGCAATCCACTGCTCAATCTCACCGCGGTTCCATCGCACCAGCGATCCCAGCCGCACCGGGCGGGGCATCCGACCGGCGTCGTTGAGCCGATACACGGTGCGCGTCGAGCAGTTGAGCAAGCGGGCGACCTGATCGATGGTCAGCATGGCAGGCAAGACGCCCGGGCCTGCATTCCGGGGGCGGCCGTCGGTTCGGTCGACGGTGGCGTAGTTCGAGTCGGTCATGTTTGGACCTTCCTCTGTGGGGATTCGGTTGCCGAACACGACCGTCGCGTTCGGACAGAGGAAGGCACGAGGGGACATCCCCAGCCCGCACCATGCGCGCAAGTGCATGAATACCCGGGCAAGAGTGGCGTCTACATGAAATGAAGTGGGTATCCCCAATTGCAGGTGGGGACGGGTGGGGATGGCAGCGGGCGCTATTCGAAGTCGTCGTCGCAACCCATCAGGATCGCCACGTTCTGGCGCACCTGATCGTCGGTCATCTCGCCTTCATCGAAACTGTCCATCAATGCTTTGGCGCTCTCCTTCGCCTTCGGCAGTTCAGACTCGGCCAGTTTGCGAATTTGTCGGAGCGTTTCCTCTCGCTCCTCTCGCAGAATCGCAGCGTCGGCGGCGGCATGATCATCGGTGTCGGCCGCATTCATCGATGCCTGCTCGATGGCGATATCCTGCCCGATCCTGGTGGGGCGGTCAGCACCGGCCTGCTTCCCGGTCTTACGTTCCAGCCCCAGTTCCTTCGCCATCGCAACCCATGGCTGGGACTGGCTGACCATCTTCGCCGACTTGACACCCAGGGCGCGTGCAATCACATTCCGGCCAAACAATTCCTTTGCCTGCTTGCGTGCCGTGCGCTTGGATGATGGTGAAGATTTCGGGTCATCCAACACCGACAGTAACCCTTGATACGACGATGCACGCTTGGCCTTGTACTCCCGGATTGCATCATCAAGTTCGCCCTGGGTCCACGATCGCTTGGGTGGGACGCCTTGGCTCGCAGGCTTGGGCAGTTGCTTGACTGGCTCGACGTGGGACATCGAATTCAACTGGCGATGTCGGCGCTCCAGGTGTCCGACCGTGAACTGGAACTCGGTGACCGCCTCCCACAGCGCGTAGTCATCCGCCACGCTCTTGCCGTTCTGCGACTCCACTGACAGACGCAACGCTTCTCGCACCGCCTGATATTCACGATCGATCCGTCGTGCGAGCGATTCATGACCGTTGACGATCAGGTTGACCGACAGTTCGCTGTACCGCTGACGTACCTGGAGCCACTGCTCGGATCGAGCAAGGTCGACCGCTTGGCCCGCAGCGTGGGCGTCGAGCGCCGATTGCACTATGTCCGCCAGGTCAGGCATCGAAGAAGCCCTCCCAGACGTCCGCAGGCAATTCAGAATCCATATCTTCGGCCACCCCCGATGCGCGACCAGCCGCGTCAATCATCGCATCCTGTGTATCACGGCAGCCGGGATCGTCGGCGGGATAGACGCCTCTACAGGCCTCCTCAAAACTCCAGACCGCCTGTCGAAAGGCACCCATCGCTTCATCGAGCTGGGCGGCAGCATCATCTTGGCCCCTCAACTCCAGCCAGATGATGATCCCCTTCGCATCATCGCGCAGTCGGTCGGCCCACATCCGGTGCTCGACTGTGTCCCGCCAGAAATCTTCCCCGCGTGCTGAGGCACACCACGCGTTGATGTTCTCCATCAACACCAGTAGAGGCCATTGCGAAATGTCGGGTGATTCAGGCGTGTCAGCCACGATGTTCAGCCCTTCCGCCACTCGGCCAGCATGTCGTTGATCTCGTCGATCTCGAACGCATCGGGATCGAAATCGTCACCCAGCCACTCGACCAGGTCGTCGTGTTCTTCGTGAGCGGCATCTGCCACCACGTCGAGCATGTGGTAGTACCCATAGATGCCGCCGCAATCTTCGGGCGGACAGGCCAGTTTCCCGGCTAGGCACACCGGATATTCGACGCCCGGTTTCGGCTCCTCGATCTTCTGCACCTCGATGGTGTGTTCCCACCCGTCGCCGAAGTCATACTCATAGGTCAGCTTGCTCTTGACCTTCGGGCACACCTCGGCCAACGTCACGGTGTCTTCGTCTTCACCCTCCATCTCCGTCGGGTCGCCAAACGGCGTGGTCAGCATGGTAAACACCCGTTCGCCGCGCATTCGCGCCATGAACGCGTCATCCCAAATATCGGCCTCACTAACCTTGCGAATCTCATCCCGACTGGGCTTGAGCGATTTGTCCCGCAGCACGAACTGATGCAGGTGGCTGTTCGTCCACCCCATGGCCATCTGAATCACCTCGTGCAACTGCCCGAGCGTGATGTCCGACGGCACCGCCACCCGCCGCCAGATCGGCGGCTTGCTGTCACGGAGCGCTATGCGAAGCGTGTGTATCTTACGGGTCATGCGGCATGCCTCACATGTAGAAACTGTAGTGCCTGGCGATTTCATCAGCGGGGGCGTTGTCGGGCACATATTTCATGATGTCGCCCACGCGTCGCGCTGCCCGGGTGGTAATCGGGTCTCGCATGTCGAACTGCGTGTTGTTCCAGTTCATCTTCGTCAGTCCAAGGACTTCCCGGCACAGGAGTTCTGGGCCCTGCTCAACGCTGTCGAACCTCAGCTCCATAGCCCTCGGCGCATATAGGCCAGTGTAAGTCTCGAAGAAAGGCACGCTGCCTCGTGTGTAGAGCAGATGGCGACTGCCGCCGAGTGGGACATGCACGCCACGAAGAACCGGGTAATCGCCTTGTCGGAACAAACGGATCGAACTGCGCCGAATACTTAGCATGTCACACATCTCAACGCGTTCCTGCTGCATCGCGGCCTTTACGCCGGCAATCTCGGGCGGATCGAATTCGGATGTCTTATGCAGCACCACCCGTGCAGGATGATTACGGTGCTCCTCGCGATATCGCTTGAGGGCGTCCACCATGATCTGCGTTGCCGCCGTCTCCGGAAGATGCGGAACTCGATCATCTTTGGATACGCGCGCCTGACCGCCACGGACTACGACGCCCTCACCTCGCTGGTTAAACACTTGAGCAACGCTGGTCATCACCCGGCTTTCGTCCAAGCTCTTGTAGAAACCAATACCGATGTAGCAGGTGTCGTAATCAGATGATTCACGCGGCAGTCGCCACGGGACGCCGCGAGCCTTGTAATACAGCGCCGTGAACAGGTTCCACGCCCGTGTTGCCTCATCCTGAAGCTGACGGGGACGTTTCTTGCGGCTCGGCCTTTTCCGCTTGGTGGACTTCGACCGACCGCCCAACCCGAACGTGGAGGGCAGGATGAGTTGGATGGGCGTATGGAACCGCATCACGGCGGCCTTTAGGCAATGGTGAAAATCGTGGCGCAGTCGATCCGTGGCCTCTCCATCGTCTTCGTCTTCCACACCGCCTCGCCTCGTGTTCAATGCGGCGGCGCGATCGAGATGGTCGCTGACCTCATCGGTGACAAGGCAGATGACCACATCCGGCCGCACCTCATTCACCAGGTAACTGACCTCATTCAGGTAGAGCGCCACAGCTTCCTTGACGATTCGACCCGGCTCTGTGGCGCTGGCCAAGCGTGCAAGGTCATTCGTGTTCAGCGTGCGTTGGCTGCGTGAATCGCAGCTGATCTGAGCGTTGAACGGAGAGTCGTCACCGAAGCCAGGGAACCGAGGGTGCAGGTTGGCACGATTGCTTGCTGAGTCGACCCCCTCCGCACATTGATCGATCCATTTCAGACATGCTTCATTCGATTGCGGCGAACCGATCAACCCGACCCGTATCAACCGCGCTTCGTCACGCTCGGAGCGATCCAGTACGCCATGGTTCATAATGCCGTAGCGGATGTCGATGTGCCGGCGCTCATCGCCAAACTCCAGCGGCACCTCTGTTTCATCAATGAATCCGACCTGTGTCATGCGAACAGCCCCCCGTCCATCGAATCATCACCCTCGGCCTCATCCCCTGAATCGCTGGGTAACCAGTCGGCGTCATTGATGCCGCGTGGGCAACTGAACCGCGTCAGGTCGCCAAACCCAATGAGCGGCTGCTCACGTTCACCCTCCCCGAGCCGCATCTGGCCCCTCTGCTCCGTGAGCTTGTACCGCCACATGACCACCTGGCCAAGCACCGCAAGCTGGTGTTCCTGCCGTTTGAGGCCCGATAGCAGTTCCTCGCCGTGCGGGTGTGGCGTTCGCCCATCGGTCGTAAACACGTAATGCGGCGTAATCACCAGATGCCAGCCGTCGTTGATCCGAAGGAACGCATGCTGGAAGGCATCGTGGCGACAATACCAGATGCCATCGCCGCTTCGGTCTGGCTCGACCTTCACGACCTCGCTCGATGTCTTCTGTTGCAGCGACCGGTAGGAATAAGTGCGAGGTTTAGGTTCATCATTCGGCCCTCGGCGGGGCGGAAAGTAGTAGCACTTCTCATCCTTGGATCGCCACAACCGCCGAATCCGCATGTCGCCGCGAAACACTTGGTTCAGCAGGCGCACAAACTGACGCTGTCGATCCGGGTCGTCGCTGTCCGACCACTCATCCGTGCCGAAAGTTTCAACCGACCCGACGTCACAGATATCCCGGCACACGCCTTCGCGCAGATCATGAAACGAATAGATCAGTTCATCGCCCAGGAACCAGCCGCTGGGCAACTGCACTTCGTTGTCTTTGGCCCATGCGATCACGTCTTTCGGATCGCGATAGTCAGTGCTTGCGACGTAGATGTGCGGCGGGAGCGAGGTAACCGGCAGCAGGTTCGAGATCAACGTCTCCTCGACTGACATTGCCGGGATATACAAACCGTTGTCTCTCGGCGACCCCAGGTTCATCAGATCCCGAGCCGACAAAGCAGACAGACGTTGAGTCGTTTTATCGAACCGCACCCACTGATCCTTGCGCCGTTGCGGGTCGGAGAACACCTCCCGGACGTTGGCCCAATACGCTTCATTCCCATCGGGCCGAACCACGATAAGGAGGACCGGCTGATCGTCGCCGCTCATCCAATAGTCGATGTCTCGCGCGTCGCAGCGGTACGAAAACTCGGTGCTGCTTTCATGCGACCACTTCTTCGTCGTCGTCTTGATCTGGGCCTTTAGCACCGTGTTGGTCAGGTTGCCGGTGGTCGGATCGCGGATTTCGATGAAACCGTCAATCCCGCCCTCAAGTTCCTGCCTTGTCGGGTGCCAGGGGAAGCCCATCCGCAGCAGGATGCCCTCGACCAGATTCACGCCGAGGGGTCCGGTTACCTGTTGTGGCGTCAGTCGCTTGGGGCCCCGTCGTCTCATGCCGTCACCTCCCGGCGGCGTCGGCGCGAGCGGCCGTCAGCGGGCTCTGTCGAGGCATCGCGGATGCGGGCGAGCAGTTCCTCGGCGGTTTCGTAGTCGCGCCCCTCGGCAGCGGCGAGGTCGGCTTCGGTGGGGACCAGCTCGCCACGAAACGCCCGGGCGAGAATGCTCTGTGTCATCGCCTCGGCTCGTCTCGTCGCCTCGACCACACGCTGATCTATTGAGTCTGCCAAGGCGAACAGGTCGTTCACACGGCGGACAATCTCCTGCTGCTCGGCAAGCGGGGCATGCGGCATCTCATAGGCTGCCAGCTTTTTGGCGTTGATGTTGGATTGGCTCACGCCATCGGATTTGACCCGCATGCAGAATTCACGGAACGCCTGTTCGTTGAGGCAGAAGTTGAGATATTCAGGGTCGATCTCCGGCCCATGCACGATCCGAATCAGGTAACCCGCGAATATCGCCGGTCGCTCTCCCCTGTATATCGCGGTCTTGCCCACAAGATCCGGGCTGTTCGTGCGATTAAATAGGACGGTGTTCGGTTCCAGTGCGTACTTGTCGATCTCAGCTGCGTCGGAGGAAAACTTGAGGTTGGACCAATCAATTCGACCGTCCTGGAGATTACCCATGCGCAGCACAGGCACATCACCCGTGTCATCCGATTTCTGGGAGGAGCCGTACTGAAACGCTGTGCATAGTTCGCTTAGCGGAGGTCGCGACCATCCTCTCGGTAACCCGTCGTCATGGTCGTCGACATCGGTGCCCCGCCAGTCTTCGGTGAGTTGGCCGGAGCAGGCGTGGGCGAGGACGGCATCGAGCCTGCCGAAGGTTTCGAGTGCGTAATCCACCAGCAGCTGGACATCGCCATCTTTGGAGACATCGCACGCCTGGATGATCGCCTGCCTGCCCAGGCTTCGGACCTGGCTGGCGACTTCCTCAAGCTTGTCCACACGGCGGGCGCCCAACGCCACATCCATGCCGGCTTTGGCGCAGGCGATGGCGGTGGCGGCGCCGATGCCCGAGGAGGCGCCGGTGATGACGATCACGCTGCCTTGCAGGTCGTTGGCCATGCCTGAGTGTAGTCTGCTGCCCCGGCCGACGCGACTCCTGCCCGGCCTTGTCATCGCCTCAGTCGCTCCCCCAGCATCAGGCCGGTTTGTCCCCGAAGCCCTTTAGCTTTACGATTTACCTTCTATGGCTATGAACATCATGATCATCGGCAGTGGCGGCAGGGAGCACGCGCTGGGCTGGAGGCTCAAGCAGTCCAAGGATTGTGGCAAGCTCTACTTTGCGCCGGGCAATGGCGGCACCGCCGAGCTGGGCGAGAACACCCCGTTCAACCCCGAAAAAGTCGACACCAAAACCGTCGACGCCATCGACTATTTCTGCAGGCAGAACAAGATCGAGCTGATCATCATCGGCCCGGAAGACCCCTTGGCGCAAGGGCTCGCCGACCGCCTGGCGCGTCCCGGCCGATACATCTTCGGCCCTGTTCAGGACGCCGCCCGCCTTGAAGGCGACAAAGCCTACGCCAAGCAGCTGATGCGCGGCGCAGCCATCCCCACTGCAGAGGCCCGCACCTTCACCGATTACGACGCAGCCATCAAATACGTCCGCTCACGCGAGACCCCCGTGGTCGTCAAAGCGTCGGGGCTGGCCAAGGGCAAAGGTGTGGTCGTCTGCGACAACGCGCAGGAATCCGAAGCCGCCATCAACCTCATCATGAAGAAGAAGGCCTTTGGCGATGCGGGTAACACCGTGATCGTCGAAGAAAGGCTCGTCGGGCAGGAAGTGTCTGTGCTGGCGCTGGTCGACGGGCGCAACATCTACGTGCTCGACCCCGCCCAGGACCACAAGCAGGCTTTCGAGGGCGACAAAGGCCCAAACACCGGGGGTATGGGCGTCTACTGCCCGACCCCTATCGTCAACGACAAGCTCATGGGCGTCATCGAACGCCAGATCCTGGTCCCCACTGTCGACGCACTGCGTCGTGAAGGCGTGACCTTCCAAGGCGTGCTCTACGCCGGCCTCATGCTCACCGCAGGCGGGCCCAAGGTGCTCGAGTTCAACACCCGCTTTGGCGACCCGGAAACCCAGGCGCTGCTGCTTCGCTTCAAGGGTGACCTGCTCAAGGTCATCATCGCCACCTGCGAAGGCAAGCTCGATCAGGTCGACATCGACTGGGACAAGCGCGTCTGCGTCAGCGTGGTCATGGCCAGCGGCGGCTACCCCGGCGATTACAAGAAAGGCCTGCCCATCACAGGCATCGAGGACGCCAACCGCATGCCCGGCGTCCAGGTCTTCCACGCCGGAACCACCCGCAAGGATGGCGCAATCCTCACCGCAGGCGGGCGCGTCCTCAACGTCTGCGCCCTGGGCAACACGCTCAAGGAAGCCCAGCAGCTGGCCAACGCCGCCTGCGACAAGATCCACTTCCAGGGCGCGTTCTTCCGAAGGGACATCGGGTTCCGGGTGATGTGAGACAATCGATCATTCAACCGCAGAGAATCCCGGCGCGAAGATCGCTCCGACTCTTTTGATTCATGGGGTTTCGTGCCCAGGCATGCAATGCCTGGGCTTTGAATGACCAATTCAGTTCCCTCGACACCACCAAAGCCCGGGCATTGCATGCCTGGGCGCGCATTCCCATACTTCAACCCCTGACAACCCTGTCGTGTACTTGATATTCTTGCGATATGACGGTGTCGCGTCGTAAGAAAACACTTCCACGGCCTTGGGAGATCAAGCCTCGCCAGCGGTTCATGCTGCCTCTGGAGAAGATCGACCCGGCCGTGCGCATCATCCGCCAACGGCGGGGAATGGTGAACCTGCCCACCTCCTGGCAGGCGGATTTTCAGTTGTCCTACGTGCTGGCGGGGCAGGGGGGTTATTTCGAGAAGGATGGTCGGCGTCATGAGCTGGCCCCGGGGAGCCTGTTCTTCTTTCCGCCTTACCAGCGCCATTTTTTTGTGTGCGAGGATCCGTCGTTTGAGATCGTCATCGCGCTGTTTGATATTTCGCCTGACGTGCCCGGTGTATCCCTTCACCAGCGGACCAGGAACAAGCGCGAGGGGGCCTACGATGTGATCTTTCCGCGCGGAGCCGGGCTGCCTGTACATCTCTCCTTCCAGCCAGGCGGACCGGTCGAAGCATTGGCGCGCGAGATGGTCCAGGCCTACCTTCACGACCCGCTGCTGGGGCGCTACCGCGCCAAGGTGCTTCTCCACCGCCTGCTGCTTCTGGCGCTGGATCACCAGATGCGCGAGGGGAGCCCCCACGCCAGGCCGATGTCCCCGGCCCAGTCCCGTCTGGAGGACACGCTCAACCACATCGCCCGACACACCGCTTCGCCCCTGACCATTCCCGAGCTGGCCGCCCGCACGGGGCTGAGCGTGAGCCACTTCATTCGCACCTTCAGGCAGTGGACAGGCATGACCCCTGCCGACTACATCCACCACCAGCGCATCGAACACGCCAAGCGCCTGCTGGCGGATGTCCATCTGTCCATCAAGCAGGTGGCGCTGCGCACAGGCTACCCCGACCCGTTTCACTTCAGCAGGGTCTTTCGCAAAGTGGAAGGGCAGTCGCCCTCGGCCTATCGTAAGACCATGATCCTGCGCCTGGAAGATGAGGCAGAATCATCCTGATCGGCCTGTCAGCCCAAGAAGTCGCAAGGCTTTCAAAGCCTTTCAAATAAGGGAAAGCCACCGATTTTCACTCGGATGCTTATGGCCTCCATGAGATAGTCATTTTATCCATTCCATGACGCCCGCCGGCTGCGATGCTGTCAGCAGGACGTCTTTTTTTCTCTAACCGGATTCCATCGCCATGACGCAGCTGACCCCTGCTCTTTCTTTGCCATCCTCTGCTGGCAGCCGCAAGCTGCCTCTGCGTGCCATCAGCATCGACCTTGCCCGGAGCATGCGCTGCGACGAGCAGGCGTTATCGCGCATGCTCTGCGCCGCGCGCGACTGCGGGCTGAACATGGTGGTCTTCTATCTGGAGCACCGCTTCGATTTCCCCTCCTGCCCGGGCATAGGCCCAGCGGGTTCGATGACCCCCGCCATCGCCCGCAAGCTCGTGGCGCTGGGGCAGTCGCTGGGGGTCGAGGTCGTCGCGGGCATCAATCTCATCGGCCACTGCGAGGGCATCAGCGGGCTGGCGCGTTACGCCCATCTGGGGGTGGACCCTTACGACCACGGGCCTTGGGGCGCCCACGAACAATTGAACCTCGAGCTTCCCGAAGCGCGGGAGCTGATCACGCGCATGCTCGCGGACATCCATGATGCTTTCCCCGGCCAGTGGCTTTACATGGGGGGCGATGAAGTCCGCCGCATGCCTTTCCTGTTTCCGGGTGACAAGCCTCGCCAGCAGCAGGCGGTCATCGAGCACTTCCAGTACATGCTCGACCTTGGCCGCAGCACGGGCAGGCAGATCATGATCACCGCCGACATGGTCAAGCATTACCCCCAGCTGCTCGAGACGCTGCCTCGCGAGGTCATCCTCATCGACTGGTACTATGGCTGGGATGCCAGCGGGATCATCTCCAAGAAGCTGACCGACGCCGGGTTCAACGCGCTGATGATGCCCACCATCGACAGCCACACAGGCTTCTGCTCGCGCCCCGCGGCGATTCATGGCAACCTCGATCTGGTCATCAACCACGCCCGTGAACAACAGCTGCCCGGGTTCGTGGCTGCGTTGTGGGAATGCGTCTCGGGCATCACCATCGATCTGTGCTGGCCTTGGGCGGCGTTGGCGTGCAAGCTGGCGGATGAGCCCGTGGCCGACCCGCGCGCGTTCGTTCAGCAGTGGGCGTCGAAGCGTTATGGCGTCGATGGGCGCACATTCCTGGCGCTCCATGAACTGATGGGTGATGAGCTTCGCGCCCTGCTGATGCGCCATGGCAATGCAGTGATCCTGCTCAACCGTCTGCGCAAAACCCTGTTCCGCGGAGCTGATGCCTTCGAGGGCTACGCCAGGCCGACGGCGCTTCCATCCAACGAGCACCAAAGGCTATGGGAGCCTTCGCCTTTCCATACCTGGCTGCTGCTCAGGCCCATCCTCAAGCCTGCGCTGCTGGCGGAGCTGCGCAGCCTGTCGGACCAGGCCATCACGCTGGCGGGCGAACTGGAAAAGAGCATTGAGCGCAACGCCGTCGAGCTCGTCGCACTGCTTGGGCTGGCCAAAGCCACGCAGGTGATGGTCGACAGACTCGAGATCCTGCGGGACGCCGACGCCTCGTACAGGCAGGCCGCGATGGTGCAGCAGTCTGATGCTGCCGGTTTCGATCAGGCGATGAAGCAGACTGCCGACCACCTGCGCAGGCTCGCCCCGGGCATCGAGACGCTGCAGGCCATCGTGCGCAATAACGACCGGCACGCCGGCGTCGACCCCGGCGAGCACGCCTGGCTGGTGCGCCATCACAAGAGTCTGCGTGAGCATATTGAAGCGATCGAGCAGGCCAAAGCGTCGGATGATGCGCTGCTTGATTTCGGCGAGTTCCTCCGCCGGCCCGCTGGCATCGCCGTGCGCGTGCCCTGGCGTTGATCAACTGCTTATGAAGGAGAATATGACATGACCCATTCGCCACACTTCCATCATCGCCCCCGTTCACAGGCGTTCACCCTGATCGAGCTGCTGGTGGTCATCTCCATCATCGCCATGCTCATCGCGCTATTGCTGCCCGCGCTGGGCAAAGCCAGGCTGAGCGCCAACATGGTCCGCTGCGCATCCAATGAGCGCCAGCAAGGCATCGCACTGGCGGCGTACACCGTCGACAGCAAGGGGTTTTACATCAACCCCTGGTACGCCGAGCCCGCCAACACCAGCTCGAGCGCGCCACCCGACGGCAGGGCCCGCAACTTCCCTTTCCCCGCGCTGATCTCGCATTACCTCATCGCTCCGCTGGGCCCCTCAGGCAGTTGGACCAACGCCATCGGCCAGAAATACTCCGGACTGGTCAACACCCATCGCAACAACGCCTGGACCTGCCCGACCGATCGGCCAGGCTGGCCCTTGGGCGCCTCGTGGAACACCAACTATGGGGGAACCTATACCCTCAACCCGATGATCTTTCACTTCGTCCCCCCGGGAAACACTGAAGGCGTGGCAAACAACCACTACGGCGATGACCATGGCACACCGGTCCGCAAGGGCATTCAGCGTGAAGCCAAAGCGCTACGACCTTCGACGACCATCCTCATGCACGAAGGCGCCTCGGCGGATTCCCACGTCAACAACCCTTCTAGTCGTAATGGTTACATCTACACCACCTGGATGCCCGCCCATGATGGGGTCTGGAACCGCAACATCGTCCGGCGCAACTACGAATCGTCAGCCTACAAATACCCCTGGCATGCCGATTCGCCCAACGTCCTGTTCCTCGATGGGCACGTGAAAAGCTGGAACATCGGCCCACTGAGGGCAGGCGGCTACGTCGACAACAACCCCTACCGCAAAGACCTCCAGTGGATGACCTATGGCAACGCCTCGCCCGCAGGCTATCTCGTGCCCTGAGCGTGGCGGTTGTCAGAAGTGAAAACGAAACCACGCTTTGAAGGTCAAAATGTGCAATGAAAAGTCATCAGGTGATACAGCCGACTGACAAAGGTATTTCCTTCGCCGTTGATGGATATATCGTGAATTTCCGGCGGGAATGGTTGGCAATAAATGGATTGAAGGAGCGTTGCTCTATTTAAGCAGGTCGCGCATCAGTCAGGCCCTGTGCCTGTCACGAGAAACCCGATCTGCATACCGGGCCCTCTCATCCCAAACCACAGGCCTTGAGCCTGTTCCATCACAGGGAAGAAAAGCGCCTCCCTCGCAGGCTGCTGTTTCGTGTTGTGCAAAGGTCTTGTTTTATCCCATGGAAGACTTACTCAAGGGAATTGATTTCATGATTCAAGCTGTCACGTCTCGACTCTCGCGCCAGTGCCTGTGGGCATGCGCTTTGGCCATCACGTCGTTGGGCGTGACTGCCAGTGCGCAGGCCGACCCTTACGCCCCCCAGCCCATGCAGCCGCCGGCGGTGGATCACACCTACCAGTCCGGGCGGACTGATGGCATGACCCTCTTCCCCGCCAGCCCCATTCCTGGCCAGCCGGGGGTCGATCCTTCCAAGGACCGCAAGCGTTTCCTTCAGAACCAGTGGGTTCCTTATCCCGGTTCGGTCGAGCATTACCGGGTGTTCAACTATCGCATCCATCCGGTTCCGCTTTACAACCATCGCACACTGGTGAAGAACTTCCCCGCAGGCGAACTGGGGGGCGTGACCGCACAGATGAAGGAAACCTTCGCCGAGCCGGTGGAGTATCTGCGCCGCTATGGCGCGCGCCAGTACACGGGTGAGTTCCGCGACCCGGTTCCGGTGGTGCGCCTGAAGCCCGGGCAAAGGCTGACGTTCAAGCTTGGCAGCCTGCCCACGAGCATGTACGCCGTGCGCATGATCGGAGCCATCGAGCCTGACCAGGTCACCAAGGACCCCAAGGGTCTGGTGATCGACATGCGCATCAACGATGGCAAGCAGGGGGAGGTGAGCCATTACGCCTTGCGCCAGCGCGCTGCGGACAATTTTTTCTCGCTGGGCGAGTTCCATTTTCATGTGGAGGATGCGCGTCAGTGGGAAGTGACCATCGGCCTGCATGAGGATTCCGAGGTGGACCTGCTGGTTCATAATGTGGATGTCCACGACGTGCTCAACGAGCTGGCCAGGCGGGCGGGGAAGACGCGGTCGATCGGCGCGCCGCCTTATGTGCTTGAAGCCAACTGGGCGCGTGATGTCGCCAAGCGCACGCGTGCCAATCGTGAAGCCCTGATCCAGCGCCAGGTGGCTGAGCTTAAAAAGGAGTTTCCCGACCTGAGCGACGAGCAACTGCGCAAGCTGCGCCGGGAGCGCATGGATGATGCGCTCTGGAACGCGCTGCCTCCGAGTAACGCCGGGTACATCAGCCGATACACCAACACTGTCATCAGCAGGATGCCTAGCTTTCCCTTCGACCGTTTCAAGCCCGACCCGGCGACCGCGCAGAAGCTCGCCGAGGCAGGCCACAACAGCGAATCACACTGGCGCCTCGATGCGCCGGAACGTGGGAATGATCCAGTCACCCCCTGGCGCATGGTCTGGGAAAAGCCCAACGGGGAGAAACTGTATTACACCCTCGACGACCTCAAGGCTCAGAAGCCCCTGCCCGGCCTGCCTGTGGAGATTCGTCCCTGGGGCATCCGCACCGAAGATGAAGAAAAGCAGGCGTATCACTACTTTCCGATCATGAATGCGGTGGGGTCGGCGTTCGACCGGGTGCATGGCCTGCTCAAGGGCGCCAACGCCTATCAGTCGTATGTCGAGCATGGCGAGCTGGACACCGCCCACAGCCGGGCGCTTTTGATGGTCAGGGTCGCCTATGAGCTTCCCAACTATCACATCACCAAAGCGATCAACACCGTGGTGGCGCCGGAGAATCTTCTCTTCAACCGCACGAACCTGGTCCACTATCGTGATCGGCCTTTTTATCAGCAGCTCGAGTACGACGACATCGCCACGGCGTATGACCGCCTGTTCCCTTTCATCCAGGGCAACCAGGAACTGGCCGACGCAGTGGGCAGGTACATCAAATGGGTCAAGACGCCTGAGGATGTCATCGCGCTGCTGGACACCTATCTGCTCCAGTATGGCGTGCGTCAAGCCATGTACATGCAGTTCTACTACAACCAGGAACAGCCCGCGCTGCTGGCCAAATACGCCGCCTATCAGGCCAACGGGCCAATCGCCACGCCCTGGGTCAAGCATGCTTTCGAGTGGACATGGGAATACCCCCACCCCTATGCCGGCGCGGAAGATTACATGTACCTCTCCACGCAGCGCGATGGCACGCACACCCAGGGCTCCATCGGCTACAGCACCAAAGGCAGCGCGGTGGCCAGGATGATCCCCTTCCTCAGGGAATACATCGCCGACGGCGGGGACAAGCGCTACGACCTTTCCGACGTCAAACGTTTCCCCCGACTGGCGCAGTTCCCCGGGTGGCTCATCGAATCACGCATCGCGGGCATGCATGGCCTGCAGATCGGCGATGTGGGCGGGCAGAACATCCCCTACGCCCAGTGGAACCCGCATCGCCTGACCGAATTCAACAATGGCTTCGAACTGACGGGCGACCCTCGCTTCGCCTGGATCGTCTCGCAGTTCGGCAAGCGCACCAATGAAACCGACGCCCAGTGGGAAGCGCTCCAGGAAGCGGCGAAGAAGATCACACGCAACCCCTTCCTGGATAACCAGAGCAGAGTGCTCGCCGACTGGGGCTCGATTCTCGAAGGCAACTTCCCGGCTGATGATTTCCGCCTGCGGTCGGCGGCGAGGCTGCGCATCGGGGTGGGTTATGGCCACGCGCACAGCGACTCGCTGGACCTGGGCCTGTGGGCGCTGGGCCTGAACATGTCCGGCGACATGGGCGGGCGCTCAGGCTACAACTACCCCTCGGGCCTGATCTCGCGCAGCCACAACATGGTCTCCATCGACAACCAGAACTGGATGGGCCACGCCTGGACGCGCCACCTGTCCAACTTCGACACCGTGCAATACACCCACGTCGACACGCTGCGAGGCGGCCACTACTCCCGTCAGATCGCCTTGGTCGAAGTGGACCGAGGCCAGCCCTCGCCTGATTTCCCCGCAGGGAGCAACCTCGACCCCTACGCGCCCATGGGCAAGGGCATCGTCAACGCCAGGAGTTATCTGGTGGACTTCGCCCGCACGCGAGGGGGCAAGCAGCATTGGTACAACTTCCATGGCCCGCAGGAAGATGAGTTCACCACCAACCTGCAGCAGCAGCAACCTGGCGAAGAAGACGTGGAGCTTCTCAAGGGTTATCTCATGCCCGGCCAGCAGTGGGTGGCGACGGTGGACCAACCCACCGTCACCGCCACGTGGCGCGTCAGGCGCGAGTCAGTGGAAATGGAAGTCCCCGGCCGGGGCAAATATCAGCTTTACCCCACGGAGCAGCGCGTCCTGGGCAAAGCCAACTACGACGCCGAGAGCCCGCGCAAGTTCCTGCGCGTGCATCTGCCCGGGCAGGAAGGGCTGCGTGTCCTGAGCGGGGTGAACGTGCAGGCCGCCAACAAGGCCAGGAATGGCGAGTGGTTCCGCAGGCTGCATGTCATGCGTCCCGCAGCCCAGGAAGGCAAAGCCGCCGACAGCCTCTTCGCTGCGGTGTGGGAGCCTTACGCAGGCGAATCGTTCATCACCAGCGTGAAGCTTGAAGGCGACGTGGCCAACCACGCCAGCCACGCGGCGGTGTATGTCACCACCAAGCAAGGCCACAACGATGTCACCTTCTCCGATGTCATCAAGCCCGAGCTTCGCACGCTGGAAAATGGCATGAAGGTCCACGCTGGCTTTGCCTTCGTGTCGCAGGATGACAAGGGCCTGCGTCACATCGCCATCACTGCGGGGCGTGAGCTTCATACGCCTGCGCTGAGCATCGCCATCCAGGCCCCTTACCATCAGGCCAAGGTCACCAAGCTGGATTACTACAACAACATCGCCACGCTCGACCAGCCTTTGCCTGCGTCGCTTGCCGGCCGATTTTTTGAGGTGGGCACGGGGAAGAAGGGCGCGAGCCAGCCTCGCTGGAGCAACTTCGAGGTGACCGCCATCGAGGGCAATCGCCTGACGTGGCGCAAGGGCGCCGATGCGGGCACAGGCGTGATCCGAAGCGTCCATTTCTGGGAAGACGCAGTGGCGCCTTTGGAAGATGATGAGGATGAAGCCTCGCCTGCGGATTCGCCTTATAACCCCAATGCGACGCTCGACCCTGCTTCACAGGAAACCAGCGCCGCCACGCAGCCCGCGACCACCCAGCCGGCCGCCGCCACAACCCCGGCCAAGCCCGAGGTTCCTGATCTCTGGAAGCGCTTCCGCGCCACCAAGGACCAGGCCATCGTCCAGCTCAGGCTTTCAACGGGCACGGTCCACGGGCGAAACCATCAGCTGGCGCTGACCACGCAGAACCCCGAAGCGGGTTTCGCGCGGGCCAACGTCTCGGGCAGGAACATGCTGGTCGATGCGGCCGAGCTGCGCAAGCTTGATGTGAAGCCCGGCGACCGCATCCGTCTGTTCGAGATCGCGGAGGAGGACATCTTCCGCACGCCGTCGCAGGTGGATGTCCGCCGGGTGGATGACAAGACTTACGCCATCACCGCCGACGTGCCCATGAGCATCACCGTCGCCTCGGCCGGGGCGCGCACCTCGACCGATGGGGGCAAGACCTGGCAGGCCTTGTCAGGCAAGACCTGGCAGATCTCCGCGGATCAGCTGAGCAAGGGAGGCCTGCAGCTTCGTCTTCAATGAGAGTGACCGGGGGCGCTTCCACCCAAGCCGCCTGCCCTCCACAACCCCGGAGGACAGGCGGCTGTTTTTATTGCGCGCGACTCAAGGCTCGGCCCAGATCATCACCGGGCCGGTGATGCCCATCGTGCCCAGTTCGTTCATCGAGTTGTCGGACACCTTGACCACGATCACCTGCTGCTTGCCCGGGGTGAGCGTAGCGCCTGCATCAAACTCCCAGGGCATGCCGATGGGGGCGCTGCCTTTTTGCAACAGCTCCAGCTCGTGTCCGTCGATCCACACTCTGGCCGTGTCGTCCACGCCGCCCATCCACACGCGCATCTTGCGCCCGGCGAACTTCTCGGGAACCGTCAGGTTCGTGCGATACCAGATGGTGTCCTTGTAATACCGCAGCCCCTGATTGGAGCTGGAATCCGACCACGTGCGCAGCGGCTGCCATGACTGCGTACCCAGCTGCGGGTCCTGCAGGAACAGCTTGTCGCCGGCGTTGGCGAGGATGGGCATGGTGTCGAAATCTTCGGGATCGATCGACAAGTTTTGGATCATGTGAGAACGGATGCGATCCAGCCATTGCTGTTGGTCGGGTGTGAACGTGTGCCCAGCCGTGACCTGTTCGAACGCCAGGGCGACGCGCTCGGCTGCGGTGTAGAGCGGCTTATGCTCGTCGGCGGCGTGCTTGACCATTGATACGCTTTCCTCAATATTCCGACGCGCCAGGTGGATGTTTGTATTGCGCGATTGGGTTTGTTTTGCGATCATGCATTTTTACGGCTTCAAGGGAGCTTGGGATGCAGATCATTGCTCGTCAC
>Ga0182792_1000635_pt1 | contig 31655 bp, 21 predicted proteins | sample Passage237B_FD_130497 | JGI IMG/M metagenome (GOLD analysis project Ga0182792, IMG submission 130497) | Cellulose adapted compost microbial communities from Newby Island Compost Facility, Milpitas, CA, USA - Passage2 37B (version 2) (version 2) ...
CCGCGCCGCTCGCCCGCATAGGAAAAGGGGCTTCCGCTACCGCTCCAGCCCCTTTTCCTATGCCCGCAAACCACCCAAATCCTCACTTATTGCATGGACTCTAAATTGGGGGTTGACCACGGTTCTGAGACTGGACGGAAGATCTGTATATGTACAAAGTGCCGCCATCTACCTTGGTGTGATTCATCAAGGTGGGCACAGCTGCGAACTTGGCGGATAAGGGAGCACTCAGCCTTTCTTTCACCCAGCGGTCGCACATGACACGGGCAGAGTGCTTGGCATCTTCGATACGCTCGTCCAAATCTTCTGCCGCTCTCTTGGCGTCTTTTTCGGCTTTTTTCGCGGCACGTTCAGCCTCTTTTCGCTGCCGTACTTTTTCTTCAGCGGCAATTTGGATAGGGGTTTTGGGTTGCGGGTCAGGCAAATCCCTGATGCAAGAGATCATGTTGTACATGACCCATGCCAGTAAGCTGTAGGTCACAAGGCGTTTATGCTGTCGCAGCCGTGCCAACCATTTGGCTTTTATTTCAACGGATGGAGGTGCGCCTGTTTCAGGTGGGAGTGCTTGGGCTATTTTGAAGGCTTCCAGCAAGCTATCCTCCACGGTGGCGATAAACACCTTTCCGTCGCGCAGTGTGATTTTGGCAGTTTTCTTTTTCTTCTCTTCGGTCAGCACTTCGTAGCTTTGCAGCCCGTTGCGTAGGCTGTATGCCCATAGCTTTTTATCCCGCCCCCAGACATGGAAGCCTGTGCCGTTGTAATGTTTGCTCTGTTTATTGATTTTGACGGTCTGAGCGGGAAAGTCGCCGTCGATGATTTCCATCTGCATGGTTCTGCACTCCTGTTTCACAAAGAAAACGGCCACCAGATGCTCTCTGGTGACCGGGGTGTTTAGAACCGTGCAAGACGGCGCAGCGTATTCACGCAAGCGCTATTGTATTCCGCCGCCACCCCGACCGTATGATCGAGAAGGCGCATCGGTTTTACGAGCTGACGCAATGCTCGCTTGCAGGGGTTCTAACGCCCCGATGCCTGTTTTTTGCAGGCACTATGGATACCGTAGCTGTAAATCGGCTTTACATCAATATGAATAAGTCATATTTTTCTTTATAAATAAGCACTTAATAGACAACATTTTTGGTTTTTATATGCCGCATTTTCAAAGAATACTGCCTACCCTGTCTGTTTTGGCGTGTGTTGTATTCTTTACCGCGCCCCAAGCTTACGCTGCTGATAAATACTGTGTGGAACAAATACCCTTTTCAACACAGATGCCACAAACAACACTCAAGCCCGCTTCGCAGAAAGAAATTCTGCCCCGATACTCTCGTCAATTCAAAGACGGTGCATATCCTGTCGTTTTTGACTCGTTTAATATTGAAGCCGAGGATGGTACGACCCAAGGCGGCGGCAAAGCATTCTGGCTATTCAACGAAGATAAGGCTTTGAATGGCCCTTATATCCCTGATTACCGTGTAAGTGGCGACATGCTCGCAAATGCTGCAGGTGATATTTATTTCATTGGGCAAAAAAAAGCGCAAGACATGGAGGGGTATGAGAAACGCATCTTTCATATGACGGGCAGCAAAGGGCCTCAACCAATCTCACCAGCCGCCGAAGAACAACTGAAGTGGTCGCAGGAGATATTTTACAGCGCACTTCTTGACGGATTTTTTGTAAACTCCTCCGATCATGCCGGCTACGGCGTTACAAAATTCAGAACAAGCCTATTGCGTGATGGAAAGGTCATCCCGCTACAGGATGCGCCTGTTAAACTGGCTAAGGACCTTCCCCAATACGGGATTGTAGCGCTCTTCGGCCATGACCATATGTCTATTGTGGATCAAGATTTAAACGTAACCCACGTTACCAAGTTGAATTTTGGGGATGACTACGGCGGCGTATCGGATATCCATGAAATGTCTGACCGAGGATGGTTCTATGTCACAGGCGGTCAATACGACCATTTCATTCATATGGCACAGGAAGCGGGCAAGTGGGCCGTTGATAAAAAAATCATGATATGGCCGCCAGAGGTCAATGAAGAAGGTTGGTTTGAAAAACTCCTGCGCTACTTGCTGGACATGAAGGGTGACCAAATAAAAAGAGATGGCCTCACGGATATTGTGACGGCTGGCAAGTGCAGAATTTTTAGCAAAGCACTGGGGCGTTTCATTCTTTGCGATCCAATGGAAGAGTGGAGACCAGATGGGTTTCATCGACTTCCTAAAGGCTCTAGCCCTTGGGAACGCTATGATGGCGACATAGAGAAGCTCAAGGTTGCTGTCCTGCGGGATCGAGAAGGCACTCTTTACGCATATGACGGAACAAAAATCCACCGCATGGAAGGAGCAAAGGTTCGCAGAGGGCTTATTATCAGCCTTGATAACGGGCGTGTATTTTATAATTCTCTGGACGGAAACTATGAAATACAGGGCAATACAGTAGAATCTCTTAAGGTTGTGCCTATTGAGCATGATCTGCCCAAAAGCAGTGACTTGATGTTTTTGAAGCCCATCGCGATGCCCAACGGCGACCTCTTTTTCTTCACGCGGAAAGGAATTTTTCTACTGAAGGACAATCACCTTGTCGAGTTTTGGGCGCCGCCTGAAGGCGCGCGGCTCAACATCACAGGGGCTATGACGCCTATATGGGTTCAATCTCCCCAGATGGTTATTTTTTCGACCAGTGTTGAAGTCGCAGGAAGAAAAGAAATTTTAAGTTTCTCTGCTTGCCCTTAGAACAAAGCCGCCGCATTGCCGTTAAAAAGACTGCCGTCACGGATATATCGCGCGAGCATGGCATCGGACTTGTGGCCTGTCTGGGCGCGGATTTTGTGGCTGGGGATGCCTTCGGCGGCGGCAGAGGTGGCAAGCCCTGCCCGCAAACTGTGACCGGAATAAAGATCAGGGTTCAGCCCGACCTTGGCGACCCTCGCCTTGATGATATTGGAGATGGAGCGGTCAGAGAGCGGGGTAGCAGATACCTTATTCCCGTCTATGCCGCAGAAGATATAGCCTGCCGTAATGCCGGCACGGCTCAACCAGTCCTGCATACGTTGGACGGGACAGATTTTCCCCCGCCCGAAGGGAATGCCGATCTTGCGACCTTCGCCTGTTTGGTCGGTTTTGGAGCGTGGGAGGGTGAGGATAATGCCTTCCCCCGTGAGCTGTATATCTTCCCGTTTCACACGACACAGCTCTGATCGCCGCAGGGCAGCACAAAACCCTGTCAGCAATAAAGCCCTGTCCCGACAGCCGCGCAGATCATCGGGAATGGCGGCAAGAGTGACGATCAGGTCTTCCTTGACCAGCGGCGCGACTTGGCTTTGGGGTTTACCTTCCTTGCGCTTGATGCCCCGCATGGTCAGGCGCACCAGCTCGCTGGTGGTGGGGGATGCCAACCCTTGCAGGCTATGCGCTTTGGCAATGGCCGCAACACGGCGCACCAGCGTTGCCACGGATAAGACCCCTGCATGTGCCACCAGATACTGTACCAGCGTTTCAGGTGTCGAAGGTATCTCCCCGCCCCAAGCGGCGTAATGCAGAAGATCGGCCTGATACGCCTTGCGGGTATTGTCGCTGATGGCCTGTTCCAGATACACCCGCACGGCCTCTTCGGGATTTGCAATTGATTGCATTGAACGTGAATGATTCTCCATGCAATTGATTGCAAAAAAGGGGGTGTCTTCGGGTGTCATAGCAATAATCCCTCCCTTGTGCCGTGGATACTGCGCTCGAACTGCGTCAGGCGTATGTCATTGAAGGCATCAAACCGCTTGATCAGGCAGCGGGTCAGGGCTTGATAATCCTCCCGCCCAAGGTCGAGGTCCTGCATCAGGGCATCTATACTGTCCTGCCGGAAGGCCTCCAGCCGTGGGGAGGTCAAACGGCGATCAAGGTTCTCGCCCTCGATAAAGAAGAGGCATTCCCCCATCTGTGCCGGGCTGTAGCCTTTCAGCCCTGCGGTTTGTTTTTGTAGCTGCCTGACACAGCTTTGCCCGATGCGGGTATAAAGCGGATCAACCGCGTACATCGGCACGGCTTCAAATTCAGGGCTGGAAAGAGGCTGTTCCTTGTGAACGGTAAACTCTTCACCCTGTACCGTGGCCAAGGCCAGCGGCAGGAACAGCGGCAAAGGCCACGGCATGGATTTGAGGGCGGCGATAGAGACTTCGATCTGATGCGCTGGAAGGGGGAGTTGACGAAGGGTTTTCATGGCTTCTTCTATATCCCCTGCACGGCTGAAGCCCTTGGCGGCATAAAGCTTTGTACCCGCAAGCCCCCAAAGCGCGAGAAACCGCTCTGGGGCAGGTTGTGCAGTTTCGAGGATGAGAGTGGAGAGTTTGCGGTTGGACGCTCTGGGCAGGCTTTTGCGGGCTTTGGAGAGGTGTTGTCCGAGGTCGGTGAGGAAAATAGCCTCTGTCAGGTAGCGGCTTTTGACGGACGCGGCCATCTGGCGGGCAAGATGCAGTGCCAGTTCTATATCCCCCACCTTGCGCCTGAAAGCAGGGTTTTGTGAAACCGCGACAATCGCCGCGACCAGATCAGGGTTGGCAATGCCGATATCTTCAAAGGCTGTTACCAATAACCGTCGCCAGAGCATCCGCCGATCAGCATAGGCCAGCGACAGGGCAAAGGAAGCGGTCTTTTGAGTATCACCCCGCCGTATGCTTTTTTGAAAGCCGGAGGCCAGTACATATTTATCTGCCGCCAGCAGGGGAATACGCCGTAGCTGAACGGCAGGAAGCCCGTCAGCGAGGGATTGGAGGATGTCTTTTGTCTGCATAACCGCCCGTCACAAAGAAGAGGAATGTTCTTCTTTGGACGTTAGCTCTGAGCGGCATGAAGGCAATGTGTTTTACGAAAGATTGGGCCGTAAATGTACCCTAGGCCAGCAATTTTGGAAAATTTACGCATTCTAAGTATATGAAAAGATAGGGATTGTCTAAAATCTCTAAAAATGTTCTTTTTGTTCTTTTCCGTATTTCTTGCCTTTTTTTGTACCTTTTTATGTACCTTTTTTCTGCTTCGGGATTGGCTTTTCAATTAGGCCAAGGCGGACGAAGTCTTGCAGTAGCCCTTTATGCAATAGCTCAGGCTGCCAGATATCATTTAAGCCCTCCTGAAACGCCTTTTCGAAGAAATGCTGATGCTTTTCAGGGATCAATTCCAAAGCTTTTTCCGGTGTGCGGGCAAGCGCATAATTGGCGAAGAGCTTATATTTATAAGCTTTTTTCTCCAAAGTGTTGTGGTCAAAGAACTTCACGCTGTAGTCGGAAAAATAGTTTTTGATTGTACCGAGGTTATTGATGGCTTTTTCCGTTTCAACACGCCTCTCAAATCGCGCCATCGGTATACTGCCGTAAGGATAGTCTTGCTCGTTACTTTCCAGTTGCAACTTTTTGTCATACACATAGTCTTTCGCAGGCGTTTTGACTGTATGCGACAAATAGATCGTCTCTACGTAGCCTGTTAAGTCCTTGTATACGTGCATGACTTGTTTTTTTGTAGATTTTGTCGCGGAGAGGCGCTGGATGTATAAATTGCTTACCGTCACATTCAGAATATCTGTGGCAATATCCATTCGTTTAATGGTGCCGGTTTGTGCGAAGACGTTATCCAGCTTCAGGTACGGATGATTTATCGCTAGGGCGTCCCAAAACTGACGAAAAGCCGCTATGTCTTTCGCAGATAATCCGGAAGGTTGCAGAATGATCTTTATAAAGGCTTTTTTTGTATCCTTTGGGGCATATGCCACCATGATCTGATCCGTCAGCTTTTGGCCGTTGAGCCAGTAAAACCGACGCTTGTATCCAGTGCCTTTCTTGGCTTGGTTCGCTTTCTTTTGTGCTATGGGCGAGAGGGAAACAAAGTCTTCCGTGTCTGCATAGGCGAGGCTGTTAAGGCCTTTTTCAATCTCTGTCTCATGCTTCTTGTCGACGGGGCAGGTAAACTCTAACCAGTCCAATCTGGGCTTTAGGACAATCACGTTAGCCGTATCATATATATCCTTTATATTCAGGATAGACGGATAACATACATCAGATAGCTTTATATCAATTACCTCCCCCTTGTTAGTAGAGGGAGTGTGGTCAAGTGCATTCTGGGGGAGGGGCAGTTTCTTTGTGATTGTGACAGCCATGTTTTACCTTTTTCGGTACAACGGCCTGCCATAAGCAACTGACAGACCCATTATAGCGGTTTCGCCTGTTTATCTCAAGTTTTACCAATCGTTTTAACGAACGCCGCTTCAAACGGGTAGCTGATCTTTTGTAGCGTATCTATCAGGGCAGCAATGGGTAAGGTCTGGCCGTAGTGTGCAGAGATTCCTCCGCCGGAATGTCCCATCATGGCGTGTTTATGCGCTTCTGGCGCCCCGATAAAATCCAAAGCATCCGCAAAGTTATGGCGGAACGAATGAAAGGTCGTCTTTTTTGTTTTGACTTCGATGTTGTGGATATAGCGGCTGAATATCTTGCTATATTTTGTTCCGGGCTGTTTTTCCTCAATGACGACATGTGAAAACAACCGCTGTTCTTTTTGCTGTTCTTTCACAAAATCCAGAAAGCCGATTTTGACCAGAAAAGGATGCACGGGGCAGCGGCGATGGCTGTATTTTGTTTTTAGCTTTTTCTTGTCTTCTGCTGTGTCTTGTAGATCAAAATAAGGCGTTTCTTGCTCATATTTGACATCCGTAGATAGCAGCTGGGCAATTTCACCAACACGCATCCCGCTGTAAAGGGCAACAAGCGGTATCCAATACTGGCTATCTTTCACGATCAGGTTGCCGGACTTATACCGTTTTGTCGGGTTGAGGCATCCTGTGTATAGCGGCGAGGCGAAGAGCTTCTCCAGTTGATCTGGGGAGAAGGGAAAACGGGGCTTTTCCTTCTCGTTTATTTTGATGTCGATCTTTTGGCCGGGGATTTTGTCGATGTACTCTCGATCGACACACCATGCGAAGAAAGATTTGATCATCGTCAGGTATTTTTGTGCAGTCTTGGCGTTCAGGGTCTCGCCCGTCTCTGCGGCGATAGCAAGCTGCTCTGTCAAACTTGTGCCTTTGTATTTTTGTTGGGCATTTTTGGGAAGTTTGACCAATATGTCGGCAATTGTTGCGATATCTTCCGCCTTGATGGTATGGATCAGGCGGTTTTCGCCCAATATTTCCAGCAGGATGGCCATTGACCGGATTTCATCGTAGAGCGTTTTGGTTTGCCAGTTGGCTTTATTGGTCTCGATGAACTTGTCCGTCAAAACCTTGAGCGTATTACCTGTTGTGGTCTTTTGTTCGCCCATCTGGATTTCCGGCATTCGTGTGGAAATGATGCCCCGAAACAACGCATCCATGGGCATTTCGGCACTGCGTTTTTTCAAAAGCTTGGCAGCGGTGATGCGGTAACTTTCTACCCGTGCCCGTACAAAGGCATTGCAGAGAATGCCAAAGGCTTCGTTTTTATGGCCCAAGCCGCTGATGCCGTGTTTTGCCAGCATTTCATCGACTTCATCCTTTATGAATGCAGGCACGATGCCTTGTTCGTCCATGTCTTTGAACTTTTGCGACAAGTTACGGGCATCTTTTGCTTCATCTGCGACATCCAACGTATCATCACGTTCAACGCACCATACCAATTCATTGCTTTCTTCCAATAAGGCGCGAAAGTAGGACTGGGCGATCTCTTGAATTTGTTGGTCGGTCAATTCTGTCATGTTTACGCAAAACTCAAAAAAGGCCTCCGCACATGAAGACAGGCGGCGGCACGATTGCCGCGCTGTCGTTTTGTCTCGCGTACGGAGCGAATGCTTGATTTCAGCGCGTGCGAGGCGGCGGCGCAACCCTTTTGGGACCGCGATCCGAAAATAATAAACCCCCTGTCTTTCTGACAAGTACGGAAGGCCTGAATACGTCACAAGTTGTCTCCGATGTACCAGTAAAATGTACCAGTCGGGAAAACAGCCAGTTTTGATGTCTATGGAGGTGATATTTATCAATCACTTACGTGAAAAATGGCGGAGGGAGAGGACTGTTCGACAAACTTGCTCGAAGTATGCCCCACATCGCGCCAGCACGCCTTCGTATTCGCAAGTGAATCCTCGCCACCGCAGAATTTCTCTGTTCAAGACACGGCAGCGCAGCGCCCGGCGTTTGGCGCTCCGGCCAGTATTACCTTGATAGTATTTTCCGCCCACGCCTTCGTTGTGTCGCATTCCAACCAACCAGAACGAAAGGAAACGGAAATGAAGGCAACATGCATAAACCAAATCCAATTGGCCGCGCGGTGGGGGATCAGCCATCGTACGCTTGAACGATGGCGCTGGACCGGCGAGGGACCGAAGTTTGTGAAACTCGGCGGCCGTGTGGTCTACCGCTTGTCTGACATCGAGGAATACGAACAAGAAATGATACGATCCAGCACCTCAGACCCTGGCCAGTCTCACCAGAGCAGTGTCTAAGCGTCTGACCGAAAAATAAGTTGCGTGATATCAGTAATTTACGATTCTGCAGGTGTTGCGAACCATCGGCGGAGCTTCATATGTGGACTGATATCACCCGAGCGCGGCATGCCCGCTCTGGGCTACGGCTGCCAAGCGATTTGACGGATGCGGAATGGGCGGTTCTGGAACCATTGCTGCCACAGCGGGGCAAGCGGGGACGACCGCCACGCTGGAGCCATCGCGAGATCATTGAGGCGCTTTTGTACCTGCTGCGCGGCGGGCTGCCGTGGCGCATGCTGCCGCCGGGACTGTTCCCTCCGGTCTCGACGGTGCAGCATTACTTCTACCGCCGGCGCGACATGGGGCTGTGCCGTCGATCAACCATGCCCTTCTGATTCTGGCACGGGAGGCGGCGGGCCGCGAGGCGTCGCCCTCCGCCGGAGTGATCGACAGCCAGAGCGTCAAAACCACAGAGAGCGGCGGCGTCCGGGGCTATGACGCGGGCAAGAGGGTCAAGGGCCGCAAGCGCCATATCCTTACTGACACCCAGGGGATGCTTGTTCATGCCGTCGTCCATGCCGCCGATATCCAGGACCGTGACGGCGCGCCCGACCTGCTCAAGGCCATCCGCCGGTGCTCCCCGTGGCTCCGGCATGTCTTCGCCGACGGCGGTTATGCCGGCGACAAGCTGCGCACCGCGCTGGCCAGGATCGGCAAATGGACCATGCAGATCGTCAAGCGCTCCGATACCGCAAAGGGCTTAGTGGTGCTGCCCCGCTGCTGGGTCGTCGAACGCATCTTCGCATGGTTCAACCACAACGGCCGCCTCGCAAAGGACTTCGAGAAAACCATCGAGAGCGCAACCGCATGACTCTTCATGGCGTCCGTCCAACGCATCACCAGGCGCCTTGCAACCCGTTGAAAAATAAGAAGGGACTTTTTGAGTCAGACTCTAAACCAACTTTGAGCATTGATGCCGGCTGGTGGCCAGTGCGATCGTCATCACGTGCCATTTGTTGGCCGAGGGATTTTGCAAGCCGCACCAGAAAAAATGAGCGTAGAAGTTTAATTAGAATCGCGCCTTTTGACCAAGTCATTTGCCAGCTTCATAAGGTGCTGAATTTCTGAATCGGATGCATGATGCTCCTTCAGGAATCTCAACAGCGCCATTAGCTCTGGCTGCCCATGGAGAAACTCAGTCATCTCTGGGTCAGTAGAGGATGACAGGCGAAAGAGCACATCTGGATCAGCAGCCAAAACCCGAGCCAATTCCTTGATCACTTCCGCGCTTGGCGGCCTCTCTTTGCCACGTTCGATGCGGCTTAAATAGGCCGGCGAAATCCCAACTTTCGCAGCGGTTTCCCGCAGCCCTAGATCCTGGGCAGCGCGCAGCTCTCGAAGTGTCTCGCCGAAATTCCTCATAGCTAATGTAATACTGCGTTGTTTAGTGTTATGCAATACAAAAAATGTCTGGTGGATGATGGCAAAATCTAGTAAAAAAAACCAAATCTAGTCGTTCACAACCCGATGGGGCAGTTCATCAGAAAGCGGGAGCTACCATGTCGCAAGAAGAAATCCTGAAGCTGCGGGATGTCGCCGCCTTACTTAAGGTCGGCGAGAAGACGCTCTATTCCATGGCCCAGTCCGGGGAACTGCCTGCTTTCAAGGTCCGAGGTCAGTGGCGATTCTCCCGAAAGGACATCGACGCATGGATAGACCAACAGAAACACACGACCCAGGATTTCAGCGAGGACGACCAGAAATGACACCAGCCTCGGTGAACGGAGTTTTCATATGAGCAGAAAGAAGAACAAGCAGGCCGAGAACACCATCCCGGCGGGATACACGCTCGACTACGTTTCCGGCAAACAGGTCAAGGAAACCAAGAAGGAGTTGGTCCGGCAGCGGGTCGTTCGCGCCTTGATCCACGAATACGGATTCTCGCCGGAAGACATGGAGCTGGATTTTTCCATTGGCGGCCGCAAGAAGGTGGACGTGGCCATCTTCCACCATGGCAAGGAACACACCGTCGAGAATCTGGGTCGCGCCGTGCTCTGCCGCCAGGAACCTAACGTCGGTAAGAATGCCGTGCGCATCCGCGATTTTGAGCAGGCCGCCAAGGATCTCGATGAGATTGAGACCATCATGCGCGAGGTTGACGCGATTCAGTATGGTCTGTGGACCAACGGGCTGGAGTTCTTCTTTGTCGAGAAGGAACAGAAGCGCTTCGAAACCAAGTGCAACCCCATCGGCGACTGGCCGATGGCCGAAGAGTCGGTCGGCACCAAGGAGGTCATCTCCGATGCCCATACCCGCATCGCCGACAACGAGATGCTCAAGATCACCTTCCGCCGCTGCCACAACTACATCCATGGAAACGAGGGCATGCCCAAGGATGCCGCCTTCTGGCAGTTCCTCTATCTGATCTTCTGCAAGATGCACGATGAGAATCTGCGCGGCAAGCAGCGCCAGGCCTGGAAACGCCGGTTCTGGGCTGGCCCGAAGGAGCAGTTCGAGCCACAGGGCCGCAAGGCCATCCGTGCCCGTATCGAAGAGCTCTTCACCGAGGTCAAGAAGCAGTACAAGAACATTTTCCGGGGCAACGAGGAGATCACCCTCTCCGACCGGGCGCTGGCCTTTATCGTTTCTGAATTGGCCAAATACGATTTCACCCGCACGGATGTCGATGCCAAGGGCGTGGCCTACCAAGAGCTGGTGGGCGTCAATCTGCGCGGCGACCGTGGTCAGTATTTCACTCCCCGGGGCGTGGTAAAGCTGGTCGTGGAAATGCTCGATCCCAAGGAGAGCGAGACGCTGCTGGACCCGGCCTGCGGAACCGGCGGCTTCCTGGTCGCCACCCTGGGACACATGCTGAAGAAATTCCGCGAGGAGCAGAATACCCAGGTCGGAAACGAGAACACCACCGAGTTTCTGAACGTCCACGAGCGGCTGAAAGAATACGCCGCCGCCAACGTGTTCGGGGCCGACTTTGACCCATTCCTGATCCGCGCCGCCCAGATGAACATGGTGCTGGCGGGTGACGGTCGGGGGCACATTTACAACATCAACTCTCTGGAGTTCCCGCTGGGACATCTGGCCGATCTGGCCTCAGCCAAGAAGGAGATCCCACTGGGGTCGGTGGATATCATCGCCACCAATCCTCCGTTCGGCTCCGACATCCCGATTACCGACAAACACATCTTGGAGCAATACGAGCTGGCACGTAACTGGGAATCGGACGGTGAAGGTGGTTACCGCAACACTGGGCAACTCAAAAGTAGCGTCGCGCCGGAGATTCTCTTTATCGAGCGCTGTATCAAATGGCTCAAGCCGGGCACCGGCCGCATGGGCATCGTCCTGCCCGACGGCGTTCTCGGCAACCCGGCGGCGGAATACATCCGCTGGTGGATCATGCGTGAAACCCAGGTGCTCGCCTCCGTCGATCTGCCGGTGGAGGCCTTCATCGCCGAGGCCAACGTCAACATCCTTACCAGCCTGCTGTTCCTGCGCCGCAAGAGTGAAGAGGAAAAACGCGCCGAAGCCCTGGGCGGCATCGATGAATATCCGGTCTTCATGGCCGTGGCCGACAAGGTTGGCTTCGACCGTCGTGGCAACAAGCTCTACAAGCGCACCCCGGATGGCGAAGAGATCGTCGAGCCCAAACAGCATATCGAGCGCATCCGCATCGGCGGGCGCTTCGTGGAACGGACCCTGACCCGCAGTGAAAAGATCGAGGACAACGATCTGCCGGTCATCGCTGAGAAGTACCGTGAATTCCTAAGCGAACACGATGGGCGGACACCCACCAAGAGGCCCTCGCCCAGCCGGACGCATGAACGATCCAAGAATAAGGTGGCAAGCCGATGAGCGACGACAACGACGACATCATCGAGGCCCCGCAGGATGCTGCCGAAGAGAGCGGCCCGGATAACTTTTTCATCGACATCCTGACCGGCAACAAAGAGAGCGCCTCGGCCAAGAAGCTGCTGGTGCAGAAAGTTTTGCGCCAGCTCATCGAGAGCTACGGGTTCGACCGAGATGACCTGGAGGTCAACTACAACCCCCAGATTCCCGGCCAGGGGCGCAAGCGCATCGACATCGCGATTTTCCGCCCCGATGCCGAGCACAACAACGACAATCTGCAGCGGATCATCGTCTGCAAGACTCAGAAGAAGCGCGACAAGCTCCGTTCCATTGCCGAGGCCGACGCCGACCTGCGCGAGCTTAAGGAACTGCTGGAGCTGATCCCCGGCGCGACGCTGGGCATGTGGACCAACGGCCAGGAGGAGTTTCTTTTCCAGGTCGAGCGCACCCGCTTCGAGGTCCGAGCCAAGCCCCTGGGTGTCTGGCCGGTGCCTGGCGAACGAACCACCGATCTCGACCGCACCGGCGGTGTCATTCAGGTCAGCGCCGAGGCGGAAGACCTGGAAGACGCTCTGCTGCGCTGCCGCCAGTATCTGAACCGCAACCTGGGGCTCGATCACAAGGATTCCTTCAAGCAGTTGGCCGTGCTGATGCTGGCCAAGATCCACGACGAGATCCTGCCCACCGGTGAGCGCAGATTCTGGATCAGGGGCGACGAACCTTTCACCGAGGCGGGTCAACAGGCCATTGCCCGGCGCATCAACGAGTCCATTGCCGCAGCGAAGGCTTGGCAGCCGAATCTGCTGACCCGTGGCTGGGATCTGACGTTGGAGCCCCACGAGACCGCCCGCGTGGTCATGGAACTGGCTCGCTATAACTTAAGCGAAACCCAGCCCCGTTACCGCACCGGGGCCTTCCGTGCGGTCGCCCGCAGCGTGATGGACGGCCGCGAGGGCCGCTACCCCACGCCACTCAATGTGGCCGAAATGGCAGTAGAGATGCTCGACCCGCAACCCGGCGAACGCATCATGGACTGCTCCAGCGGCACCGGCACCTTCCTGGCCATGACCGCCGCGCACATTTACAAGAAGAAACTGGCGGCCATGGGCACCACGCCTGAAGAGGCCACCAACGCGCAGATCCGTCAGGCGCAAAACGAAACCGCCGCCTGGGCCGCCAGCAATGCCCTGGGCTGCGACATCGATCCTTTCCTGGCCGTGGCCAGCCGCATGAACCTGCTGTTCACCACCGGCAATCCCGGTCGTGTGTTCCGCATCGATGCTCGCACCTTCCCGGACGGCGATCTGGATGGCATTGAGGCCGCTCGCCCGGCCATGCCGCTGGGCAGCGTGGATATGGTTCTGCTCAACCCCTGGTTCTCGACACAAGACACGGTCAGCGACACCTCCATCCTGGAGCGCTATGACCTGGGCCATGTTTGGGAGCGAGATGAAGATGGTGGCTATCGCAACACGGGCAACCTGAACACCGGCGGCGTGCCGCCCGAGGTGCTGTTCCTTGAGCGCGCCCTGCAGTGGGTGAAGCCAGGCACCGGACGCGTCGGAATCCTGCTGCCCGATGGCTTGCTGGGCAACCCCGGCGATGAATACGTGCGCTGGTGGATTCTGCGCCACTGCGAGGTCCTGGCCTCGGTTGACCTGCCGGTGGAGCCGTTCAAGGTCACCGTGAAGGAGTATGGCCTGACGCCCGCCTTACCCAGCCTGCTGGTGCTGCGCCGCCGTAGCCAGGAGGAGCTGATCAATACCGAACACCCAGAATACAAGGTCTTCATGGCCGTGGTGGATCGGGCCGGTGTCGATGCCCGAGGAAATCTCCTGTTCCAGCGAGCCCCGGATGGTGAAGAACTGGTCTTTGATGAGGAAGTGATCGAGCGGGTTCGCGAAGGTGGCGAAGTGGAAATCCGCCGGACCACGCGCCGCAACCGCCGCATTCATGACGAACTGCCGCTGGTGGCAGAGAAATACAAGGAATTCCGCGCAACCGGCGAGGTGACGTTATGAGAAGAAAAGAGCTGGCTAAGGCGATCCCTAGCTCATGGCTTGAGACGGAGGAGCATAGGCTTAATGCTAAGCCCTATTTTTCAGGCGCTGTTGAAGCGAAGATAGCACTCGAAAAGTTTCAATGTGAGCCGCTGATTGAGCTGACGGAGAATGGAAAGAAAGGAATATTTAATGGGCCAAGATTCAGCAGGGTTTTTGTAAATGAAGTGTCCCAAGGGCTGCGCCTGATTAGTGGTGCCGACATGATACAAGCCGATCTGTCTTACACAGATATGATCGCAAAGTGGCAAGCGCGCTCAATGCCAGAAATGGTATTGAGGGAAGGAACCACATTAATCTCATCGTATGGCACAGTCGGGCGCTGCATCTATACTCGCTGTGACATGGTTGGCCATATCGGGTCTGATAATGTGCTCAAGGTTCTTCCAGATAAGGATAAAATCCAGCCTGGATATCTGTTCGCCTTTATTTCAAGCAAGTTTGGTGTTCCGATAATTATTATGGGTGAAGGAGGTAGCGTTGTTACCTACCTTGATCCCTCAAGGGTTCATCAGTTGCCTGTTCCTCGTTTAGGTGAAATTGAGACAGAAGTTGATGAGATAATAAGAAGGTCTGCCGATGCGCATGTAGAATCAATAAAATTAAGGGAACGTGCTGGTGCGTTCATCAATAGCGTCTGTGGTTTCCCCGAGAAGCTTGCGCCTGCTGCACGGATTTTCGCCTACTCTTCAGCCAATTCCAATGATGTGTTGAGGAGGTTGGATGCGACGTTCCATAACCCTATAGCACAAGAAGCTGAAGCCTTAACTAAAGTTGCAAATGGCATTTCCCTCTCCTCGGCTGGTGTCCTTGGCTTCGAGTCGAACCGGATGAAGCAGGTTTTTGTCGAAGAGGGCTACGGAACGCCATTCATTACAAGTGGTGGAATTTTTTCGAAGACCATCACGCCAGAGCGCTATCTGCGCAATCAACTCCTCGGGGAGGATGAAACTTGGCGCATCAATGAATATGACACGCTTGTTGCTCGTAGTGGCCAGGTCGGCGGCATTATCGGTCGAGGCGTCTGGGCAGATTCTCGCCTGGATGGCTTTGCCGCATCTCCGCACATTCTCAGGCTGCGACCGACGAGCGAGGAGTTCCCGCCTGGGTATGTTTATGCCTTCCTGTGCCTGACCGACGTCGGATACCAATTGCTGGCCAGAACAGCAGCGGGTAGTTCAATCCCGTTCTTGCCACTAGATGCTGTATTAGAGATCAAGATACCGACCACTCCTTCACTGCAGCAGCGTCAGGAAATTGATGAATTGGTGAAGCGTTCAGGTGAGTTGCGCAAGCAGTCTCAAGAACTCGAAAGAGAGGCGGTTGCCCTCGTCGAGCGAGCTATCGAGGAGGGAGGTCGCTAATGGCGAAGGTCATACCCATCGGGCAACCCGCGAACGAATCTGAACGCCAGGCCATCGGTTTCCTTCGGGACCATCTGCCCGATGGTTGGCTGATCTTCCACAACTTCGAGATGCGCCAGGGCGAGGAGGTGTTCGAAATCGACATCGCCATCCTTGCGCCTCATGCAGTGTACCTGGTGGATGTCAAAGGAACGCGGGGCAACATCGATGTGTATGGCTCCAAGTGGTACCCCGAGGGGCGGCAGCCTTTTTTCTCGCCGCTGGCCAAGCTGCGCAGCCACGCCAAAACCATGGCCACCATCATCCGGGAGAGCAACACCGGCCTGATCGAGCTGCGCAAGGCCCATGTGCATGCCGCCGTGCTGCTCACCGCCGATGACGCCGCCGTTTTCGACCAGGCGGGTATCGACAGCCCGGACGTGACCGACTTCAAGCACTGCCTGAAATACTTCCGCGACCAGAGCCGTATTCCGGGCAACCGGCTGGATAACATCACCCGCTTCCACTCCCAGATCGCCAAGGCGATCACCGGCAACGCCAAGCCCAAGAGCGCAGCGCTGGTGTTCCGCGACTGGCAGGTGGAAGAGAAACTGGGCGGCACCGACCGCTATACCGAGTACCGCGCCAAGCACAACCTGTTGGGCAAGAGCGGCGGCATGGCCCGCCTGCGGGTCTATCAGGCCGACCCTTACCAGGACGAGGCCGCCCGCAAGGAAGAGTTCAAGAAGATCAGCAATGCCTATCGCGCCGTGGCGCACATGCCGACTCACGCCAACGTGCTGGCGGTGAAGGATCTGTTCGTCTCCGACGATGAAGATAAGGTGGTGCTGGTCACCGAGGACCTGCCTGGCCAGGCCCTGCGCCTGCACATCAACAAGGCCTCCCTGGCGCTGACCTTTGACCAGAAGCTCCAGGTGATGCGCGACGTGCTGTCGGCCCTGGACCATGCGCACCGGCACGAGGTGATCCACCGCAATCTCACCCCGGACGCCATTCTGGTGACCAAGGGCGGCCAGGCCCGGGTGACGGGTTTCGATTTCGCCCGGGTGGGCAAGAACCGCACCTCCACCATCGCCGATCAGGTGGTGGATGATCTGGAAGCCGCCTACCAGGCTCCGGAGTGCTTCAAAGACCCGACCCAGGCCAGCATTGCCTCCGACCTCTACGCCGCCGGGCTGATCTTTTACGAGCTGCTGACCGGCGAGTTGCCCTTTGAAAGCGTCGACCAGATGATGGAGGCCGACGGCCGCTTCCCGATGAAGCCCTCGGAACACAAGCCGGACCTGCCCAAGGGGATCGACGAGTGGCTGCAGAAGTTCTGCGAGTTCGACCCCGAGGAACGGCACACCAGCGCGGCCATCGCCCGCAAGGGCCTGGATGAGCTGATCCTGCCCGAAGCCAAGAATGACCAATCGACAGGAGAGTCGATTGGCACGCCCGCTAAGGGCGCCCATAGGGCCGCGCCCATGGACGGGCGCGGTGACTCCGCCCCTGAAATTGACTTGATGAACCTGCCGCAGGATTTCATCCTGGCGGATCGCTTTCGCATTCAGAAGAAGCTGGGTAGCGGCGGCTTCGGCGTGGCCTACAAGGTATTCGATTCCCTGGGCGATGTGGTGCGGGTCATCAAGCTGGTGACCAAGGACCGCCGCAGCGTGTACGAACGGCTGCGCCGCGAATACAAGACCCTGACCAATCTGCCCGACCATCCGCATGTGGTGAAGGTGATCTGGGCCGACCGCATGGCCGACGCCAAGCAGACGCCGTACATCGTCTTTGAGTATGTGGAAGGTCTGGATGTCTCCGACCTGATCGATGCCGAGGCGCTGTCGCTGGATGATGCCGTGCGCATCGTGCGCGAAGCCGCCGATGGGCTGGCCCATCTTCACAAGCACGGCGTTTACCATCAGGACGTCAAGCCCTCCAACCTGCTGTGGACCGACAAGGGTGTCCGCATTATCGATTTCAACGTTGCAGTATCCGAGAACGACGAGGTTCAAGGCGGTGGCGGCACACGCCGTTACCTGCCGCCGGATTACGATTACTCCTCCGAGCCGGATGCTTCAGATCGGATGGATCGTGACCTCTATGCCCTGGGCATCTCCTTCTATGAGTGCCTGACCGGCAAGTATCCGTTCGACGACCCCACGCCACCGATCAAGACTCAGCCCAAGGACCCCAAGCAGTTCAAGGGCTGCGCCGATCTCAGCTCATCGCTGGTCAATGTGCTGGTGAAGATGATCGCGCCGGAGCGCAAGGATCGCTTCGCCTCAATCGATGAGTTCTTGACCGCCATGGCCGAGGTCAAGCGCCTGCGCGCAGGTAGCTCCAGCGGCGAGATTGGTGCCGGACCCAAGGTGGTGTCCAAGCTCGGCTTTGAGCCGACTAAGCCCAACACCAACCCCTTTGTTACCCACCTGCTGACCCTCTACAGCCAGAGTCAGGTATCCAACGCGGGCACCCGAGGTCTCGACGAAGTTGGCAAGGCCACCTACGTGCCGACCTATCTGGACGAAAAGCTCAAGCCCGCGCTGTTCAAGGGCGAGTTCCGTCTGGTCATCATCAGCGGTAACGCCGGTGACGGCAAGACGGCCTTCATTCAGCAGTTCGAGGCCTTTGCCGAGAGCAAGGGCGCACAGATGCAGCGCGGCGCGAATGGGGCTGTGTTCCAGCTCAAGGGCCATACCTACCAGAGCAATTACGACGGCAGCCAGGATGAAGGCGACGAGCGCAACGATGCCGTGTTGCAGAAGTTCTTTGCTCCCTTCGCGGGCAAGGACGCCTCCGGCTGGCCCGAGAATCAGACCCGCCTGATCGCCATCAACGAGGGGCGGCTGGTCGATTTCTTCCTGGAGCATGAAGAGGAGTTCCCGCTGCTCGCCAAGCAGATCCAGCAGGGTTTGGCCGGGGCCGCTCCGGAGGGCGGCATCGCGGTCATCAACCTCAACCTGCGCTCGGTGGTCGCCGAACCCGAGGAAGGTCAGCCTTCGATTCTGGAGCGGCTGATTGCCCGCATGACGCAGCAGGAATACTGGCAGGCCTGCGAGAAGTGCGACCTCAAGGGCAAGTGCTTTGCCTACCATAACGCCCGAACCTTCCAGGACCCGGTTGCCGGACCCAAGGTGATCGAGCGCCTGAAGATGCTCTACACCATTACCCACCTGCGCGGGCGACTGCACATCACCATGCGCGACCTGCGTTCGGCGCTGGCCTTCATGCTGGTGGGCACCCAGGATTGCGACGGCATTCACCAGCTTTACCAGAACGGCGGTGAGGAAAATCAGAACCGCATTCTTGATGGCTTCTATTTCAACTCGTGGCTTGGCGGGGCGGAAGGCTCCAATGACCGGCTCATTGCCCTGTTGCGCGAGATCGACGTGGCCGAAGTCAGCAATCCCGATCTGGACCGAAAACTGGGATTTCTTGCTCCCGATACCCACAAATCCTCGCGTTTCAGCTTTGATGAGCGCGCCAACTACGATGAGGCGTTGCTGGAAACACTATTCCGAAACCTGCCTCGTGATTACTCGTCGAAAAACCGTGCTCGATTGATCGCCAAGCACCGGAATTACCTCTCGCACATGCGCCGTCGCTATTTCTTTGAACGACGCGACATCGGCTGGAAGGAGATGCTGCCTTACGGAAGCATCGACCCTTTCCTGGATGCCATTGAGCAGCCGGGCGCGAAAAGCGCCGATGAGGTAACCGCCATTCTCCGGGCCATCAACCGGGGCGAAGGCTTGAGCGATCCGGCACGGCTGGGCAACCAGTTGGCGCTGCGTGTTCGCCAGGTGGATAAAGGCACCATCCGCAGTTACCGCCTCTTTGACGGCGACCATTTTACGCTCCGCACCGAGCAGGAAACGACGGCTCATCCTTTCCTCGAGTGCCTGTCTCAAGCGCTGGTACTGCTTTACGACTCCGGCGACGGGCACAAGGCCAGCCTGCGCATCAATCTCGACATCTATGAAATGCTGATACGGCTCAACAACGGCTACCGTCCCAGCATCGAGGAGCAGGAAGGTTTCTACCTGAGCCTGGCGGTGTTTAAGAACGTTCTATCCGCCGCTCCCTATCAGGAGGTGCTCCTCACCGAAAGCGGCTTCGAATTCTTCCAGATCCGGCGCGACGACAGTGGCATCCTGCATCTGGGAAAGGTAAGCAGGAGGGCTGAAGCATGAGCATCAAAGGCAGAGACAAGGAGTTCCGCACTCCCAAGACCACCTACATCGATTTCAAGCACATCGAGATGGATCGTGTGCTGACCATGCTTTTCCCCCGGTTGAAATATGACGGTTATGCCAGCCGACGCCCGCCCCGTGGCGGCGATCTGACCATTGAAGAGTTTATGGAGGACTTCCTTGAGCATCCCGAATGGTTTGCGGGCTTTGATCGCTTTCCACAGGTGGTACACCGCTGGATCGAAACCGATCTGATGGATGTGGTCAATCGGGGCAAAGCCAATCAGGCCGTGGCCGCCCCGAGGCCGCTGCATGGCAATACCTATAAGTTCCGTAACGCCAAGCACACCCGTGACTACGGCGCAGCCGAGCAGATCTACTGGATGCTTTTCTATGCCCGCAAAGGCAAGGGCCAAGCGGCGCGGGATGCCTTGAAGCGCTTTTTCTTCCCGGGAATCGACCTGGTGACGGACCGCTACGATCCCAACGCTTCCGTGGACGTGGAAACGCAGGCCATCCTGCGTCTGGATCATCAGGTTACCCAGGACATGAAGGACTCCAAGGAGCCCTCACGCTTCCAACCGCTGTGTATCGGCCAGGCCGATATTATGGCCGACGATATTCTGCGGCTACTGGCCTATGAGCCCTATATTCCGCGCTCGGTGCTGGTGGACTATCTCAAAACCCTGATGGCATTCCATCTGGCGCTTTACCACCTCAAGCTGCTGCAGATGTTGCCCAAGCTGGTAAAACAGCACTCCGGCAACGATCTCTGCACCGCCAAGGAATGCCCGATCAACCCGGGCCTCGACAATGCGTTGGAAGGCTGTCCTTACCGCGTGGCGCTGGTCGTCGATATGGGCGACGTCAACAATCCGTACATGGCCGAGTTGGCTCGCAAGTCCACTGACCGGCTCTATCGTCAGATACCGGCCTTTGTGCAGGCCAATTTCGTCGTCAAGAAGCTCGATGAGATGGCGGAATACCTGAGCAAAAAAACGGGCAAGCTGGCTACCCCTGGGGGCGGCGTGTTCACCGTTGGCGATCTGGTATCCCTGCTGAAGCCCGAGCACGACGCCGAGCGCCAAGCCTACTTCAAATTCCGCCTGGCGAGCCTGATCGAGGAATCGACCTCCGGCAACGAGGACGTCGATCCGGAGATCCGGGAAGTCACTGGCATGGGCCTGGGCGAGTTCGAATCTTTCATCGAAATCCTGATGGCGTATCGCGGTAAGTACCACCGCCAGTACATCACTGAGTGTCTGGACTCTCTGCTTCTGAAGAACAAAGAGAACGGCCTGCTGGCCCAACCCCGGACAAAGGGAAGTCCTCGGCGATTTGTGCTGGGAAGCAAGCTGCTCGAGGTGCTCCTTCAGATTGCTGTGCTTACCCAGGACGGCGGGCAATTTGTGACCCGCGAGGTTCGCATCGAGGAATTGCTGGCCTTTTTGAGAAACCGCTACGGCGTTCACATCGACCGGCTACCGGAAGGAACCCAGGCTAACAGCAGCATTCTCGACAGACGCGCTCTGCGCCTCAACCTCGAAGCCTTCAAGCGCCGCCTGCGTGAAATCGGATTCTACGAGGACCTGTCGGATGCCTACGTGACCCAGAAGGTATCGCCCCGCTATGCGATTGAGAGAAATGACGGAACTGATAAGAACGGGAGGCACGCATGAGTAACGCGTTCACCAAGCTTTCCCAGGATAAATTGAACGCGTCGGTAGCTGATCTGCTGTGCCCTCGTATCGAAGCGATCCTGGGTGATCGTGGCCCAGGCCACTGCATGCGGGTCACCGATCTTGATGACGATGTCATGGAGTCGGTCTGCAAGGAACTGCGGCGAACCCGGCCCGACGGAAACATCTTTATCCTCGGCAGCCATGACCAGGAGGGCATGCCTTTCCGGGTGACCTCCACCAAGCTGGTGGAACTGCGGAACCCTGATGCGAACGGCGAGCTGCGCCAGCCTTTGCTGGTCTTCATACCGACCTCGCTCCGTACCAGCGCCGAGGACTCTTTTGGCGTGGCGACCTTTGAGGAGTTGGCTTTCACCGGCATCTACGAAGACCTGATCGACTCGCTGCTTGACCGGCTCCCGGCAACGTTGGTCGGCCATGTCCGTGATCTTTTGGGCATCCTCACCGAGGAGGAATGGCTGTTTGCCGACGATGTTTCCCGCGTGCGGTATCTGCTCACCGCGCTCGAAAACGGGATTGATGGAGAAACCCTCGGGGCCAGCCTCTATGAATTGACGTTGATTCCTGACTTCAAGCTCTTTGCCGATCCCGGCATGGTCAATGGCAAGATTCGCCGCAACCTCGGCAGCGTCCGCAGTCTGATGACCTCGCACAAGTCGGTTCGTGGCCGTATTGCCGATCTGGGGCTCAGCGACAAGGCATTGGAGTCGCGCCTATTCGCCTACTTTGAAAAATACGATGTCCAGGAGCCCGAATCCTGGACGCCGCCCATCGCGACCGACAAAAGCTGGTGGAGCATTTCTTTCGATAAATGGACGTTCCAGGAAGAGCTCTCGCTGGACAAGGTTCTTCTGACGGTGTTGGAAACCGACTTGCCGGTCGTTGCAGAGGATGAGACCGACGACCAACTCTCCGGCCTCATCGGGCAACAGGTTCTGGTCCCGAACGACCGCCGCAAAATGAACGTGGTATTTGAGGTTAACCCTCACCCCGGCAAGGTCAGCGGGCTTGACCATTTTACGGTCCAGATCATTTCGCAGAATGACGGCCCGGTAGGAAAATCCAAGAAGGTCAAAGCTTGGACGCCGAACCGCCTGCAATGCACGACCAACCTGGCCAAACTCAATAAAATCGAATTCGAGGAGGGGTGGCATTTCATCCGTGTAATGCCTTGGACGGCCGATGGCGATCCGATTCCGCTGGAGGCGGATTCCGCCTCCGAGGGCGCTAAACGCTCTTACGAGAGTGAACCTTTCTACGTCCTGCCCGGTGGCAACATCGAGGAAGAACCACCGCAACGCGCCATCCCCATTGAGCAGAGCCTGGAGCATGCACGTTTCCGGCTGCAACTGACTGCCCTGGGTGATGAACGCGATCCCGATGATATCGCCATCAGTGGTGTCGCCTGGGCCGAGGGTGGTCGTTCCAAGAAGACCTCCCGTCAGGAAACCCTGCACGCAAAATTCGGTCGTGAGGGCGCTGTTCAGATCCCGCTTTCGCGTATGCTCAAAACCATCGAGCAGCGCATCTTGGCGGAGCCGAAGCACCCGTCGGGCTGGCGCATGCAGATCAACCTGGATACCGCCGAGCCGCCCTCCGAGGTCGGACTCACGCTGCCATCTTCCGCCGCGATGGCTTCCTTCCTGGCTGCCCGCGAAGAGTTTTTTGCAGCGGTGCGAAAAGACACTGCCGAGCTGATCATGCAGGGGCTTTCGTTCCGGGACTCGGAAAAGGAATGCCTCGCGTATGCTGAAAGCTACCTTGATCTGGTCAGGAACCTCATCCGTCAGGCCGAGACTACTTCCGGTGCCGAGCGTCAGCAGCACCTGCAAGCGCTAAGAAACGTGCTGGCCGTCGATTCCATTCATGTCATCTTGACCGACTTCCGTGGAAGGCATCGTGAGGCTGTTTTGGTCTCACCAACCCATCCGCTCCGTACCTTGTGGCTGAGCAGTTGGGTCACCTTGGGCAAGGATTGGATCGAGAAGATCAAGTCAGGTGGGAAGGATCACATCCCTCACGTCCGTTCCGCCCTGTTGGATGGCCTAGTGCCCTCTGCCTATCCGGTCGGTATTCCCGTCGAGGATGGCCGCATCTTCACGCCGGTAGACAACCTGAATGCGTTTTGGGCGCTCTACGCCCCGACCACCGAGGAGAATTCCCGTGGCCTGATGGCGGAGATCTGTTCGGCCCTCGGCTTGGCCGAGCCCTCTGCGGCGGGAACCGATATTTCCGGAAAGGTCATTGCGGACAAGATCGAGCGCTATCTCTCCCAGCATCCGTATGTGCGAGAGCTATCCCTGAACATCTTCAACCCCGGGGCCGGATCGGTGATAGCGGAGGCCCTGATTTCGCTCCAGCAGAAACGTGAGCATGCCGATTTGCGCTATGACATCCGGCTCTTTACCTCCGATCCCGACTCGCCGGTTTTGGGTGAGGCGCTTGAATCCATGGTCCGTCCTGGAGCCACGGTAAACGAGGCAGCCGACGCGTTTGCGACTTCAACCGGCAGCCATCTGTTTTCCAAGCTGAACTTGGCCAAGCACGCGCTGAATGAATTCCATGCAAATTCCAAGGAGTTTCCGGCGCACATCAGCGTTCTTCTGGATGTGTTTCCCGCCGAGGAGCTTTCCATCGCCGAGAAATCGATGGGAGTGACGCCACTGCACGGGTTGATACAGGACTTCGACACCGAATTCGTCGATGACGATTCGGGCACATTCTGGAATAAGCGGCCGATTGTCGGGCGATCACTCGGCGCGGACAACCACGCTGCGTGCTTCGATTTGCTGTCGTCGCTGAGCCGTCACCTCTGTTTTGCCACCTCAGCGGTTGCTGCTTCTGGTGCCAGTTTCAAAGCCGTACCCGTCGTGACCCTTGGCCTCGATGTGGCCCAACGAGAACTGATCTACGAGGTTCACCAGATCAGCGATTGGGTGTTCACCATCGACCGAAATATGGGGATTGAGTTTTTCGACCATGGCGGCCGGAAGAACAGACCGGACTACCTGATTGACTATGTGCCGGGAGCCAGCTCCCAGGCGACACATAACCTGATCATATCCTCGCGCTCGAACGATGAGCTGGAGGCTATGCTGAAGCCGGTGCTGCTTGAGCACGGCTTGTCCGCCGACGGCGAGCAGTCAGTTCAGATCTTGGCAAACCTGCGGTCGCTTTCCGGTCAGCTCGCCCTGAAACTGATTTCCGCACGCACGCAACAGGCGGAGGCTCTTGGCCTGGCCCTGGCGAGGCTCTATCTCGAATATCAGGGCGCGTTGAGCAATCAGGTCATTGTGCCGCTGGATGCACACACGGACCTCTACCGCTCAAGCGGTGAATCAGACGACGTCAACGATGCCATCAGCCTGCAACGCACCGACTTGGGTTTGTTCGACCTGGATTTGAACACCAGGACGATCACCTGCAACCTGGTCGAGGTGAAGTGTTATTCGCAGGTCGGCGACTTTGCGGCCTTCAACCAACTGAAGGAGCGGATCTCCGCCCAGATCAATCAGAGTGAGCGCATCCTCCAGCGCCACTTCGACCCGGCCCTGAAAAAACCGGACCGGCCGGATCGGTTGCTCAAGAGCCGGGAGTTGGCTCAGATCCTTCGGTTTTATCTGGAACGCTCACTGCGTTACGGGATCTTTGATGTCACCGCCGCGCAGGAAGCGCGAGGGCTACTTGAATCCATCGAACAGGGTTACTCGCTTCAGTTCAGACGTTGCGCTCTGATCTTCGACTTTGACAAGGCCGGAACCGAAGCTCCTGACAACGAGGTGGGTATCGAATTCCACCGCATTGGCAAGGATCTCATCCACGCCTTGCTGGAGAATTGCCGTAAGCCTGTATCCGTCGAGATTGAGGAAGAGCCAACCACCCATCTCCTGAGCGAGCAGTTCATTCCGAACGTGCCGAAACTCGAGACAGCCGCTTTCATCGCGCCCAAGAGAGCCCGGTCAACGTCCTGGACGGTGGATGAGCTCTGGGACGAAGAGCCGGAGGCACCAATCACCCAGTCAACAGCTCCTGCCGCAGAGGAAACACACGCACCTGCTCAAGAGGTAAAGGAAGGACAGGCGGAACCCGTCGAGCAAGCACCTCGAACTTCCACCATCGAGCCTGAAGAAGAAAAGGAAGCCGAACAGCCCGCTGTCGTTGCTGTTGAACCGGAATCACCTGTTCAACCCGAGCATGAAGCGCCTGAGCATCCGACCCCCGAGCCCGCGCCTCAAACCGAGGTCAGTTATGACATCATGCTGGGTGTCAATGGTGACTCGCCTCAGTACGGTTTGCTCGGAGAGGTTTCCGGCAGAAAGATCGCCCTGGACCTCAACCACACACACACGATCAGTCTCTTTGGTGTTCAAGGCGGCGGCAAGAGCTACACCCTTGGAACAGTCATTGAGATGGCCTCTATGCCGCTTCAGCACATTAATGTGCTGCCAAGCCCGCTCGCCACGGTCATTTTCCATTACAGCCCGACGCAGGATTATGCGCCGGAGTTTACTTCGATGATCAATGCCAACTCGGTGGATGAGGAGATCCGCATCCTTCGTGAGCGTTACAAGGCCAACCCGGAGGCCCTGAAGGATGTCCTGATTCTTACTCCAGCCAACAAGGTGGATGATCGCCGGGCCGAGTACCCGGATATCGAGGTTAAGCCGATCTCCTTTTCTGCCTCCGAACTCAAGGCGGCGCACTGGAAATTCCTGATGGGAGCGATTGGCAGCCAGAGCATGTATATGCGGCAAATCAATCTCATCATGAGGGGGCTGCGCGATAACCTGACCTTGGATGCCCTGCGAGCAGGCATCGATAACTCTGGTCTGTCCGATCACCTGAAAGAGCTGGCCCAGACGCGTCTGCTGTTCGCCGGCGAATATATCGATGATAACCAGCGTCTCCAGGATCTGATTCGTCCAGGCCGGTTGATCATCGTGGATCTGCGAGATGAATACATCGAAAAGGACGAGGCCCTCGGCCTGTTCGTAGTGATGCTGCAGATTTTCTCGGAAGCAACCTACCAGGGAAGCGCCTTCAACAAGCTGGTGGTTTTCGATGAAGCCCACAAGTACATCGAAAACGATGACCTGGTTTCCGGCCTGGTCGAGGTTGTCCGTGAGATGCGACACAAGGGAACCAGCATCATGGTCGCCTCTCAAGACCCGCCGTCGGTCCCGGTCTCGCTGATCGAGCTGTCTTCACAGATCATCATGCACAAATTCAACTCGCCCGCTTGGTTGAAACACATCCAGAAGGCGAATGCCGCCCTCGGCGAGCTGACCTCCGACAAGATGAGCCATCTCGGAACCGGCGAAGCCTATGTGTGGTCGAGCAAAGCCTCAGACGACGCCTTCACCCGGGGGGCGGTGAAGATCAAGTGCCGTCCTCGTATTACCCAGCATGGTGGCAGCACCAAAACGGCAATAGCACGCCGGTAATTTCACCCTTTGCACGCCCGAGCCTGGTCCCGCATGACGCTATAGTCGGCGAGCATTTGGGCGATTGCCGATCCTTCCGGCAGCAGATCGAGCTCGTCGGCGGCGCGCGCCTGAAACTCCCGGCTATACTCGACCACCGGCGGACAGACAGTGGCCATGCGAGGTTCAGAACTTTCCGTCGCGCAGGCGGTCAGCGAGATCGCTGCGATCACGAGGGCGGCGAGCCGCCGCATCGAGCATCCGGCGTTGGACGTCATAGGTCTTCTCCGAGGTTTTGAGGCGTTCCGCCAGCCGTCCCGCACGCTCGCCGGAGCGCCGCAGCGCGAGCAGGAACAGGAGCACCGCAAGCGCGATAGCGCCGTAGCGAAAGGCCGCCCGCGCCCATGAGCTGGCGGCGATCCCAGTGAGTAGCGCGGTGATCATCGACGCCCCCGCTTCCAGTCGTCGATGCGGGCGTAGATGGCGACCGCGATGCCGGCGAGCGCCACGGCGATGAACAGCCAGCGCAGCGTGTCGAGATAGGGCACGAGCGGCAGGATGGCGGACTGCGTCTCTGCCAGGACGTTCTGCGCGACCTCGACGCTCGCGGCGCCCAACGTTGCCACGCCGGCGGCGCCACTGCCTTTCATCGTGCGGCTGTCTGACAAGACCTCCCGCGCGGGCGGTGCTTCGGCGGCGAACGCCGTCGCTCGCACCGGGAAACGTTCTCCCCACTGCCGAGCCGGGCCGAGATCGATGTGCATGAAGCCCGAGCGCGGGTAGAACCCGAAGCCAAGGAAGCCCACATCGCGTGCCGCTGTCTCGAACGCGACCGGGTCATGATTCGTCATGGCGATGTCGAAGGCCGTGCCCTCCATGTGCTTCGAGCGCGGCGCGCCGCCGACGACCCGGTTGTGTGCCGGACTGCGGTAGGCCGAACGAACGATGAGCGGCTTGCCCAGCCGGTCGCGCAGCGCCTGGAGCTTGTCGAGCGCTTCTTCGTTGATTCGCAGAGAGCCGCTGCCTCGGCAGGCGATCTCGGCGGGGGAGAAATTCTTCCAGCGCCACGCGCGCTCGGGCACGTCGCGCCAGTGGTTGAAGTAGCTCGTCGTCATGCTTGGTCTCCGGGCACAAAAAAACCCGCCGAACGGCGGGCTGGTGGGGTGGAAATCGGCAGGGCCAATCAGGGGCCGTTGCCGAACAGCTTCAGCTTGATGGCGATGCCGGCCATCAAGGCGAGCAGGACGCCAGTGGTGATCAGCCGCACGGCGGTCTGGACGGCCGTCTGTTTCGCGAGGCGGAAACCCGCGAGCAGCGAGCGAAGATCGCGGATGTCCTCGGCGGCATCCTGACCATCGAGGCCGACCTCATGCAGGGCGCGCCGCGCGCCCGTTTCGGCCGCCCGCTCCAGCAGGGCTTCAAACTCGGCGGCCGGCAGCGCAATCAGCGCGCCGCTGTCTGGTTCCTTGTCCATGATGCAATCCGGGAGTGATCAGAGAACCAGCGTGCCGGCCAGCGTGAAGCCGATCCCGGCGAGCGTGGCATCGGGCGTCGATGGCGCGACCACGCTGAGGACCTGACCGGGCTCCAGCACGGTTTCGCTGGCGGCGATAAAGGTGGCGCTCGTGGCGGCAGCGGCAAAGCGCATGGTGGCGCTGCTCACGCCATCGACCTGGATGTCGAAATCCACAGTCGCGGTTGCGGCGGCTTCGGCGCTGGCATGGCTACCCGCAAGATCGGTTTTCAGCCGGATGCGTCGCGCCACCGGCACCCGCAAGATCACCTCGTTCGCCGCCGGTTGCCCGGCCTTGTAGCCGCTGATGTCGACCGGAAGACCACAGCCATCGCCGATCCCGTAGAGATCGCTGCCATTGCCCTGAACCAGCACTGTCGCACCAGGGGCGATGATGACCTCCGCGCCGGAGCCCGCATATTTGGCGCGGACGTCCTGGCCGCCGCTGGTCTCGTTTCGGATTGCGAGCCGCCGGTGATTGGCGGGCAGCGTCAGGGTCCGGGATACCGTCAGCGTACCGGTGAGGACGATCAGGCCGTTACGGTTGGCCTGAGTCCCCGTCAGCGTCAGGTTGGCGTCGGCCATCGCCAGCGACAGTGCCTGGTTCATGGCGTTGTCGAGGGCATCGACCGCGTCGTTGATCGTGACCTCTTTCTGGTTCTGGGCGGCCGCGACATGGGTCACGGCCAGATTGGGACTGGGCATCAGTTGATCTCCAAAGTGGCGGTGCGCGGGAAGCCGCGGCCCGCGACGGCGCTGATCTGGAAGACGGTGACGGTCAGGGACGACGGGACCACACCGAAGTCGGCGAGAATATCGGCATTGGCGTAGACGACGTTTGGGCTCGTCGCGGTGAGTGTCCGCTTCACCGCGCCACCCGGGCCAGAAAGGATGTCGATCTCGTAGGCCTCGGAGGTCTCGCCGAGCGGGACCAGGCCGGTGCCGTCCTTCAACTCGCCACCGATCCGGGTCCGCCGGACCCAGGAAAGACTGATGTTGGCCGGACTGCCGGTCAGCGCCGCCTGCACGTTCCAGGGTGCGTAGGGCTTGAGGTCTCGGCCGGTGTGGCTGGCGACCAACGTCTCCGCATCTTCGAAGGTCGTGCCGAAGCCGACCGCCCTCCAGGACCGGGGCAGATCGAGATCGCCGAGCGAAGTGACCATGGTCTCGACATCGTCGGGATCGAGCAGGACGAACAACTCGCCGGCCTCGTGCCCGTCCACGAAGACATCGGTGCCACGTCGGCCACGCAACAGCCCGGACAGGGTGTATGAGCCGTCCGGGTTCAGCGTCACGTCGCGGAACTGGATGATCTCGGGCTCGCCGTTGGCCTTGAGCACGAGGGCCGCGTTGGCGCCGCTGAGCATCGAGTCCTGTGTGACACTCTCCAGCCGTTCGCCGCCGGTGGTCATGAACACCGTCAGGCTGTTCATCTCATCGGTCGCGAACGGGGATGTCGGTGTGCCGAGGGCATTTGCCGTGGCACCCCAGGCCGCCTCGCTCAGGGATCGCCCGACCTGCGCCCACGCCGTGCCGTCGGCGCTGCGGTAGAGCGATGCACCCGGCCAGCCCGTGCCTCCGAAGCCGCCCATGAGGTAGTAGATCCGCGACCCCGACCCGCCAGTATCATCGGTGTCGCGAAGCAGCGGAAGGTCCGGCAGGATCAGCCGCGTCGCGGCCTGACCGTCGACGATCTGGACCGGTTTGCCGGAGCCGCCATCGGCAGCCACGTTGGAGACGTAGGTGGCGGCGGCCTCCGAAACCCCTTTCACCGCGAGCGAGAAATCGGCCCCGACATCGAGACGGGTGATACGGGTCCGGAAGGTCGAGCCCGAGGCAAAGACCACGTCCACGACATCGGTGGGATCGAGACGTAGCCAGTCGGCCGGTAGTTCTGCTTCGTAGGTGCTGCGTTCGATCCAGGCGCTGTAGAGCGTCTTGGCGGCGATCTGCTTGGCAGTCGTCGCGTCCAGTGCAAGCGCCAGCTCCACGCTGGACTGGTTGCGCGAATGCATGGTTGGCAGCGGCAGGGATGTGCGCTTTTCGCTCTGTGTGCCCTGCTGGTAGTCGGCTTGCACGTCCATGTAGACGACGCTGACCCGCTCGGGAAGCTCGACCTCCTGTGTGCGACGTTCACGCCAGCTTTCGCCGGTCCGCTCATCCAGCGGCAGCAGAAGATCCGCGTCGATGGTCCCGGCGGGCGGTCGTCCCCGCGTCCGGAACCGCAGGACATCGTCGCTTTCCGCAGCATCGAAGAAATAGGCTTGTGCCAACGGCTCGATTGCGCCCCGCACGGTGGTCTGCCGCCCGATGACATAGCCGGGAACCGTCGCCCCGAGATCGGCGACGTCGATATCGGACAGACCAAGGCCGGCACGGGCGCAAAGGTCGGAGACGATGCCGGAAAGCGTCTCTCCACCACCGCCGCCGCGATTGAGGAAGAGCTTCGCCCAGCCCTGGCTGCCGCGGACCAGATGCGTGTCGGTGACAGCATCGTAAACCTGTGCGCCGCCTACAAGATCGACCGGCTGTCGCGCTCGCTGATGGATTTCGCCAAGCTGGTCGAGATCTTCGACCGCAATCAGGTGACCTTCGTTTCGATCACGCAGTCGTTCAACACCACGACCTCGATGGGCCGCCTGACCCTGAACATCCTCCTCAGCTTCGCACAGTTCGAGCGGGAGGTGATCGGCGAGCGCATCCGCGACAAGGTCGCGGCATCCCGCAAGCGCGGCATGTGGATGGGCGGTCACGTCCCGCTGGGCTACGACGTGCGCGACCGCAAGCTGGTCGTCAACGAAGCGGAAGCCGCGACGGTCCGGATGATCTTCGAGCGCTTCGTCGCCATCGGCTCCGCCACGACGCTGGCGAAAGCGCTCGCGGCCGAAGGCGTGCTGAACAAGCGCGGCAAGCCGATCGACAAGGGCTTCCTCTACAAACTGATCAACAACCGGGTCTACCTCGGTGAAGCCGTGCACAAGGGCACGGCCTATCCCGGCGAGCACGAGGCCATCATCGATCAGGCCCTCTGGGACAAGGTTCACAGCATCCTGCAGGAGAGCCCGCGCCTGCGGGCGAAGAACACCCGCCGCCAGACGCCGGCCCTGCTGAA
>Ga0182792_1000636_pt1 | contig 31637 bp, 30 predicted proteins | sample Passage237B_FD_130497 | JGI IMG/M metagenome (GOLD analysis project Ga0182792, IMG submission 130497) | Cellulose adapted compost microbial communities from Newby Island Compost Facility, Milpitas, CA, USA - Passage2 37B (version 2) (version 2) ...
CATGCGGCGCACGACCGCATCCGTGCGTTCCAGCGATGCGCCGCTGGGCAGCTGCGCGAAGCTGACGAGGTACTGCTTGTCCTGCCCGGGCACGAAGCCGCCGGGGACGACGTAGGAGATGCCCGCCGTGAGCGCCAGCAGGATCAGGTAGACGCCCAGGGTCGCGCCCTTGCGCCGCAGCACTCCGCCCACCCCGATCGCATAGCCATCCGACGCGCGGCCGAAGGTGCGGTTGAACGCGCGGAAGAAGCCGCCCAGCGTGCGCTCCATGCCGCGGGTGAGCGCGTCGGGCCGGGCGCCATGGGGCTTCAGCAGCAGCGCGGCCAGCGCCGGCGACAGCGTCAGCGAGTTGAAGGCCGAGATCACGGTCGAGATCGCGATCGTCATGGCGAATTGCCTGAAGAACTGGCCGCTCAGCCCGGTCATGAACGCCAGCGGCACGAAGACTGCCACCAGTGTCAGCGCGATCGCGATGATCGGTCCGCTGACCTCGCGCATGGCGCGGTAGGTGGCTTCGCGCGGGCCCAGGCCGTCCTCGATGCCGCGTTCGACGTTCTCGACGACCACGATCGCGTCGTCCACGACGATGCCGATTGCCAGCACCAGGCCGAACAGGGACAGGGCATTGATGGAGTAGCCGAATGCCAGCATCAGCGAGAACGTGCCGATGATGGACACGGGCACGGCCAGCAGCGGGATGATGGATGCGCGCCAGGTCTGCAGGAATGCGATGACGACGATGACCACCAGGGCGATGGCCTCGAGCAGCGTCGTGACCACTGCCCGGATGCTGGACCGGACGAACTGGGTGGGGTCGTACACGATGCGGCTTTCCAGCGAGGGCGGGAAATCCGCGGAAAGTTCCTGGATGGTCTGGCGCACGGCCGCGGATATTTCCAGCGCGTTGGCGCCTGGTGCTTCCATGATGGCCATGGCGACCGCCGGCTTGTTGTCCAGCAGGGATCGCAGCGCGTATTCCGAAGCGCCCAGCTCGATGCGGGCCACATCGCGCAGGCGGGTCACGCCGCCGTCGGCCGACGTCTTCAGGATGATGTCGCCGAATTCTTCCTCCGTCCGCAGCCGGCCCTGGGCATTGACGGAAAACTGCATGGCGACGTCCGGCCCGCTGGGTGCGGCGCCGATCACGCCGGCGGCCACCTGTACATTCTGCTCGCGGATCGCCGCCACCACGTCGCCGGCGGTCAGGCCGCGCTCGGCGACGCGCTGCGGGTTCAGCCAGACGCGCAGGGCGTAGTTGCCCGAGCCCCAGATCTGCACCTCGCCCACGCCCGGAATTCGGGCCAGCCGGTCCTTGACGTTCAGGACGGCGTAGTTGCGCAGGTAGGTCAGGTCGTAGCGATCGTCCGGCGAGATCAGATGCACGACCATCGTCAGGGCAGGAGACGCCTTGACTGTGGTGACCCCCAGCCGCTGGACGTCTTCCGGCAGGCGAGGCAGGGCCTGGGCGACACGGTTCTGCACGAGTTGCTGTGCCTTGTCGGGGTCGGTGCCCAGGTGGAAATGGATCGTCACCGCCAGATTGCCGTCGCTATTGGCCTGGGACTGCATGTACAGCATGCCCTCCACCCCATTGATCGCTTCTTCCAGGGGGGCGGCGACGGTCTCGGCGATCACCTTGGGATTGGCCCCGGGGAATTGGGCGCGCACGACCACGGAGGGCGGAACGACTTCCGGATACTCGGAGATGGGCAGGCGGAAGACGGACAGCAGCCCCGCCAGCAGGATCAGCACGGACAGGACGGCGGCGAAGATCGGCCGGTCGACGAAGAATTTGGAAATGTTCATCGGTTTGCTCAGGATTGATGGGATGCCGGAGCTGCCGTTGCTGCGGGTGTGCCGGCTTCGCCGGCCGCCAGCCTGCCCGTGTCGTCCGTCTCGATGGCCGTCGGTGCCACGAGATCGCCGGGCTGGACGCGTTGCATGCCGCCGACCACGACCTTGTCGCCAGCCTTCAGTCCGGTTTCGACCACGCGCAGCCCGTTGCGGCCCGCGCCCAGGGTCACTTCCCTGTAGACCACTTTGTTGGCCTGGTCCACGACCAGGACGAAACGCTTGGCCTGGTCGGTGCCGATGGCCTTTTCCTCCAGGAGGACAGCGTCATGGGGCTGGCCCGCACCCAGCAGGATTCTTGCGTACAGGCCTGGGCGCAGCAGTCCATCCGGGTTGTCGAACAGCGCCCGCACCCGCATCGTGCCGCTCAGGGGATCGAGCTGGTTGTCCAGGGATGCCAGCCGGCCCTGGCGGGGATGCCCCTTCTCGCTGGCCAGCCCCATGGATACCGGGACGGCCGGCGCAGCCCCGGCGGCGGTGCTGCCCATGGTGCGCAGGAAGGTGGGTTCGTCCATTTCGAACGTTGCATAGATCTGCGCCACGGAAACCAGGGTGGTCAGCGGCCGCGCCTCGCCGGCGCCGACGATGTTGCCTTCGGTGACTTCCGCGCGCGAGACACGGCCGGAGATCGGCGCGACGATCCGGGTGTGTTCCAGGTCCAGCCGCGCGGTCTGCAGCGCCGCGCTGGCGGCCTCGACGTTGGCGGCCGCTTCCCGGGCCGCGTTGCGCTTCTCCTCGAAGTCGCGGCGGGCGATGGCATTGCCGGCGAGCAGCCGTTGCCCGCGGGCCAGATCGGCGCTGGCGTAGGCGGCCCTTGCCTTTGCGGCGGCCAGCCGCGCCTGTGCTTCATCCACCGCGGCCTGGTAGGGGCGCGGATCGATGGTGAAGAGCGGATCGCCTCGTTGTACCAGCGCGCCGTCCTTGAAATGCACCTTGACCAGGGTGCCGGACACCAGCGGCCGGATCTCGACGCGGTCCACGGCCTCGAGGCGTCCGGAATATTCGTGCCAATCCGTGATCTTGCGCGCCTGGACCGTGGCTACGTCGACCGGGATCGCGGGCGGCCCGGCGGGGGAGGGGGATGCCGGTCCGCCAATGCTTTTGCGCACCAGCAGGAAACCGGCTGCGAGCAACAATGCGGCGATCGCGACCGCGTATCGTCTGCGTAGAGTGAGCATGGTGAAGTTCCCTTTTGAACAGTGCGGTATTATTTGTTATTCGCAAAAACGGATAAATACCCAATTTTTGTCATCACTATTCATTAATGGATAACAATGGCGGGCGTGGATGCCACACCATGTCCGCACAGGAGTGTCGCGATGGACCGTCTTCAAGCCATGCAGGTTTTCGTCCGGGTCGTGGATGCCAACAGCTTTTCCCTGGCGGCGGACAGCCTCGACATGCCCAGGGCAACCGTCAGCACGATCATCCGCAAGCTGGAGGAGCACCTGGGCGTCCGGCTGTTGAACCGCAGCACGCGCCGATTGAGCCTGACGCCCGATGGGGCCGCCTACTACGAGCGCTGCATCGGCATTCTTGCGGAGGTCGAGGAGACCGAGGCTTCCTTCCAGGACCGCACCCGGGGGCCGCGGGGACGCCTGCGCATCGATGCGCCTCCATCCCTGGGCCGCACGTTGCTCATTCCAAAATTGTGCGATTTCCACGAACGCTATCCGGACATCGAACTGGTCGTCGGCCTGAGCGACCGGCCTGTCGACCTGGTCCAGGAAGCCGTGGACTGCGCGTTGCGGATCGGAGATCTGAAGGATTCTTCCCTGATCGCGAAGCGGATCGGGGTATTCAAGGGGGTGTCGTGCGCGGCGCCTTCCTACATCGACCGGCACGGAAAGCCGCAGACGCTGGATGACCTGAGCAGGCACCGTGCCGTCAATTATTTTTCTTCACGCACGGGGCGCAATATCGACTGGAGTTTCAAGGTCGGCGACGAGATCGTGGATATTGCCGTGCCGGGCGCACTGTCGGTGAACGATGCGGATGCCTACGTTACCGCCGGGCTGGCGGGATTCGGCATGATCCAGCCGCCCCTGTACATGGCGGCGCCGTACCTGGAATCGGGTGAATTGATCGAAGTGCTGGACGCCTGGGCGCCACCGCCCATGCCGATTTCCGTCGTCTATCAGCCGAGCCGCCACCTTTCCCCGAAAGTGAATGTCTTCGTCGACTGGATCACCGGGGTTTTCCGCTGCTGCTCCGCCATGGAGAAGTGCCTGGCAGATTATCCGCAGGAAGAAACCTGCCGCTTTGCGGGCGGGTCGCAGCACGGACACGCCTTGCGCGAGATACTGGACCGGCAAAACGAACTGGAAGGCGCATTCTGAAAACGGGGCGGGCCACCCGCGGTCCGCCCCGTCCCTGATGCGCGCCGCCGGCGGGCGGCCGCGGGGCCGCCATGAGACAGCGCTTTCATGGCCGCCTGCGGCCGAATATGAGCGACAGCACGAACAGGGCGATGAAAATGAAGAACAGGATCTTGGCAATGCTCGCGGCCATCCCGGCTATACCGAAAAAGCCCAGGACGCCGGCGACCAGCGCAATAATGAGAAAAACGATGGCGTAATACAGCATTGGTGATCTCCAGAATCAGGAATGGTGTGTTTCGGCGTGAATCGGGAGTGCGGATTCACGCGGCAGGCGATGGATGATTATTTTCCGGCCTCGTGGCCCACGATGCCGCCCACTGCCGCGCCGCCGATCGTGCCTGCGGCGCTTCCGCCCGTCAGGACTGCGCCGCCGACCGCTCCGATTCCCGCCCCTGCGGCCGTGCTTTTGCCCTGCTGCGACATTCCGCCGCAAGCGCCCAGGCTGAGCAACATCCCCGCCATGGTCACATGGCTGGCGATCATTTTCAGTTTTCTCATGATACGGCCTCCGTGTTGTTGATATTCGCTTTCACCCTAGCACGATATTGGCCGTGATTAACCGACGGTTTTCTTGCGAATATTGTATGCAGTAACAAGGAAATAATTTTCCTGGCTGATGCTTCGTTTCCGGCCGTCGTGGGTTCGTGCCACGGGAATATCGATGCAGGGGTCCGTACACCAGGATACAAATCAATTCCTTCAGAAAACGCGGGCATGCCGCTTGCTGAATCCTCGAGGATGCAAAGTCAAGAGGAGGCTTCATGAAGGGAGCATTCTTCGACCGGGAATCGGCTGCGCGTGCGGTGCGCCTGGCCATGCCCATGATCGCCGCCGCCATGGATTCGCACGAGGCCGGGGACAGCGGTTTCCTGCATGTCGTGGTGATGAATCCGCTTGCGCCGCCCGGCGAAACATCTTTCGAAGACGCCATCCTTTACGAACACAGCGTCGGGGATGCGGAACGCTGGGACGCCGATTATGCCGCCTATGCGCGCGGCAAGGCCCGCATGTGCTGGCGCTCCGGGCGTGACGGACACGAGGTTTGCGACCTCGAACCGCACCGCATGGCGGCGGGTGAGCTGCCTTTGTGGGGCGGCGTGATCGTCGATGGTGTCGCGGTGGGGGTCAGTGGGTGCTTTCCCTGGTTCGACGAGGCTTTCGCGGGCGCGATCGCGCGAATCTTCATCGCCTGCGCCAAAGAAGCGCGTTTTTCGGCGGCTGGATAAGCACCCATGGCCCAGGAACGGAATTGCGCTGCGCATTGGCCCTGTCTCGCCAGGGCCGTTTCGCTTGAGGCAGCGGTAGAGCACTCAGAACGGTGGAAGGCCGCTGGCGCCACGGGCGTCATTGCGCCCGTGCCCTGGCGGACTGGCGGCCGATCCCACAGGGCGGCTCCCCTCGATGCGGATCTGAGCGAACGGTCCGGCCTGCCGATCGGCGAAGAGATCGCCGAAGCTGGCCGCCGCCTTGCGGACCAAGGCCTGACCTGCCATCTCGAGCTGGCGCTGAATCGCGTCGCCCGTGGCGCGCTTCCGGCCACGGCGCGCCCGGAATGGCTGCAGCCCGACCTGGAGGATCCACGCACCGATCCCCGGGTGCCTCATGAAGACTTGATCACCCGGCGCGTGCTGCATGCGCCGCCCGAGTCGTTTGCACGGACGTGGATCGAGCGTCTGCGGGGCTGGCTTGTGCCTGGAATCTCCGGCTTTTGCTTCCGGATGCCGCAACAGCTGGAAGCCGCGACCTGGCGCGAACTGCTGTCCGCTCTGCGTGAGGCCTGTCCCGGCGCCTCCTTCATCGCCTGGACGCCGGGGCTGGTCCCGGAAGAGGTGGCCCGCTGTGCGGCAGCCCACTTCGACTGGACCGTTTCGTCACTTGCATGGTGGAATGGGCGGGCGGACTGGCTGGCCGAGGAACACATGCGACTGCGCGCGGCCGCCCCGGTTCTGGCGTATGCGGGGCGAAGGCACGAGGCCCGCTGGCTGGCCGCCGCGGCGCTGAGCGGCGAGGGGATCATCCTGGACAGCCCCCTGGACGCAGGCATCCCGTTGTGCGCTGTGGCAGCGTGGCGCCGCGGGATTCGTCTGCCGGCCGCACTCAGCGTGGTGGGCGGGCGTGCAGGCCAGGCGACTGCCCTGGTGCGTGCCCAGGCCGGTGCGCAAGGCGCCTTGCTGGCGCTGTCGGCCGAAGGCGATCCGGAAGCCGGGACTGATCCGTCCGAGTGGTCGGGCCTGCTGCCTGCCGGTCCGGCCGATGCGTGCGGCGTTCCAGCCGTGCTGCGCGCATCGGCTGGCCGGCTCGGACCTTCGGGTTGCGCCTTGTGGCAATGGACTGCACCGGCCGCCGCCGTGGGAGCTTCCGTGACTGCCGCCGTCGTGCCGGGATCCGGCAGCCGAGCCTTGGCGCCCCGCATCAGCGTGGAATGCATCGAACCGGCGGTGAATGCCGGCGCCTGGCCGGTCAAGCGGATCGCCCACGAGACGCTCGAAGTCAGCGCCGTCATTTTCACCGACGGCCATGCGAAGCTGGCAGCCAATCTGTTCTGGCGGGCCTGCGACGAGTCCGAATGGCACGAGATTCCCATGCGGGAGCAGGGCAACGACCGGTGGACCGCACAATGCCGTCCCGAACGGATCGGCCGTCATGAATACCGCATCCTTGCCTGGATGGATACCTGGGCTGGATTCCTGGCCGAGTGGCGCGCGCGGCTAGATGCCGGACAGCCGCTTGGACTCGGCCTGGCAGAAGGCGCGCAGTGGCTGGAGCGCGTGCTGAAGCACGCCGGCCTCCCGGCCGATGGACCAGGTTGGTCGGAAGTGCGCCGGGTGCTTGCCGCGCTGAAATCGGCCGATGGCGCTGTGCCGGACGCGCGCCGGATCGGCCTGCTGTTTTCCGAGCGGCTTGCGGCCTTTTTGCGGGATGCGGGCATGCGGCCGTTCGCTTGCGCCACGCCGCCCATGGGGCTGTGGGTGGACCGGCTACAGGCGCGTCATGCGAACTGGTATGAGCTCTTTCCCAGATCGCAATCCCCGACGCCTGGGGTGCACGGAACCTTCGACGATGTGATTGCGCGTCTGCCGGACATACGCCGGATGGGTTTCGACGTGCTCTACCTGACGCCTATCCATCCCGTTGGGCGGCGGAACCGCAAAGGCCGCAACAATAGCCTGGAAGCCGTGCCCGGCGACGTGGGCAGTCCCTACGCGATCGGCGCCGAGGAAGGCGGCCATGACGCCGTGGAGCCCAGGCTGGGCACCCTGGAGGACTTCGACCGCCTGGTCGATGCCTCGCGCCGCCAGGGGCTGGAAATCGCAATGGACTTCGCCATCCAGTGTTCGCCGGACCATCCGTGGCTGAGCAGCCACCGTGACTGGTTCGGGTGGCGTCCCGACGGATCCCTGCGCTATGCGGAAAACCCGCCCAAGAAGTACCAGGACATCGTCAACGTGACGTTTTACGAAGACGCTGCCCCTTGGCGCAGGAAAATTCCTCTGTGGCGCGCCCTGCGCGATATCGTGCGCTTCTGGATCGGGCACGGTGTCCGTATTTTCCGGGTCGACAATCCTCATACGAAGCCCCTGCCGTTCTGGCAATGGTTGATCGCGGAGATCCACTCGAGCGATCCCGATGTTGTTTTCCTGGCGGAAGCGTTCACGCGGCCAGCCATGATGTACCGACTCGCCAAGGCCGGTTTCACCCAGTCCTATACCTATTTCACGTGGCGCAATACGGCGGCTGAGATCGATGCCTATTTTCATGAGCTCTCACGCCCGCCCGTCGCCGATTACTTCCGGCCGATGTTCTTCGCCAGTACGCCGGACATCAATCCTCCCTACCTCCAGCGGCATGGGCGGCCCGGTTTTCTCGTGCGCGCCGCGCTGGCAGCCACGGGTTCGGGTCTCTGGGGCATCTACAGCGGTTTCGAACTTTGCGAAGCGGAAGCCTTGCCGGGCGGCGAGGAACATGCCGATTCGGAAAAGTACGAGTTGCGGCAGCGCGACTGGCACGCGCCCGGCAACATCCGCGCGGAAATCGCGCAGCTCAACGCCATCCGCCGCGCCAACCCGGCCCTGCAGGGCCACCGTGGCTATCTTGGGCTACCGACGTGGAGGCAGCCGGTATAAGCCGTGGATCTCGATCCTGGCGTATCTGCTGCTGGTGGCGCTGGGGGGCCAGGCGATCGACGTGTCGCTCAACGCCGGCGGCGCGTCGGAGTGGGATGCGGCTGTGTCGGTGCTGATCACGATCATGGTCGTGCGGGCTCGGGGAAATGTGGCTGCCATGGCGAGGTGCAAGGTATGAAACTCTCCGATCACTTCACCCTGGCCGAATTCACGCGCTCAGATACCGCAGCGCGCCTGGGCATCGACAACACGCCGACGCGCCACCACCTGGCGAATCTGCACGTCCTGGCGGCCAAGCTGGAAGAGGTCCGAGCGCTGTTCGGCTGCCCGATCATCATCACGTCTGGGTATCGGTCGCCGGCGCTCAATGCCGCGGTTGATGGCTCGGCTACGTCGTCGCATTGCGAGGGATTGGCCGCCGATTTCCATGTGCCCGCGTTCGGACCTGATCAGGCCGTGGCCCAGGCCATCGCGGATAGCGCGCTGGAGTTCGATCAGCTCATCTTCGAGCAGGCCCGCACGACCTGGGTGCATCTGGGCGTCGGGGATCGCATGCGCCGCGATGTGCTGTCCTGGCGCTCGGGCCGGGGGTATCAGCGCGGCATCGTGAGGATCGCATGATCGCCGCACTCAAGGCCCTGGCCGGCTGGCGGGGCTACGCGGCCGCTGCTGTCGTCGCCGGCGTGCTGGCCGGCGGTGCGGCTTGGACGGTCCAGGGGTGGCGCTACGGCGCCAAGATCGCCGGCATGGAGCGCGACCAGGCGCAGCAGATCGCAGACGCCCAGGCGCTGGCCAGGGCAACAGAACAGGCCCGGTGGTCAAAACGTGAGGAAATCATCAATGATGCCAAGACACAGGCCGCTGCTGCGGCTGCTGATGCTGATCGTGCCCGCGCTGCTTCTGAGCGCCTGCGCCAGCAAGTCGCCCGTCTCCGTGCCGGGGCCGGAGATTCCGCCGCTGCCGGCGGAGGCCAGGGCCAGTCAGGTGCCGATACCCTCGATCTGCTCGTCAGGTTGCTCAGCGGGCTGGACGAAGCTGGTCGAGACATCAGCGGATACGCTGACCGGCTCAGAATAGCGGGACTGGCGTGCGAAAAGGGTTATGACTCGCTGCCCTGATGCCGATCCGACCGCTGCGGTGGATTGAGACCGAGGCGGCTACTTGGGAGAGAGTGTGCCGGTGAGAGCGAAGAAAAGCCGCCCGAAGGCGGCTGGTGGCACAGATGAAGGAAGGGTTGCTGGTCTTCCTCCAGTAGCCTTTTGGCTACCGTTACTGTTTCGGCGCTTGATCCTTGCGCTCATGCGAAGTGGATTGCTGAGGACCACCCTTGGGGGCGGGCTTCGGTTGCAATTCATCCTTCTTCTCGTTGGCGGAAGGGGTGTTGAGGGGTCTGATTTGTTCCATGGTGTACTCCAAGATTTCGGTTGCCATCGCCCAAAATGGGTTGATGGCACGGGTGTTAGGTTAAGAGTTTGGCAGTACCGCTGCGTGGCCGGATTGCAGGTTTAGTAGGGCAATCCAGGGAATTTTTCTTTCATCAGCTTGAGAAAATGGGCACGGTGCTTAATGCGCCGCCTGTTGCGTTCGAGCTCGTCAAACGGGGAGGGGGGCGACGGCGGGCAATCCATGTCTGCTGCCTGCAGTTTCGGGGCGAAAACGCCAGCGGGCGAGAGGTAGAGGATCATGAGGGCTCCAAGTAGCCTGGCCGGTTTGTTATGCACATCTGCGCCAGGGTTGCCCATCGCGAAACGTTCCGATTTCGACGAAATCAGTGTGCAATGGGCCGCACGCGTTAAGCATGCGATTTTTATAGAGGCGTTGGCACAATCTGTTAGATTAGTTATCGGCCTTGAGTTACTGCTGCCTCGTTTTATTCAGTCTGGGACTTATAGAGATGGATAGCTAGCTTTACTTTGTATCAGTTGTCTCTGTGTCGCTTAGCATTGTGGAGATGTGTTTTCATCGGACGTGGCTTTGCTTTGCCACCCGCACCTCAAACCAAGCCTCCGTCTCCCCCATGGCCTGGAACGCATCGCCCCGCGCACGCCCGGCCGCCGCGATCCACCGCTTGGCCAGCGCCACATCCTCCGGCGCCATTTCATCTTCTGCAGTGTCCTCCGCCGTCGTCCAGGCCTTGTAGGCCGCAAGCACCTGCTCCGGGCCGCCAAGGGCGCGCTCCAGTGTTCGTCGGAAGAGGTGTTCGGCATGGGCCCGCGCCAGTTCCGGCAGGTCGGCGGGGGCGTCTTGAAGGGTGATCGTGTACATGATGGCTGCTCCAAAAAACTGTATTTTTATACAGCTTTATGGGATATGCCATCAAGTCGGATCGTGCATTCCCGGCGGCGCATCCTGCGGGCCTATTTCCGGCGCCTGTGAGCCACGGGCAACTGTGACCACGGCGGGATCTCAGACGCAAAAAAGCCCGCGCTGTGGCGGGCAGGCGGTCAGCCGAGCATATCGGCGATGCTCTCAGCGCTGGGGTTGTAATAGGTCATTGCCATCTTCGGGTCCGTCCATCCGAAGATCTTGCACAGCGTCAGCACGTCAACCCTTTTCGAGATCATCGTGGCGGCCGTGTGCCGGCAGTCGTGGAAGGTGAACCCGTCCAGCCCGGCGCGCTCCCGGTATCTGCGAAATAGGGTGGACAGGGTGCGCGGATCCATGCTGAACACCAGACTCTTATCCCAGCCCCTCATTCGCGCGATCAATGGGATAGCCTTCGATGACAGGGGAACATCCCTAGGGCGGCCTGACTTCGTTTGCGGCAGGTGAACGTGGCGGTCATGTACCTGATCCCACTGCAGGCTGGCCAGTTCCCCGGCGCGCATGCCTGTGCGTAGGGCCAGCAGCATGCACACGGCCAGGGCTTGCCCTGTGGCTTGGATGGGAGCCCGGCTGTACCCCATTTCGCGCAGCATGGCGCGGATCTCCCGCGTCGTCAGCACGCGCTCTCGGTGCTTGGAGTTTGCGGGCTTACGAATGTCGCGACACGGATTGCTGCCAGCCCATCCCCATTCCAGCCTGGCTGTCTCGAACACGGATGAGAGGATGGAGATCTCTCGCCGCACAGATCCAGCCGACACTTTTGCCAGACGGGAATCCCGGAACGCGGCAATATGCTGGGCCGTCACGGCCCCCATGGGAGTGTCCAGGGGCAGGGCGTAGCTCTCGAATGCGGCCAGCCGGACCTTTTCCCAGTGCGCCCCTCGCTTTTCTGGAGAGACCTCTTCCGCGTAGCGGCGCATGGCCTGGCGCAGCGTGTGTAGCATAGCCGGGGACGTGGTGCGTTCGGCCTTTAGTTCGCGCTCTCGGTCGGCCGCCCATTCCACGGCCTCGCGGCGCGTGCGAAATAGGCCGCTGTCACGCACGGTCTCGCCGTGGACGCGCAGCTTGATCTGCGCCCGGTAGCCCTGGGCGGTCTTCTGGATGGATGCCATTGGGAGTGGGGCCTGGCGTGGGGCCTTAATGGGGCCGGACGGTTAAAAAATCTGATCTTATGCGATCAAACCACGCCATGGCAACGCCTCAACCTACTGATTTTGCTGTCTTTTGATACTATGGGATCAATAGATTTCAGTTCGGTGGTGCGAACGGAGAGACTTGAACTCTCATGCCTTGCGGCGCCAGAACCTAAATCTGGTGCGTCTACCAATTCCGCCACGTTCGCCAGGCAAGCCGAGCATTGTATCGTAATTCAGCCAAGCGTCCTGGGCGTCTACGGGGCACTCCACTTTCCGCTAAAATACCTCGTTTATTGTCCATCATTCAATAGGTCCCGAATGCAGCCCGTGGTTGAAAAATTGTCCGGCCTGGAACGCCGCGTTGATCTGACCGTCTCGGTCGCCGACATCGAAAAGGAAGTCCAGGCACAGCTCAAGCGCGTCGCCAAGACGGCGAAAGTGCAGGGCTTCCGCCCCGGCAAGGCCCCCCTGTCGGTGATCGAACGCAGCCACGGTCCGTCGGTCCGCTACGACGTGATCAACACGCAGATCGGCAAGTCCCTGGACAAGGTCATCCAGGACGCGAACCTGCGCGTGGCCGGCACCCCCAGCCTGGAACCCAAGGTGGAAGGCGTCGAAGAAGGCGTGATGGCGTTTTCCGCCACCTTCGAGGTCTATCCCGAGATCCAGCTGCCCGACCTGTCGACCCTGAAGATCACCCGCAACACCGTCGAGGTGGGCGACGCCGAAGTGCAGAAGACCATCGACATCCTGCGCCGCCAGCGCACGATCTTCAAGCCGGCCGCCGACCGCGCCGCCCAGAGCGGCGACCGGGTCACCCTTGACTTCACCGGCACCATCGATGGCGTGGCCTTCGAAGGCGGTTCCGCCCAGGATTTCCCCTTCGTGCTGGGTCAGGGCCGCATGCTGCCCGAATTCGAGGCGGCTGCCACCGGACTGAAGGCTGGCGAGACCAAGACCTTCCCGCTGGCCTTCCCCGAAGACTACGGCAGCCCCGCCGTGGCCGGCAAGCAGGCTGAATTCACCATCACCGTGAAGGAAGTCGCCGAGCCCGAACTGCCCGAAGTCGACGCCGATTTCGCCCGCGCCCTGGGCCAGGCCGAAGGCGACGTGCAGGCCTTGCTGGCCGACGTGCGCACCAACGTCGAACGCGAAGCCCAGGCCCGCGCCAAGAACCGCACCAAGGCCAGCGTCATGGACGCCCTGGCCGCCGCCTGCGATTTCGATCTGCCCAAGGCCCTGGTCGACAACGAAGTCGCCAACCGCACGGCCGCCGCGCGCGAAGAACTGAAGCAGCGCGGTCTGCCCAACGCCGACAGCATCCCCATCCCGGAAGACACCTTCCGTCCGGAAGCCGAGCGCCGCGTGCGCCTGGGCCTGCTGGTGGCCGAGCTGATCAAGTCCGCCGATCTCAAGGCCAAGCCCGAGCAGGTGCGCGCGCGCATCGAGGACTTCGCCAAGAGCTACGAGCAGCCCGCCCAGGTTGTGGCTTACTATCTGTCCGATCGCCAGCGCCGCGCCGAGATCGAGTCGCTGGTCCTGGAAGACAACCTCGTCGAGCACGTCCTGGCGTCCGCCCAGGTCACCGACGAAGCCCTCGATTTCGACACTTTGATGGGTGCCCGCTGATATGAACCGGTTCACCGATTTCTACGCATCGATGTACGGCGGGGACTCGGTCGTCCCCACTGGCCTGGGCTATGTGCCCATCGTGATCGAACAGTCCGGGCGTGGAGAACGGTCCTACGACATCTATTCGCGGCTGCTGCGCGAGCGGGTGATCTTCTTCGTGGGGCCGGTCAACGACCAGTCGGCCAACCTGGTCGTGGCGCAGCTGCTGTTCCTGGAATCGGAGAACCCCGACAAGGACATCTCGCTGTACATCAATTCCCCGGGCGGCTCGGTTTATGCCGGCATGGCGATCTACGACACCATGCAGTTCGTCAAGCCCGAGGTCTCCACGCTGTGCACCGGCCTGGCCGCCAGCATGGGCGCGTTCCTGCTGGCCGCCGGAGCCAAGGGCAAGCGCTATGCCTTGCCCAATTCCCGCATCATGATCCACCAGCCTTCGGGCGGTGCCCAGGGCCAGGCCTCGGACATCCAGATCCAGGCGAAGGAAATCCTCAGCCTGCGCGAGCGTCTGAACGACATCCTGGCCGAACGCACCGGCCAGGATATCGAGCGCATCGCCGTGGATACCGAACGCGACAACTTCATGTCCGCCGACGATGCGCGGGAATACGGACTGATCGACAAGGTACTGGTTTCGCGCACCGACGAAGCCAAGTGATTGGATTGCCATGACCGAAAAAAAGGGTTCCAGCGAGGACAAGGCGCTGCATTGTTCCTTCTGCAACAAAAGCCAGCACGAAGTCCACAAGCTGATCGCCGGGCCTTCCGTCTTCATCTGCGACGAGTGCATCAGCCTGTGCAACGACATCATCCGTGAAGAGTCCCAGGACGCGGCACGGGCTGCCGTGCGCAAGGAACTGCCCACGCCGCAGGAAATCAAGTCTTTCCTGGATGGCTACGTCATCGGCCAGGAAACGCCCAAGCGCAACCTGGGGGTGGCGGTCTACAACCACTACAAGCGCATCCGCTACCAGGACGCCAAGGATGGCGATGTCGAGCTCTCCAAGAGCAACATCCTGCTGATCGGGCCGACCGGCTCGGGCAAGACCCTGCTGGCCCAGACGCTGGCCCGCATGCTGGACGTTCCTTTCGTGATGGCCGACGCCACCACCCTGACGGAAGCCGGCTACGTCGGCGAAGACGTCGAGAACATCATCCAGAAGCTGCTGCAGAACTGCAACTACGAGGTCGAGAAGGCCCAGCGCGCCATCGTTTACATCGATGAAATCGACAAGATCGCGCGCAAGTCCGACAACCCGTCCATCACCCGCGACGTCTCGGGCGAGGGCGTGCAGCAGGCCCTGCTGAAGCTCATCGAAGGCACGGTCGCCTCGGTGCCGCCCCAGGGTGGCCGCAAGCACCCGAACCAGGATTTCGTCCAGGTCGACACCACCAACATCCTGTTCATCGTGGGCGGCGCCTTCGACGGGCTGGAAAAGATCATCCGCGATCGCAGCGAACGTTCCGGCATCGGTTTCGCAGCCACGGTGCGCGCCCGTTCCGAGCGCGGCGTGGGCGAATTGTTCGCCGAGGTCGAGCCCGAGGACCTGATCAAGTTCGGTCTGATCCCCGAACTGGTGGGCCGTCTTCCGGTGGTTGCCACCCTGGAAGAACTCACCGAGGACACGCTGGTGCGCATCCTCACCGAGCCGCGCAACGCCGTGGTCAAGCAGTTCCAGAAGCTGTTCGAGATGGAGGACGTCGAACTGGACGTGACGCCCGAGGCCCTGACGGCGATCGCCCGCCGGGCCATCAAACGCCGTACCGGTGCGCGGGGCCTGCGCTCCATCATCGAGCAGGCGCTGCTGGGCACCATGTACGAACTGCCGTCGCGTCCGGACATCAACCGCGTGGTCCTGGAAGAAGACGCGGTCGAAGGCCGGACCGCGCCGACGCTGGTCAAGGGTCCCCGGCCCGACCGGCAGACGGAAGACAAGCCCCTGCGCTCCGCCGCCGCCTGACCGCATGCCGAAGCTCGATCCCGCCCTTCGGGCCGGGACCGGGCGAGGCCGGCGCCATGTCCGCTCATGGGCGGTCCGGTTCCGGGCACCGTCCGCGCATCCGTTCCCGTATACTGACGATGTGCCTCCGGCCCTTGAAAAGCGCCCGCGTGGCACCATATCACAAGCAGGCACTATGCGAAAAAGGAAGCCCGCGCTTCCTTTTTCTTTCAGATTCAATCGCTTGAGGAATCAATCATGTCTGCTAGCCAGATTCTGACCCAGGAACCTGTGGAACTGCCGCTGCTGCCGTTGCGCGACGTGGTGGTGTTTCCCCACATGGTCATCCCCCTGTTCGTGGGGCGGCCGCGTTCCATCAAGGCGCTCGAGCTGGCGATGGAAGCCGGCAGCAGCGTGATGCTGGTGGCCCAGAAGTCAGCCGGCAAGGACGAGCCCACGCCCGACGACCTGTATGAAATCGGTTGTGCGGCCAACATCCTGCAGATGCTGAAGCTGCCCGACGGCACCGTCAAGGTTCTGGTCGAAGGCCTGCAGCGCGCCCGCATCCACGAAGTCACCGATGCCGAGACGCATTTCTCGGCGCGCGTCTCGGGCATCGAAGAAGACCAGTCCGACCAGGCCGAGGCCGAGGCCCTGCGCCGCGCCGTCGTGGCCCAGTTCGAGCAGTACGTCAAGCTGAACAAGAAAATCCCCCAGGAAATCCTGACTTCGCTGTCCGGGATCGAGGATGCCGGTCGCCTGGCCGACACCATCGCAGCCCATCTGCCCCTGAAGATCGAGCAGAAACAGTCCCTGCTCGACATGCCCGGCACCGCCCGCCGCCTGGAAGCCCTGCTGGCCCAGCTGGAATCGGAAATCGAGATCCTGCAGGTCGAAAAGCGCATCCGTGGCCGCGTCAAGAAGCAGATGGAAAAAAGCCAGCGCGACTACTACCTGAACGAGCAGGTCAAGGCCATCCAGAAGGAACTGGGCGAGGGCGAGGAAGGCGCCGACATCGAAGAGCTCGAGCGCCGGATCGAGGCGGCGCATCTGCCCAAGGAAGCCCGCAAGAAAGCCGACGCCGAGCTGAAGAAGCTCAAGCTGATGTCGCCCATGTCGGCCGAGGCCACTGTGGTGCGCAACTACATCGACACGCTGCTCAGCCTGCCGTGGCGCAAGAAGAGCCGCGTCAACAATGCGCTGAAGAACGCCGAGGAAGTCCTCGAGGCAGACCACTACGGCCTGGAAAAGGTCAAGGAACGCATTATCGAATACCTGGCGGTGCAGCAGCGCGTGGACAAGCTCAAGGCGCCGATCCTGTGCCTGGTCGGCCCCCCGGGCGTGGGCAAGACCTCGCTGGGGCAGTCCGTGGCGCGCGCAACCAATCGCAAGTTCGTGCGCATGGCGCTGGGTGGCGTGCGCGACGAGGCCGAAATTCGCGGCCATCGGCGCACCTATATCGGTTCCATGCCGGGCAAGATCCTGCAGAACATGGCCAAGGTCGGCGTGCGCAATCCGCTGTTCCTGCTTGACGAGATCGACAAGCTGGGTGCCGATTTCCGCGGCGATCCGTCATCGGCACTGCTGGAAGTGCTCGATCCGGAACAGAACCATACCTTCCAGGACCACTACATCGAGGTCGATTTCGATCTGTCCGATGTCATGTTCGTCGCCACCAGCAACACCTTGAACATTCCGCCGGCCCTGCTCGACCGGATGGAAGTCATCCGCCTGTCGGGCTACACGGAAGACGAAAAGGTCCACATCGCCTTCGATCATCTGCTGCCCAAGCTGATGAAGAACAATGGCGTCAAGGAAGGCGAGCTCAGTATTTCCGAAGACGCGGTCCGCGACATCGTGCGTTACTACACGCGCGAGGCCGGGGTGCGCGCGCTGGAACGCGAAATCTCCAAGATCTGCCGCAAGACCGTCAAGCGCTTGCTGAGCGCAGGCCCCGAGCTGGACCAGCAAAGGGCGGCCGGCGAGGCCGCGATCACGGTGAATGCCGCCAACCTGAGCGACTTCCTGGGAGTCCGCCGCTTCAATTTCGGCGTGGCCGAAAAGGAAGACAAGGTTGGCCAGGTGACCGGCCTGGCCTGGACCGAAGTCGGTGGTGACCTGCTGACCATCGAGGCGGCGGACATGCCGGGCAAGGGCGTGGTCCTGCGCACGGGTTCGCTGGGCGATGTGATGAAGGAATCCGTCGAGGCCGCGCGCACGGTGGTTCGTGCCCGCGCCCGCAAGTGGGGCATCGCAGACCAGGCCTTCGAGAAGCGCGATTTGCACATCCACTTCCCCGAGGGCGCCACGCCCAAGGACGGCCCCTCGGCAGGGGCGGCCATCACCACGGCCATGGTGTCGGCATTGACGGGCATCCCGGTGCGCGCCGATGTCGCCATGACGGGCGAGATCACCCTGCGCGGCGAGATCCTGGAAATCGGCGGCCTGAAGGAAAAACTGCTGGCGGCGCACCGCGGCGGCATCAAGATCGTGATGATCCCCGAGGAAAACGTCAAGGATCTGGCTGAAATCCCCGACAACGTGAAAAACCACCTGGAGATCATCCCGGTGCGCTGGATCGATCGGGTGCTGGAAGTCGCCTTGCAGCGCATGCCCGTGCCCTTGTCCGACGAAGAAGTCGCCCGCCTGGCGGCCGAGGCGGTCGCCACCGCCAAGCCGGCGGAAACCGGCAGCGGCGGAATGATGAAGCACTGATGCCGTTCGGGGCGTATCGCCCCGGCCGTTGCAGATAGAACCCAAGGGCTCCCGTTCCGGGGAGCCCTTGGCGTTTCTGCGGTACCTGCAGCCATGGCGGCGCGTGCGCCAGCCGGCGGCGCGAGGCCGTGGCGGAGTTGGCCGTTCTAGTGCAGCGCGGTGGTGCGGATCAATCCGACGGCAATGCCTTCGATGGCGAATTCATCGCCCGGCCCCACGTCGATGGGCTGGAAGTCCGGGTTTTCCGGCAGCAGGCGGATGCGCCGGCCCTGGTGTTCGAGCCGCTTGACGGTGACGTCGTCTCCCAGGCGGGCAACGACGATCTGGCCATGGCGCGCATTGGGCGTGCTGCGCACGGCCAGCAGGTCGCCGTCGAGAATGCCGGCATCGCGCATGCTGCTGCCGCGTACGCGCAGAAGGTAGTCGGGCGCGGATTCGAACAGATGGGGGGCCAGGGGGATTTCGCGTTCGACGTGCTCGGCCGCCAGGATGGGGCTGCCGGCGGCCACACGGCCCACCAGGGGCACCAGGCGGCTGTCGGATGGAGCGATCCAGACCGGCGTGCCTGGCAGGGGGGCAGGATCATGGGCCGTTGCCGTGCTAGCGGACGTGGGTTCCGGACTGTGGCCGGGGATGGCGGGGCGACCTGCCGGATCGTGGCCCGACGCCGATGCCTGTGCCTGTGCCTGGCCGGTGAGCTGGATGCCGCGTGACGTGCCGGCCGACAGGCGGATGTAGCCTTTGCGTTCCAGGGCGCGCAGGTGGTCTTCCGCTGCATTGGCCGAACGAAATCCCAATTGGGCGGCGATTTCGGCCCGGGTGGGCGGGCGGCCCGAATGCTGGATGGAATGCTGGATGATGTCCAGGATCTGGGACTGCCGGGCGGTGAGTTTCAGGGCCATGTCGCGCTACTGGATGGAAACACAGCCCATATTGTGTCCGAAGCGTTTCCTGAAAGCAAGCGCGGCGCGGGAGGAGAACCTGCCCGCGCCGCGCGCTTTGCCGGGTATGGCTATCGGATCACTTGATCACGCGGGCGATCGCTTCGGCCACGTAGTCGATATTGCCACTGTTCAGCGCCGCCACGCAGATGCGGCCGCTGCCCACGGCATAGATGCCGAAATCCTCGCGCAGGCGGTCGACCTGGGCCTTGGTGAGGCCCGAGTAGGAGAACATGCCGCGCTGCGCCTTGACGAAGCTGAAGTCCTGGTCCACGCCCTGAGCCTGGATCTTTTCGACCAGCTGGTGGCGCATGGTGCGGATGCGATCGCGCATGCCGGCCAGTTCCTCGGCCCATTGCGCGTACAGTTCGGGCGTGTTCAGTACGGTCGAGACCAGGGCACCGCCATGGGTGGGAGGATTGGAGTAGTTGGTGCGGATGACGCGCTTCAGCTGGCTGAGCACGCGGGTGCTTTCCTCGTCGCCGCCGGTGACCAGGGTCAGGGCGCCGACGCGTTCGCCATACAGCGAGAAGGATTTCGAGAACGAGGAGCTGATGAACATGGTCATGCCCAGGTCCGCGAACAGGCGCACCACGGCGGCGTCTTCATCGATGCCGGCACCGAAGCCCTGGTAGGCGATGTCCAGGAAAGGCACCAGTTGGCCGGCCTGCAGCACGCGGGCGATTTCCTGCCATTGTTCCAGGGTCGGGTCGACGCCCGTGGGGTTGTGGCAGCAGGCGTGCAGCACCACGACGGTGCCGGCGGGCAGGGCGCGCAGCGAGGCCAGCATGCCGTTGAAATCCAGGCCGTGCGTGGCGGCGTCGTAGTAGTCGTAGCTGACGACCGGGAATCCGGCGGCCGAGAACAGGGCCTGGTGATTGGCCCAGCTGGGGTTGCTGATGGCAACCTTGGCGTCAGGCAGGATCTGCCTGAGGAAATCGGCACCGACCTTCAGTGCGCCGGTGCCACCCAGGGTCTGGACCGTGAGCGAGCGGTGCTCGGCGATCAGCGGCGAGCCGGCACCCAGCAGCAGGGCGCGGGCGCCGTTGTTGTAACCCGGGATGCCGTCGATCGGCAGGTAATTGCGCGGTTCGGCCTGCTCGAACAGGCGGGCTTCGGCCTGGCGGACGGCCTTGAGCAGGGGGATGCGGCCGGCGTCGTCATAGTAGACGCCGACGCCGAGGTTGACCTTGGTGGGCCGGGTATCGGCCTTGAATTGTTCGTTCAGGCCCAGGATGGGGTCGCGCGGGGCGAGTTCGACGGATGCGAAAATGGAAGACATGGTTACCGGGAGGACGAGAGAGAGGAGTCTTGGTCACGTGGGCCAACAGTGTGATAATAAGAGGTTTACCCGAACAGTGTCTAGTTGAGCCCCATGCCACATCAGGCCAAAACCCAGCGGGCCCGGACCCAGGCCGATCCTTCGGTCGCCGCCCCGGCCGTCCCCGAGGCCGGGGCGGGCTTCGTGCAGTACCCGGACAGTCCTTTCCAGCTTTTCCAGCCCTATCCGCCTGCCGGCGACCAGCCGGCCGCGATCGACGCGCTGGAAGAGGGTGTGCGAGACGGGCTCATGTGCCAGACCCTGCTGGGGGTGACGGGCTCGGGCAAGACCTACACCATGGCCAACCTGATCGCCCGCACCGGGCGGCCGGCCATCGTGCTGGCGCCCAACAAGACGCTGGCTGCCCAGCTTTATGCCGAGATGCGCGAATTCTTCCCCCGCAACGCGGTGGAATATTTCGTTTCCTACTATGACTACTACCAGCCCGAGGCCTACGTGCCGTCGCGCGATCTGTTCATCGAGAAGGACTCGTCCATCAACGAGCACATCGAGCAGATGCGCCTGTCGGCCACCAAGAGCCTGCTGGAGCGTCCCGACACCATCATCGTGGGTACGGTGTCCTGCATCTACGGCATCGGCAACCCGGGCGACTATCACGCCATGGTGCTCACGCTGCGCACGGGCGATCGGATCGGCCGCCAGGAAATCCTGGCGCGGCTGGTATCGATGCAGTACGAGCGCAACGACATGGAATTTTCCCGCGGGACCTTCCGGGCACGCGGCGAGGTCATCGACGTCTTTCCGGCCGAACACGCGGAGCATGCCTTGCGCATCACCCTGTTCGACGACGAGATCGAGTCCCTGGACCTGTTCGATCCCCTGACGGGCAAGCCGGTCCAGAACCTGGTGCGCTTCACGATCTTCCCCAGCTCCCACTACGTCACGCCGCGCGAGACCGTGCTGCGCGCCATCGAGACCATCAAGGAAGAACTGCGCGATCGCCTGGCCGAACTGACGGCCGCGGGCAAGCTGGTCGAGGCCCAGCGGCTCGAACAACGCACCCGCTTCGATCTGGAAATGCTGCAGGAACTGGGGTTCTGCAAGGGCATCGAGAACTACTCCCGGCACCTGTCGGGCGCCTTGCCTGGCGAGCCGCCGCCGACGCTGATCGACTACCTGCCGGCCAATGCCCTGATGTTCATCGACGAAAGCCACGTCACCATCGGCCAGTTGGGCGGCATGTACCGGGGTGACCGCTCCCGCAAGGAAACCCTGGTCCAGTTCGGGTTTCGCCTGCCTTCGGCGCTGGACAACCGCCCCCTGCGGCTGGAAGAGTTCGAGGCGCGCATGCCGCAGTGCGTCTTCGTGTCCGCCACGCCGGGCCCGTACGAGGCCGCCCATGCGGACCAGGTGGTCGAGCAGGTCGTGCGCCCCACAGGCCTGGTGGATCCGGAAGTCGAACTGCGTCCGGCCGCCACCCAGGTCGACGACCTGCTGGGCGAAGCCAAGCTGCGCGTCGCGCGCCACGAGCGCGTCCTGGTCACCACGCTCACCAAGCGCATGGCCGAGGATCTGACCGAATACCTGGGGGAAAACGGCCTCAAGGTGCGCTACCTGCATTCCGATATCGATACGGTCGAACGGGTCGAGATCATCCGCGACCTGCGCCTGGGGGCCTTCGACGTGCTGGTCGGGATCAATCTGCTGCGGGAAGGGCTGGACATCCCGGAAGTCTCCCTGGTGGCGATCCTGGATGCCGACAAGGAAGGCTTCCTGCGTTCCGAGCGCAGCCTGATCCAGACCATCGGCAGGGCGGCGCGCAACCTGAATGGCCGCGCCATCCTGTATGCCGACCAGGTGACCGATTCCATGCGGCGCGCCATGGACGAGACGGCTCGCCGCAGGGAAAAGCAGCAAGCCTTCAACATCGAGCACGGCATCACCGCCCGGGGCGTCAGCAAGGCGGTGCGCGACCTGATCGACGGGGTGGCCGTGTCCGCGGCGGCCTCGGCGCCGGCCGGGGCTGGGTACGACGAGTCGGCATTGCATGACGAGAAATCGCTGGCGCGCGAGATCCGCCGCCTGGAACAGCGCATGAACGAACATGCCCGCAACCTGGAATTCGAGCAGGCGGCCGCAGTGCGCGATGCCCTGCGCGCACTCAAAGCCCGCGCCCTGATGGAGTGACGGCACTGCCTGTTGCGGGACCGCTTCGGAAGTGCTTCAGATGTCAGGTTTTTTTGCGGTTTTCCACAGAAAATGCTTGCCAATTTCCGGGTTTTCCCGCACACTTTCACCATCATGCATAAGGTACTTTTTGTCTGTACGGGCAATATCTGCCGCTCCCCCACAGCCCAGGGCGTGTTCCAGCACCTCGTCGACGAGGCCGGCCTGTCCGATGCCGTTGCGGTCGATTCCGCTGCGACGCACCATTTCCATGTGGGCGAGGCTCCCGATGCACGCGCCCAGGCGGCTGCGCGCAAGCGGGGCTACGACCTGTCGTCCCTGGTGGCCCGGCAGATCCGCGCCGATGATTTCCGCGACGCCGACCTGATCCTGGCCATGGACTGGGAAAACCTTTCCGCGCTGCAGCAGCAGTGCCCCAAGGTCTACCAGCACAAGCTCATGCTGCTGATGCGCTTCTCGAACGAATTCGAGGAAGCCACGGTGCCCGATCCCTATTACGGCGGCCCCGAAGGCTTCAACAAGGTCTTGGACTACATCGAGGATTCCTGTCAGGGTGTTCTCGAACTGGTGCGCAAGCGCGCGCTGCAGTACCAGGCCGCCTGATTCCTTTCCGTTCGCCATGCCCAGGGGCGCCTCAGGCGCCCCTTGTGTTTTGGCCGCGGTGTGGCCGCATGACCCCTGTTGCGGGGTGGGAATTGACAAGAGTCAAGTTTTCCCGTTTTTTCTCTCTAAAACCGAGTGTTTTAGTCGGGTAAAAGGGTACACTTGACTCAAATAGTCGGGTATTAGGAATGCCCGGGAATTCTCAGCACTCACAGAGGACCTCACCATGCGTTTGACGACCAAGGGACGTTTCGCCGTTACGGCAATGATCGATCTGGCCCTGCGCCATCACAGCGGCCCGGTGACGCTGGCGGCCATCAGTGCGCGCCAGAACATTTCCCTGTCCTACCTGGAGCAGCTGTTCGGCAAGCTGCGCCGGCACGAGCTGGTCGACAGTGTGCGCGGTCCGGGCGGCGGCTACATGCTGGCCCGGCATGCGCGCGATATCTCGGTGGCCGACATCATCTTCGCCGTGGATGAACCGCTGGATGCCACCAGCTGTGGCGGCAAGGAAAACTGCGACATCGGCCGCAACGGGCACAGCGGCAAATGCATGACCCACGACCTGTGGGCCACTTTGAGTCGTAAAATGCTGGAATACCTGGACTCGGTCTCGCTGCAGGATCTGGTCGATCAGCAGCGTCTGCGCGAATGGCAGGAATCCGGCCATATGCGCAACAACAACGGCCGCCCCACGATCCCGATCACGCCGGTGGCGGCCGATTCCCGGGCCCAGGAGCCCGTATCGGCCTGATTTACCGGAGTTTCGATGCCAAAGGACCCGCTCCCGATCTACCTGGACTATTCCGCAACCACACCTGTCGACGAACGCGTCCTCCAGGCCATGCTGCCCTGGCTGAGCGAACGCTTCGGCAACCCCGCCTCGCGCAGCCATGCCTGGGGGTGGGATGCGGAAGAAGCCGTGGAACGGGCCCGGGCCCAGGTCGCGGGCCTGATCCACGCCGACCCGCGTGAAATCGTCTGGACGTCCGGCGCCACCGAATCCGACAACCTGGCGATCAAGGGCGTGGCGCATTTCCATGCCGCTCGGGGCAGGCACATCGTCACGGTGCGCACCGAGCACAAGGCGGTGCTGGATCCATGCCTGGAGCTCGAACGCCAGGGCTTCGATGTCACCTGGCTCGACGTGGATGCCAACGGCCTGGTGAGCCCGGATGCCCTGGCCGCGGTCCTGCGGCCCGACACGATCCTGGTGTCGGTGATGCTGGTCAACAACGAAATCGGCGTCATCCAGGACATTGCCGCGCTGGCGGCGCTATGCCGCGAACGCGGCATTCTTTTCCACACCGATGCCGCCCAGGCCACGGGCAAGCTGCCGATCGACGTGCAGGCGCTGGGCGTGGACCTGATGTCCCTGTCGGCGCACAAGACCTATGGCCCCAAGGGCATCGGGGCGCTCTACGTGCGCCGCAAGCCGCGCGTGCGCCTGGAAGCCCAGATCCACGGCGGCGGCCACGAACGCGGCCTGCGTTCGGGCACGCTGCCCACCCACCAGATCGTCGGCATGGGGGCGGCCTTTGCCCTGGCGGGCGATTCGATGGACGAAGAAATTCCCCGCATCCGCGCGCTGCGCGACCGCCTCTGGGACGGCCTGCGCGACCTGCCTGACGTTTATCTCAATGGCGACCCGGACCGGCGCGTGGCGCATACCCTGAACCTCAGCGTGGCCCACGTCGAGGGCGAGGCCCTGCTGATGTCCGTACCCGAGCTGGCGGTGTCATCGGGGTCGGCCTGCACCTCGGCCAGCCTGGAGCCGTCGCACGTGCTGCGTGCCCTGGGGCGCAGCGACACGCTGGCGCACAGCTCACTGCGCCTGACCCTGGGGCGCTTCACCACGCAAGACGAAGTGGATCGTGCGGTGCGGCTGCTGCGCACCCAGATCGCACGTCTGCGCGAATTGTCTCCCCTGTGGGAAATGCGCCAGCAGGGCACCCTGGGCGCCTGGGCGGAGCACTGCTGATGACGGGATCGTGGTATGGGCCGCAGGTCCTGGAGCACTACCTGCATCCGCGCAACGTCGGCTCGTTCGACGCAGACGACCCCCGGGTCGGCACCGGGCTGGTGGGATCGCCGCAACTGGGTCAGATCCTGAAACTGCAGATCCGGCTGGAAGACGCTACCATAGAATCTGCCTGCTTTCGGGCCTTCGGCAGCGGCGAGGCCATCGCAGCCGGGTCGCTTGCGACCGAATGGCTGCGGGGTCGCAGCCTGGACCAGGCCCTGGCCATCGACAGCCAGGCTTTCGTCCAGGCCCTGGACCTTGCCGCCGACAAACTGCATTGTGCGCTGCTGGCCCAGGATGCCATCCGCGCGGCTGTGGCCGACTATACCGACAAACATTCCATTCCTGAGGCACATCATGGGAATCTCGCTGACACAACGGGCCGCTGAGCACATCCAGCGGCATCTGGACAAACGCGGCAAGGGGCTGGGGCTGCGCCTGGGGGTCAAACCCTCGGGCTGCTCGGGCATGTCCTACCATCTCGAATACGTCGACGATCCCACCGACGGGGATCAGGTCTTCGAGCAGTTCGGGGCTCGCGTGTACGTGGCGCCCGACAGCCTGCCCTATCTGCAGGGCACGGAACTCGACTATGCCCGCGAAGGCCTGAACGAAGGCTTCCGCTTCAACAATCCCAACGAGAAGGCCGCCTGCGGCTGCGGGGAATCCTTCTCCGTCTGACGCGCGGTCGTTTCCATGGGGCGGGGCGGGGTGCCGCCACGCCCTTTGTTTTGGTCGTTGAATAGCACGAACGATCGTGCTATTATTTTCCATGAATACTTCATCCCATACCGGCAAGCGCGCCGCCACGCGCGATGTCATCCTCGACAGCGCCTATGCCCTTGCCTGCGAAGGGGGGCTGGAAGCCCTGTCCATCGGCACCCTGGCATCCAGCGTCGGCATGTCCAAGAGCGGCGTGTTCGCGCATTTCGGTTCCCGCGAAGACCTGCAGCTGGCCGTGCTGGATGTCGGCAAGGACCGGTTCATTGCCGATGTGCTGGTGCCTGCGTTGAAGCAGCCCCGCGGCCTGCCGCGGCTGCGCGCCATTGTGGCGAACTGGATCGCCTGGGTCCACCGCTACCAGAGCGGCTGCCTGCTGCTGTCTGCGGTCAGCGAATACGATGGCCGCGAAGGTGCGTTGCGCGAAGCCGTGCTGGCCCAGCAGGCGGGCTGGCGCGACGAACTGAAGAAGACCATCGCGCAGGCCGTGCAGGAAGGGCACCTGCGCGCCGATACCGATGCGGCCCAGCTGGCCTTCGAGGTCCAGGCGCTGATGCTGGCCCTGCACCATGACGGCGGTCTGTTCGGTCACGAAGAAGCCGGCCGCCATGCTGCCGCGGCGTTCGAGCGTCTCTGGCGCAGCGGCCAACCCTGAACCCGACCGAGAGGCTCTTCCATGTCTTCCCTGCCTGCTTCTGCCCGCCTGCGCCTGGGGGCGCTGCGCACGGGCCTGGTGCTGAGCGCCTGGCTGGCGCCCGGCCATGCGGCCGATTGGGCTGCGCGGCTGTTTGCCACGCCGTCTTCCCGGACGCGGGCCGTGCCCGAGGACGGCACCGCGCGGCATGGCCGGCTCGAGGTCCTGGGCGAGTCCGTCGCCACCTATGTCTGGGGTGATCCGGGCTCCGAGCCCTACGCCTTGCTGGCGCATGGCTGGTCCAGCCACGGGCTCTGCTTCAGGCAGTGGGTGGACGGCCTGCGCGCACGGGGCTATGCCGTGGTGGCGTTCGACCAGCCAGCCCATGGGCGAAGCACCGGCAGGCACAGTTCGCTGCCGGAATTCGTCGCCACGATCCGTGCCGTGGGCGTCCACTATGGGCCCGCGGCCCTGGCGATCGGGCACTCGCTGGGTGGGGCGGCACTGGTCCTGGCGCAGGACGAGGCCTGGCAGGCCCGCCGCCTCGTGCTGGTGGCGCCGCCCGCCGACGTGCAACAGGCGATCGGCCGGCACCTGCGTCATCTGTGGCTGGGGGACACTCTGCGTCCGGCCCTGTGCGCGTGGCTGCTGCGGCGCACAGGCGCGGACATCGAGTCCCTGGACATTTCCCGGCGCCTGCCGGCGCTCGGGCAACCTGCACTGATCGTGCACGATCTGGGCGACCGCCAGGTGCCCTGGAGCGAAGGGGAATACTACGCGTATCGCTGGCCGGGCGCCCGCCTGCTCACGACCCAGGGCCTGGGGCACCGCCGGCTGCTGGACGACCCTGAAACGATCGCGGCCGCCCTGGCATTCGCGGACGGCCGCGATGTCGGCAGCCGGGTGGTGGGTTCGCCCAATCTGCCCCTGGGCTTCGCCTGAGGGGTCTGCGGCTCAGTCCTCGCGCCGCAGGTGCGGGAACAGGATCACATCGCGGATGTTGGGGCTGTCGGTCAGCATCATCACCAGGCGGTCGATCCCGATGCCGCAGCCGCCGGTGGGGGGCATGCCGTATTCCAGGGCGCGCACGTAGTCCGCGTCGTAGTACATGGCTTCTTCGTCGCCGGCATCCTTGGCGGCCACCTGGGCACGGAACCGGGCAGCCTGGTCTTCCGGGTCGTTCAGTTCGGAAAAGCCGTTGGCGATCTCGCGCCCGCAGGCAAACAGCTCGAAGCGTTCCGTGATGCCGGGCTGGGCGTCGGACGCGCGGGCCAGGGGCGAGACCTCGACCGGGTAGTCGATGATGAAGGTCGGGTGCCAGAGCCTGGCTTCGGCGGTTTCCTCGAACAGCGCCAGTTGCAGGGCGCCCAGGCCGGCATGAGCCAGGGCCGGACCGTCGATGTCGGCCCCCAGGCGGCGCAGTTCGCCCCGCAGCCAGGCTTCGTCCTGGAGCTGCTCGGGGCTGTAGCCGGGAGCGTGCTTCAGGATGGCCTCGGTGATGGTCAGCCGGTCGAAGGCGCGTTCCAGGTCCAGGGGCTGGTCCTGGTAGACCAGGGTGGCGGTGCCGCACACGCGCCGCGCGGTTTCGCGGATCAGGGATTCGGTGTAATCCATCAGCCAGCGGTAGTCCGTGTAGGCCGCATAGAATTCCATCATCGTGAATTCCGGATTGTGCCTCGGGCTGACGCCTTCGTTGCGGAAATTGCGGTTGATCTCGAAGACCCGCTCGAAGCCGCCGACGATCAGGCGCTTCAGGTAGAGTTCGGGCGCGATGCGAAGGAACATCTGCATGTCCAGCGCATTGTGGTGGGTGATGAATGGCTTGGCCGCCGCGCCGCCGGGAATGGGGTGCAGCATGGGTGTCTCGACTTCCAGGAAGTCGGCTTCCGACATGATCTGGCGGATCGCGGAAATGATGCGGCTGCGTGCCAGGAAGGTCTCGCGCGTGCCCTCGGTCATGATCAGGTCGACGTAGCGCTGGCGGTAGCGCAGTTCCTGGTCGGCCACGCCGTGGAACTTGTCGGGCAGCGGGCGCAACGACTTGGACAGCAGGCGCAGGGATTCCACGCGCAGAGACAATTCGCCCTTGCGCGTCTTGAAGACCTCGCCTTCGGCGCCGACGATGTCGCCGATGTCCCACGACTTGAAGGCGGCATAGGCCTCGTCGCCCAGCACGCCGCGGTCCAGGTACAGCTGCAGGCGGCCTGTGGCGTCCTGCAACGTGGCGAAGCTGGCCTTGCCCATGATCCGCTTGAGCATCATGCGCCCCGCGACCCGGGCGCGCCGACCCAGGGCCTGCAGTGCGTCTTCGTCCAGTGCGCCGCAGTCGCGGTGCAGGTCGGCGGCGCGGGTGTCGGGACGGAAGTCGTTGGGGTAGGCGGGGCCGGCCTGGCGCAGCGCGTCGAGTTTGGCGCGGCGCTCGGCGATCAGGCGGTTCTCGTCGGGGGCTTGGGTTTCAGTCGAAGTCATGTCGTGCGGTCGGTAAGGGAAGGGCGGGGGCATCCGGGCCGGGCGGCGGTCGCCGGCCCGCGCGGGCCGGCGGCCATGCGCGCCGGTGTCAGACGCCCTGCTTGAGGCTGGCCGTGATGAAAGGGTCCAGGTCGCCGTCCAGGACCTTCTGGGTATTGGATATTTCCACGCCGGTACGCAGGTCCTTGATGCGGCTCTGGTCCAGGACGTAGGAGCGGATCTGGTGGCCCCAGCCCACGTCGCTCTTGGCGTCTTCCAGCTTCTGCTGCTCGGCCATGCGCTTGCGCATTTCGAGTTCGTAGAGGCGCGACTTCAGCATCTGCATGGCTTCGGCGCGGTTGCGGTGCTGGGAACGATCGTTCTGGCACTGCACGACGATGCCGGTGGGCTGGTGCGTGATGCGGACGGCCGAATCGGTCTTGTTGATGTGCTGGCCGCCGGCGCCGCTGGCGCGGTAGGTGTCGATGCGCAGGTCGGCCGGATTGATGTCGATCTCGAAGGAATCGTCGATCTCGGGATAGACGAAGACGCTGGCGAAGGAGGTGTGCCGGCCGTTGGACGAGTCGAAGGGGCTCTTGCGCACCAGGCGGTGCACGCCGGTCTCGGTGCGCAGCAGGCCGTAGGCGTATTCGCCTTCGAATTTGATGGTGGCCGATTTGATGCCCGCGACTTCGCCTTCGGATTCCTCGAGGACCTCGGTCTTGAAGTCCTTGCGTTCGCCGTAGTGCAGGTACTGGCGCAACAGCATGGAAGCCCAGTCCTGGGCCTCGGTGCCGCCGGCGCCGGCCTGGATGTCGACGAAGCAGTTCAGGGGGTCGGCCGGGTTGGAGAACATGCGGCGGAATTCGAGCGCTTCCAGGCGCTCGCCCAGGGCGGCGCAGTCCTGCTCGATGGCGAGCAGGGTGGCGTCGTCGTCATCCGCGCTGGCCAGTTCGAACAGGTCGCGGGCGTCGTTCAGGCCGCGTTCGATGTCGGCCAGGGTGTGGACGACGGTTTCCAGGGATTTCTTTTCGCGGCCCAGTTCCTGGGCATGCTGCGGATCGTTCCAGACGTCCGGGCTTTCCAGTTCGGCGTTGACGACGAGCAGGCGTTCGGCCTTGGCATCGTAGTCAAAGATACCTCCGGAGCAGGCCCTGGCGCTCGGCGTAATCGTCGATGCGGGCGATGATCTGGTTCTGGCGTTCGGCTTCCATGGAGATGTCCTGTGTGGGTGTCTGCACGACGCGACATACCACGCACCCCGGCTTCCGGCTGGGGCGCGCCGATCTTCATCTGCGTCGAAATATGTGGATAATCGAATATTTTAACGCGGCCGCGCAAAGGGACATGGGGTCCGTGGGCCGCATGGGGGAAACAGGCATGGACAGGACATCTTCGGACGACAGTCGCCGGTTGCCGGCGTCGGCCGCAGCCACCGCGTTGCGGGCTGGCGGCGGGACGCCGCCGTCGGGCTGGCGTGCAGCCCTGGCCGGCCTGTCGCCTTCCTATTTCGGGTTGGTGATGGCAACCGGCATCGTGTCGCTGGGATCCGGCATGATGGGGCTGCCGCTGGTGTCGCGGCTGCTGTTCCTGCTGAACGTGGTGCAGTATGCCGTGCTGTGCGGGCTGTATGCGTTGCGGGCGATCCACCATCCCCGCCGCTTTTTCGGCGACATGGTCGACCACCTGAGGGGGCCGGGATATTTCACCACGGTGGCCGGTACCGGCATCCTGGCCAGCCAGTTCATCGTGCAGACCGACAACATCCGGGTCGGTTTCGTGCTCTGGGCCGTGGCGGTGGTGCTGTGGCTGGGGCTGACCTACACCATCTTCACCGCTTTCACCGTCAAGCCGGACAAGCCCACACTGGACCGGGGGATCAGCGGCGCCTGGCTGCTGGCGGTGGTGGCGACCCAGTCGCTGGCGGTGTCCAGCGCGCTGCTGGCGGCGCGTATCGGCCAGCCTTTCCGCCTAGAACTGAACCTGATGGCGCTGTCGATGTGGCTGTGGGGAGGAATGCTGTACATCTGGATGATGTCGCTGATCTTCTACCGCTACGCGTTCTTCCGGTTTTCCCCCGACGATCTGGCGCCGCCGTACTGGATCAACATGGGGGCGATGGCGATCTCCACCCTGGCCGGCTCGCTCCTGATCCTGAACGCGCCCGCCGCGCCGTACCTGGTGTCGCTGCTGCCGTTCCTGAAGGGCTTCACGGTGTTCTACTGGGCCACGGGCACCTGGTGGATCCCGATGCTGCTGCTGCTGGGGATCTGGCGCTATGTCTTCCAGCGCTTTCCGTTCCAGTACGATCCCCTGTATTGGGGCGCGGTGTTCCCGCTGGGCATGTATGCCGCCTGCACCTGGCAGATGGACCATGCCATGGGCTTCGGGTTTCTTTCCGTGCTGCCGCGGGGCTTTCTGTATATCGCGCTGTTTGCCTGGGTGCTGACGTTCGCGGGCATGATCCGCCAGGTGGTGCGGATCATGCGCGCTTCGGGCCGGGCCGGGCCGGCCTGAGACCGGCCCGGGAGGCCGGTTTCACCCCAGCAACCGGGGCAGCCAGAGGCTGACGGCAGGCACGTAGGTGATGAAGGCCAGGTAGATCAGCAGCAGGAGCAGCCAGGGGAAGGCGGCGCGCACGACCTGGCCGATGCTCATCTTGGTGATGCCCGCGGTCACGAACAGGTTCAGGCCC
>Ga0182792_1000637_pt1 | contig 31620 bp, 29 predicted proteins | sample Passage237B_FD_130497 | JGI IMG/M metagenome (GOLD analysis project Ga0182792, IMG submission 130497) | Cellulose adapted compost microbial communities from Newby Island Compost Facility, Milpitas, CA, USA - Passage2 37B (version 2) (version 2) ...
CGGCGGCGGCGGCGTGTGGATGCAGGCGCCGAAGTAGGGCACCAGCAGGAATTCGGTGACGCCGCCGCCCTTGGCTTCCTCCAGCGGCACGATGAAGCCCGGCAGCTTCACCAACTGCCCGTTCATCTCGGGATTGACCGGCGCGTTGTTCGACACCTCCTGCATCTTCATCAGCAGCTCGCTGGCGCGCGGGTCGGCGTCGTCCAGCTTCGAGAGGTCGATGTCCTTGAACGCCTGGGACGGGTCCCAGTCCTTCGGCACCAGTTCCTCCCAGGTGATCTGGCGCGCCTGGCCCGACGCCGCCTTGGCCGGGGCGCCCTTGCCGCCCAGCGGGTTGGCGGCGGTGGTGGCCTCGGGCGCGGGGCCGGCGGCCAGGGCGGTGGTCGCGATGAAGGCGGCGAGCAGGGCGAAGGGGTGGAAGCGGTTCATCGTCAGATCCTGGGAGACAGGCCGTCGGCCAGCGAGAGGCGGTAGGCGCGCACGCCGGGCAGCAGGCTGGCCAGCCAGCCGGCGGCGAGCAGAGCGGCCAGCAGCAGGCCCTCGTTCAGTGTAGGAGCGGCCAGCCGCAGTGCCAGGCCGTAGTGGGCGTGCAGCCAGGGCCCCAGCGCGGCGATGCCCAGCGCCGCCAGCAGCGTGCCCAGGGCCACGCCCAGCACGGTGACGATGGCGCCTTCCAGCGCCAGCAGCGCCAGCACGTGGCGCGCGCCCGCGCCCACCGCGCGCAGCACCGCCAGCTCGCGGCGGCGCTCGTTCAGCCCCGCCATCACCACCGACACCAGCCCGGCCAGGCTGACGATGCCGACCAGCCCCGACAGCGCCAGCAGCGCCTTCTCGCCCACGCCGATCACCTGCCACAGCTCGTCCAGCGCCACGCCGGGAAGGATCGCCATCAGCGGCTCCTCCGGATAGGTCTGCACCCAGCGCTGCACGGCGAACACGGCGGCGCGGTTCTTCAGGCCCACCAGCGCGGCCGTCACGTTCTTGGGGCGCAGGTCGAACTTGCGCACCTGCTCGGCCGGGATCTTCAGGCCCGGCATCGGCGTGCCGCCCGCCCATTCGAGGTGGATCGCCTCCATCGCCTCCAGGCCGATGTGCACGGTGCGGTCGATCGGCGTGCCGGTGCGCTTGAGGATGCCGACCACGGTGAAGGGCTTGTCGGCGTGCTCGGGCGTGAGTTCGCCGGTGCCGTGCGCCAGGGTGATCTTCTGGTCGATGCGGTAGCCGAGCTGCTCGGCCACGTCGGCGCCGATGACGGCGTCGAACAGGCCGGAGAAGGGCTGCCCCTCGTCCAGCAACTGTTCGCCGCGCCGCACGTGCGCGAAATAGGCGCGCGTGGTCGCCACCACCGGAAAACCGCGGTGCGAGTCGCCCAGCGACAGCGGCACCACCCAGGCCACGCCCGGGTGCTGCTCCAGCGCCTGCACGCTCTTCCAGCCGATGTTGTTGGTCGCGCTGCCGATGTGGAACACCGAGTACAGCAGCAGCTGCGTGCTGCCGGTGCGCGCACCGACGATCAGGTCGGTGCCCGAGACGGCGGAGGCGAAGTTCTCGCGCAGCTCGGTGCGGATGCGCTCCACGCCCAGCAGCAGCAGCGTGGCCAGCGCGATCGAGAACACGGTGAGGGCCAGGGTGAAGCGCCGGTTCCAGGCGCTCTTCCAGGCGATGGAGAGCAGGGCGGTCATGCGGGCTGTGCGTGGGCAGCGGCCCGGTTGATCTCGGGCAGCAGCACGTGCCGGCCGAAGCGCTCGGCGATGCGCCGGTCGTGGCTCACGAAGACCAGGGCGCTGCCGTGCGATGCGCAGGCCGCCAGCAGCACGTCGAGGAAGGCTTCGCGCCGGTCCTCGTCCAGCGCCGAGGTCGGCTCGTCGGCGATCACCACCTCGGGCCGGCCGACCAGCGCGCGCGCCGCGGCCACGCGCTGCTGCTGGCCCACCGAGAGCTGCAGCGCGCTGCGCTCCCAGAGGTCCGCGCCGATGCCCATGCCGGTGAGCAGCTGCTCGGCCTGCGCGCGCGAGCCCTGGGCCCGCCGCCGGGCCGAGAAGCGGCAGGGCAGCAGCACGTTGTCCATCACGCTCAGGTAGGGCAGCAGGTTGAACTGCTGGAAGATGTAGCCCACGTGCGCCACGCGGCGGCGGTCGCGGGCGCTGCCGCCCAGCGCGGCCCAGTCCTGGCCCAGCAGGCTGACCCGGCCGCTGCCCGCCACCAGCACGCCGGCCAGCAGCGACAGCAGCGTGCTCTTGCCGCAGCCGCTGGGCCCGTGCAGGAACACCGCCTCGCCGGCGCGCACCTCGAACTGCGCGATGTCGATGCAGGGCGCCGCGGCGCCCGGCCAGGTGAAGCGCAGTTCGTGCGCCTGCAGGACCGCGGTGGACCCGGCCGGGCTCACTTGCCCCACTCGATGCGGGCGGCCGGACGTTTGAGGCTGCGCTTGAACTGGCCGTCGGGCGCCGCGATCTCGGCGTCGATCTGGCGCAGGTTCGGGAAAGCCTCGAACAGCTCGGTGTCGACGGCCCGGACCTTGGCGGTGTTGGCGCAGTTGAAGGCGAAGCTGGCCTGCAGCTCGGCGTGGCCGTCCTTCGGCGCCTCGCCCTGGCCCAGCCCGATCACCGGCGCATCGAGCTGCACCGGGCCGAGCTTGCAGCCGGCGGCGGCATCGAGCTTGAACAGGTGGTCGGCCGCGCGCAGGCGGGCGGCCATCTGCTCCACCAGGTTCTTCTCGACGTCGGTGCGCGGCGCGCGCTCGAAGCCCAGCAGGCTGTCCAGCGGCGCCTCCATGCCGATGGTGACGGCCGGGCCGTCGACCGCGACGGTCAGTTCGGCCTTGCCGTGCACGTGGGCGTGCTGAGTGCGGGCCTGGGCATGCGCCGCGGTCCATGCCGGCGCCATCAGGGCACCGAAGGCCAGCAGCGAGGGAAGAAGAAGGGTGCGGCGTAGGAAGGTGCGTGTCATGCGTCGATGGCTCTCAGGGCTCGGCCCCCTGGCGGGTCGGCAGCCCGGGCGTGTTGCTCCATTCGCTCCAACTGCCCGCGTACAGGCCGGTGCTGCCCAGGCCGGCGATGCGCATGGCCAGGACGTTGGGCACCGCGCTCACGCCGCTGCCGCAGTGGTGCACCACCGTGGCCGGGTCGCGGCCGCCCAGCAGCGCCTCGAACTCGGCGCGCAGTTGCGCGGCGGGCTTGAAGCGGCCGTCGGGCGCGAGGTTGTCGGAGAAGGGGCGGTTCAGCGCCCCGGGGATGTGACCGGCGATCGGGTCCAGAGGTTCCACCTCGCCGCGGTAACGGGGTGCAGCGCGGGCATCGACCAGTGTCTGCGCCGGGTCGTCCAGGCGGGCGGCGACGGTGCGCGTGTCCACCAGCGCTACGCGCGGCGGGCCGGGCTCGAAGTGGGACTGGAAGTGCGCCGGCTCGTCGCCGGAAGCCACCGGCCGGCCCGCGGCCTGCCAGGCCTGCAGGCCGCCGTCGAGCACGGCCGCGGCCTCGTGGCCCATCCACTGCAGCATCCACCACAGGCGGCCGCAGTAGTTGGCGCCGTTGCGGTCGTACACGACGGCCTGCATGTCGCCGGCGAAGCCGACGGAGGACAGCCAGGCCGCGAACTTCTGGCGGCTGGGCAGCGGGTGGCGGCCGCCCGAGGCCGGGCGGTCGGCCTCGTGCGCCACGATCACCCGGCCGTCGGGGCCGGGCGCGCCGTGTTTGGCGCTCAGGTCGGCGTCGAGGTGGGCGTAGACGGCGCCGGGGATGTGCGCCTCGCGGTACTGCGCGGCGCCTGTCTCGGGCTTCATCAGGTCGAAGCTGCAGTCGAACACCATCAGCTTCGCCTTGGCGTCCATCAGGGCCTGGAGTTCGTCGACGGTGATGAGGGTGCTGTAGGTCGTCATGGCGCGCGCAAGGAAGGGCAAGCGGCCATTGTGCGGGCACTCGGGCTCCTTGTGTACGCGGCCGGCGCGTCAGTGCTCCTCGGCCGGCGCCTTCGGCACCGCCCGCTGGCGCAGCACGGTGGCGGCCACGCCGCTGCCGATGATCAGCGCGATGCCGGCCCAGCCGGCCGCGTCGATGCGGTCGCCGAACAGCAGCACGCTGTACAGCGCCGCGAACACGATGCCCGAATACTGGAGGTTGGCCACCACCAGCGTGGCGGCGGGCGTGCGGGCGCTGGCGTAGGCGTAGGTCAGGCACAGCTGGCCCAGGGCCGCCAGCACGCCCACCGGCACCAGCCACGCGGCGTGCCGCCACGACCAGGCCGACACGCCGGTGAACAGCATCCACAGCACGCCGGCCACCATGGAGCCGACGGCGAAGTAGAAGACGGTGCGCGTCTCGGGCTCGCCGATGCGCGACAGCGCCATCACCTGCATGTAGGCGAAGGCGGCGCCAATGCCCGACAGCAGGCCCACCATGCCGGCGAAGGCGTCGGTGCCCTGGGTGGTCGGCTTGAGCAGCAGGATCACGCCCGCGAAGCCGGCCACCACGGTCAGCGTCAGCGCGCCCTGCATGGGCGGCAGCGGCATGCGCCCGTTGCGGCCGGGCACCGGCGCCCAGGCCAGCAGCGCGCCGCCGACCAGGAAGGCGGCGATCCAGATGCTGCTCATGTAGTTGAGCGTCATGGCGGTGGCCAGCGGGATGTGCGCGATGGCGTAGAACCACGAGCCCATCGAGGCGGTGCCGATCACGCTGCGCCAGGCATGCATGCCCGGGTAGCGTGTGGCCAGCGGCACGCCCTGGCGCCGCGCCAGCACCGCGATGAAGGCGATGCCGATGACGCCGCGCCAGAACACGATCTCGGCGCTGGTGAAGTGCGCCGAGGCGTACTTGACGCACACGCCCATGCTGGCGAACAGCAGGGCCGACAGCACCATCCACAGCCCTTGCATGCCCGCTCCCCCGGTCAACGACCCGTGAATTGAAAAGGGCGCCCCCGGCCGGAGGCGCCCCGCAGTGACGATGAACCTGTGTCGTTCACCTGCAACCCGGCGTGGCCAGCCGCTGCAGCGCGCCCGGCACCGCGGCCAGGCGCTGGCGGTACCACTCGTGGAAATGCTGCATGCCGTCCTCCATCGGGCTCTGGTAGGGGCCGACCTCGCTGTCGCCGCGCGCCATCAGGGCCCGGCGGCCGGCGTCCATGCGCTCGGCGATCTCGTCGTCCTCGATGCAGGTTTCCATGTAGGCGGCCTGCTGCGCCTCGACGAACTCGCGCTCGAACAGGGCGATCTCCTCCGGGTAGTAGAACTCGACCATGTTCATGGTCTTGCCCGGGCCCATCGGGTGCAGCGTAGAGACGGTGAGCACGTGCGGATACCACTCCACCATGATGTGCGGGTAGTACGTCAGCCAGATGGCGCCGTATTCGGGCGGCTGGCCCTCGCGGTACTTCAGCAGCTGCTCGTGCCAGCGCTGGTACACCGGGCTGCCGGCGCGGCCCAGGCGGTTGGCCACGCCCACCGTCTGCACCGAGTACTCGGGCTTGAACTCCCAGCGCAGGTCGTCGCAGGTGACGAAGTTGCCCAGGCCGGGGTGGAAGGGGCCGACGTGGTAGTCCTCCAGGTAGACCTCGATGAAGGTCTTCCAGTTGTAGTTGCACTCGTGCATCTCCACCCGGTCGAGGTGGAAGCCGGTGAAGTCGAGCGCGGCGCGCGGGCCCATGTTCGCCAGGTCGGCGGCGATGTCGCGGCCGTTGTCCTCGAACAGCAGGCCGTTCCACTCGCGCAGGGGCCAGGTCTTGAGGTTCAGGCACGGGTCCTGCGCGAAGTGCGGCGCGCCCAGCAGCGTGCCGGTGGGCTGCGCGCCGGCGGCGTTGTAGGTCCAGCGGTGCAGCGGGCACACGATGTGGCCGCTGGCGCGCGCATCGAGCTGGCCGCGCCCGCGCAGGATCACGGCCTGGCGGTGGCGGCAGACGTTGGACACCAGCTCGACGCCGCGCGGCGTATGGACGAGGGCGCGGCCCTCGCCCTCCTGGGGCAGGGCGTGGTAGCTGCCGGGTTCGGGCACCGCGAGGCGGTGGCCCACGTAGCGGGGGCCGTTGGCGAAGAAGGTCTCCATCTCGAGGGCGTACAGGGCCTCGTCGAAATACGCGGAAACCGGAAGTTGGCTCGAAGCCTGCTGCAGTCGAAGACTTAAATCAGACATGGGTGACCTGACCAAGCTCCCCACAGGGAGGTGTAAAACCGAGAACCCCCGCCTCTTTCCTGCGACTGAGCCGCCCGGCGGATTGCAGGGCCAACGTCTCCGCGGAAAAAGTTGCGCCGGCCACCAAGGAAACGATGACCGGCGCGGGAATGAGCAGGGATTGTACCCCGGAGATATCTGCGCGCTGAGGTGCGGCCTTCTAGAATCACCGGTTTCTTTCCGGTCTTTGCATGCCCAAGGCGCCTTCCTCTCCCGCCGGCTCCGACGCCGCGCCCCTGCCTGCCACCTACGAGGCGGGCGTGCAGGAACTCGAACAATTGGTCGCCGCACTCGAATCGGGCCAGCTGCCGCTGGACCAGCTGCTGGTCAGCTACCAGCGCGGCGCGGCGCTGCTGGCCTTCTGCCGCGACAGGCTGCAGGCCGTGGAGGATCAGATCAAGGTGCTGGACGCCGGCAGCCTGAAGGCGTGGTCGGGCCAATGACGGCGACGACGGCCGCGCTGGCCCCGCGCTGGAGCGCGGACGAACTCTCCGACTGGATGACGCCACAGCTCGACAGGGTCGAGGCGGCCCTGGTGCGCTGGGTGGGCGCCGATGCGCCGGCCCACCTGGGCAAGGCCATGCGCTACGCGGTGCTCGACGGCGGCAAGCGCCTGCGCCCGCTGCTGGTGGTGGCCGCCAGCCAGGCGGTGGCGCCGCTGGCCGGCGCGCCGGCGCCGGCCGTCGAGGAGGCCGCGCTGCGCGCCGCCTGCGCCGTCGAATTGATCCACGCTTATTCGCTGGTGCACGACGACCTGCCGTGCATGGACAACGACGTGCTGCGCCGCGGCAAGCCCACGGTGCACGTGAAATTCGGCGAGGCCGACGCGCTGCTGGCCGGCGACGCGCTGCAGGCGCTGGCCTTCGAACTACTGGTGCCCGACGGCGAGCGCGTGCCCGACGCCGTGCAGGCGCGGCTGGTGCGCCTGCTGGCCCGCGCCGCCGGCGGGCAGGGCATGGCCGGCGGCCAGGCGATCGACCTGGCCAGCGTCGGCCGGCGCCTGACCGAAGCCGAGCTGCGCGAGATGCACCGCCTCAAGACCGGCGCGCTGCTGCAGGGCAGCGTCGAGATGGGCGCCGCCTGCGCCGGCGAGCTGCCGGCCGAAGTGCTGGCCGGCCTGCGCGACTACGGCGCCGCCCTCGGCCTGGCCTTCCAGGTGGTGGACGACATCCTCGACGTGGTCGCCGATTCCGCGACCCTGGGCAAGACGGCCGGCAAGGATGCCGCCGCCGACAAGCCCACCTATGTCTCGCTGCTCGGCCTGGACGGCGCGCGCGCCAATGCCGCCCGGCTGCTGGACGAGGCCCTGGCCGCCCTCGCGCGCACGCGGCTGTCCGACACCGCCGCGCTGCGCGCGCTGGCCCACATGGTGGTCGACCGCGACCGATAACGGCCGAAGCACCGCCCCACGCATCCATGGCTCCCCTTCTTCCCACGATCACCGACCCCGCCGACCTGCGCCGACTGGACCGCGAGCAGCTCAAGCAGCTCGCCGACGAGGTACGCACCTGCGTGCTCGACAACGTCTCGCGCACCGGCGGGCACCTCAGCTCCAACCTCGGCACGGTGGAGCTCACGGTCGCGCTGCACTACGTCTTCGACACGCCGGAAGACCGGCTGGTGTGGGACGTGGGCCACCAGACCTACCCGCACAAGATCCTCACCGGCCGGCGCGAGCGCATGCCCACGCTGCGCCAGCAGGGCGGCATCTCGGGCTTTCCGCAGCGCGCCGAGAGCCCCTACGACACCTTCGGCACCGCGCATTCGTCGACCAGCATCTCGGCAGCGCTGGGCATGGCGCTGGCCGCGCGCCAGAAGGGCGAGGACCGCCACGCCGTGGCGATCATCGGCGACGGCGCGATGACTGCCGGCATGGCCTTCGAGGCGCTGAACAACGCGGGCGTCTACGACGACATCAACTTCCTCGTCATCCTGAACGACAACGACATGTCGATCAGCCCGCCGGTGGGCGCGCTCAACCGCTACCTGGCGCAGCTCATGAGCGGCCAGTTCTACGCGGCCGCCAAGCACGTCGGCAAGAGCGTGCTGCGCGCGGCGCCGCCGCTGTTCGAGTTCGCCAAGCGCTTCGAGCAGCAGGCCAAGGGCATGGTGGTGCCGGCCACGCTGTTCGAGAAGTTCGGCTTCAACTACATCGGGCCGATCGACGGGCACGACCTCGACTCGCTCATCCCCACGCTGGAGAACATCAAGCAGCTCAAGGGACCGCAGTTCCTGCACGTGGTGACGAAGAAGGGCCAGGGCTACAAGCTGGCCGAGGCCGACCCGGTGGCCTATCACGGGCCGGGCAAGTTCGATCCCTCCGTCGGCCTGGTCAAGCCGGCCGCGGCGCCGAAGAAGACCTTCACCCAGGTCTTCGGCCAGTGGCTGTGCGACATGGCGGCCGAGGACGGCCGGCTGGTCGGCATCACGCCGGCGATGCGCGAGGGCTCGGGCCTGGTGGAGTTCGAGCAGCGCTTCCCCGGCCGCTACTACGACGTGGGCATCGCCGAGCAGCATGCCGTCACCTTCGCCGCCGGGCTGGCCTGCGAGGGGCTCAAGCCGGTGGTGGCGATCTACTCCACCTTCCTGCAGCGCGGCTACGACCAGCTCATCCACGATGTGGCGATCCAGAACCTGCCGGTGGTCTTCGCGCTGGACCGCGCCGGCCTGGTGGGCGCGGACGGCGCCACGCACGCCGGCGCCTACGACATCGCCTACCTGCGTTGCGTGCCCAACATGAGCATCGCCTGCCCGGCCGACGAGGCCGAATGCCGGCAGCTGCTGAGCTCGGCCTACGCGCAGAGCCACCCGGTGGCGGTGCGCTATCCGCGCGGCGCCGGCGTCGGCAAGGAGCCGCCTCTCACGCTCGATGCGCTGCCCTTCGGCAAGGGCGAGCTGCGCCGCCAGGGCAGGCGCATCGCCGTCCTGGCCTTCGGCACGCTGCTGTACCCGGCGCTGGAGGCGGCCGAGGCGCTGGACGCCACGGTGGTCAACATGCGCTGGGCCAAGCCGCTGGACCTGGAACTGCTCAAGCAGATCGCTTCCACGCACGAGGCGCTGGTCACGGTCGAGGAGGGCGCGGTGATGGGCGGCGCCGGCAGCGCGGTGGCCGAGGCGCTGCAGGCCGCCGGCATCGCCATGCCGCTGCTGCAACTGGGCCTGCCCGACCGCTTCATCGAACATGGCGACCCGGCCCGGCTGCTGGCCGGCGTGGGCCTGGATGCGCAGGGCATCCGGGCGGCCATCGAAACGCGTTTTCCCGAAGACAAGGCGTGATGCCGTGCGCATTGCCGCGCGTGCGTCCACCGTGCGCAGGGAAAACCCGCAAGGGGCACTTGTAAGGCGTTTTTACAATTGTTCTGCTCAGAGAACGCGGCCACGAGCCGCGTTCGTGTTTTTCATTCCTAACGGAGTTGCTTTCAGATGGATCGTCGTTCCCTCATCAAGAATGCCGGCATCGCCGGCGTGCTGGCTGCCGGTGCCGCACCGGCCGTGCACGCGCAGGCCGCGGTGCGCTGGCGCCTGGCTTCCAGCTTTCCCCGTTCGCTCGACACCATCTTCGGCAGCGCCGAAAAACTGTCGCAGACCGTCAAGGCGCTGTCCGGCGGCAAGTTCGAGATCTCCGTCCACCCCGCGGGCGAACTGATGCCCGCCTTCGGCGTGGTCGACGCACTGCAGGGCGACAACATCGAGATGGCCCAGACGGCCGCCTACTACTTCACCGGCAAGGACCCGGTCTTCGCCTTCAGCTGCGCCGTGCCCTTCGGCCTGACCGCCCGCCAGAACACCGCCTGGAAGCTCTACGGCAACGGCGGCAAGCTGATGGACGAGTTCTTCGCCCAGTACAACTTCAAGACCGCCAGCGCCGGCAACACCGGCACGCAGATGGGCGGCTGGTACCGCAAGGAGATCAAGACCGTCAACGATCTCAAGGGCCTGAAGATGCGCATGGGCGGCGGCGTGTTCGGCGAAGGCATGGCCAAGCTGGGCGTGGTCTCGCAGAACCTGCCGGCCGGCGACGTCTACCAGGCGCTGGAGAAGGGCACCCTGGATGCGGCCGAGTTCGTCGGCCCCCACGACGACCAGAAGCTCGGCTTCAACAAGGTCGCGCCCTTCTACTACTACCCCGGCTGGTGGGAAGGCGGCGCCGACCTGGAGTTCTTCATCAACGTCAAGAAGTACAACGCGCTGTCGGCCGAGAACAAGGCCATCCTCGACGCCGCCATGGCCGTCGCGGCGACCGACATGACCGCCAAGTACGACACCTACAACCCCATCGCGCTGAAGAAGCTGGTGGCCGAGAAGACCCAGCTCAAGGCCTTCCCGAAGGCGGTGATCGATGCCGGCTTCAAGGCCTGCATGGAGGTGTTCGCCGAGCACGAGGCCAAGTCGCCGGTGTTCAAGAAGATCCACCAGGACATGCGCGCCTTCCAGCGCGACCAGATCCTGTGGAACCGCTTCTCGGAGTTCCCGTTCAACCAGTACATGAACGGCGTGAAGATCTGACGGCCGCTGCGTCGACCGGACAAGAAAGACCCCTCGGTCAACCGCTTCGCGCTTGCCCGATCCCCCGAGGGGATGCTTTTTGTCTTGGGGCGGCCCGGCGACAAAAAAAGAAGAAGGCCCGCTGGCGACAGCGGGCCTTTTTGCTGGCGCGGGCGCGTGGCGCGGTCAGGCCGCACGGCTCGTGCGCCGGTACACGGCGCCCCAGGCCAGGCCCAGCACGGCCGCCGCCAGCGAGCCTGCCAGCACGCCCAGCTTGGCCGCGCCCAGGAGGCGCTCGTCGGCGAAGGCGAGCATTGCGATGAAGATGGACATCGTGAAGCCGATGCCTGCCAGCAGGCCGATCAGGCAGATGCCGCCCCAGGACACGCCTGGCGGCAGCCGGCACCAGCCCAGCCGCACCACGAGCCAGCTCGTGCCGATCACGCCCAGCGGCTTGCCGAGCACCAGCGCCAGCGCGATGCCGCCCATGATCCACTGCGGGCCGCCGGCGGACAGGTCGATGCCGCCCACGCTGACGCCGGCATTGGCCAGGGCGAACAGGGGCATGACGCCGTAGGCGACCCAGGGGTGCAGCGCCGCCTGCACCCGAACCACGGGCGGCAGCAGTTCCCGCTGGCCCAGCCGCAGTTGCCTGAGCGCGCCCGCCGGGCGATGCGTGCCGGTCTCGGCGCGGCTGTCATGCGCGCGCAGCTGCTCTGCCGCGTGCGCCACCAGGTCCACCGGATGCTCGCGCGTGCGCAGCGGCACCGCCGGGGTCATCATGCCGAGCACGACGCCGGCGAGCGTCGGATGTGCGCCGGTCATCAGCAGGCCGGTCCAGACGATGGCGCCGGGCAGCACATAGGCCCAGGCCGAGCCGATGCCGATCCGCTGGAACCCGAGCACGGCCAGGAGGCCCAGCCCGGCGACGATGAAGCCGTGGTAGTCGAGCCCGCCGGAATAGAACAGCGCGATGATCAGCACGGCGATGATGTCGTCGATGATCGCCAGCGCCAGCAGGAAGACGCGCACGCCGGAGGGGATGGAGCGGCCCAGCAGCGCCAGCACGCCCACGGCGAATGCGATGTCGGTCGCCGTCGGCACCGCCCAGCCGTGCCGGCCTGCCGGATCGGCGTTCAGCCCCAGGTAGATCAGCGCGGGCACGGCGACGCCGCCCAGCGCGGCCACGATCGGCAGGCTCGCCCGCCTCAGATTGCTCAGCGCCCCTTCGTGGATCTCCCGCCGGATCTCCAGGCCGACGACCAGGAAGAAGACGGTCATCAGCGCATCGTTGATCCAGAAGTGCAGCGGCTGGGACCAGGCGATGCCGCCGATGCCGACCGACACCGGCAGATGCCACAGCGCGTGGTAGGCATGGGCGAATGGGGAGTTGGCCCAGATCAGCGCGGCGGCCGCCGCGATCAGCAGCACGCTGCCGCTGGCGGCTTCGATGTGCAGGAAGCGCTCGAGGGTGGCGAAGGCGCGTTCGGCCAGGAACTGGGCGCGCGGAAGATCCTTCCGGAGGGTGGGATGGTGCATGGTCGTGGCAACTCCGCGTGGCGGCCCGACCAGCGCATGAACCTGTCCCGCCGCGGCATGCGGCTGACACCCTCGGCGATTCTACGCAGCGGCGGCGGCCCGACGGGGATCGGCCGCCGCGCCGCTCAGGGTTTCGACGCAGGCTGCTGCTGCAGCGCGTCCTGCATGGCCTTCATCGGATCGTCGTCCTGCGCCGCCGGCGCTTCCGGCGTGGCGGCGGCGCCCGGCTCCTGGGGCGCCGCTTCCGGCGACGGCTGCTCCTGCGGCGCCGGCTCCTCGTCCGAGCCGTAGCCGGCATCGCTGCCGTAGCCGCCGCCTTCCTCCGGCGCCAGCTGCTCGCGCATCTGCTCGCCGACGGCCTTCAGGTCGTAGTTCTGCGCCTTGTCCAGGTTGCCCGTGACCAGGCCGGGGAAGGCGATCATCACGCCGACCATGAAGAGCTGGATCAGCACGAAGGGGATGGCGCCCTTGTAGATCTGCATCGTGGTCACCGGCTGCATGATCTTCTGCGTCACGCGGTCCAGGTAGGGCTTGTCGGGCGCCACGGAGCGCAGGAAGAACAGCGCGAAGCCGAAGGGCGGGTGCATGAACGAGGTCTGCATGTTCATCGCCAGCAGCACGCCGAACCAGATCAGGTCGATGCCCAGCTTGTCCGCCACCGGCGCCAGCAGAGGCACGACGATGAAGGACAGCTCGAAGTAGTCGAGGAAGAACGCCAGGAAGAACACCAGCACGTTCACGAACACCAGGAAGCCGACCTGCCCGCCCGGCAGGCTGGACAGCAGGTGCTCCACCCAGATCGGGCCGTCCGCCGCCTGGAACACCAGGCTGAAGATGGTGGCGCCGATCAGGATGAACATCACGAAGCTGCCCAGCTTGGTGGTGGTGGCCAGGGCCTGCGTGAGCAGCTTCATGCCCAGCCGCCCGCGCGACCAGGCCATGACCAGCGCGCCCACGGCCCCCATGGCGCCGCCTTCGGTGGGCGTGGCCACGCCCAGGAAGATGGTGCCCAGCACCAGGAAGATCAGCAGCAGCGGCGGGATGAGCACGAAGGTCACGCGCTCGGCCAGGCGCGAGAGCAGCCCCAGCCTGGCGTACTTGTTGACCAGAGCGATCAGCAGCGCCACGGCCGTGCCGCCGCACATGGCGACCACGACCTTCTCGTCGGTGGCGACGAACTTGACCTCCTCGCCCAGCCACCAGGTGTGCACCGCCTCCATGTGGCGCGCCAGCAGCACCGAGACGATGAAGGAGATCGCCATCAGCACCCCCAGCGAGCGGTAGCCGCCGCTGCCGTCGGCCTGGCGGTAGACGCGCGCCTCGGGCGGCAGCGCCGGCACGGCGGCCGGCCTGAAGATGGCCAGCACGGCGACGTAGGCCACGTAGCAGCCGACCAGCAGGAAGGCCGGCGCGAAGGCGCCCTTGTACATGTCGCCCACGCTGCGGCCGAGCTGGTCGGCCATGATGATCAGCACCAGCGAGGGCGGGATGATCTGCGCCAGCGTGCCCGAGGCGGCGATCACGCCGCTGGAGAAGCGCCGGTCGTAGCCGTAGCGCAGCATGATGGGCAGCGAGATCAGGCCCATCGAGATGACCGAGGCGGCGACCACGCCGGTCGTCGCGGCCAGCAGCGCGCCGACGAAGATCACGGCCAGCGCCAGGCCGCCGCGCAGCGGGCCGAAGACCTGGCCGACCGTGTCGAGCAAGTCCTCGGCCATGCCGCTGCGCTCAAGGATCAGGCCCATCAGGGTGAAGAAGGGCACGGCCAGCAGCGTGTCGTTGGACATGATGCCGATCAGGCGCTGCGGCAGCCAGGCCAGCACCGACGAGGGGAACACGCCCAGCTCGATGCCGATGAGGCCGAAGGTCAGGCCGGCGGCGCCCAGGCTGAAGGCCACCGGGAAGCCCAGCAGCAGGAAGACGACCAGCCCCGCGAACATGATCGGGGCGAAGTTGGCGGTGATGAATTCCATCGCGATCTCTCCGGGGCTCAGTGAGGCACGGCCCCGGTCTTCTTTTCCTCTTCGCGCTGGCGCAGGATCTCCGCCAGTTCCTCCTCGGCCGATTTCTCGCCCGCCTTGACGGTGGGGTCGGGACCGTCGCCGGTCAGGAAGGCGATGCGCTTGATCAGCTCGGACCAGCCCTGGACCATCAGCAGCACGAAGCCGATCGGCAGCGCCAGCCACACCGGCCAGCGGATCAGGCCGCCGGGGTTGCCGGACATCTCGCCCGTCTCGAACTTCTGCACCAGCATCGGGATGCCGTAGTACAGGACCAGCAGGCACACCGGCGTCAGGAAGAGGGCGAAGCCCACGATGTCGATCCAGATCTGCGCCTTCTTGGGCAGCCGGCTGTTGACGACGTCGATGCGCACGTGCTCGCGGTGCAGCAGCGTGAAGCCGGCGGCCACCAGGAACGACCAGGCGAACAGGTACCACTGCACTTCGAGGAAGGCGTTCGAGCTGGTGTTGAACACCTTCCGGACGACGGCGTTGATGGCGCTGATGGCGGTGGATGCCAGGATCAGCCAGATCACGTATTTGCCCACCTGGGCGTTGAGCCAGTCGATGGCCCGCGAAAGCTTGAGCAAGCCTTGCATGTCGTCTCTACCCCATTTTGAGTTGGATGCCCGTAAACACGACTGCACCCGACGCACCGGCCTCGTGAGCCGGCGGGTCGGGTGCAGCGGGCGGCGAATTCTAAATGTGCGGCCATGTCCTGCCCGTTGGGGACGACCCTCGCCGACCATAATCGTCCGATGCCCGACTCCCAGCGCCCGGCTGCCAGCCCGCACGGCACGGCGTCGATCGACGCCCCCGGCATGCGCCATGCCGGACGCGAACTGCTGTCGCTGGCGCTGATCGATGCGCGCAACCACACGCTGCACCTGCTGTCGCTGTTCGAGCAGGCGCTGCACTCGCCCGAACTGGACCTGCCGGCGCCGGTGCCGCCCGGCCTGCCTTCGCCGCGCTGGCTGGCCGGCCACATCGGCTGGTTCGCCGAGGCCTGGATCGCGCGCAACACGCAGCGTGCCCTGGGCGTGGCTTGCCCGGCGCGGCCGACGCGGCTGGCGGCCGTCGACTCCGGCGCCGACGCCACCTGGGACCCGCAGGTGTGCCCCCCGTCCGAGCGCGCCGGCCCCGGCGTGCCCGGCATGGCGGCCCCCCGCGCCTACCTGCTGGAGACGCTGGAGGGCACGCTGGAACTGCTGGGCCGCGCGGCCGAGACCGACGCCGGCCTGTACTTCTACCGCCTGGCCCTGTTCCACGAGGACTGGCGCGGCGAGCAACTGGTGCAGATGGCGCAGGCGCTGGGCCTGCCGATCGGCGCCGCGCTGCCGCCGCCCGGCGCGCCGCGTGCGCCGCTGGCCGTGCCGGCCACGCGCTGGACGCTGGGCGCCGGCGAGGCGCCGGGCTTCCACCTGGCGCAGGAGACGGGCGCGCTGGCGCTGGACGTGCCCGAGTTCGAGATCGACGCCCAGCCCGTGACCTGGCAGCAGTTCTGCGAGTTCGTGGACGACGGCGGCTACGACCGGCCCGAATGGTGGTCGCCCGAGGGCTGGGCCTGGGTGCAGGCGAGCGGCCGGCGCGCCCCGCGCCACGTGGAGCAGATCGGCCTGGGCCACGGCGCCGGCGCCGGCGGCTCGGTGCTGCTGCGGCGCCTCGGCGAGACCGTGCGCGCGGCGGGGCCGCATGCGGCCATGCACGTGAGCTGGTGGGAGGCCGATGCCTGGGCGCGCTGGGCCGGGCGGCGCCTGGCCACCGAGGTGGAGTGGGAGATCGCCGCCTGCAGCGCCGCGCGCCGCGGCTTCCGCTGGGGCGAGGTGCAGGAGTGGACCGCCGGCACGCTGCGGCCCTGGCCGGGCCAGCAGGCCGACCCGTGGAGCGCCGGCACCGAGTTCGATCCGGCACCGGCCTGGTCGCGGGCGCGCGTGCTGCGCGGCGCCTCCTTCGCGGCCCGTTCGCGCATGCGCTCGCCGCGCTGGCGCGGCTTCGCGGCGCCGGGGTGGGACGCCGGCTTCGTCGGCTTCCGCACCTGCGCACCATGACCTGACAGGTCATCGACCGGCGGCCGCGGCGCGGCGACCATGCGTGCACCTCAACGCACACAGGAGATCGCCATGACCACCACCCCCGCCACCGTCGATGCCCGGGCCCTCGCCGGCCACTACATCGCGCTGTGGAACGAGCCCGATGCCGCGCGTCGCGCCGAACTGCTGCGCAGCCACTGGTGCGAGGACGCCGCCTACGCCGACCCGCTGGCCGCCGTGCGCGGCCACGAGCAGATCAGCGCCCTGGTCGGCGCGGTGCAGGAACGCTACCCGGGCTTCCGCTTCGCGCTGATCGGCACGCCCGACGCGCACGGCGAGCACCTGCGCTTCTCGTGGACGCTCGGCCCGCAGGAGGCGCGCGACCTGATCCAGGGCACCGACTTCGCCGACCTGCAGGGCGGCAAGCTGCGCCGCGTGACCGGCTTCCTGGACAAGGTGCCGCAGGGCGCCTGAGCGCTGCTGCTCAGGCCGCGATCGAGTAGCCGCCGTCGACCGGGATCGCGGTGCCGGTGACGAAGTCCGAGGCGGCGCTGGCCAGGAACACGGCCGTGCCCGCCAGGTCCTTCGGCTGGCCCCAGCGGCCGGCGGCCGTGCGGGCGATGACGCGTTCGTTCAGGCCCTGCACCTGGCTGCGGGCGGCGTCGGTCAGCTCGGTGGCGATCCAGCCCGGCAGGATCGCGTTGACCTGGATGTTGTCGACGGCCCACGAGGCCGCCGTCGCCCGGGTCAGCTGCACGATGCCGCCCTTGCTGGCGCCGTAGGCCGGCGCGTAGGGGGCGCCGAAGATCGACATCATCGAGCCGATGTTGATGATCTTGCCGCCGCCGGCGCGTTTCATCAGCGGGTGCGCGGCGCGGCTGCACAGGAAGGCGCTGGTCAGGTTGGTGTCCATCACCTGCTGCCACTCGGCCAGCGCGAGTTGGTCCACCGGCTTGCGCACCGTGGTGCCGGCGTTGTTGACGAGGATGTGCAGCCCGCCGCAGCGCTCGGCCAGGGCGTCGAAGCCGCGCTGCACGGAGGCCTCGTCGGCCACGTCCATCGGCAGCGCGAAGCTGTCCGTGCTGCCGGCCGCGCGCAACTGCTCGACGGCGCCGGCGGACTTGGCCTCGTTGCGTGCCGCGACCGCCACGCGCGCGCCGGCCTGCGCCAGCCCCAGCGCCAGCCCCAGGCCGATGCCCCCGTTGCCGCCCGTCACCAGGGCGACCTTGCCGCTCAGATCGAACATCTCCTGACCGCCTTCCTCGTTGCCGTGAGTCAAAGCAGCCGATTGAACCAGAGCAGCGAGAGGCCCGCAGAGAGCAGCGCCAGCAGCGCGGCGCCCAGGGCGAAGAGGGCGGAAATCTCGGTCTCCTTCTTCTCCACCGTCAGGCGCGAGCTGAGCGTGTCGTAGACCTTCTTCAGGTCGGTGGCGGTGCCGGCGTAGAAGTACTCGGCGGCGGTCTGCTTGGCCACGGCCTTGAGCGTCTCCTCGTCCAGCCGCACCCGCATCGACCAGCCCTCGAAGCCGATGGTCTCGCCGTCGACCGTGCCGATGCCCACCGTGTAGACGCGCACGCCGCGGTCGGCCGCGGCCTTGGCGGCGTCCATCGGGTCCACGCCGGTGGTGCGCTGGCCGTCGGTGAGCATGATGATCGCGGCCGAACTGTACGAGCCCGGCGGCACCGGGGTGAACTCCTTCTTCTGCCGCCCGGCCTGCTCGATCGGGATGCCCTGCCGGCGGCTCGCCGGGCTGAAGTCCGTCACCTCGATGCCCGCGTCGGGGAACAGCGTGGCCAGCGAGACGACGATGGCGTTGCCGGTGGCGGTGGCACGCTGCAGGTGGAAGGAGTCGATCGCCGCCATCAGGTCGTCACGGTTGGTGGTGGGCAGCTGGGCCACGTTGGCGCTGCCGGCGAAGGCCACCACGCCCACCTTCACGTTGCGCGGCAGGTCCTTGATGAAGCCCTTGGCCGCCTCCTGCGCCGCCATCAGGCGGTTGGGCTTGACGTCCTCGGCGCGCATGCTGCCCGAGACGTCCATGGCCAGGATGATGGTCTGCTGGTTGGAGGGCAGCGTCACCACCGCCAGCGGCCGCGCGGCTGCGATCATCATCGCCACCAGGGCCAGCAGGAACAGCAGCGGCGGCAGGTGGCGGCGGATCGACTGGCCCGGGCCCATCGCCTCGCGCACGATCGACAGGCTGGCATAGCGCACCGCCAGCTTCTTCTTGCGGCGCAGCAGCCACACGTACAGCAGCACCAGCACCGGCACCGCGGCCAGCAGCCAGAGGAGTTGGGGCCAGAGGAAGCCCATCGGCAGGCCCCGGAGCAAGGTGGAGAAGTCCATATGCGTACCGGTCAGGGAGGATGCGTCAGGCCGCGGCGGCGGCGCGGCCGTGGCGCACGCGGCGCCGGCGCATGTCGGCGAAGCGCACCACGGCATCGACCAGGTCGTCGTCGGTGGAGAGTTCGAGCGTGTCCACGCCGGCACGGGCCAGCGCCTCGCGCAGCCGCGCCTCGCGTTCGGCGGCGATGCGGGCGAAGCGGCGGCGGAAGCCCGCGTCGTGCGTGTCCACCCACATCTGCTCGCCGGTCTCGGCGTCGGTCAGCGGCACCAGGCCCAGGTCGGGCAGCTCGCGCTCCAGCGGGTCGAACAGGCGCACCGCCACCACCTCGTGGCGCTGCACCAGGTGGCCCAGCGGCTTTTCCCAGCCCGGCTCGGAGAGGAAGTCGGACACCACGAACACCATCGAGCGCCGCGGCATCATGGCCGCCGCCGAGCGCAGCAGTTCGGCCAGCCGCGTCATGCCTTTCTGCGCCTTGGCGCCGCGGGCCGCGGGCGCACGCCGCGCCATGCGGTGCAGGAGCTGCAGCACCTGCGGGCGGCCGCCGCGCGGCGGCAGCACCGCCTCCAGCTCGGTGCCGTAGACCAGCGCGCCGACCCGGTTGCCGTGGCGCGTCAGCAGCCGCGCCAGCACGCCGACGAAGCCCTGCGAGATCTCGCGCTTGGCGCGCGTGCCGGAGCCGAAGTCCACCGAGCGGCTCAGGTCCAGCACGAACCAGGCGGCCATCTCGCGGTCTTCGGTGAACACGCGCACGTGCGGCTGCTGCAGCCGCGCGGTGACGTTCCAGTCGATGTGGCGCACGTCGTCGTGCAACTGGTATTCGCGCAGGTCGGCCAGGTCCAGGCCGGCGCCGCGCATCAGCGTGCGGTAGTCGCCCTGCAGCAGGCCGTCGAGCCGGCGCACGACCGTCCATTCGAGCCGGCGCAGCAGCCGCTCGGCGGCCTGCGCCGTCTCCAGCGGGCGCTCGTCGTTGGCGGCGCCGCCGGGCTTGGACTTGCGCCACCAGGCCATCACGCCACCTGCTTCTCGTGTTCGAGCGGGCGGGCCGGCGGCGGCACGGCCTTCATGATGCGCTCGACCAGCGCGTCGGGTGTCAGGCCCTCCGACAGGCCCTCGTACGACAGCGTGATGCGATGCCGCAGCACGTCGGGCACCAGGTCGCTCATGTCCTCGGGCAGCGCGTAGCTGCGGCCGCGCAGCATCGCCAGGGCGCGCGCGCCCTCGGTCAGGTTGATGGTGGCGCGCGGGCTGGCGCCGAAGGTGATGAGCGCGCGCGTGTTCTTCAGCCCGAACTTCTCGGGGTTGCGCGTGGCCGAGACCAGCCGCACCGCGTACTGGATCAGCGAGGGATCGACATACACCTTGCGCGCCTGGGCCTGCAGCTGCGCCAGCTGCAGCGTGGTGGCCACCGGCACCGCCTCCGGCGTGTCGCCGATCACGCGCTGCACGATCACGAACTCCTCTTCCTCGCTCGGGTAGTCCACCAGCACCTTCATCATGAAGCGGTCGACCTGCGCCTCGGGCAGCGGGTAGGTGCCCTCGGTCTCGATCGGGTTCTGCGTGGCCATCACCAGGAAGGGGCGCGGCACCCTGTGCGTCTCGCCGGCGATGGTGACCTGCCGCTCCTGCATCACCTCCAGCAGCGCGCTCTGCACCTTGGCCGGCGCGCGGTTGATCTCGTCGGCCAGCAGCAGGTTGGCGAACACCGGGCCCAGCGCGGTGGTGAAGTCACCCGTCTTCTGGTTGTAGATGCGCGTGCCCACCAGGTCGGCCGGCACCAGGTCGGGCGTGAACTGGATGCGCTTGAACTCGCCGCGCACGGTGTCGGCCAGCGTCTTGACGGTGAGCGTCTTGGCCAGGCCGGGCACGCCCTCGACCAGCAGGTGCCCGCCGGCCAGCATGGCGACCATCACCCGCTCCAGGAAGCGGTCCTGCCCGACCACCACGCGCTTGACCTGGTAGAGGATCTGCTCCATCAGCTCGGCGGTGGAGGCGGGCGTGGGGGCGGCGGCGGTGATGTCTTCCTGGCTCATGCGTCGGTCCTCGGACTAAAGATCAGAAGGGCGGCGAGCCCGCGGCCGAGGCCGCGTTCTCGATCGGCACCGCGAAGCCGATGCCGATGAAGGTGCGCTGCTGCGTCGGGTTGAGGATGGCGGTGACGATGCCCAGCACCTCGCCGTCCATGTTTACCAGCGGCCCGCCGGAGTTGCCGGGGTTGGCCGCCGCGTCGAACTGGATCAGGTTGTCCAGCTCCTGCTTGCCCTCGGGCGAGCGGAAGGAGCGCTTCAGGCCCGACACCACGCCGGCCGACACCGACGGCCCGATGCCGAAGGGAAAGCCGACCGCCGCCACCTGGTCGCCCGGCCGCAGGTCGGCGGTGGAGCGCATCGTGGCGGCGATCAGGTCGTCGGGGATCTTCTGCGCCTGCAGCACCGCCAGGTCGTTCTCGGGCTGCACGCCGGTGAGGGTGGCGGGCGACTCCAGCCCGTCGAAGAAGGTGACCTTGATGGTGTCGGCGCCGGCGACCACGTGCAGGTTGGTGAGGATCACGCCCTTGTCGACGATCACCACGCCGGTGCCCACGCCGCGCTCGACCTCGCCCGGCGGCTCGGCGGCCTCGGGCGCCTTGCCCTTGGCCAGGTTGCGGCCGCGCTTTTCCGTCTTGGCGGCGGGCGTCTTCTTCTCCTCGCCGTAGCCGACGACGCGCACCACCGAGGGCCGCACCGTCTCGGCCGCGCGGGCGGCGGGGGAGGGCAGCGTCTCCTTCTGCAGCGTGCGCAGCACGGCGGCGTCGATGTCCTTCTGCGTGAGCAGCTGGCCGGGGGCGCGCGGCCACAGGTAGCCGGCGCCGCCGGCCAGGCCGAGGGCGGCGGCGGCGAGCACGGCGGCCGCCGCTGCGCGGCGGCCGCGCCGGGCCTTCGGGGGCGCCGGGTCGGGCGCAGCCGGCGTGACGGCCGGCGCTTCGGCGGCGGCCTCCGGCGGCGCGCCTTCGGCCTCAGGCGCGGCGCTCCGGGGCGAGCTGCTGTAGTGGGCTGGCCTGCGCATCGTGGACCTCCGCAATGTCGGATGCAGGAACGACTTCACGGTAGCACGCTTCGTTGCGCCGTGCATGCGTTGCGGCATCATCCCCGGATGGCGGTCTTCATCGATACACACTGTCACCTCGACGCGCCGGAGTTCGGCGCCGAGGCGCCCGCCGTGAGCGAGCGCACACGCGCCGCCGGCGTGGCGCTGTGCGTCATCCCCGCCGTCGCGCCCGGCAACTTCGCCACGGTGCGCGAGATGGCGCACCGGCAGGGCGACGCCTACGCGCTGGGCATCCACCCGATGTGCACCGGCACCGAGGCGGAAGGACCTGCGCTGGACGCGCTGGCCGAGGAGCTGCAGCGGCGGCAGGACGATCCGCGCCTGATCGCGGTGGGCGAGATCGGCCTGGACTTCTTCGTGCCCGGCCTGGACGGCCCGCGGCAGGAGCGCTTCCTGCGCCGGCAGCTCGAGCTGGCGCGCGCGCACGGCCTGCCGGTGCTGCTGCACGTGCGCCGCTCGGTCGACAAGGTGCTGATGCACTTGCGCCAGGCCGGCGGCGGCGTGCCCTGGCAGGGCATCGCGCACGCCTTCAACGGCAGCGCGCAGCAGGCGCAGGCCTGCATCGAGCTGGGCCTGAAGCTCGGCTTCGGCGGCGCCGTGACCTTCGAGCGGGCGTTGCAGCTGCGCCGCCTGGCCGCCTCGCTGCCGCTCGAGTCGATGGTGCTGGAGACGGACGCGCCCGACATCCCGCCCTTCTGGCTCTACCGCACGCGCACCGAGCGCGAGGCCGGGCAGCCGCAGGGGCGCAACGAGCCGTCGCAGTTGCCGCGCATCGCCCGCGACATCGCCGCCCTGCGCGGCCTGGCCGTCGACGCGCTGGCGGCGGCCACCACCCGCAACGCCTGCGCCGCCCTGCCGCGGCTCGCGCCGCTGCTGGCGCCGGACGGCAGCGTGTAGCCGGCGTCCCATCGCCGTGTCATCGCCAGGCCGACGTGCCCTGTAGGCCGAAGGCGCAACCCGCCGGCAGGCCGCGCCAGGCGGCGTTTTTGGTGTCATCCTGCGGTGCATGGCAGGCGTTCGGCCTGTGTGGCACCACGCCACGGGCGCGATGCCCCATTCCACACAAGGAGAACCATTCCATGAAGCAAACGACTCTGCGATTCCTCCCCGCTGCCCTCGTGCTGGCGCTGGCCTCGATGGGCCTGACGGCCGTTGCGCAGACGAATGCCACCACCACCTCTGAGCCCACGGCGACCGAGAAGGCCAAGGAAGTCGGCCGCGACGTGAAGGAGACCGGCAAGGACGCCGTGGACGCCACCGAGCGCGGCGCCAAGAAGGCCTGGAACGCTACCAAGGACACCAGCGAGAAGGCCTACGACGCCACGAAGTCGGGCACCAAGAAGGCCTACAACGCCACCAAGAAGACCAGCAAGAAGGCCTACGACGCGACCAAGAAGGGCGTGGGCAAGGCCGTCGACGCCACCGAGAACGTCGGCCACAAGGCGGCCGAAGGCATGCGCAACACGGGCGAGAAGATCGGCGAGAAGATCCCCGGCACGCCGCAGCACGACGCGACCAAGCAGTAAGCAGGTTGCGAGAGCACCATGCATAAAAAGACCCGCTTCGGCGGGTCTTTTTTTGTCGCCGGGCCGCCCCAAGACAAAAAAAGCATCCCCTCGGGGGATCGGGCAAGCGCGAAGCGGTTGCCCGAGGGGTCTTTTTTGTCAGGCCGTCCGGCGCTGCACCATCGGCGTTTCGGGCACCGGGTAGCCCGCCGCGCCGAAGGTCTGCACGATGGCCTTGTGGGTGTCGAAGTAGACCTGCCAGTAGTGGTCGGTGTGGGTGTAGGGCCGCACGGCCAGCAGCGGGCCCTCGGGGGTGAACTGGAGGATCTCGACGTCCGGCGCCGGGTCCTTCGTCACGTTGGGGATGGCGGCCACCGCCGTCTTCAGCCGGGCGATGGCGTCGTTCACGTCGACGCCGTTGGCGACCTTGGCGGTGGTGTCCACCCGCCGCCAGCCCAGCGTGCTGTAGTTCTGGATGGTGCCCGAGAGCACGCTGTTGTTGCCCACCGTGGCGACCACGTTGTCGGGCAGCACCAGCGTGGTGCCGAACAGGCCCAGCTCCTTCACGGTGCCGGTCACGCCCGCCACGGCGACGAAGTCGCCCACCTTGTACGGGCGCAGCACCTGCAGGAACACGCCGGCCGCGAAGTGTGTCAGCAGCCCGCCCCAGGCCGTGCCGATGGCCAGCCCCGCGCCGGCCAGCAGCGCGGCGAAGGAGGTGGTGCGCACGCCGAACAGCTCCAGGATGGCGAGAATCAGCACCACGTTCAGCAGCACGCCGACGATGGACTGCAGGTAGCCGCTGAGGGTGGGGTCGATCGAGCCGCCGCGCTGCAGGGCGCCGCCCATCAGCCGCAGCGCCATCTTGATGAGCCAGCGCCCGATGAGCCAGGCCACGATGGCGCCCAGCACCTTCAGGCCGAAGTCCACGCCCTGCGTGGTGAGGAAGGCCCAGGCGGATGCCGCAGTGATGTTCTCCATGTTCCCTCTTCCTTCGTTTCTGGTTCGATGACGCCGACCCGCTCCGACGGCCCCGTGCAAGAAGGGCCCTGGCTGGAGGGGCTGCCGCCGCTCGTGTCGCCGCACACGGTGGTGCTGGTGCTCGGCAGCTTTCCCAGCGCCCGCTCCCTCGCGCAGCGCCAGTATTATGCGCACCCCCACAACCAGTTCTGGAAGATCTTGCAAGCCATCTGGCCCCAGGAGCCGCTGCCCGCGGACAGCTATCAGGAACGTGGCAGATGGCTGCTCGACCGCGGCCTGGGCCTGTGGGACGTCTACGCCCGCTGCTGCCGTGTCGGCAGCCTGGACGCCGCCATCCGCGATGCCGAGGCCAACGACATCGCCGGCCTGCACCTGCCGCGGCTGGCGGCCGTGGCGCACAACGGTGCCGAGAGCCACCGGCAGGCGCGCCATGCAGCGCCGCCCGGCGTGCCGGCCTATCGGCTGCCCTCCACCAGCCCGGCGCATGCGGCGATGCGCTTCGAGGACAAGGCCCGCGCCTGGCGCGAGGTGATGGTCCGCCACGGGCTGGTCTGATGGCGGGCCGCGCTCCCCTTTCTTCGTTGTTGCCCGAGGTCAATTTCTCCGACTGGGGCGACGTGCGCTACCTGCACCTGGGCACCGAATGGGTGCAGGGTTCGATGCGGCTGGACGCGCCCTACGAGATCGAGCTGGAGTACGTGCAGCGCATGATGGCCTGGCTGCTGTTCGTGGCGCCGGCCGAGGTGCCGAAGCGCCACGCGATGCAGCTCGGCCTGGGCGCCGGCGCACTCACCAAGTTCTGCCGCAAGCAGCTGCGCATGCGCACCACCGCCATCGAACTCAACCCGCAGGTGCTGGCCGCCTGCCGCGGCTGGTTCAAGCTGCCGCCCGAGGACGCGAAGCTGCGCGTGGTGATCGCCGACGCGGCCGGCGAGATCCGCAAGGACGAGTGGCAGGGCGCCGTCGACGCGCTGCAGGTGGACCTGTACGACCACGAGGCCGCCGCGCCGGTGCTCGACAGCGAGGCCTTCTACATCGACTGCCGCCGCCTGCTGACCGAGGACGGCTGCATGACCGTGAACCTCTTCGGCCGCTCGTCCAGCTACGAGCGCAGCCTGGCCAAGATCGCCGCCGCCTTCGGCCCCGAGGCGCTGTGGGCCTTCAAGCCCACGCGTGAAGGCAACACGGTGGTGCTGGCCCAGCGCAGCCCCGAGCGGCCGAAGCGCGAGCGCCTGGCCGACCGGGCGCAGGCGATCCAGACGCGCTGGGGGCTGCCCGCGCCGAAATGGTTGCGGGTGTTCAAGCCCGTGTCATCATGAATGGCATGAGCGCCGCGCCGGGCCGCCCCAAGCAAGCTCGCACCGCAGTGCGAAGCACGGAGGTTATCCAATGAGCGCAGTCCCTTCCGCTTCCACCCGTGGGCCCGAGGGGCCGCTGCAACTGCGCCAGCTCATCGAGTGGCTGGCGCGCGACGCCGTCATCTCGCCGGCCGAGGCGCAGCGCACCATCCCCCCCCGCGCGCCGGTGGAAAGACGCCAGCCCCCGCTGGTGCGCCTGGCCAACGTGGCGATGGCGCGCGAGGCCGACGGCAAGCCGCTGGACCTGGAATCGCTCACCCAGTGGCTGGCCGGCCGCGCCGGGCTGGAGTACCTGCGCATCGACCCGCTGAAGGTGGACGTGGGCAAGGTGGCCGACACCATGAGCGCCGCCTATGCCGAGCGCCACAAGGTGCTGCCGGTGCAGGTCACGCCCGCCGAGGTGGTGGTCGCCACCGCCGAGCCCTTCCTCACCGACTGGATCGCCGAGGTGGAGCGCCAGGCGCGCCGCACCGTGCGGCGCGTGGTCGCCAACCCGCAGGACATCCAGCGCTACACGGCCGAGTTCTTCGCGCTGGCCAAGTCGGTGCGCGCGGCGCAGAAGCTCGGCGGCAGCAGCGGCAGCGCCAGCTTCGAGCAACTGGTGGAGCTGGGCAAGTCCAACAAGCAGCTCGACGCCAACGACCAGAGCGTGGTGCAGGTGGTCGACTGGCTGTGGCAGTACGCCTTCGACCAGCGCGCCAGCGACATCCACCTGGAGCCGCGGCGCGAGCAGGGCGTGATCCGCTTCCGCATCGACGGCGTGCTGCACCCCGCCTACCAGATGCCGCTGGGCGTGATGAACGCCATGATCGCGCGCATCAAGCTGCTCGGCCGCATGGACGTGGTCGAGAAGCGCCGCCCGCTGGACGGCCGCATCAAGACCCGAAGAATGCGTGCCCCCACGCCCGGCTCTGCCGTGCTGCCCCCCGAGGGGGCGCAGCCGCCTTGGGGCGGCCCGGCGGCGGCTGGCGCGGCGGAGGAAGTGGAGATGCGCCTGTCGACCCTGCCCACCGCCTTCGGCGAGAAGATGGTGATGCGCATCTTCGACCCCGACAACGCCGTCAAGGACCTGGACGCGCTGGGCTTCCCGCCGCAGGACGCGCAGCGCTGGGAGCAGCTGGTGTCGCGGCCGCACGGCATCGTGCTGGTCACCGGCCCCACCGGCTCGGGCAAGACCACCACGCTCTATTCCACGCTCAAGCGCGTGGCGACGGAGGAGGTCAACGTCAGCACGGTGGAAGACCCGATCGAGATGATCGAGCCGGCCTTCAACCAGACGCAGGTGCAGCCGCAGCTCGATTTCGGCTTCACCGAGGGCCTGCGCGCCCTGATGCGGCAGGACCCGGACATCATCATGGTCGGCGAGATCCGCGACCTCGACACCGCCGAGATGGCGGTGCAGGCGGCGCTCACCGGCCACCTGGTGTTCAGCACCCTGCACACCAACGACGCGCCCAGCGCCACCACGCGGCTGATGGAACTCGGCGTGCCGGCCTACCTGATCAACGCCACGCTGCTGGGCGTGCTGGCCCAGCGCCTGGTGCGCACCCTGTGCCCGGCCTGCAAGCAGCCCGACGAGAGCCTCGACGCCGAGCGCCTGGCCGAGGTGGTGGCGCCGTGGAAGATCAACGGACAGGTCAGGGCCTACCGCCCGGTAGGATGCGTGGACTGCCGCATGACGGGCTACCGCGGCCGCATGGGCCTGTACGAGCTGCTGACCGTCACCGAGCCCTTCAAGAACCTGCTGGGCAAGGCGCCGAGCATCGACGCGCTGCGGCGGCAGGCGGTGGCCGACGGCATGCGCCCGCTGCGCCTGGCCGGCGTGCTGCGCGTGGCCGAGGGGCTGACCACGCTCGACGAAGTGCTCAGCGCGACGCCGCCGATCGAGTAGCCGCGGCCGCCCGCCGCTGGCGGCCCATAGGTGTTTTCCCTGGCGCTTCGCTAGGTGGAATCCACATCGAAGCTGACCGCATGCTGACTAAGAATTCACGGGTTTGATCTGTATCAGGAGAGCTTCGTGAAACTGAAAAGCCGCAAGGACTTTTTTGCGGGCCTGATGTTCGCGGTGGTGGGCGTGGCCTTCGCGTGGGGCGCGACCACCTACACCGTGGGCACGGGCGCCCGCATGGGGCCGGGGTACTTCCCGCTCATGCTGGGCATCCTGCTGGCCCTCATCGGCCTCGGCGTGATCTTCGGCTCGCTGGTCGTGGAGACGGCCGACGGCGAGCCGATCGGCAGCATCGCCTGGCGCCCGCTGGTCTTCATCATCGGCGCCAACGTGATCTTCGGCATCCTGCTGGGCGGCCTGCCCAGCATCGGGCTGCCGGCGATGGGACTGATCATCGCCATCTATGCGCTGGTCATCATCAGCGGGCTGGCGGCGCCGAACTCGTCTCTCAAGCTGTCGCTGATCCTCGCCACCATCCTGGCCGTGGGCAGCTACCTCACCTTCATCGTCGGCCTGAACCTGCAGTTCCAGGTCTGGCCGACCTTCATCACCGGCTGAGACCCGCACCATGGAATTGTTCGAACACCTCTCGCTCGGGTTCAGCCACGCGATCTCGCTGCAGAACCTGATGTACGCCTTCATCGGCTGCCTGCTGGGCACGCTGATCGGCGTGCTGCCGGGCCTGGGCCCGGTGGCCACCATCGCCATGCTGCTGCCGGCCACCTACGCGCTGCCGCCGGTGGCGGCGCTGATCATGCTGGCCGGCATCTACTACGGCTCGCAGTACGGCGGCTCCACCACCGCCATCCTGGTCAACCTGCCGGGCGAATCGGCCTCGGTGGTCACGGTGATCGACGGGCACCAGATGGCCAAGGCCGGGCGCGGCGGACCTGCGCTGGCGGCGGCCGGCCTGGGTTCCTTCTTCGCCGGCTGCGTGGGCACGCTGATCCTGGCCGCCTTCGCGCCGCCGCTGACCGAACTGGCCTTCAAGTTCGGCCCGGCCGAGTATTTCAGCCTGATGGTGCTGGGCCTGATCGGCGCCGTCGTGCTGGCCTCCGGCTCGCTGCTCAAGGCGATCGGCATGATCGTGCTGGGCCTGCTGCTGGGCCTGGTGGGCACCGACGTGAATTCCGGCGTGGCGCGCTACAGCTTCGACGTCCCGGAACTGACCGACGGCATCGGCTTCATCGCCATCGCCATGGGCGTGTTCGGCTACGGCGAGATCATCTCCAACCTGGCCAAGCCGGAGGAAGAGCGCGACGTGATGGTCTCCGAGGTCAAGCACCTGTGGCCGACCAAGGAAGACTTCAAGAACATGGCGCCCGCCGTGCTGCGCGGTACCACGCTCGGCTGCTGCCTGGGCATCCTGCCGGGCGGCGGCGCGCTGCTGTCGTCTTTCGCGGCCTACACGCTCGAGAAGAAGATGAAGCTCAAGCCGGGCGAAGTGCCCTTCGGCAAGGGCAACATCCGCGGCGTGGCCGGCCCCGAGTCGGCCAACAACGCCGGCGCGCAGACCTCCTTCATCCCGATGCTGACGCTGGGCATCCCGCCCAACCCGGTGATGGCCCTGATGGTCGGCGCGATGACCATCCACAACATCCAGCCCGGCCCGCAGGTGATGACCAGCAACCCGGACCTGTTCTGGGGCCTGATCGCCTCGATGTGGGTCGGCAACCTGATGCTGATCATCCTGAACCTGCCGATGATCGGCATGTGGATCAAGCTGCTGACCATCCCCTACAGGTGGCTGTTCCCCGCCATCGTGCTGTTCTGCGCGATCGGCGTGTACTCCACCAACAACAACACCTGGGACATCTGGATGGTCGCCATCTTCGGCGTGATCGGCTACGGCTTCATCAAGCTGGGCTGCGAACCCGCGCCGCTGATGCTGGGCTTCATCCTCGGGCCGATGATGGAGGAGAACCTGCGCCGCGCGCTGCTGCTCTCGCGCGGCGACTGGTCGGTGCTGGTCACGCGGCCGATCTCGGCGGGGCTGCTGATCGCCTCGGCCCTGATGATCGTGATCGTGCTGCTGCCGGCGGTGAAGTCCAAACGCGAGGAAGCCTTCGTGGAGGAATGACGGGCCTGCGAGCGCGGCAGCCGTTCGGCCGCCGCGCCGCGAGCCACGCAACGGCACCTTCGGGTGCCGTTTTTCTTTGGCGCGGCGCCTCGGGCGCGCACGGGATCAATGCGTGGAAATCATGGATTCATCAGATAAATCCATTTCCTTCGCGCGGGGGCTCCGGTTCCAATCGGCCGCGACAGCGCCGCGCGCAGGAGGGCCGCGGCGCTTTCCGCCGTGCCGGCGCCTTCACCCGAGACATCCATGCAACGCAGACACCTGATGCTGGCCGCCGCCGCGGCCAACCTGCTTCCCGCTTCCCGCGCCTTCGCGCAGGCGTACCCGGGCAAGCCGATCCGCCTGGTCGTGCCCTTCCCGGCCGGCGGCGCCACCGACCTGTTCGCGCGCACCCTGTCGCAGAAGATGAGCGAGAAGCTGGGCGCGCCGGTGGTGGTGGACAACAAGCCCGGCGCCGGCGGCGCCATCGGCTCGGACCTGGCCGCCAAGGCGCCGGCCGACGGCTACACGCTGCTGCTGGCCACCACCAGCACCCATTCGATCGGGCCGTCGATCAACAAGCTGCCCTACGACACGGTGCGCGACTTCACGCCCATCGGCCACGTGGGCGACGCGCCCAGCATCATGCTGGTGCCCAACGACTCGCCCGCGAAGAGCGTGCGCGAATGGATCGACTACGCGAAGAAGAACCCCGGCAAGCTCAACTACGCCTCCAGCGGGCCGGGCACCATCGTCCAGCTCACGGCGGAACTGTTCAAGTCGATGGCGGGCGTGTTCGTCACGCACATCCCCTACAAGGGCACGGCGCTGGCCATGCCCGACCTGATGAGCGGCAAGGTGGACCTGCTGTTCGACGCGCTGCCCACCGGCCTGCCCTTCGTGCGCGACGGGCGGCTGCGAGCGCTGGCCGTCACCTCGCCGCAGCGCAGCCCGCTGGCGCCCGACCTGCCGCCGGTGGCCGACACGCTGCCCGGCTTCGAGTCGACCACCTGGTTCGGCCTGTTCGGGCCCAGGGGCCTGCCGGCCGACCTGGTGGCGCGCGTGAACGCGGCCGCCAACCAGGCGGTGAGCGATCCCGAACTGCGCGACAAGCTGGGCAAGCTGGGCATCGAGCCCGCCACCGGCACGCCGGCGCAGTTCGCCGCCCTGGTGGCGCAGGACGCGGCCAAATGGAAGAAGATCATCGCCCTGCGCAAGATCGTCAACGAGTGATCACCCCCCGGCCCTTTCCCCTGTCCGAGCAGCAGCCATGAAGCACTTCGACCACGCCAACCCCTACACCTCCACGCGCATCCCGGTGTTCGCGCGCAACGTCGTCTCCACCTCGCACCCGCTGGCCGCGCAGGCCGGCCTGCGCATCCTGCACCAGGGCGGCAACGCAGTGGACGCGGCGGTGGCCGCCGCCGCGGCGATGACGCTGGTGGAGCCCGTGAGCAACGGCCTGGGCGGCGACGCCTTCTGCATCCTGTGGGACGGCCGGCAACTGCACGGGCTGAACAGCTCCGGCCCGGCCCCTGCGGCGTGGACGCCCGAGTACTTCCGGCGCAAGTACGGCAACGATGCGCAGCATCCGCCGCTGCGCGGCATCGATGCGGTGACGGTGCCGGGCGCGGTGGGCGCCTGGGCGGCGCTGTCGGAGCGCTTCGGCAGGCTGCCCTTCGCCGACCTGATGGCCCCGGCCGTCGAGATCGCCGAGCGCGGCTACCTCGTGCCGCCGGTGGTGCGGCAGAAGTGGGCCGCCGCCACGCCGCTGCTGAAGGACGCGCCGGGCTTCGCCGCGACCTTCCTGCCCTGGGGCCGCGCGCCCGAGGTGGGCGAGCTGTTCCGCTTCCCGGCGGCGGTGCGGGCGCTCAGGGCCATCGGCGAGACCAAGGGCGAAGCCTTCTACCGCGGCGAGATCGCGGCGGCGATCGCGAAGTTCGCCGCCGCCCACGGCGGCAGCCTCACGGCCGCCGACCTGGCCGCCTGGCAGCCCGAGTGGGTCACGCCCGTGAGCAAGAGCTACCGCGGCTACACACTGCACGAGATCCCGCCCAACGGCCAGGGCATCGCGGCGCTGATCGCGCTGGGCATCCTCTCGCACTTCGACGTGGCCGCGCTGC
>Ga0182792_1000638_pt1 | contig 31620 bp, 27 predicted proteins | sample Passage237B_FD_130497 | JGI IMG/M metagenome (GOLD analysis project Ga0182792, IMG submission 130497) | Cellulose adapted compost microbial communities from Newby Island Compost Facility, Milpitas, CA, USA - Passage2 37B (version 2) (version 2) ...
ACGCCGGTGCGCGACAGCGCGGCAATCGGCTTCTCGGCCAGCACCGCCGTCGCCGACAATGCCTCGCTCTACCTGCGCTACGACGGCGAGCTTGCTGCCGGCACCGACAATCACACGCTCAATGTCGGCTTCCGGCTGAGCTGGTAATCGGTATAAGCCCGCCGACCGACGTCACCGACGTCGGTCGGATCGCTGAAAACGAGCGTTTCTCCTACGAGGGAGCGCTCAGTGCGCCGCCCCTTCGAGCGCCTTGACGATGTTCTCGCACATCACCTTGGCATCAGCGAATAGCATCATGGTGTTGTCGCGGAAGAAGAGCTCGTTGTCGACGCCGGCATAGCCCGAAGCCATGCCGCGCTTCACGAACAACACCGTCTGCGCCCTCTCGACGTCGAGAATGGGCATGCCGTAGATCGGACTCTTGGGATCCGTCTTGGCCGCGGGGTTGGTCACGTCGTTGGCGCCGATGACGAACGCGACATCGGTGGACGCGAAGTCGCGGTTGATGTCGTCGAGCTCGAAGACCTCGTCGTAAGGCACGTTGGCCTCGGCCAGCAGCACGTTCATATGCCCCGGCATGCGGCCGGCCACCGGATGGATGGCATAGCGGACCTGCACGCCCTCCTTCTTCAGCAGGTCGGCCATCTCGCGCAGCGCGTGCTGAGCCTGCGCCACCGCCATGCCGTATCCCGGCACGATGATGACCGACTGGGCATTCTTCATCAGGAAGGCCGCATCCTCGGCCGATCCCGCCTTGACCGGCTTGTCCGTCTTGGCCTGCACCGCCCCTGCCGCCGCATTGTCGGTGCCGAAGCCGCCCAGGATCACGTTGAAGATCGAGCGGTTCATGCCCTTGCACATGATGTAGCTCAGGATGGCGCCCGACGAGCCGACCAGCGCGCCGGTCACGATCAACGCGGTATTCGACAACGTGAAGCCGATCCCGGCGGCCGCCCACCCCGAATAGGAGTTCAGCATCGATACGACGACGGGCATGTCGGCGCCGCCGATCGGCAGGATCAGCAGGAAACCCAGGGCCAGCGACAGCACGATCAGCAGGACAAAGGTGAGCGGGTGGCCGCGCATGGCGAACCAGACCAGCAGGACCACCAGGGCGATACCGATCAGCGCATTGAGCGGATGCTGCCCACGGAAGACCAGCGGAGATCCCGAGACCAGCCCCTGCAGCTTGGCGAAGGCGACCACGGAGCCGGTGAAGGTGATGGCGCCGATGACCGTCCCCAGCCCCATCTCGACGAGGCTTTGCGTGCGGATCCTGCCGACGGTCCCGATATCGAATGCCTCGGGCGAGACGAAGGCCGCGGCCGCCACGAACACCGCGGCCAGACCGACCAGCGAGTGGAAGGCCGCCACGAGCTGCGGCAGCGCCGTCATCTGGATACGCATGGCGACGAACGCACCTATGGCGCCGCCGACGACCAGGCCGAGGATGATCAACCAGGGCGACAACACGCCCGGCGAGGCGACGGTGACGCCGATGGCGACCACCATGCCGATGATGCCGTAGAGATTGCCGCCGCGCGCCGTCTCGGGCGAGCTCAGGCCGCGTAGCGCCATGATGAAACAGATTGCCGCGACCAGGTAGCCGTAGGCAGCGATTTCGTGGGTGATCACCGTGCCGTCTCCCGCCCGCTCACTTCCTGCCCGGCTTCTTCTTGAACATCGACAGCATGCGGTGCGTGACGATGAAGCCGCCGAAGATGTTGACCGCCGCAAGCACGACGGCGATGGCGCCGAAGAACTGCGCCGCGCCGAGGCCCTTCAGCCCAGCCGCCAGCAACGCCCCGACGATGATCACCGACGATACGGCATTGGTGACCGCCATCAGGGGTGAGTGCAGCGCCGGCGTCACCCGCCAGACCACGTAATAGCCGACGAAACAGGCCAGGGCGAAGATGGTCAGCAGCGACACGAACGGCATGTGCCCGTCGGGCATGGCGGCCGTGCCCTGCGCAGCCGCGTCTGTGATCTGCTGCGCCATGCCTTTGAGGCTGGTGGCGAGGTCCTGCGCCTGGACTGCGAGCTTGGCGGCTTCGCCGGCGATTCTGTCGTCCATCGAGCGATCCTAGGTCTGCGAGGGGGTCTGGAGCGAGGTCAGCGAGGGATGCACGACCTGGCCGTTCTCGGTCACGAGCGTACCTTTGACGACCTCGTCGCTGGTGTCGATCTTCAACGCCTTGGTCTCCTTGTCGACCATCGGCGTGATGAAATTGAGCAGGTTGCGCGAGAACAGCGCCGACGCGTCGGTCGCCAGCTCGCCGGGCAAGTTGGCCGGGCCGATGATCTTCACGCCGTATTTCTCGACCGTGCGGCCGAACTCCGACAGCGGACAGTTGCCGCCCTGCTCCACCGCCATGTCGACGATCACCGAGCCGGGCTTCATGGTCTTCACCATTTCCTCGGTCACCAGCACCGGCGCCTTGCGGCCGGGGATCAACGCCGTCGTGACCACGATGTCCTGCGTCTTGATGTGCTCGGCGACGAGGGCAGCCTGCTTGGCGCGATATTCCGCGCTCATCTCCTTCGCGTAGCCACCGGCGGTCTCGGCCGCCTTGAACTCCTCGTCCTCGACGGCCACGAACTTGGCGCCGAGCGACTGCACCTGCTCCTTGGTCGCCGGTCGCACGTCGGTCGCCGTGACCACCGAACCCAGCCGGCGCGCCGTGGCAATCGCCTGCAGGCCCGCAACGCCCACGCCCATGATGAAGGTGCGCGACGGCGCCAGCGTGCCGCCCGGCGTCATCATCTGCGGCAGGATGCGGCCGTAGTTGTTGGCCGCTACCAGCACGGCCTTGTAACCTGCCAAGTTGGCCTGCGAGCTCAGGATATCCATCGACTGCGCGCGGGTGATGCGCGGGATCAGCTCCAGCGCGAACGACGTCACGCCCCTGGCGGCGAGCGCATCGGCCAATTCCCGATTGGTCAGCGCCCCGAGCGGCGCCATCAGGACCTGGCCCTGGCGCAGCAACGCGATCTCGTCATTGCCGTCGGCCGCCGACATGGGACGCTGGATCTTGAAGACCACGTCGGCCGGACCGGTCGCAGAGGCGGCGTCCGGCACGATCATTGCACCGGCGTCGGCATAGGCCTGGTCGGTGTAGGCTGCCGCCGTCCCTGCCCCGGCTTCGATCAGGACTTCCTGCACCCCCAGCGCCTTCAGCTTCTTGACGGTCTCCGGAGTAGCAGCCACGCGTGTCTCGTGTGGCCGGCGTTCTTTCAGGATGGCAATTTTCATGGAATCGATCTGTTGGTGACGCGGGCAGACGACTTGGCGGCGAACCATGCCCAGCGATTCCCCCTTTGCCAAGCCGCATTTTCGCCGCGTGGCAGAGACGCATTTACCGCGGGCACTCAGCGCATGATACTGCGAGGATGGTGCAGCGTCCCGTCATCCTAACCGGCTTCCACTTCACCAAGACGACGCTTGCGGCGTTCTCGCAACGTTACGAGATCGCCGGTCACATGGACCGGCCCGATGCGGCGCTGGTACCCGAGACCGCCCGACAGCATGTTCAGGCCCTGGTCACCACGGGCAGCGTCGGGGCGTCGGATGCGCTGATGGCGTCGATGCCGCGGCTGTCGCTGATCTGCTGCTACGGGACCGGCTACGAACGAATTGATCTTGCGGCCGCGCGCCGGCGCAACATCATGGTGACCCATGGTGCCGATGCCAATGCGGCCGACGTCGCCGAAATGGCGGTGGGGATCCTGCTTGCTTCGACGCGCCGTATCGCGCGCGCCGACAAGATGATCCGCCGAGGCGAATGGACGAAGCGCATTCCCAACCGCTTCGGAGCGATCGCCGGCCTGACCGGCGGCAGGGTCGGCATCCTGGGCCTGGGAGCAATCGGCATGGAGTTCGCCAAGCGCATTACAGGCTTCGACGTGCAGATCGGTTACTGCAACCGCAACAGGCGCGGCGACGTCGACCATCCCTACTTCCCCGATGTGATGGCGCTCGCGACCTGGGCCGACTACCTGATCGTCTGCCTGCGCTCCGACGCCTCGAACCGGCACATCATCAACGCCGAAGTGCTGAAGGCGCTGGGACCGCGCGGCCATCTGGTCAATATCAGCCGCGGCTGGGCGGTCGACGAGGCGGCGCTGGCCGAGGCCCTGCGCAGCAACGTGATCGAAGGCGCTGCGCTCGACGTGTTCGACGAGGAGCCTTATGAGGGCCAGGAGCTGCTGCCCCTCGACAATCTCGTAATGACGCCGCATTTCGGCGGCGGCACCGAGCACGCCCAGCGGCGCATGACGGAGCTGGTACTGCAAAACCTCGATGCGCACTTCGCCGGCAGGCGGGTCGTTTCGCCGCTTCCGGAACTGCGCGACATGGCGGCCCATCCGGAAGGTCGGCTGCGTTGAAGCGAAGCTCTCACGCCGGCGGATCGATGCCGATCCTGACGGACTTTCCCTCCACACGGTCGCTCTCTCCCAGCCAGACGTCGAGGTAGGCGCGCAGCGCTGAAGGATACCGACGGAGTTCCGTGAAGATGCTGTAGGGCGTGTCGACGTCGCGCGCTTCGTAACCCCATGCCTCCAGTCCAGCCTGCCGGGCCAGGAACAGCGCGCGGCTGAGATGGAAGCGCTGCGAGACGATGATGATGCGGCGCTGGCCGTAGATGTCGCGCGCCCGCAGCACGGAGTCCCACGTCCGGAGGCCTTCCGGATCGAGATAGAGTACCGATGCCGGAACGCCGCGCTCGACCAGCCCAGCGCGCATGGCCTGCGGCTCGGCCGGACCGCCCGACAGGATGAAGTAACGGACCTTGCCGGCTTTCCACAGCGCCGCCGCGGCATCGAGACGACGCACGAAGTAGACGTTGGGCCCACCTTCCGGCCCGATCGGGGCCGTGCCCAGCACCAGCGCCACGTCGGCGGCGGGAAGCTTGCTCACGTCGCTGAACGACCAGGCCTCGGCATCGCGGTCGAGCCGGCGTTCGGCGAGCCAGGCCAGCAGGACCACCGCAAGCGCCGCTGCGCCGACAGCGAAGAGCGCGAACAGGATCAGGCGCATAGGGTCCTCACCAGAAGTCCACGCCGGCCCGACGGCGCCTTGCCCGCGTCCAACCGGCTCTGTAGACCGGCGGCATGCCTCGTCTCACCACCGCGGAAGCCACGGTCGAAACCCTCCTGCGGCACGGCCTCGACACCGTCTACGCCCTGCCCGGCCTGCACAATGACCCATTGTTCGACGCCTTCTATCATGCTTCGGACCGGCTGCGCGTGATCCATCCGCGGCACGAACAGACTGCCGCCTACATGGCGCTGGGTGCTGCGCTCGCCACGGGCAGACCGCAGGCCTTCGCCGTCGTTCCAGGGCCCGGCATGCTGAACGCAAGCGCTGCGCTGCTGACCGCCTATGGCATGAATGCCCCCGTGATCGGCCTGATCGGGCAGATCCCGCAGGCCGACATCGACAAGGGGCACGGCCACCTGCACGAGATCCACGATCAGCTCGGCCTGCTGCGCCACGTCACGAAGTGGGCCGAGCGTATCCGGAGTCCACAGGAAGCGCCGGACCTGGTGGCGCAGGCGGTCCAGCACGCCACATCGGGACGGCCGCGGCCGGTCGCCCTGGAATGTGCGCTGGACACCTGGGCAAGGAGCGCCGAGGTGACGTTGCCCGACGGTCCGCTGCCGCCGCCGGCCCAGCCGGTCGATGCGGCGGCCGTCGAGACCGCCGCGAAGATCCTGGGCGCAGCCGAGCGGCCGATCATCGTGCTGGGGGGCGGCGCCATCGATGCCGGCGCCGAGGTGACCGAAATCGCCGAGCTGCTCGAGGCTCCAGTCAGCTCCTATCGTCGCGGCCGCGGCGTGATCCCGAGCTCGCATCGCCTCGCCGTCGACATGCCGATCGGACATCGGTTGTGGAAGGACGCCGACGCCGTGCTCGCGGTCGGTACACGCTTCCTGATCCAGAACAGCGGCTGGGGCATCGACCGCGACCTGAAGGTCGTGCGACTGGACATCGATCCCGACGAGCACGAACGATACGCGAAGCCGGACGTGGCGCTGGTCGGCGACGCCGCCCCCTATCTGCGTGCCTTGATCGCCGCCCTGCCGAAGCACAATCGCAGGCGCCCTTCCCGCAGCGACGAGCTCGCCGGCCACCGCGACTGGCTCGCCGACAGGCTGTCGCGACTGGAGCCGCAGCTTTCGTTCCTGAAGGCGATCCGCGCCGCGCTGCCGGAAGACGGCATCTTCGTCGACGAAGTGAGCCAGGTGGGTTTCGCCTCGCGCGTGGCCCTGCCGATCGAGAAGCCGCGCACCTTCCTGTCGCCGGGCTACCAGGACAATCTCGGCTGGGGATTCGGGACGGCACTCGGCGTCAAGGCGGCCATGCCCGACCGGAAGGTGCTGGCCATCGCGGGCGACGGCGGCTTCATGTACCAGGTCGGCGAGCTCGCCACCGCCGCCAGGCACAAGCTTGCCGTCGACGTCGTGGTGTTCGACAATGGCGGTTTCGGCAACGTCAAACGCATCCAGCAGGAGCGCTACGGCAACCGGCTGATCGCGTCGGACCTGCAGAATCCCGACTTCTGCAGGCTCGCCGACAGCTTCGGCGTGGCCTCCTTCAAGGCGCTCGACGCAGGGCAGCTCGAGCAGAGCCTGCGCAAGGCCTTCGCCCTCGACGCCCCTGCCCTGATCTGGGTGCCACATGGCGACGTGCCGAGTCCATGGGATCTGATCATGATGCCGCGGGTACGAGGCTAACACGTGCGGTTCGAGGGCCTGCGCCGCGCCTGGCAGCGCTCGCGCCGGCGCCGCGACCTGCCGACCCGCCTCACCTTTCCCGACGCCGCGACGGGCATGCGGCCGGTACGCGTCGTCATTTTCGGCGAGTTTGCCGACGACTGGCTGCCCGCCTTCATCGAGCCCGCACTGTGGGCCGACATCGATGGCGTCGCGGAGATCGTACGAATCGCCGACGTGTCCGGCGTCAAGCTGCCGCCACCGGTGATCGAGGGCAGCCGCACGGTGATCGTGCCGCTGAGCATCGCGAACATCCGCAACTGCCCGCCCGGCGAAGCGGCCCTGATACCCGACACCAACGCCCTGGACACGCTGTCCGACAAGAGGCGGTTCTTGGAATACATGGCCGATAAGGGGCTCGGCGGGTTCTGCCCGCGCCTCTATGCGTCGGACGAAGAGGCCGAGTTCCCCTGTATCCTGAAGCGCACCGACCTGGCGGCCGCCTGGGGGATCGCCGTCGCCCACTCCTATCCGGAACTCGTCAGGCTTCGCCGCACCGTCCCCTTTCGGGACAAGGCGTGCATCGTGCAGGCCTTCCTGCCGGCCCGGGTCGAATACGTCACGCATTGCGTGTGTCGCGACGGCCGCATCCTGTGGCATTGCAGCTTCGCCTGCGAGAAGCGCGATGCCGAACAGCTGCGCGTCAGCATGGATGATCAGACCATCACGCCCATCGATACACCGCGGCAGGTGCTGGACACGATCGGCAAGGTGCTGGCGCCGCTCCGCTTCAGCGGCCCCTGTGCCGTCGACTACAGTCTGACGGAAGAAGGCGCCATGGTGATCTTCGAGGTCAATCCGCGTTTCGGGGGGACGCTCACCCTGCCCGAGAATGCAGGCCGGCTGCGCGACGCACTCGCGTGCATCATCCATACAGCGCTGTCTTGACGTCCTCGAGCCCGTCCGGTCCCGTGCGCAGACCGTCCAGCAGCTGCGCGAAGCCGGTCCGGCAGACGAAGCCGAGTTGCTCGGCTGCCCTGCTCGCGTCGTAGACGCGGTCGATCGAGTCGAACATCGACCAGCCACGCTGCGCGTAGATCGCGCGGTAGTGCGGGAAGTAGCGCTCGACGACCGACGGAGCGTCCTCCATCAGGGCGCGGCAGTCGGCACGCGAAAAGGGCGTCATGGCAGACACGATGAACGTGCCGAAGCCGATCCCCGGCGCGCGATCCAGCGCGGCGACATGGGCTTCAGCCGCATCCTCGACCGACAGCCGACGGAATAGGAATTCGTTGACCTTCGTGTTCTCGTCGGACTGCACGATCGCGTGCGCCATGTCGTCCTCCTCGGGGAAGAACCGTGAGGTCCGCAGGATCACGATGGGCAGCCGGTGCAGGTGGTTGAACAGCCGGCACAGCTCCTCGGCAGCCCGCTTGGTGACGCCGTAGATGTTGCGCGGCTCGAGCGGAGAGAGCGTCTCGTCGATCCACATCGCCTCGCGCGCCCCGCCCGCCTTCCCGTCGCGGATCTTCTGGGAGATCATCAGCGAGGTGGTGGAGGTGAAGACGAAGCGGTCGACCCTCGATCCCGACGCCACGGCCTCTTCGAGCAGGTTCAGCGTGCCCTGGACGTTGACGGCCACGAACTCGGCATTGTCATGCGTGGCGATGTGGGGCTTGTGCCGCGCCGCCGCGTGCACGATCGCCTCGATGGCATGGTCGCGCATGATCCGACGCACCAGGGGCCGGTCGACGACCGAGCCGACCACCTCGGTCCCCAGCCCTGGCTGGGGGTCGAGACCGATCACCCGATGCCCGTCGTGCACGAGCCGCGGCACCAGGGTCCGGCCGAGCCAGCCCGACGAGCCGGTGACAAGAATGTTCATCACGCCGTCGCGTTGCCGGCAACGTTGGCCAGGACGTCGCTCATCACATCGGCGCTGCCCTCGTCGTCGACGCCATGCCGCCGGAATAGCCAGCCCGGCTCGTTGACGCCGACCCAGGTCGTCCCTTCCCCGTCCTGCCAGACCAGCGCCTTCAGCGGCAGGTCGATGCCGAGCGTCTGGCTGGCCTGCATGTAGGGCGTTCCGGCCTTCGGGCTGCCGAACAGGACGACCACCGTCGGCCGCAACTCCATGCCGACCTTCTCAGCCGCCGCACCGTGGTCTATGCGCGCGAACACGGTCATGCCGTGCTGTGCGACGGCGGCTTCGAGCCGCTCCAGGGTCTCGGCCGGATCGTGCCGGCTCTTGAAGGTGCGCAGCCCCGGCACGGTCACAGCCCGGCCTCCTCGAGTGCGGCCTGCTGACGGCGCGCCAGCGCCTCGACGTCGAAGTCGGCGATCAGCCCCTCGAACAACCGGTGCCAGTTGATGGAGGCGCGCAGATGGATGAACACCGCGCCCAGCCCGATGGCGGCGCGATCCATGAACACGAACTCGCGCGGCGGCCGCACGCCGCCCATGCGCCGCAGCTCGCCGAAGACGTTCTGCGCCATCTCGCGGCCGTGACCGTCGGCCATGCCCTCGGTCAGGCGCCGCGGGCGGTCATCCATCAGGGGCCCGTAGAGGAAGGCGGCCCAACGGTTCAGCACGGCGATCATCTCCCGGCTGAGACCGGTGAACCCCCAGTCCGCGTAGGCGGCGACGGCACGGTCCTGGTCGTCGGTCATCAAGGCGCGATAGAGCTCGATCGAGCCGCGCACGAAGCGCGGCGGGAAAATGCGCACGCAGCCGAAGTCCATCAGGTTGACCGAGCCGTCGGGCCGCACCGTGTAGTTGCCGAGATGCGGATCGCCGTGGATCACGCCGTAGAAGTAGAACGGCACGTACCAGGCGCGGAACATGTTGATCGCAAGCCGGTCCCGATCCTCCTGCGGCCGCTCCTTCCAGTTGAGCAGCCGCTCCCCTTCGAGCCATGTCATGGTCAGCAGGCGATCGCTCGAGTGCGACGCCACGACCTCGGGAACGTGCACGTGGGGTTCGTCACGCAGCATATGCCGATAGAGCGCCACATGCTTCGCCTCACGGCGGTAGTCCAGCTCCTCGCGCAGGCGCGTCGTGATCTCGGCATGGATCTCGTCGGTGCGGATGGCGGGATCGAAGCGCTGGCCGACGGCGAAGACCAGCTTGAGCTGGTTGAGATCGGCCTCCAGCGCCGCCGCCATGTCGGGATACTGCAGCTTGGCCGCGACGGGCGTGCCGTCCTTCAGCGTCGCGCGATGGACCTGGCCCAGCGACGCCGCGAAGGACGCCTCCTTCTCGAAGCTCGCGAACTTCGCCTGCCAGTCCGGCCCCAGCTCGGTAGCCATGGGCCGCCGCACGAAGGACCAGCCCATGGCCGGCGCGTTGGCCTGCAGTTGCGCCAGCTCTCGGGCATATTCCGGCGGCAGGGCGTCCGGAATGGTGGCGATGAGCTGCGCGGCCTTCATCAGCGGCCCTTTCAGGCCGCCCAGCGCCGCTTTCAGCTCCGAGGCGTGCTTGTCGCGATCGAGGTTCCAGCCGAGATAGCGCTGGCCGGCCAGCTTGACTGCCAGCCCGCCGACCGAGCTGCCGACGCGAGCGTAGCGACCGAGACGGCCGCCGAGGGAATCGCCCTCGTCAGTCATCTTCCGGACCGCAAGATCGCTGCGCTATAGCTTCTCGAGTTCATCGACAAACCCAGACAGGACGCCCAGCCCCTTGTCCCAGAAAGCCGGGTCGGAGGCATCGAGCCCGAACGGCGCCAGCAGCTCCTTGTGGCGCTTGACGCCGCCCGCACGCAGCATGTCGAGATACTTGGCCTGGAAATCCGGCTGGCCCTGCTGATAGGCCGCGTACAGCGAGTTCACGAGGCAATCGCCGAAGGCGTAGGCGTAGACGTAGAACGGCGAGTGGATGAAATGGCCGATATACGACCAGTAATGCCGGTACTCGTCGTCGAAGGTGAAGGCCGGACCGAGGCTTTCGCTCTGCACCGCCATCCAGACCTCGCCGATCGCGTCGGGCGTCAGCTCCCCCTTGCGGCGCTCCATGTGCAGGCGCGACTCGAAGTCATAGAAGGCGATCTGCCGCACGACGGTGTTGAGCATGTCCTCGACCTTGCCGGCCAGCATGACCTTGCGCGTGGTCTTGTCCGGGGCCGCCTTGAGCAGCGACTGGAAGGTCAGCATCTCGCCGAACACCGAAGCCGTCTCGGCCAGCGTCAGCGGCGTATCGGCCATCAGCGCGCCCTGCCCCGACGCCAGCACCTGATGCACGCCATGGCCCAGCTCGTGCGCCAGGGTCATCACGTCGCGCACCTTGCCCTGGTAGTTCAGCAGCAAGTAGGGATGCGCCGATGGCACGGTGGGATGGGCGAAGGCGCCCGGCGCCTTGCCCGGCCGCGCCGGCGCGTCGATCCAGCCCGTGCCGAAGAACCTGCGGCCGACATCGGCGAGTTCCGGCGAGAAGGCATTGTAGGCGTCGAGCACGATCTTCTCGGCCTCCGGCCAGGGAATGACGCGATCGTCGTGCTCCGGCAGCGGCGCATTTCGGTCCCAGTAGGGCATCGTCTCGACGCCGAACCACTTGGCCTTGAGCTTGTAGTAGCGGTGCGACAGGCGCGGATAGGCGGCCTTGACCGAGGCCACCAGCGCATCGACCACCTCGTCCTCGACCACGTTCGCGAGGTTGCGGAACGACTGGGGCCGCGGATACTTCCGCCAGCGGTCGTCGATCTCCTTATCCTTGATCAGCGTGTTCATGACCAGGGAGAAGACCGCGATATTGTCGCCCTGCACCTTGCCGAACGACTTGGCCGCCTCCTTGCGGACCTCGGCATCCTTGTTCGAGAGCTTGTCGAGGATCTGCGGCTCGGTCAGCATCTCGTTGCGGAAAGGATAGCGCAGGCGCGCGATGGTCTCGTCGAACAGGCGCGACCAGGCCGAGCTGCCCACGACCGATTGATCGTGGATGTACTTCTCCAGCTCGTCCGACAGATCGTGCGGACGGAAGATGCGCACGTCACGCAGCCACGGCGCGTACCTGGCGAGCACCGGATCCTTGAGCTTCTCCGCAATGTCCTCGTCGTCGATCTTGTTGATCTCGAGCCGGAAGAACAGCAGCTTGCTGCCGATATCGTTCAGGGCCTCGGACACGTTCTGTGTAAAGCGCCCCCGCGCCGGGTCAGCCATATCCTGCGCATAGTAGAGGGAGGCATAGGACCCGATGCGCCCCATCAGGTCGGACAGTGCCTCGTACCGCGCAACTGCCTTGCCGAGCCCTTCACCGTCAAGCCCTGCGATCTTCCCTTCGAAGTCCCGGGCGAACGCCTCCGCGTCGGCCGCGGCGCGCTTCAGGTCGGCATCGAGGTCGGTGCCGCCGGGACTGGAATAGAGATCCTCGAGCTTCCAAGTCGGCAGTTCGCCCAACATCGCGGTCATTCTGCAACTCCCTACTTCCTCCCGATATCGGGGTCGGCAGCGATGGCGTCAAGGAAGGGCCCGATCATGAGGGCGGCAAAGGGTTCGAGCTTTGCCGGATCGTCCTCCTTGTAGTGGCCTGCCTCGTCCAGCAGGTTCATCGTGCCGAGCACGCGGCCCGCATAGACGACCGGCATGTTGATCGCCGATTCACAGCCCAGCGAGCGGATCAGCTCATGGTCGAAGAACGCCCACTTCACGTCATCGTAGTCGTAGCCGACCCATGCCCGGCCCTCGCCCACGACGCGCTTGTGCCAGTCGGTCTCCATCACCGGCTTGTAGCCGCCCACCGGGTATTCCTTGGGCATGTTGGTGTAGAGCCGCTTCACGCGCTTGCGGTCCGGGGCGACATAGAGAAGCGTGAACAGCTTGTGGCCCACGACGTCGGACAAGGCCTCGTCCAGCACCTTGAAGAAGGCTTCCGGCGGACCGGGCCGACGCAGGGCGGCAAGGCAGGTTTCGAACGCAGACATCGCTTCCTCCACACTAGACGCTTCGGTATGGCGTTTTTACGACGGCCGCGGCGCCGGCGGGACGCGCTCGGGCAGGATGCCGGCCGGCTTCAGCCGCAGCACGACGATCAGGGCGGCCGCGATCAGCAGCTCCTTCAGCGCGGCCCGCTGCACGGCGGAGACCGACGGGATCCAGTCGACCAGGAAGCGGAACGACTCGAGCAGGGCCATGACGACATAGGCGCCAACCAGCGCGCCGGCCGGCCGGCCCCGGCCGCCCGAAGCCACGGCCAGGAAGATGTAGACCGTGATGAGCGGCAGGAACATGTCAGGCGCGATATAGGACGTGAAGTGGCCGTAAAGCGCACCGGCGAGGCCGGCGATGGCCGCCGACAGCATGAAGGCTTCGGTCTTGAAGCGCAGCACCGGCTTGCCCGCCACCTGGGCCACCTGGGCGTCCTCACGGATGGCGCGCAGGACGCGGCCGTAGGGCGACCGGTCGATGCGGCGCGTGACGAAGAAGATGGCCAGCAGCGCGGCCAGCACGATCAGGAAGTAGACCGCATTGAAGTCCGGCCCGAGCGCGCGCCGCCACGGTCCCGGAATGCCGGAGATGCCGTCCGTTCCCCGCGTCAGCCAGATTTCGTTGGCCGCGATCAGGCGCACCGCCTCGGCGAAACCCAATGTCACGATGGCCAGATAGTCCTCGCGCAGGCGCGTCGTCGAGAGCGTGACGACGAGACCGGCAAGGCCTCCCACCACGAAGGCCAGCAGCCAACCGGCCGCGATCGAGGCCTGGCCGACCGTCGTCAGCAGCGCCGAGGAGTAGGCGCCGAGGGCAAAGAATCCGGCCAGGCCGAGATTGACCATGCCCGCCCCGCCCCAGATCAGGTTGAGGCTGAGCGCCAGCAGGCCATAGATGCCGCCGACGGTGGCGATGAAGAGCAGGTAGCTCAGCATGCGGCAGCCTCGTCGTCCTGGCCGGCGATCAAAACGCCCGCTCCCCGAGGAGGCCGCGCGGCCGGAAGGTGAGCATCACGAGGATCGCCACGAATCCCACCGCGGCCCGGTACGGCGATCCGACGACCAGGACGGAGAACTCCTCCGCGATGCCGATCAGGAAGGCTCCCAGCACGGCCCCCGGGACGCTGCCCAGGCCGCCCAGCACGGCGGCGGCGAACACCGACAGCAGGATGCGGGTGCCGGTCAGAGGATCGATGGCGCTGTCCAGGCCCAGCAGCATGCCGCCAATGCCGACCAGCCCCATGCCGACGAAGCTGGCCAGCGCGGCGATGCGCTCGGGCCGGATGCCTTTCAGCGCCGCCAGTTCCGGGTTGTCGGCCGAAGCACGCATCGCCTTGCCGATGCGCGTGAAGGCGAGCGCGGCGAAGACCGCGGCCATGATCGAGAGCGCGAGCGCCATGGTCTCGAGCTGCTGCGGGCTGACGCGGATATCGCCCAGGAACATGTCGCGCGCGATCGGCCGGTCGAAGCCGCGCGGGTCGTTGCCGAAGCCCAGCCGCACGACATTCTCCAGCACCACGCCCGTCGCGATCGAGGCGATGGCGGCTGGCAGGGCGCCCTGCTTGACCATCGGCAGGTGCGCGACCTTGTCGAAGGCGAGCCCCACCGCGCCGGCGACGGCAAAGGCCACGGCCAGCGCGCCCGCCATCTGCAGCCCTGCACCGTAGGCCAGGTAGCCCGCGAAGGCGCCCAGCGTGGCGATGCCCGACACCGAGAAATTGGGGAAGCGCAGCACGGCGAACATGGCGGTGAAGCCGATCGCCGGCACGGCCAGCAGCGTGCCCGACACCAGGCCGTTCACCAGGGCCTGGAGGACAATCATGCCTTCGCCGACCGCGGGAAAATCAAGCGATCTTCACCAGGGTGAACTTGCCGCCCTTGATCTGATCGTAGCGGAACTTGCAGTCGAGGATGTCGCCCTTGTCGTCGAAATCGCAGGGTCCCGACGCACCGCTGTAATCGACCTTCTCGCCGGCCGAGATCGCCTTGATGCCGTCGACGGCATTGTCCACCGCCTTGCCGCCGCCCTGGGCCTTGCGGATATTGTCCTTGATGGCCTCGCCCGTCGCCGTCTTGGCATTGGCGATCGCCAGCAGCACCAGGTTGACGTGGTCGTAGACCTGGCAGGTGTAGGGGTCGGGATTGGACGAGCCGACCGCGGCCTTCACCCTTTCGTAGGCGCTGCTGCCCTCGGCCGGCGACGGGGAATAGGTATAGACGCCCTCGACCACCTCCGGCTGCCCGATCTGGTCGACCAGCTTCTGGTTCACCGAATAGCCGAAGCCGATGATCTTGCCCTTGAAGCCCGCACGATAGATGTCCTTCAGCAGGACGACGGTATCGGGCGTGTAGCCGGCCGCGAAGATCATGTCGGGCTTCGCCCGCAGGACCTGGTCGACCTCGGTCCGGTAGGTCGTCTTCTTGTCGTCGTAGATCAGGCCCTGGTGCGTCGCGCCGCCCTTGGGCAGGACCTTGCCCATCAGGTCGAACGTCGCCTGCGTGAAAGGGGTCTGCGGGATCATCGTGAAGATCTTCTTGGCGCCCAGCGACAGCATGAACTCGCCCGACCGCGTCACCTGCAGCGTCGAGTTCGGCTGCGTGCGTACCAGATAGCCCTGGTGCGGCAGCTGCGTGATGGAATCGGCGCCGGAGACGGTGCAGAGAAAGGTCCTGCTCTCCCAGCAGAGCGGCGCGACGGCGGTCGTCACCGAGGACGCCCAGGTCCCCATGATGGCGGCCACCTTGTCGACGTCGATCAGCTTGCGCGCCGCGCGTACGCCGGCCTCGGGATTGGTCTGGTCGTCCTCGCTCACCAGCACGATCCGACGGCCGAGCACACCGCCGGCCTTGTTGACCTCCTCCACGACAGCCGCCGCCACCTTGGCCATCACGGGGCCGTAGGGCCCGCCCGCACCCGTCAGCGGCGTCAGCGTCGCGAGCTTGATGGGATCGCCCTGGGCGCGCAGGACGGCCGGACTGGCCAGCGTCGCGATACCGCCGGCCAGGGCGGCGCGGCGACCGATACGGACACGTGTCATGTGAAGTCCCCCATGGGCTTGCTCGCTTGCTTCCCCGTGGCGTCGAGCATAGGCGCGGCCTTGCCGCCGAGAAAGAGGTCACGGACGGTCGGATCGGCCGCCAGGTCGACGGCCCTGCCTTCTCGCTCCGGCCGGCCCTGCACCAGCACATAAGCGCGCGCCGATACCGTCAGCGCCTCCATTGCGTTCTGCTCCACCATCAGGATCGCGACACCAGTCTGGTTCAGGGCAAGAATGGTGCCGAACAGCTCCTCGGCCGCGCGCGGGCTGAGGCCGGCCGTCGGCTCATCGAGCAGCAGCAGGTCGGGCGCGTTCATCAGCGCCACAGCCATGGCGAGAATCTGGCGCTGGCCGCCGCTCAGGGTTCGCGCCGCCGCCTTGCGCTTCTCCGCCAGCATGGGGAAGCGCTCGTACAGCTCTGCCATGCGCTGCCGCACATGCGCACCGTCGATGAAACCGCCCATCTCCAGGTTCTCGGCCACGCTCATGGTGCCGAACACGTTGCGCTCCTGCGGCACGAAGGAGAGGCCGCGCCGGCTGATCTGGGGCGCGCCCAGCCCGGCGATGTCCTCCCCCTTGAAGAGCACCAGCCCGCCGCTGGGACGCAGCAGCCCGGCGATCAGCTTCAGGAGGGTCGACTTGCCAGCACCGTTCGGCCCGATCAGGGCGACGATCTCGCCGGGCCCAACCTGCAGGTCGGCGCCCTTCACGATCTCGTCGGCGGCCGCATAGCCGCCGCGCAGGCCGGCGATCCGGAGCAGGCTCATGCTTCCGGCCTCACGCGGCGCGACGTCCAAGATAGGCCTCGCGCACGCGGTGGTCGCTGCGCACCTCCTCGAAAGTCCCCTGGGTCAGGAGCTGCCCCTCGGCCATGACGATGACCGGGTCGCACAGGCGGGCAATGAAGCCCATGTCGTGCTCGATCAGAAGCACGGTGATGCCGCGCCGCGGCAGCTCCAGCAGCCGCTCGCCGATCTCGTTCTGCAGCGTCGGGTTGACCCCGGCAGTGGGCTCGTCCAGCAGCACCAGCCGCGGCTCGGCCATCAGGGCGCGTCCAATCTCGAGAAGCTTCTTCTGACCGCCCGAGAGCGCCGTCGCCGGATTGTCGATCAGCCGGTCGAGCTTGAGGAAACGCGCTGTCGCCCAAGCCTTCTCGGCGAGCTCGGCCTCACGGTCACGTGCCGCACGCGTGCCGACGATCGCCCGCCACAGGCTTTCCCCAGGCTGGTGCCGACCGTAGAGCATGAGGTGCTGGAAGACGGAAAGCCGCGGGAAACCGCGCGCCACCTGGAAGGTGCGGACGAGGCCGCGCCGGCTGATGGCATCAGGTGTCCAGGCGGCGATCTCCTGTCCGTCGAAGCGGATCGATCCTGCGTCCGGCGGCACCAGCCCGGATACTACATTGAAGAGGGTCGTCTTGCCCGCCCCGTTCGGACCGATCAGGCCGGTGATGCCGCCGGCCGCGACGTCGAGACCGACACCGCGCAGGACGCCGAGCCCATAGAAGGCGCGGCGCAGGTTCCTGATCGCGAGAAGAGGCATAGACGCGAAACGTAGCTCATGCTGGCGTCTCTGCGAAGCCTGCGAGACATGCGTCCTGACCCGCCCCTGGCGTCATCCCGGCTTGAGCTGATTGTACTCCTTGAACCACTCGACAAACCTGGGGATGCCCTCTTCCACCGACACAGCGGGCGTCCATCCGAAGTCGCGCGTGGTTTCCGCGATGTCCGCCGCGGTCTCCACCATGTCGTAGGGATCGCCGGGCTCCAGCTCGATCGTCGCTGTACGGCCCAGCGCCTTCTCGAACAGCGCAACGACATGCGTGACGGCCTCGCTGCGCGCGGCGCCCAGGTTGTATACACGGTGGGCCGGTGCGGCCGGCGGATTGTCGAGTACGGCTAGCGTGCCGGAGACGATGTCGTCGATATAGCTGTAGTCGCGTCGGATGGCGCCATTGTGGAACAGCCGGATCAGCCGGCCTTCGTGGATCGCCCGGGCGAAGATGTAAGGCGACATGTCGGGACGGCCCCATGGACCGTAGACCGTGAAGTAGCGCAAGCCCGTCGCCTTCAAGCCATGGACATGGGCGTAGGACTCCGACATCAGCTCGTCCGACCGCTTGGTCGCAGCATAGAGCGAAACCGGATGGTCGACCCTGTCACCAACGGAGAAAGGCTGCTTTCGATTGCCGCCGTAGACCGAGGATGACGAGGCATAGACGAAATGCCTGAGGCTCCCGAGTTGCCGCGCCAGTTCCAGCATGACGAGATGGCCCATCACGTTGGTCTGGACGTAGACATAGGGATCCTGGAGGGAATGGCGCACCCCGGGCTGCGCGGCAAGATGCACGATGCGCTCGATATCCGGATGCGCACCCGGCAATGCCAGGATGCGGTCGCGGTCGGCGATATCGGCCTCGACGAAGGTGAAGCCAGGCATCTCGCGCAGAGGCTTCAGCCGCGCGAACTTGAGCACCGGATCGTAATACGGGCTGAAGTTGTCGATCCCCAGAACCGTCTCACCGCGCGCCAGCAGGGCGCGGGTGACGTGACTGCCGATGAATCCCGCGGCGCCGGTTACGAGGATGGACATGGCGATGGTCTTGTTTCGAAGGGCGCGTTCGAGGTTGGCGGGCGAGCGTGGCTTACAACGTTTCATGGACGGACGGAACCTTGAAACGCCGCTCCGGCGATCGGTCGGCAGGCGTTTCAAAGCGTCTTTTTTCGCAACGCCTCCCTTCCCGATTGCAAGCCATGAGACACTGCCGTTACGGTCCGCAAGATCGCCGCTGCCCATCCGTGCGAGGCACAGCGCGACAATATCAGGGAGGTTGCCATGGCCCTCGCGGTGACCCTGGACGACAAGTACATTCTCGAAAGCGGCCGCGTGTATCTCACCGGCACCCAGGCCCTGGTGCGACTGCCGATGATGCAGCGGCAGCGCGACATTGCCGCGGGCCTGAACACCGCCGGCTATATCTCGGGCTATCGCGGTTCTCCGCTCGGCGGCTTCGACCAGGCGCTCTGGCAGGCGAAGCGCTTCATCAGGAACAGCCACATCGAGTTCCAGCCTGGCGTCAACGAGGACCTGGCCGCGACGGCGATCTGGGGAACGCAGCAGATCCACCTCTATCCCGGGGCGCGCTATGATGGCGTGTTCGGCATCTGGTACGGCAAAGGTCCCGGCGTCGACCGGTCCGGCGACGTCTTCAAGCATGCCAACTATGCCGGCACCTCCAAGAACGGCGGCGTCGTGGCACTGGCAGGCGACGACCACACGGCCAAGTCCTCGACCACCGCCCACCAGAGCGAACCGGCGCTGATCGCCGCCGGCATGCCCGTGATCCATGCCGCGAGCGTGCAGGAGTATCTCGATCTCGGCCTGCACGGCTTCGCCCTGTCGCGCTACTCGGGACTCTGGGTCGCCTTCAAGGTGATGAGCGAGACGGTCGATTCCTCGGCCTCCGTCCATGTCGACCCGCATCGGGTCGAGATCCGGACCCCGACCGATTTCGTGCTCCCGCCGGACGGCCTGCACATCCGCTGGCCGGACGACTGGCTGGGCCAGGAACGCCGCGTCTTCACGATCAAGCATCCGGCCGCGCTGGCCTACTGGCGCGCCAACAAGCTCGATCGCCTCATGCTGGGTCGTGACGATGCCCGCTTCGGCATCGTCACCGTCGGCAAGTCGTATCTCGATGTCCGCCAGGCGCTGGATGACCTCGGCATCGACGATGCCGAGGCCGAGCGGCTGGGGCTGGCCATCTACAAGGTCGCCATGGTCTGGCCTCTGGAGACCGAGGGCGTCACGGCCTTCGCCCAGGGCAAGCGCGAGCTGCTGGTGGTCGAGGAGAAGCGGCCCGTCATCGAGCAGCAACTCAAGGATGCGCTCTTCAACGCACCGGCCGACCGTCGCCCGGTGGTGGTCGGCAAGACCGACGAGCGCGGCCAGAAGCTGCTCAAGACCGACGGCGAGCTGACGCCGTACGAGATCGCGACCGCGCTGGTGGCGCGCCTCGGGCTCGATGCTTTCTCGCCGGCGACGCGCCAGCGCTACGAGGCGCTGCAGCGCCGCGTCGGCCGGCAGGTGCGCAACGAGGCTGGCCTGGCCCGTGTCCCCTACTTCTGCTCGGGCTGCCCCCACAATTCGTCGACGAAGGTGCCGGAAGGCTCGATGGCGATGGCCGGCATCGGCTGCCATACGCTCGCCATCAACATGGAGCGCAACACCAGGACTTTCACGCATATGGGCGCCGAGGGCGCGACGTGGGTTGGCGCCAGCCATTTCAGCGACATGCCCCACGTGTTCCAGAACCTGGGCGACGGCACCTATTTCCATTCGGGCTATCTCGCGATCCGACACGCCGTCGCCACCGGCACCAACATCACCTACAAGATCCTCTACAACGACGCCGTCGCCATGACCGGCGGCCAGCCGCACGACGGCAATGTGCGGCCCTGGACGATCAGCCAGCAGGTGCATGCCGAAGGCGTCCGCCGCATCGCCCTGGTCAGCGACGACCCGCACAAGTATCCGCCCGGCACCGAATGGGCTCCCGGCGTGAGCTTCCATCACCGCAGCGAACTCGACGACGTGCAGCGCGAGCTGCGCACGCATGAGGGCGTGTCGGTGCTGATCTATGACCAGACCTGCGCCGCCGAGAAGCGCCGGCGCCGCAAGCGCGGCACCTTCCCAGATCCGGCGCGGCGCGTGTTCATCAACCAGGCCGTCTGCGAGGGCTGCGGCGACTGTTCGGTGCAGTCCAATTGCCTGAGCGTCGTGCCGGTCGAGACCGAATTCGGCACGAAGCGCGTGATCGACCAGTCGTCCTGCAACAAGGATTTCTCCTGTCTCAACGGCTTCTGCCCCAGCTTCGTGACCGTCGAAGGCGGGGGTGTGCGTCGAGGCAAGGCGATCGGCGGCCGGAAATCGGATGCGGACGGTGACGAGCCCGCGTTGCCGCCGGCGCCCGCGTTGCCATCCGTCTCCGACCGGCCCTATGGCATCCTGATCACCGGCATCGGCGGCACGGGGGTGGTCACGATCGGCGCCATCCTGGGCATCGCCGCCCATATGGAAGGCAAGGGTGCCACCGTCCTTGACCAGCTCGGCATGGCGCAGAAGGGCGGCGCCGTGATCAGCCACGTCCGCATCGGCGCCTCGCCCGAGTCGCTGCATGCCGTGCGTCTGGGCGCCGGCGGCGCCGACGTGCTGCTCGGCTGCGACCTGGTGGTGAGCGCCAGCGCCGACGCGCTGGCGCGGCTCGAGCCGGGCCGATCGCGCGTGGTGATCAACACGCACGAGACCATCACAGGCGAATTCACGCGCCGCCCTGACCTCGCCTTCCCGGGCAATACGCTCAGGCTCTCGGTCGAGGCAGCGGCAGGTGCCGAGGCCTGCGACTTCGTCGAGGCGACAGCCATCGCCACGGCGCTGCTGGGCGATTCGATCGCCACCAACATGTTCGTCCTGGGTTACGCCTGGCAGAAGGGACTCGTCCCGATCGCCCACGAGTCGATCGAACGTGCCATCGAGTTGAATGGCGCCGCCGTTGCCATGAATGTCGCGGCCTTCCGCTGGGGCCGGCGTGCCGCGCATGACCCGTCGGCAGTCGAACGTCTTGCGAAGCCGAGAGACAATATCGTGCCGTTCGTGCGGACTGCGAAAACCCTCGAGGAGATCGTGGCCGCCAGGGTCGCGCATCTCACGGGTTACCAGAACGCTGCCCTTGCCGGCCGCTACACGGCTCTGGTCGAGAAGGTTCGCGCTGCCGAGGCGCAGACCGGCAAGTCGGGCTTTTCCGAAACCGTGGCACGCAACTATGCCAAACTGCTGTCCTACAAGGACGAGTACGAAGTTGCCCGACTCTACACCGAGACGACCTTCATGGCGCAGGTGGGGCGGCAATTCGAAGGCGATTACAAGCTGAAGTTCCACCTCGCGCCGCCGCTGTTCGCCGGCCGCGACCCTCGTACGGGCCGCCTGCTGAAGCAGGAATTCGGCGCCTGGATGATGCCGGCCTTCCGGCTGCTCGCGAAGCTGAAGTTCCTGCGCGGTACGGCTTTCGATCCGTTTGGCCGCACGCAGGAGCGCAAGGCGGAGCGGGCGTTGATCGGCGAATACGAAATGCTGATCGATGAACTGCTCGGCGGGCTCACCGCGGCCAACCACGAACTCGCCGTACGGTTGGCGTCGGTGCCGGACGACATCAGGGGCTACGGCCACGTGAAGGATGCCAACATCGAGAAGGCGCGCCGCAAGCAGGCCAATCTGCTCGAGCATTGGCGGAACCCGGCGGTGTCGCTAAACGCCGCCGAGTGACCCGTCCGGTCCCTTGAGAAAGAGGCCGGTCCGCCACGTTCGGACCGGCCTCGCCATTCGTGCCCTTACCGGCGGGGCGGCGGGATGCTGCCTCCGCCGCTGGCGCCGCTATTCACCCCGACGCCAGGCTGCTGCGCCTGGTTGACGTCGGTCGAGGGCTGGGCGGGCGTCGTTGTGCCGCCGCTTGTTCCGCCCGAGACGCCACCACCCACCGGGCCTGGCGGCGTCACCACCGAACCGCCACCGCTGACACCGCCGGAAGCACCGCCCTGTGTAGTGCCGTGCGATCCCGTGACGCCGCCGGACGTACCCGTCGATCCGCCAGCAGAGCCTCCCGCGGATCCGCTGGACTGGGCATGAGCCAGGGAGACCGTGGAAGCCGCACAGACAAAGGCGACAAGGAATGTCTTGATCATGAAAATCCTCCGTGCCTGGTTGCCGACGTCAACAGCGCCGTCTCGCCGAGGTTGCCGGCTGGTCAATGCCGTCACCACGGGCGCATCATCGCCATGGCCGCCGCGGGTTCCATTGACACGCCGCAGGCCGGCGCGCCCAATCCACGCTTCCGCGTTGCCGAGGCCGTACATGGATGACATCGCCCTCCCCACCCTCGCGTCCGATGCCGTCGCCCGGGCCCGCGCTCTGGCGCCGGCCATCGCGGCGGCCAGCGACGAGATCGAGGCGACACAGAACTTTCCCGAGCCCCTGCTGACGATGCTGCACACGTCGGGACTATTTCGCCTGCTGCTGCCGCGCTCGGTCGGCGGCGCGCAGGTCGAGCCCTGGACCTATGTCGCGGCCGTCGAGGAGCTGGCGCGGCATGACGGCGCGATCGGCTGGAATACCTTCGTCGCCAACAGCTCGGCGCTGATCGCCCCGTTCATACCGCTCGAAGCGGCACGCGCCATATATGGCGATCCTCGCGGCCTGGTCTCGTGGGGGCCGCCCAACCATCACAAGGCGGTAGCGGCGCCGGGCGGCTATCGCATCACCGGTCGGTGGCATTTCTCGTCGGGCTACAGACAGGCGAATTGGATCGGCGCCCACGCCCACGTCGTCGAGCCGGACGGCACGCTGCGCCTCAACCGTTTCGGGCGGCCAACGATGCGAACGCTGCTGATGCCGAAGGACCGGACCACGCCTGTCCACGACTGGAACACGATCGGGCTGCGCGGCACAGCCTCGGAAGGCTACGCCTGCACTGATGTCTTCGTGCCCGAAGCCTTCTCCGGAACGCGCGAGGATCCAAGCCTGCGGCGCGACCACGGACCGCTCTACGCCTTCACCATGCAGGGGCTCTATGCTTGCGGCGTGGCCGCCGTAGCGCTCGGCATAGCCCGTGCCATGCTCGACGCCTTCATCGAGCTCGCGACCGACAAGACGCCGCGCAACCTCGGCCGGCTGGCGGACAGCCCCATGGTCCAGTCGGAGCTTGCCCGTCGCGAGGCGGGCATGGGTGCCGCCCGGGCCTATCTGACCCACATCCTGAAGGAGGTGTTCACGCGCGCCGATGACCTGGAACCGATCTGCGCCATCGATCGCGCGCGCATCCGACTCGCCTGCACGGAGGCGATTCGCCAGGCCGAGAGAACGGCGGACTGGGCCTACAAGTCGGCTGGCACCTCTGCGATCTTCGCCGGCACTCCCTTCGAACGGCGCTTTCGGGACATGCATACGCTGTCGCAACAGATCCAGGCCCGCGAGGCGCATTTCGAGGCCGTTGGCCGCGTGCTGCTCAAGGGCGATCCCGATGGCACCTTCCTCTGACGAACGCAGACCGGCTGGGGAATCCGGCTGCCCCGTTCAGTGAACCAGCCGGGCAAGCGCCTCGGCATACATTCTGCGGAAGCCGGACAGGTCCACGTCGACCATGCTCGCCATACCGTCGGACGCGTGGAACTCCAGACGCAGGATCGCCCCCTGATGCATGCGCTCCCGAAGCCTTGCGGCGAACCTGCCGCGCAGGAGGCATGCCTGCCCGGTACACATCGCGAGTTCGAAGGCCTCGCCGCTATCGACGCGGGCGATGATACGGCTGGGCGTCGGCAAGCCGACCGCCATGAACATGCCGCCATTGATGCGGTACATGAAGGCAAGGTGCCTCGGCGGATCGAAGCTCTTGACCTCAACGGCGACCTCGCAATCGCGCTGGCTGGTCAACCGGTCGAATGGGCACTCGACGAACCACTCCCCTTCGAGAGCCAGCCTGTCGGGTGCCTGCGCGGAGAAGATGCTGGATATCAGCAAGAGCGTGGCAGTACCCAACTTCCAGCTTGTGAACATTCCCCTTCCCAAATCATCTGCGGGAGACCCCAGAAGAATCCCTATCGGAAAACATCCACTCGAGCAAAAAAATTCCCTCCATCCCAAAGTCCGGGCCGCGCTTCCTGACCTGGGATGAGAAGCCGTGCTGGCCGACCCGCTTGTGTGCCTTCGCGAAGCGTTGCATTTGAGAGGCCGCACGGGGGATGTGGTGGCGGCAGGCATGTGGGTTTGGCGGAGCGGCGGCGTGAAGGCACTGGTTTTCGTCGCCTGTGCCCTGCTGCTGGTGTACGGACAGTTCCATCGAACGTTCAAGGACGCCGACCGCTACGGCTACATGGCCGACATCATGCCGTCGGACTGGGGGGCCACCAACATCTGGCTGGACAGCACGGACTGCGCGGTCGAGCGCAGCGCGTGGCTGGCGATCTGCGACAAGGACAAGCTGGTTCCGATCGCCGAACACGCCATCGCCGATGACCCCGGCCACGCCTTCCTGCTCGCCCTGTGGGCCATGGCCAAAGGCAAACGGGCGACCCTCCCGGATGTGGCGCGGCTCAACACGCTTCTCGACACGCTCGGCCTGCTGGCGCTGGCCGGAGTCCTCTTCGCCGTTCGGGTGTGGCTGACATCCCTGATCGTACTGTGGCTCGGACCGGTCGAATATCTGGGCTGGATGACCACCGCCCCGCACTGGGCCTTCATCGGAATGGTGAGCCTGGCCGGCGTGCTGCCGATCGCCGTCGCCGCGCGTGACCTCGGCCTGATGCCGCGCCGTGCGGCAAATGCATGGATCGTGGCGGGCATCGCCTTCCTCGGGCTGGCCACCATGATCCGCGAGGCGATCGGTCTGATGGGGGTGGCCGTCACGCTCGGCATCGTGTTCCTGCTCGCGCTGCGCCCCCCGCGTACCGGCCGCCGCCTTGGCGGCCTCGTGCTGATCGTGCTGCTCGCGATGGTCGCCTTCATGACCCCGCGCGCCATCGTGGTCGCGCGCGACCTCGCCTTCGAGATGGAGCGCGCGCAGATCGTGGCGACGCACGGCCTGTCGCACACGCTCTACCTCGGCCTCGGCTTCGTCGAGAACAAGTGGGGGATTCTCTATCACGACTACTACGGCCAGGCGGTAGCGGCCGAGATCGACCCCTCGATCGTGTTCTGCTCGCCCGAGTACTTCCAGCTCATGTGGAAGCTCTATATCGGCCGCTGGCTCGAGGATCCGATGGAGGTGATGCGCATCTACGGTGAGAAAGGATGGCAACTGCTGGCGCGTCCGACCCTGTATCCCGGCCCGCCCTTCGGCATCGTGCTGCTCGTCACGCTGCTGCACCTCGCCGCGTCGAGCGCACTCGGCCTGTGGCGCCGCATCGGCTTCGTGCAGGGCCAGGTGGTCGAGACGATATGCGCGGGCTTCTTTCTGCTGTTCCTGGCCCAGGCGATGGCGGCCCTGCCCAGCCACAACTATGCGATGCCGGTGAACGCCTTCGTGCTGGTGCTGCTGGGCGTGCTGATCGAGTTCGCGGCGCGGGGGCTGCTGGCTGCGCTGAAGACCCGCCCGCGCTCCTGATCGCGAGACCGGCGGCCGGCCGGTGCGCGCGCCGTTCCTACTTGCCGGCCGGCGTATTGAACGTCGAGACCCGATTCCACCAAGTGGTAAGCCCGTTCTGATTCTTCGGCGCCCAGCCGCGCGCCTCCATGCAGCGTGCCGTGAGCCGGTCGACGTTGTTCTTGTAGCCCTGGTTGTCCATGGTGATGTAGAGGTCCTGCTGCCCGTAGCGTTCGCGCTCGCCGGCGAAGACGGCGCGGCGCTGGTCCTCGATGTCCCGATCACGGTTGGCGATGGCGCGCACTTGGGAACGGCACTGGGCCTCGTCCTTGGTCATCTGCTCGGCGTCCTTGCCTTCCATGGTGAACTGCTTGGGCGCGCAGGCGCCCGACAGCAGTGCCACCGCCGCAAGGAGAATCACCGGCCTCATCTGGCACCAGCCAGCGCGGCCTCGATGGCCTTGAGCGCGTCGCTCGCCTTCGCCGCATTGGGGCCGCCGCCCTGCGCCATGTCGGGCCGGCCGCCGCCACCCTTGCCGCCCAGCGCCGCGACGCCGGCCTTGACCAGCTCGACCGCGCTCAGGTTCCTGGACAGATCCTCGGTGACGCCTACGACCGCAGAGGCCTTGCCCTCCTCGACCCCGATCAGCGCCACCACACCCGACCCCAGCTTCTTCTTGAACTCGTCGGCCATGCCCTTGAGGTCCTTGCCCGGAACGCCCTGGAGGACGCGGCCGATCATCTTCACGCCGCCCACATCGCGCACCTCGTCGGAAGCCGACGTACCGCCGGCGGAACTGCCACCCGCCAGCGCCAGCGCCTTGCGCGCGTCGGACAGTTCGCGCTCGACTCTGCGCTGGCCTTCGACCAGGGCCTGCAGACGCGCCGGCAGGTCCTCGGGACGCACCTTGAGGATTCCGGCTGCCTCGGACAACAGCTCGGCCTGGCGGCGGACATGCTCCTCCGCCGCAGCGCCGGCAACCGCCTCGATGCGGCGGACGCCGGCCGAAACCGCACCTTCGCCGACGATGCGGAAAAGGCCGATATCACCCGTGCGCAACGCATGGGTGCCGCCGCACAACTCGACCGAATAGGTTTCGCCCTCGGCACCGCCCATCGACAGCACGCGCACTTCGTCGCCATACTTCTCACCGAACAGCGCCATGGCACCGGCCGCGATCGCCTCCTCCGGTGTCATGAGACGCGTTTCCACCGCCGAGTTCCGGCGAATGCGCTCGTTGACCTCTTCCTCGATGCGCCGCAGCTCCTCCAGCGAGATCGCCTTGGTGTGGCTGATGTCGAAGCGGAGACGATCCGGCGCAACCAGCGATCCCTTCTGCGTGACGTGCTTGCCGAGGTGGCGGCGCAGCGCCTCGTGCAGAAGGTGCGTCGCCGAGTGATGGGCGCGCAGCTGGGCGCGCCGCACCGGATCGATGGTCATCACCAGATCGTCGCCGATCTTCAGCATGCCCTTGGTGACGGTGGCATGATGGGCATTCAGGTCGCCGACGCGCTTCTGGACGTCGGCGATCGATGCCTCGCCGTTGGCGCCGCTGAACTGGCCGGTGTCGCCGAGTTGGCCGCCCGATTCTGCATAGAAGGGCGTCTGGTTGGTGACGATCCAGCCGGTCTGCCCGGCCTGCAGGGTGTCGACCTCGCGGCCGTCGACGACGATCGCCGTGATCTGCCCCTCGGCACGTTCGGTGTCGTAGCCCAGGAACTCGGTGGCGCCGACCTTCTGGCGAACGTCGAACCAGATCGCCTGGTCGGCGGTTTCGCCCGAGCCGGCCCAGGCGGCGCGCGCCTTGGCGCGCTGCTCCTCCATCGCCTTCTCGAAGCCGTCGACATCGACCTTGATCTCGCGGCCGCGCAGCACGTCCTGCGTCAGGTCCAGCGGGAAGCCGTACGTATCATAGAGCCTGAAGGCGATATCGCCCTTGAGCGTCGCCCCCGCGCCGAGGCCGCGCGTCTCGTCGTCGAGCAGCTTTAGGCCGGTGCCGAGCGTCTTCTTGAAGCGGCCTTCCTCGAGCTTGAGCGTCTCGGTGATCAGTGGCTGGGCGCGGCCCAGCTCCGGATAGGCATCGCCCATCTCGTGCACGAGCGTGGGCACGAGCTTGAAGATCATCGGATCCTGCGCGCCCAGAAGATGGGCATGGCGCATGGCGCGGCGCATGATGCGGCGCAGGACGTAGCCGCGCCCCTCGTTGGAAGGCAGCACGCCGTCGGCGATCAGAAAGGCCGTGGTGCGCAGATGGTCGGCGATCACCTTGTGCGAGGCCGACTGCGGACCGTCGGGGTCGACGCCGGTCTCGTGCGCCACCGCCTCGATCAGGGTGCGGAACAGGTCGATGTCGTAGTTGTTGTGCTTACCCTGCAGGACGGCGGCGATGCGCTCCAGCCCCATGCCGGTATCGATCGAGGGCTTCGGCAGCGGCACGCGCGTCTGCGGCGTTTGCTGCTCGAACTGCATGAAGACGAGGTTCCAGATCTCGATGAACCGGTCGCCGTCCTGGTCGGGGCTGCCTGGCGGGCCGCCCGGGATGCCCTCGCCATGGTCGAAGAAGATTTCCGAGCAGGGGCCACAGGGACCGGTGTCGCCCATCGCCCAGAAATTGTCTGAGGTCGGGATACGGATGATCCTGCTGTCGGAAAAGCCCGAAATCTTGCGCCAGTGGCCGGCCGCCTCCTCGTCCTCGCTGAACACGGTCACCAGCAGCCGGTCGGGCGACAGCCCGTACTCCTTGGTGATCAGGTTCCAAGCCAGTTCGATCGCGCGCTCCTTGAAGTAGTCGCCAAACGAGAAATTCCCCAGCATCTCGAAGAAGGTGTGGTGCCGGGCGGTATAGCCCACATTCTCCAGGTCGTTGTGCTTGCCGCCGGCGCGCACGCACTTCTGCGCAGTGGTCGCGCGGGCATAGGGTCGCTGCTCCAGGCCGGTGAAGACGTTCTTGAACTGCACCATGCCGGCATTGGTGAACATCAGCGTGGGGTCGTTGCGCGGCACGAGCGGGCTCGACGCCACGATCTCGTGGCCGTTCTTGCCGAAGTACTCTAGGAAGGTGCGGCGGATGTCGCTGACGCTTTGCATGCCGGCCTTGTAGCGTGCGGGCTCGGCACTCGTCCAGAACAGGGAACAGCCCAGAAATGGCCGCAAAGGCCCATTCTACCGCCACTCTCCGCCTCGCCGTCGGGTCGCTCAGGATCGCCCATCCGATCAGTGTGCCGTCCGATCCTGTGCCCGCGGCGGATGTCGTGCCGGCTCTGCAGGGCCTGGTGAATGCCGTGGTCGCCGCGGCCGAGGCAGGACAGGCCATTTCCTGCCGCAAGGGCTGCGGCGCCTGTTGTCGACAGCTCGTGCCGGTATCGCGCACGGAGGGCGAGCGGCTGCTGCAGGTGGTGGCGGTGCTGCCGGCCGGCCGGCGTCATGCGCTCGAGGCGCGCTTCGCCGCCGCCGAAGCCCGGATCAGGACCGCCGGCCTCGACGACCGCGCCGGCCGCAGCGACCGCGCGTTGTCGGCCGCCTATTTCTCGCTGGGCGTGCCCTGCCCTTTCCTCGAGGACGAAAGCTGCTCCATCCATCCCGAACGGCCGCTGGTCTGCCGCGAATACCTGGTCACGTCGCCGGCCGAGCTGTGCGCCGGCCCCACGCAGGAAGGCGTGACGCCGGTCGCCGTCCCGAAGGTCTCGCTGGGGGCACGCAGCCTTCAGGAAGATGGCGGCGACGGAGGCGCCAGCCGCGCCGACGACTGGTTTCCGCTGGCCCTGCTGATGGCCTGGGCGCGAACCCGCCGGTCCAGTCCGCGGAAGCGGACCGGTCCGGAATGGGTGCAGCGCTTCCTGAAAGGATTGAGCACCAGATAAAAACGGGGCGGTGCTGCGCGTGGGGATACAGCACCGCCCCGGCGACAGGAGACAGGGGATCCGTGTCGCTAAGAACCGAAATGTCCGAAAAGGGAGACGAGGATCAGTCCTCGTCCTCGTCATCTTCCTTGCCGCCATCCATCAGGGCGCCGGCGAGGATGCCGGCATTGGCGCGGATCTTGTTCTCGATCGTCTGGGCGATTTCGGGATGTTCCCGAAGGTAGGTCTTGGCGTTCTCTCGGCCCTGGCCGACGCGTTGTCCATCGTAGGAGAACCACGAGCCGGACTTCTCGACGATGCCTGCCTTCTCGCCGAGATCGATCAGTTCGCCGACCTTGCTCACGCCTTCGCCATACATGATGTCGAATTCGACGACCTTGAAGGGCGGCGCGACCTTGTTCTTCACGACCTTCACGCGCGTCGAATTGCCAACCACCTCGTCGCGATCCTTGATTGCGCCGATACGACGGATGTCGAGGCGGACCGAGGCGTAGAATTTCAGCGCGTTGCCGCCTGTCGTGGTCTCGGGGTTGCCGAACATGACGCCGATCTTCATGCGGATCTGATTGATGAAGATCACGAGCGTGTTCGACTTGGAGATCGAGGCGGTGAGCTTGCGCAACGCCTGGCTCATGAGGCGAGCCTGCAGGCCTGGCAGCGAGTCGCCCATCTCGCCTTCGAGTTCGGCTTTGGGCACGAGTGCCGCCACCGAATCGATCACCAGCACGTCGATGGCACCGGAACGCACCAGGGTATCGGCGATCTCCAGTGCCTGCTCGCCGGCGTCGGGCTGGGAGATCAGCAGGTTGTCGATGTCGACTCCGAGCTTCTTGGCATAGACCGGATCGAGCGCATGCTCGGCATCGACGAAGGCGCAGGCGCCGCCCTTCTTCTGCGCCTCGGCCACGACATGCAGCGCCAGCGTCGTCTTGCCCGAGCTCTCGGGACCGTAGATTTCGATGATGCGGCCCTTGGGCAGGCCGCCGATGCCAAGCGCGATGTCGAGGCCCAGCGAGCCGGTCGAGATGGCCTCGATCTCCAGCGCCTCGCGCTGGCCCAGCTTCATGATGGATCCCTTGCCGAAGGCCCGTTCGATCTGGGCCAGGGCGGCGTCCAGCGCCTTGTTCTTGTTTTCCATGCCGTCCCTCTCGACCACTTTCAGAACTGCAGACATTGGCTGGCTCCTGTTCTCTCATGCCCCTGCCGGGAGCGGCAATGCGGATAAGTCCGCCGCGGGAGACGCCAATGTACCTATTTTGTTCCAGTCATCAAGGGGATAAATAACCTTCTGATCCAATTAGCGTTCCCGACACCAGTTCTAGATATGTTCCGTCGAGGGAACACAAAGGAATGGGAAAGTGTGAATCGGGTGCGAGGCGACTTCGGAACAAGATCCGGGGGCGCGACGTTGACGTGGTTCCGCCCGCCGCAACGTCGGCAAAGCAATGAAGCGACGCACCCTATGCTGCTCTTTCGAAAGAACGAACCGCACGCCCTCCGTCCTCTGGCACCGGTCACCAAGACCGCCCCGCCCCCTTCGCTCGAAGGCCTGCCGTCCACGCGCTTCTTCAAACAGGCCACTTCCTACTTCAAGGACTATCCCGCGCGCTCGCTGATGAGCGATGAATCGCGTGCCGTCCTGTTCTCGCTCATCCGCATTCTGCGTCCCACCTACATCGCCGAGATCGGTACCTTCATGGCCGGCACGACGGAAGTGATGGCGCGGGCTTGCTGGGAAAACAACTGGGGCATCGTCTACACAACCGATCCGTTCGGCGGCGAGCGCTGTCCTCCGGTCATCGCCGAGTGGCCCGAGGATCTCGGGAAGTACGTCTCCTTCCATCCCCTCTCCTCGATGGACTTCTTCCACTACCTGAATCAGCGGCAGATCTCGCTCGACATGACCCTCGTCGACGGCAATCACGACTACGAATTCGCGCTCTTCGATCTCCAGATGGC
>Ga0182792_1000639_pt1 | contig 31560 bp, 32 predicted proteins | sample Passage237B_FD_130497 | JGI IMG/M metagenome (GOLD analysis project Ga0182792, IMG submission 130497) | Cellulose adapted compost microbial communities from Newby Island Compost Facility, Milpitas, CA, USA - Passage2 37B (version 2) (version 2) ...
CGTTGCTGCGCCGCATCGCCTATCTGCGGCGCAATCGGTGCAGTGTGCTGCTGGGCGCTCTCTGCCTGTTCATCCTCGCCAGCCCCTTCGTGACCACCTCGGTGATCGGAGCCACGTTCCTCACCTTCGGCATCCTCACCATCCTGGTGCTGGCCTTGTGGGCGCTGCGGGCGAGGCGCAGCACGCTGCTGGTGCTCGGGCTCCTCGCCCTGATCGTGCTCAACGCGATCGTCGCCGATCGCCTGGGCGAGCACTGGCTGCGACCCGTCACCTTGCTCGTGATGGCGACCTTCATGGCCGGCGTCACGGCGGCCCTGCTCCACTACGTGCTGGACTGGCATCCCATCACCACCGACAAGGTGTTCGGCGCGGTCGCGGCCTATGTGCTGATCGCCTTCACCTTCGCTTGCCTGTTCGGCCTGCTTCAGGAACTCGAGGCCGGCGCCTTCAATGCCACGCCGGCCGGCCATCTCGACTGGCCGACGATGATGTACTTCTCCTTCACTGTCCTGACCTCGACCGGCTTCGGCGAGATCACGCCGGCGACCCGCATGGCGCGCAGCCTGATCGTCGTCGAGCAGGTGCTGGGCGTGATGTATGTCGCCTTCCTGGTGGCGCGCCTGGCCAATCTCTATGGTGTCCGCCAGCGCGGCCCAATCCCTTGAAGGAGGGGCGATGCCTTACGACGAGCATCTTGCCGAACGCGTACGGCGCGCCCTTGGACGGCGCGAGGACATCGAGGAGAAACGCATGTTCGGTTGCGCCTGCTGGATGCTGCGCGGCAGCCTGCTGTGCGCCGTCGAGGTTGGGCGCTACATGTTCCGGGTCGGACCGTCCTTCGAAGCCGAAGCGCTGGCGCGGCCCGGGACATCGCCGATGGACGCGACGGGACGGCCCATGCGGGGCATCGTCTGGGTCGACGCCGCGGTCACGCCGGAACGCGAGCTGGGCCGCTGGATCGAGCTTGCCGAACGCTTCGTTGACACCCTTCCGGCCAAGAAGACGACGACAAGGGTTCCGTCGAGCCGCAAGCCGGCTTCGCCAAGGGGGCGCGGCAAGACAGGCTGAGCCCCCCGGTCGACCGAAGATCCTGCTTCGTCAGCGGCTCGCGGTGCGGTCGACGATCTCGACCCGCCTGTTCTTCGCCTGGCCTTCCTCCGTCCGATTGGTCGCGACCGGCGAAACCATGCCGGCGCCGGCCGGTGTCAGGCGCTTGCGGTCGAGGCCGTGGCCGGTCACCAGCGCGTCGACGACCGCCTGCGCGCGACGCTGCGACAGCGAAAGATTGTAGTCGAAGGCGCCCTGCGCGTCGGTGTGGCCGACGATCAGGACGTCGAGCTTCGGATTCGCCTTCAGCAGCGCGGCGAGCTGCTCGATCTGCGGCGTGGACTCGGGCTTCACCTCCGCCTTGTCGAAATCGAAGTAGATGCCGTAGATCGCGATGCGGCCGTCGCGCTCGATGGCCCGCTGCATCGCGCCTGCTTCCACGACGGCGATCTTTCCGGCCTCCATCGCCTTGCTTTCGACCACGGTCACGGCGACGTGGGGCATGAGGGGCTTCGTCTGGGTCGCTCGGGTCTCGACGCCGAGGACACCGACCGTCACGCGTCCGCCGCCATCCATCCTCTCCGCCAGCAGGTAGGTCGACGTGTTCCACATCGACGGCAGGCCGATGGCGCCGCGCGCGGCGTTCCAGAAGGTGGGAACCGCGCGTCCGGGCGCGCACTGGGCGTCGCCACGGCAGAAGAACTTGATCTCGAACCCCTTGGATTTCAGGGCAGCCTCGTAGTTCCGCAACACTTCCAGGACCGATCGTCCGCTTGGACCTTCGTAGCGGATCGAGGTGACACGGCCCGCAAGGTCGATCTGCCAGGCAGACTTGTCCTTCATGTTGCGTTCCAGCGGCTGTGCCGGCAGCGAAACCTCTTCGTAGGCCTTGGATTCGTAGAAGGTCGCGATGGATCCCTCGTATCTCCCGACCAATCCGTGATCGGTCGCCCCGGCGACTTCCTTCTGAGCGGAGGCCAGCGACGGCACCAGGGCAAACGCCGTCGATGCCAGGATGACACGGGACAACCAGCTCATGCAGTCTCCTCCGATCCGTGCGGGCGATGATGTCGGGAAATTATCATAGACCGTCCTCGTCATCGCGCTTTCGTGAACTATCCATTGGTTTGGCAATGGCCGGCCCCGAGTGGCATGGTCCGGAGCTACCGACCATGTAGGTAGACCACAGCGCCAACCTTTGAGGAAGCCGATGCTGGCCAAGACAGATCTTCCCGTCTTCCTGTGCTCGGTCGCCCATTCGGTGCCATCGCACCGTCTGATGCAGGTCGATGCCGCCGCTGCGGCACGGCGGATCTTCCAACATCGCTATGCCGCCTTCGATCGCCTGGCGCGGGTGTTCGAGACGTCGGGCATACGGTCGCGCCACACCATAAAGCCGCTCGACTGGTACTTCACCGACCTGGGCTGGCCGGAGCGGACAGCGGCCTATCTCGAGGCGGCCCAGGAGATGTTCGTCGGTGCCGCGGAGCGGGCGCTGGCCGGCGCGGACTGCGGGGCGGCCGATATCGACACGATCGTCACCATCTCTTCGACCGGGATCGCCACACCGAGCCTGGAAGCGCGCGTGGCGGACCGCATGGGCTTCCGCAGCGATGTCGAGCGCGTGCCGGTGTTCGGCCTGGGCTGCGCCGGCGGCGTCACCGGCCTGGCCGTGGCGAGCCGCCTGGCGCGGGCGCGACCGGGTTCGACCGTGCTCCTGGTGGCGATCGAGATCTGCACCGCCGCCTTCCGCATGGACCAGCTCACCGGTGCGAACATGGTGGCGACGGCGCTGTTCGGCGACGGCGCGGCGGCCTGCGTGGTGCGGGCGGCTGACACGAGGCCGGGCGAGGCGGGCCTGGCGCTCATCGAAGGTGCTGGCGAGCATCGGTGGCCCGACACGCTGGACATCATGGGATGGCAGGTCGATGCGACGGGGTTCGGCGTCATCTTCGACCGGGCGATCCCGCCCTTCGCGGAAGAGCATGTCGGCGCGGCCGTCGATTCCATTCTGGCGCGTATCGGCGTGCCGCCTGGATCCGTCGACCGGTTCGCCTGCCATCCCGGTGGCGCCAAGGTGATCACGGCGCTGGAAGCGACCCTGCGGCTGGAGCAGGGGGCGCTCGACCACGAGCGATCCGTGCTGGAGGACTACGGCAACATGTCGGCGCCGACCGTGCTGTTCGTTCTCGAGCGGCTGGTGCGCCAAGATCTGCCGCGGCGCACGGTGCTGACGGCGCTGGGGCCGGGCTTCACCTGCAGTTGTCTTTCGCTGGCCGCGGCGTAGCCATGATCGTCGCGATCGCCGTGCTGGCGCTGGTGACCCTGCAGCGGCTGGGCGAGTTGGTGCTGGCCCGACGCAACACGCGGCGGCTGCTGTCACGAGGTGCGTACGAGGTCGCTTCGCGGCACTATCCGTTGATCGTCGCGTTGCACGCGGCGTGGCTGATCGGTCTCTGGCTCGCCGTCGTCCTGTGGCCGCCCGACGTCGAGCCGAGCTGGCCTTGGCTTGCGGTGTTCGTCGTCCTGCAGGGGCTGCGTGCCTGGGTCATCGCGACGCTGGGTGAACGCTGGACGACGCGGATCATCGTTGTTCCGGGCGCCCCGCTGGTGCGTGACGGCCCCTACCGCTTCGTGGCCCATCCCAACTACTGCATCGTGATGAGCGAGATCCTCGTGCTGCCTCTCGCGTTCGGCTTCGTCCTCTACGGCATCGTCTTCGCGATGCTGAACGCGGCCGTCCTGTGGATCCGCATCCGCGAGGAGGACCGGGTGCTGGCGGGGCTCGGTTCCGGCACCGATGCGGGCGTCAGATGACCCGTTGGGTGCGCGAGAAGGCCATGTAGAGGTCGTGCGCCTGGCGCGTGATGGGACCAGGCTGAAGCTCGCGGCTTTCGTATCGGCTGACCGGCTGCACCTTGCCGGCATTGCCCGTGGTGAACATCTCATCGCACGCATCGAGGTCGGCCGTCGTGATCGTGCGCTCCTCGACTGTCACGCCGGCGTTGCGCAGCAGCTTGATCACGCGGTTGCGCGTGATGCCGGCGAGGAAGCTGCCATTGGGCACCGGCGTGCTCACCGTGCCGTTGCTGGCGATGAAGATATTCGCGCTGCAGGTTTCCGCGACGTTGCCCAGCGCGTCGAGGACGATGCCGTTCTGAAAGCCGCGCTGCATCATCTCGGCCACGCCGCGGCTGGAGTTCGGATAGAGACAGGAGGCCTTGGCGTCGGTCGGTGCGCTCTCCGGCGTTGGCCGGCGGATGCTGCGGCAGAGGCCCAGGGTGAGGGGCGTGCCGGCACGCATGGGCGACTGGTAGACGCACAGCAGGAACTGCGTCGACTCGCCGTCGACCGAGATCGGTCCCGGCCCGCCCTTCATCGCCCAGAACATCGGTCGCACGTAGAGCTCGGCCTTGGGACCGAAGCGTCGGATCGCCTCATGCATCAGGACGAGGATTTCCGGCGCCGTCTTGGTGGGCTTCAGGCCGAGCGCCCGTGCGGAGCGGACGACGCGTTCCGCATGGAGATCGAGGTCGGGCCCGCAGCCCTCGAAGGCGCGGCCACCGTCGAATACAATCGAGCCCAGCCAGAAAGCATGGTCGCGGGGGCCCAGGATCGCCGGGTTGCCCTCGTGCCAGGTGCCGTTCCAGTAGGTGAGCGTGTCCATTGTCCGTTGTCTCCGCCTGGGAAGCCGGCGCTTCTAGCAGACCATGACCGACCCGACCATCCTGGATCCGACGCTGCTGGCGCCCATTCTGCTGGCATTGGGCGCCGCGTTCTTCTTCGCCCTGGCTCTCATCTTCACGCAGTACGGCCTGCGCAGCGTGCCGTCCTGGCGGTCGCCCCTCTATACGATCGGCAGCTCCTCGTGCGCGGCCTGGCTGGCGGCGGTGCCTCTCGTCGACTGGCGCGGCTTCGATTGGACCGCAGCGCTGATCTTCGCCGCCGTGGGCTGCGTCTTTCCCGTCTTCGTCTCGATCCTGTCCGTCCGCTCCAACGAGCGACTGGGGCCGGCCGTCGCCGGTGCCGTCGGCAACGTGACGCCGTTGTTCGCCGTCCTCGGCGCCGTCCTGTTCCTCGGCGAGACGCTCGCTGTCGGGCAGCTCGCGGGATTGGTCCTGATCGTGGGCGGCGTCGCGCTGATGGCCCTGCGGGGTGGCGCCGGCAGCCGCCGATGGTCGGTCTGGGTGCTGGGACTGCCGCTCGCCGCGGCGCTGGTGCGCGGCGCGATCCAGCCGGCCATCAAGAGCGGGCTTGCCCTGTGGCACGACCCCCTGGCGGCGGCGGCCATCGGCTACTCCCTGTCGGCCGTCGTGATCGTGTCGATGGTCGGTCGCCGCGCTCTCGCGGCAGGACCGGCGGATCGTACCGGAAAGCTGTGGTTCGTCGGCGTCGGCCTCTCCAACGGTCTTGCCACACTCCTTCTCTACGCCGCGCTGGGGCTGGGTTCGATCACCGTCGTGGCGCCGCTGGTGGCGGTGTTTCCGCTGATCGCGGTCGTCATGAGCTACCTCTTCCTGCGCGACGAGCGGCTGCACGTGGTCGGCCTGATCGGCATCGTCGTCAGCGTGGCCGGCGTCGTCGTGCTGCTGCTGGGAACCTGAGCGTGGCCGAAAAGCGGCGGAAATGGACCGCGAATTCCTCAGCAGGGGCCGAAACGCCCCGGCGAATGGCTGCGTAACACCGTCCATGAGCGCGATCCCGCAGGGCGCGCAGAATGGAGGTCGACCAATGTTGAAGCAATGCGCGATCACGTCTCTTGCCGCGGCCGCATTTCTCGCGACGGCGGCGGTGGCGACGACGCCGTTCAATCCGGCGGAGGCGCAGGTCACGATCACCTTCGGCGCCCCTCCGCCGGCTGCACCCTACGAGGTCGTGCCGGCTCCGCGTCCGGGGCACGTCTGGGCGCCGGGTCACTATCGCCTCGTGAACGATCGGTATGTATGGACCCCCGGCAGATGGCTCGAGGCGCGGCCCGGCTATCGCTATGTGCCGGATGCCTGGGAACGATACCAGGCAGACGGGCGCGCACGCTGGCGGTACGTGCCGAGCCGCTGGGACCGCGACGGCGATGGCATTCCCAATCGCGTCGATCGACACGACAGCCGCCAGGGCGCGCTGGGCGACCGCGATCGCGACGGGATTCCCAATGCATTCGACGCCTGGGACAATCGCCGCTGACGCCGGGAGACCACGGCCGAAGCGATAGAGAGAGGAAGGGCGGGCCTGTCGATCCAGGCCCGCTTTTCCATGCCGGCCGCTTCGATCTTGGCTTGCTACGTTTGGTTGCATACACTCGTGGCCGGCATCCGCCGGGAGAAGTCGTTCTATGCTGCGATGCAGCGTGCCGCTGCTGCTGGTCCTGTTTGCCTCGGCGCTCGCCTTTGCGCAGGGTCCGAAGGACTGCCTGATCAAGGGCAACATCAACGCCAAGGGACAACGGATCTACCATCCGCCGGGCTGCCGCTACTATGCTGCGACGAAGATCGATACGGCCCGCGGAGAACGGTGGTTCTGCAGCGAAGCGGAGGCCGTCAGAGCCGGTTGGCGGAGAACCAAGGTCTGTTGATCGGCCGCTCGGCCAGCGGGTAGGGTGCCGGGGGAGGAAACGACAATGGCCGCACCGCTGACCATCCGCCTGCATCCCGCCGACAACGTCGTCGTGGCGCGCATGGACATCCTGCCCGGCACGCCTGTCGAAGGCGATGTCGTCGCTGCCGGCCGGATCCCGGCGGGGCACAAGGTTCTGACGCGCGCCGTCAAGGCTGGCGAGCCGCTGCGCAAGTACAACCAGGTCATCGGCTTCGCGGTCGAGGATCTGGCGCCGGGCGCCCATGTCCATACGCACAACTGCGCCATGGGCGACTTCGAGCGCGACTATGCCTTCTGCGCGGATGCCCGCCCGACGGATTTCGTCACGCCCGCGGCGACCTTCATGGGCTATCGCCGCGCCGATGGCCGGGCCGCGACGCGCAACTACATCGGCATCGTGACCACGGTGAACTGCTCCGCCGCGACCAGTCGCATGATCGCCGCCCGACTCGATCCGATCCTGTCGGAATTCCCCAACATCGACGGTGTCGTGCCGCTGACGCATGGCGGCGGCTGCGGCATGGCCGCCTCGGGGCTGGAGATGGACGTGTTGCGCCGCACCCTTGCGGGATATGTGCGCCATCCAAACATGGCGGCGGTCGTCGTGCTGGGGCTTGGTTGCGAGGCCAACCAGGTCGGTGGCCTGATGGCTGCCGAGGGACTGAAGGAAGGTCCGCGCCTCATCCCCATGGCCATCCAGGACGAGGGCGGTGTATCCAGGACCGTGGGGCGGGCCGTCGGTTTTCTCAAGGAACTGCTGCCGGACGCCAATGCCGTCACGCGCGTGCCCATCCCCGCCAGCGAGCTGATCCTCGCCCTGCAATGCGGCGGGTCGGACGGCTATTCGGGAATCTCCGCCAATCCGGCGCTCGGCGCGGCCGTCGACCTGCTGGTCCGGCACGGCGGCACCGCCGTGCTGTCGGAGACGCCGGAAATCTATGGCGCCGAGCATCTGCTGACCCGGCGGGCCGCCAGTCGCGCGGTGGGCGAGAAGATCGTGCAGCGCATCAAATGGTGGGAGGACCACTGCGCGCGCACCGGCGGCGAGATGAACAACAATCCGTCGCCGGGCAACAAGGCGGGCGGCCTCACGACGATTCTGGAGAAGTCGCTGGGGGCGGTCGCGAAGGGCGGCACGACCAATTTGGTTGATGTCTATGAATATGCACAACCGATCACGGCCAGGGGCTTCGTCTACATGGATTCGCCCGGCTACGATCCGGTATCGGCCACCGGCCAGGTCGCGGGCGGCGCCAACGTGCTGTGCTTCACCACCGGCCGCGGCAGCGTATTCGGCTGCAAGCCGACGCCTTCACTCAAGCTTGCAACGAATACCTCCCTGTACCGGCGCATGACTGACGACATGGACATCAATTGCGGGACGATCGTCGACGGCGAAGAGTCCATCCAGGAGAACGGCCAGCGCATCTTCGATCTGATCCTGCGGACGGCTTCCGGCGACAAGACGAAGTCGGAATTGCTGGGCATCGGCGACGATGAATTCGAACCCTGGAAGATCGGCGCAACGATGTAGTCGCGCCAAGGCAACCAACTTGACTTCCAGGCGTTACCTGCCCATATGCGGCCCTACGACTTACGAACTTTGGCCTTGCCTTGGCGGCCCAGCCCACAGCGGCCACGGACCACACCACGCGCTACCATCCAAATTCTTCGAGTTGTCACGGACCGTTGCAGCGAGCGGACGGTGTGTCCGTGTGTTTGTGTGCAGGCTCGATCAATAGCCTAGGAGAGACTTATGGCAACTGGCACGGTCAAGTGGTTCAACGCCACCAAGGGCTTTGGATTCATTCAGCCGATCGAGGGCGGCAAGGATGTGTTCGTGCACATCAGCGCGGTCGAGCGCGCCGGCTTGAACGGACTCAATGAGGGCCAGAAGGTCAGCTACGAAATCGCCACCGAGCGCGGCCGTTCCGCTGCCGTGAACCTGAAGTCGGTCGACTAACCGTCTTCAAGATCGTCCCCATCGTCGAACGCCCCGACCTCGTCGACCAGGTCGCGGCCTGGGGCTTCGCCGAATGGGGACACCTCAATCCCGACGAAACGCTTGCGGATCGAGTCGTCCGCATGAGCGGCAAGATGAACGTGGACCGCGTGCCGATGGCCTTCGTCGCGTTGGACGCAAGGGGCGGTATCGTTGGCACGGCGTCGCTGATCTTCGACGATCTCTAAGGCGATCCTCGCAACCCGTGGCTCGCCAGCGTCTTCGTGCCGCCCGAGCAGCGGAGCCGGGGGATTGCTTCCAGCCTGGTGAGGACGGTCGAAGAGGTCGCTCGCCGCATCGGCTATTCGCGCCTCTACCTTTTCACCACATCGGCGTCCGCTCTCTATGCCGGCCTCGGTTGGCGACCGCTCGAGCGGCGCGACTATCGCGGCGAGCATATCCAGGTCATGGACAAGGCGCTGTAGCCACGCAGAATGCGCTCCGCCCATCCTCACCGACAGGCGGGAAAGGCGAGCGCATGTCCGACGATCTGCATTATCTGACCCTGCACGAGCTGGCCGACCGCCTGAAACGGCGCCAGCTGTCGTCCGTGGAAGCGACTCGAGCGATCCTCGAGCGCATCGGCCGGCTCGATGGCCGACTCAGGAGCTATGCAGTGGTGACACCGGAACGCGCGCTCGCTGCCGCCGCGCGCTGCGACTCCGACATGGCCGCGGGCATGTCGCACGGGCCGCTGCACGGCGTGCCCGTCGCCGTCAAGGATCTGTGCGATACGGCAGGGATTGCGACATCGGCGGGCATGTCGATCCGTCGCGAGCATGTCCCCTCCAAGGACGCGACCGTGGTGGCGCGCCTGAAGCAGGCTGGCGCGGTCATCCTGGGCAAGCTGCAGATGACTGAGGGCGCGTACGGCGTGCATCACCCCAGCGTCGATCCGCCGGTCAATCCATGGAATGCCGAATACTGGAGCGGCGTCTCGTCCTCCGGTTCGGGCGTGGCAACGGCCGCAGGACTGTGCTTCGCCTCGCTGGGGTCCGATACCGGCGGCTCGATCCGCTTCCCGTCGACGATGAACGGGCTGTCCGGCCTGAAGCCGACATGGGGACGGGTCAGCCGGGCCGGCGTCTTTCCCCTGGCGGAATCGTTGGACCATGTCGGGCCGATGTGCCGCAGCGCCCTCGACGCAGCCATCGTGCTGGAGGTCATAGCCGGTTCCGATCCTGACGATCCGACGACCGCGCCGTGGCCGGTGCCGAGCCACGCCCATGTCGCCGCGGCCGGCGTCGCGGACAGGACGCTGGGCGTCCCGATCAATCTCGTCGGCATGGACGGCGATTCTCAGCGGGCGCTCGACGGCGCCGTCGCCGCTCTGCAGCGCGCCGGGGCGCGGCCCGTCGACGTCGCGCTGCCGTCGCTCGACGAAGCCGCGGAGAAATGGCTTGCCTTATGCGGCGTCGAAGCGGCGCTCGCGCACGAGGCGACGTTCCCGGCGCGGCGCGGCGAATACGGATCGGAGTTCGCCAGCCTGCTCGACCAGGGACGTGCCTTGAGCGGCGTCGAGCTCTGTCGCCTGCAGCTTTGCAGGGCGCGCGTGAAGGGCGAGCTCGACCGGCTGCTGGCATCGGTCGACCTGTTGCTGCTGCCGGTGATGGGGATCGCGGCCCCGTCGCTGGCCGGCATGCGCACCCGCACGCCGCAGAGCGTTGCAGCGCGACTGCGCTACACCGCGCCGCTCGACATGAGCGGCCATCCCGCGCTGACGCTGCCGGGCGGCATGGCCGCGGACGGCGTGCCGGTCGGCTTCCAGATCGTGGGCAGGGCCTTCGACGAGGCGGGTATCCTCGCCGCCGGTCATGCCTACCAGCAGCGAACCGACTGGCATGGAAGGCATCCGATCCTCTAGAAGCCTCGGCCCTGGGGAGGCGGGAAGGCCGCATGGACGGTGAATGATCGATCGGATACCATGACGTCCTTCCGCGAACGGCCGAATCGACTGCAATGACGGCTCCTTCATGACCCTTTTCCGGAGCAATCTGCGGCTCAAGCCGAGCATCCTGACGTCGTTCGTCGTTCTCACCGTCCCGGTCTTCTTCACCATCATCGCGGTCACCTACCTGTCGAACGACAGATTGGCGCGCAGCAGCGCGAAGGAGCTCGTGGAGCGCTTCCGCGCCGACGCCATCGACAACATCCAGAGCGACGTCGTCCCGATCATGTCGCTGGTCCGCGCGGCGGCGGCGCTCGGCGACTCCTACCCCGAATTCTACGCCGGCAAGAGCTGCTTCAGGTATTTCCATGCCATCCTGCAGCACAGCCCGAAGATCGTCAGCGCCTATGTCGGCCTCGAGGACGGCCGCTTCCATCAGACCCGGCGCATCGATCCGAAGGTGGAGGTGCAGGGCAAGCTGCCGCCCGAAGGGACGCGATACGCCTATCGTTGGATCACGCCGCAGCCCGGTCATCCCTTGATGGATCACTTCATCTTCCTCGACGACGAGCTCAAGGAGCTGGGCGAGAGCGAGCAGGCCTCGAGCTACGATCCACGCCGCCGGCTCTGGTACCAGAGCGCCGTCGAGGCGGGAAAGCTGACGATCTCCGATCCCGACATCTTCGCGACCCTGGGGCTGATCGGCTTCACCGTCGCCGCGCCGTTCTACTCGGACTTCAAGCTGCTCGGCGTCGTCGCGATCGACATAACGCTCGAAGGGCTCGGCGAGTATCTGTCCGAACGCAAGATCAGCCCGGGCACGCTGAGCTACATCATGGACGATCAGGGGCGGGTGATCGCGGCGACGGACCAGTCCAAGACCTATGCAAACGTCCAGGGCAAGCTCCAGCTCCGGCACATCACCGCGCTCGACAGCGAATTGCCGGCGATCGCCTACAGCGCGCGGCCGCGCGGCAGCGAAGGACTCTACACCGTCGACTACCGGGGCAAGGAGTACATCGCCAGCCTCACCACGCTCGACGTCGGCAAACGGTGGCAACTCTTCATCGTCACGCCGATGTCGGATTTCACGGCCGCCTTCCAGGAGAACAACATCCGCCTGGTGGCGTTGGGCGTGCTCGCGACGGCGGTGCAGATCGTCATCATCTACTTCCTGACCAGCGTCATCTCCGCTCCTCTCGAGAGGCTCGCCTTCAAGGTCGGCAAGATCCAGGATCTCGGTACCGAACAGCTCCCGTCGATCAATTCCTCGATCCGCGAGATCTCCGTCCTGTCGCGTGCCATCGACACGCTCGATGCGGCGGTCAAGTCGTTCTCGGCTTTCGTTCCGGTGGGGCTCGTCAGCCAGCTGTTGCAGTCCGAGCAGAAACTGGAGCTCGGAGGGCACAGCCGTTTCCTGACGATCTTCTTCTCCGACCTGGAAGCCTTCTCCACCCTCTCCGAGGAGGTGCCGTCCCAGGAGTTGCTGCTGCGCGTCTCGGCCTACCTGGAGCTGGTGACCAAGATGGTCAACCAGGAGCACGGCACGATCGACAAGTTCATCGGCGACGGCGTGATGGCCTTCTGGGGGGCGCCGGCGCTGCTCGACGACCACGCGTGGCGCTCCTGCGTCGCGGCGATGCGCATCCAGCGTGGCATGGACGCGCTGAACGCCCGATGGATGGCCGAGGAGCTGAGGCCTCTGAACGTGCGCATCGGCATCCACAGCGATGCCGTCCTGGTGGGCAACATCGGCTCCAGGGAGCGGATGAGCTACACCGTGATGGGTGATGGCGTGAACATCGCCGCCCGGCTGGAGGGCATCAACAAGGAGTTCCAGACGCGCATCTGCATCAGCCATTCGGTCTTCAAGGAAGCCGGCGAGAGGCTCTGCGTGCGGCCGATAGACGATGTCGTCGTCAAGGGCCGGCGGACGAAGGTGCCGATCTACGAGCTGATGGGGGTGTACGGCGCCGACGATCCGGGGCTCGAGCCAAGTCCCGAGACGCAACGGCTGTGCAAGCTCACCCGCCTGGCCTACGAGGCCCTGGTCAAGGAGGATTACGGCCTGGCAGGGCGGCGCTACCGCGACATCCTGGAGGAATTTCCGGACGATCCGGTTGCGATGGTTCTCGCGCGGAGGCTCGTAACGGCGTAGAAGTAGGCTGGGGCAGGGGGAAGTCTGGTGGGAAAGCCCAATCTCGTTTCGAAGTGGCCAGCGGCCGCGGCGTTGGCGGCGCTGCGACCCAGCGAGTACACGGCCGCGTTGATCCAGGTGCTTCGGGCGCGGCGGGAGTGCGTGTGCGGCGCCACGGCGCTCGAGGTCGGTTGCGGGAGCGGTGTCGCGCTCGGCGTGCTCGGCGACCTCGGCGCGGCGTCGCTGTGCGGGATCGACATCGAAGAGGATGCCGTGGTCTCCAGCCTGGCGCTGCTGGCTGAGCTGGGCCATGACGGCGTCTCGGAGGTTCATCTCGGCAACATGTGGCTGCCGGTCGCCGGTCGTCGCTTCGAGCTGGTCGTGGCCAACCTGCCGCATTTTCCGCTGGAGCGCGCGGACATGCCCGGGCGGCTGCCCACCTGGAGCGCCGGCGGGCACGACGGTCGCCGGCTGCTCGATCCCTTCCTCGAGGGCTTGCAGGACCATCTGGCGCCGGAAGGCCGCGCGTTCATCACGCACAATGGGTTCGTGGATCTCGACCGCTCTCGGGCGATGCTGGCGGAGGCCGGCCTGCGATTCGCCATCGTGCACACCACGATGGTCTACATACCGGAGGAGAAGATCGGCCGCATGAACGCCGGCGTCCTTGCGGCCGAGCAGGGGCGGACGATCCATCGCTACGGCCCCTATGCGTTCGGCGACATGCATATCGTGGAGATCGCCCGGCCGGGAGTGGCGGGTTGATCCGCCGCGTGCTGACGGCACTGGCGGCGCTGGCGGTCATGTTCGGCGTCCTGCCGGTGCAGGCCGAGGCGCCCGACGCTGCCCTGGCGGAACTGCTGGCCCAGACCCGCGCGAAGATTCCGGGCGCATGCACGCAGTCCGACGTCGATCGGCTCGTCAGGATTCTGTGCGAGAAGAAGATCCGCATCGGTGTGCGCGACTACTATCCCCTGTTCGCCATGCGTCACGGCAGCCGGCGCGAAGGCTACGAGGTGGACGTCGGACTGGCGATCGGACGCATGTTGGGCGTCGATGTCGATTTCATCCGCGTCAACGCCGCCACCCGCATTCCGCTGCTGGCCGACGATCGCATCGATCTGATCATCGCCACGATGGGGCACAACACGCAACGCGATACCCAGGTCAAGTTCATCCGGCCGCACTACTACCAGTCGGAAACGGTGGTCGTGGGACCGCGCGACCTTCCGGTGACGAAAATGGCGGACCTGGCGGGCCGCACGGTCTGCGTCACCATCGGCAACGGCTCCAACGCCCAGCTCGTCGCCCAGGGCGCGCGCCTCATGCTGTTCGACGAGGCGGGCGTGTTGCCCGATCGCCTGCGCGACCAGACCTGCAGGCTGGCCGCCCAGGACGACAGCTTCTTCGCCAAGTATTTCGCCGAGCCCGATTTCGATGCCCGCTTCGAGGCGAAGTTCGGCTTCGCCCAGGTGCCTTGGGGCATGGCCGTGGCGCGCCAGGGCAGCGACGAGCTCGCGCGCGCGCTCGAGCTGATCATCCAGATCTTCCATCGCGACGGCCTGTTCATCGATATCGGCCGCCTGCACAGCATCGGCCTGCGGTTTCTCGAGCAGCAGCGACAGGTGTGGCGCCGGATCGAATGCAATACCGCGGACGGCAGCAGGAACACCGCCTGCATCCTGCCGCCGCTCGATGCCGCCCTGAAGCAGACCAGCTTCGCGCCGGTCGTCGGCGCCTTCGAGGCGTGGGTCGATCGCGCCACCGGCATCGAGCTGACCCTGCCGATGTTCAAGACGGCGCCGGCGTGGTCGGTCTTCAAGGACGGTATCGCCTACTCCCTGATCCTGATCACCGGGGCGCTGGCCGCTACATTGGCGTTCGCCGTCGTGCTGGGGGCCATGACGGGCACTCGGTCGAGTCTCCTGCGCTGGCCGGCCCGCGTGCTGACGGTCCTGCTGCAATCGTCGCCCATCGTGCTTACGCTGGTGATCGCGGCGGCCGTCGCCCACGGCATGTTCGCCTATTCGGCCGCGGTCGCGCTGGGCGCCGCGATCGTGGCGCTGGGCCTCGCCAATGGCGCCAACGCGGGCCAGGCGATCGGCGAAGCGATGTGGAGCCTGCGCGCCGAAGGCGCGGGGGACGTCGGCCTGTTCGGGAAGGCGCTCAGCCGGTCGGCCACGCAGATCGTCGCCTTCCTGATCAATGCCGCGAAGGGGACGCCGATCGCGAGCTTCATCGGTGCGCCGGAGCTGCTGAGCGCGCTCACGGACATCACGTCCTTCTCGAGCGGTCGCGTGACGACCTACAGCATGCTTCTGGTGTTCTACACCGCCGTGGTGATGCTGGTCGTCTTCCTCTGCCGGCGACTGCAGCGCTGGCTCGAGCGTCGTCCGGCCGGCACGGCGGTGCCGGCATGAACGGGCTGATGGATCTGCTGTCGGGCGGCTTCCTGCCGCGCTTCATGGCCGGCATGGTCGTGAACTTCGAGATCGCCCTGATATCGATCGCCGTCGGGCTGGCGCTCGGCATGCTGCTCGCGCTGGGCCGGCTGGCCGGCGGCGCGCTCGGCGGCGCGACGGCGTCGCTGGTGGCCCTGATGCGCGCGGCGCCGACCTTCGTCGTGATGTTCTTCCTGCTGAACGCGGTGCCGCGCGACGCCAGGCTCTTCGGTATTTCGTTCGCCCTGTCGGGCGTCATGACGGTCGCGCTGTCGCTGGTGCCTTATTCGGCGGCCTATGTGGCCGACGCAGGCCTCGACATGTTGCGTCATCTTCGGGCCGGTGCGACCCATGGCGCCCTGCTGTTCCTGCCCAACGTGACGCGGGCATTCTTCGTGCTCGTGATGTCTTCGAGCGCCGGAGCGGCCATCGGCGTCACGGAAGGGATCACCGTGATCCTGCGGCAGGCCGAGCAACTGCCCGTGCTGGGCGATCGGCTGGCGCTGTTCGCCGTCGGCATCGTCCTGTTCGGGATTCCGCTGCAGGTGGCCTTCATCCTGATCGGGATGATCCAGCGCCATCTCGGGCGTGCCGCCGAGGTGACCGACGAGGCGAGCGCCTGAGTGCACTCTTGGGCGGTTCCAGCCTGGCGGCTCAAGCCGTTGTCCGGGAACCGGTCGAGACGGAACGGCGTTGCGGGAAAGCCGTCTTCTCTCCGAAGCCGCACCACTGCGATACAAGCATCGGACGATGCGGCTTGGCGGAGGGCTTGCCTTGCCGGTTGCCGCCGGCAATCATTCCCACACGGGGATCGGAGGGTGACATGAGGATTCGCCGCATTCTTTGCACCACGCTGGTGATCGTGGCCGGCTGGACGGGGGTGGCTGCCGCGCAGTCTCCGATGGCCAAGGCGTCGCTCAAGGACGCCGCCGGCAAGGATGTCGGCCAGGTGCAGCTCGTGCAGTTGCCGCACGGCGTGCTCCTCAAGCTGTCGCTGAAGGGTGTGCCGCCGGGCGAGCACGCTTTCCATATCCATGCCGTGGGCAAGTGCGAGCCGCCCTTCACCAGCGCCGGCCCGCATTTCAATCCCACCGGCCACAAGCATGGACTGGAAGCCAAGGAAGGCGCCCATGCCGGCGACATGCCGAACCTCCATATCCCGGCCAATGGCGAGCTGGTCGTCGAGGTGGTCAATCCCATGGTCTCCCTGACCAAGGGCCAGTCCAATTCGCTGTTCGACGCCGACGGCTCGGCGATCGTGATCCATGCCGGCGTGGACGACTACAAGACCGATCCGGCGGGCAATGCCGGCGATCGCATTGCGTGCGGCGTCGTCATGCAATAGGTGATCCTGCGGGCGGTGCGGCAGGTTCGGTGTCGGTGCAGGCCGCCCATGGGGAGCAGCCTTGAGTCCGATCGGGACGGCCATCGTCGCCTTCTTCCTGATCCTCGGCGGTACGATCGCGGGAACGCTGGTACGGTCGAGGATGCCGGAACATCATCTGACCGGCGATTCCAAGGACGTGATACGGGTCGCGACGGCGCTGGTCGCTTCGCTGACGGCGTTGGTGCTCGCGCTGATGTTCGCGGCCACCCGGACCTCCTTCGAGCATACCAGCGCAGCGGTCAGCCGTCTGGCGATCGACTTCAGGGAGCTCGATGAAATTCTCCAGGACTACGGTCCCGAAGGACTGCCGATTCGTGCGCAGTTGCGGGCCGAGATCGGGCCGCTGATCGCTTCGATCTGGCACGATCAGGCTCCGAGCGGTCGCCGGTCCGGCGCGGTCCGCCGCTCCCATGGCGCCGGTGCTCTGGCCATGATCCGCGAGCTGAAGCCTGCGACGCCGGCCCAATCTTCCCTGCAGGCGCGTGCAGTGCAGGTGGCGAACGACATATCGCAGGCGCGGCTTTCCCTGTTCGCCCAGCCACCCGATTCGGTATCCAGACCGTTCATGATCGTCCTGGTGCTGTGGCTGACCTTCATCTTCACGACCTTCGCCATGTCGTCGAAGCCCAATGCGACGCTGATGACCGTGCTCTGTGTCTGCATCCTGTCTGCATCGGCTGCGTTGTACCTCATCCTGGAACTTGGATTGCCCTTCGGCGGGCTGATGACGGTCTCGAGCGAGAGCCTGCGGTCCGCGCTGCCGCCCATTTGACGGCGCCCCGCGCTTTGCGGGTTTTCCAGATTTGCCTTGCCGGTGATCATACTAGGATGCGGTGGGGGACCATGTGCGATCAGTGCCAGGAAACCGCATGTCGACATCCTCCCGCTTTCGCCTTCTGGCCGTGGCCGTGTTCGCTGCAGGCGTCGTCGCGGCGCTGGCGGGTGGTGCATGCAGCATATGGGCGTGGCGGACAGAAGGGACGGCGCTCGTCTTTCGGCTTGCCCTGCCGGCGCTGACGGTCTGGCTGGTGCTGGCCATGGCGCACCTGGCGTGGAAGCTGGGCCGCACCCGGCGACAGGCAGCGCCGAGGACCGACTGGCCTGATCCCATGGCGAGTCTGCTCGAGGCGCCCAAGCGCCAGCCGGACGAGACCGTGCGGCGGCGCTGGCCGGACGCGGCGTACTGCCAGCAGGTGGTTCTGCCGCCCGAGCCCGACACGTCCTGGTGGCTGCGGCGGCGGCGGAGACGTCTGGCACTGCTCATCGGCCTGCGCGACGGCAGCCGCCATGTCCGGATCACGGAGGCCACGCGGCCCTATCGCGAATTGCCGGCCCGGCGACAGGGCATGCCGGCCGCGCGAGTGGGCGCCGATGAGAACGGCGGCGCAAAGGTCCCTCGGGCTTCACCCTCGGGATGACATCTCGCCTTCAGATGGGCTTGGCCAGGGATTCGGCGATGTTCTTCGCCAGCATGTCGAGCGTATAGAACTTCATCAACTGGTCGCGCCCCCAAGACAGCTCCGTTGATTCGATCATCATCATCGAGGCCAGGCGCCGCGAATCGTCCTGGAAGGTTTCGGCCCTCGGCTTGCGGCGTGCCTCGTATCGTGCGAGCGCTCCGGGCAGGAAGCGTGCATCCGTCCGTCCCAGCTCGTCGTCGAGCACGGCTGCCGATTCCAGGGCCATCGAAGCGCCGACGCCGGCCGTCGGAAGGAACGCACAGGCGGCGTCGCCGAGCAGGGCGACGCGGCCTTTCACCCAGTGCCGGCTGCGGATGTCCGACAGCTTCCACCAGAAGGTTTCACCGAGACCATCGGGCAGCGCGTCCAGGAGGTCGGCGACGCTGGGGCCCAGCGCCGAGAAATGCGCCTTGACCTTGGTGCCGTCGCGGCCGACGGCCTCGGGACCCATGAGGCGCGTCGGTGCGGCGGCAACGATGCCCAGCCCGCCCTTGACGGGATAGACGCCGAGGAAGCGGCCGGCGCCCCAGTGCTCGCGCACGGCCGTGGGCGGCCGCGGGGAACCGCGGACGATCCAGACCCAGCAGCCCCATCCGGTGTCGTGATCGGTTGCTTCGCCGAACAGCGTGCGCCGTACGGTGGAATGGATGCCGTCGGCCCCGACCAGGAGATCGCAGTCGGCCTGACCGCCGTTCGACATCGTGACGAGGACCTTGTCGCCTTTCTCCTCGACGCCGGTCACGGACGTGCCGAAATGCAGCGGGACATCGGCGCAGCGCGTGCGCAGCAGCGCGAGCAGCTCGCCGCGCATCAGGCCGCCCGAATAGCCGAAGCGGTCGAGCATCGGGCCGAGCTCATAGGTGTGGATCTCCTCACCATGGCCGTTGCAGACCGTATAGCTCGCCATCGCCTCGCTGGCGGCGCTGAAGCCGTCGATGAGGTCGAGCCCGTGCAGGACGCGGACCCCGATCGGATAAAGACCCAGCATGTAACCGCTGTGGTCGAAGTTCGGCGCGCGCTCGTAGAGTTCGGCGGTGGCGCCGCGTTGGCGCAGCAGCGCGGCCAATGCCATGCCGCCGATGCCGGCCCCGGCGATGATGATCTTCATGCGGCCTGCCCCCTTCGAAGGATGGTCCTCCGCCGCCGACGACGCAGCGGCGGGACACGCCACCGGTATAGGCCTTCCGCCGCCTGCCGGCATCGGCGCAACGCACCGATTTTTCCTGTAGGTTGCGTGCCTACAAGGGGAGATCGCATGGCGTCAGCGGCGAGCGTACTGATCGTCGACGATCACGCCATCGTCCGGTTCGGATTGGCGCAGATCCTGGCGGACGACGGGCGCTTCGTCGTCTGCGGCGAGGCGGCGAGCGCCGAGGAGGCGCGCTGCCAGGCCGAGCGGCAGAGGCCGGCGCTTGCGATCGTCGACCTCGTGATGGGGGGTCGCGACGATCTCGGCCTCGTCCGCGAGCTGGTCCGCCTGTCGCCCGACATGCGTATCCTCATCTATTCGGCGCAGCCGGAGCTGGTCTATGCGGCGCGGGCCTTCGAGGCGGGCGCGCACGGCTATCTCATGAAGGATGCCGGCGTGCAGTCCGTCCCCGAAGCGCTGGACGTCCTGTTGCGCGGCGAGCGCTGGGCGAGCCCGGCCGTGCAGCGCGCGATGTTCCAGCGGGCGGCGGGCGGCGCGCCGCCGGTGGGACGGCTCGCCAACCTGTCCGATCGGGAATTGCAGGTGTTGCGCCTCCTGGGCAGCGGCCTGGGAACGGCCGAGATTGCCCGGAGGCTCGGGCTCAGCATGAAGACGGTCGGCACCTACCGCGAGCGGTTGAAGTCGAAGCTCGCCGTCGACAATGCGCAGCAGCTCGAACGCCGCGCCGCCGACTTCGTCCGTACCGGCAAATTCTAGACATGCCGCCGGACAGCCAGCCGCGGGATCCGCCGGACGATTTCGCCCGCGAGATCATCGACGTCAACCTGCGGCGAATTCCCTGGCTTCTCGTGGCCTCGATGCTGCTCTCGCTGTGGCCGGTCTCGGCCTACTGGCAGGACGATGCGATGGACGGCCTGCGTCTCGTGCTCATCGTCGATCTCGTCAGCGCCGGTCTCTTCCTGGCGCTCAACGGCGTCGTGCGCAGGCTGCCGGAAGAGTCGCCCTGGCGCGCGGCCTACGTCTGGACGGCCGTGGTCCTCGCCCTGGCCTACATGGACGGCTACCACTTCCTGGTCGAACGGTCGTTCGGCGCGAGTCCGGTCTACATCCTGGGCGTGATCATGGCGGGGACCGTCTTCCTGCTGCCGCCACGCCGCTTTCTGCCGCTGCTCGTCGCCAACCATCTGGTCTATTGCGTGGTCGTCGGATGGACCGACGGCACGCTACCAGCGCTGATCGAGAACACGACCGGCGCGACCGTGGCCGGGCTGGTCTCGGCCCTGCTCTACCGGGCACGGCGCGAGGAGTTCCTGCAGCGTCGGGCGCTCGCCGCCGCCAACCGCGTGCTCGCCGAGACCAACGCGCAGCTCAACGACTTGATGGCGATCACGGCGCATGATCTGCGCAGCCCGCTGCTGGGCATGCGCGACCTCCTTGCGCTGGCGGCACGTTCCGCACCGGCAGGCCGGCTGACCCAGACCTTGGAAGTGCTGACGCGCACCTGCGTCGAGCTGATCGCGCTGGTAAATCATCTGCTCGATGCCCATGCGGCCGAGCAGCGCGTGCTGGCGACGCCGAGCCTCGAAGTGGCGGACGTGGCCGCATTGATACGCTCCGCGCTCGAGCGCGCCCGGCCTCGGGCAGAGGCGCGGGCCGTCGTCCTGCGGGACGAGCTGCCATCTACTTCTCTGATGGCACCCGTGGATTCGGCAGCGCTCGGCCAGGTGCTCGACAACCTGATCTTCAACGCGGTGAAGTTCTCTGCGGAAGGGGCGACGGTCGTTGTTCGCGTGTCGGGCGGGAGAGGAGGAGAGCCGTGGCGCTGCGACGTGATCGACGAGGGGCCGGGCGTCGCTCCGGCGGACAAGGCCGCGCTGTTCCAGAAATTCCGGCGCGGGGCGACGTCCCCTGAAGCGGCTGATGCCGGCAGCGGTCTCGGCCTGTTCATCGCCCGCAATCTGATGACGTCCATGGGAGGGCGGATCGAGCATCACGATGCCATGCCCCGCGGATCGCGTTTCACCATCATCGGGCGTAGCGAGCATACCGCTGACGGGACGCAAGGTATGCGTGATGCGCTTGATCCAGATCATGGTTGCAGAAGACGCAACGCGCTCTAGACAGCTTTTTGCTGCCGGCCGCGTACGTCTGGCCGGAGATCTGGGTGGGACATCATGATGAATGGGGTGGCGCTTCGGCTTCTGGCGGCCTGGGCCACTTGCATCGTTTCGACAGTCGCGATGGCGGGAGACATCTCCACGAGGAGCGAGTCGATTCCCGGACTGACGAGTCAGGTTTCCATCGTGACCCATACCATCCGCTTCACCGGGCAGGTGGAGAGCGGTGATGCCGACCGGATGCAGCGCATCCTGGAGGACCTCCGGCGGACATCCACGCGTTTCGAGGGCCGTCCCCTGGCTGTCGTCGAGCTCAGCAGCGTCGGCGGCGATCTGATGGAGGGGCTCAGGCTGGGCACTCTGTTCCGCGAGTACGAGATCGCGACGATCGTCCGCAAGTCCGATATCTGCCTTTCGGCCTGCGCGCTTGCCTTTCTCGGAGGCACCAGCAACCGCATCCCGCCGAGGCCCTTGGTGAGCCGCACGATCGAGATCGGCGGGCAGGTGGCCTTTCACAGCTATTCCACCGATGTCGGCACGATTGCGAAGGAGACGGCCGGCAACCCCGTGGCCGGCGTTGTTCGTGGATTCAGCCTGGGGCGTGCGGGCGCGTCCGCGCTCGTGCAGTACGGCGCCGACATGGGAATCGACCCAGGCTTCTTCGCGAGAATCATGAACCTCGTGGATGGCGAATGGCGATACGTCGATACGGACGAGGCGTTTCTGAACGTCGGAGCGTGTCCGAGCGGCGCCGACCCACCGCTGGGTTCGCTGGCGCGTCAGGCGGTGAATATCTGCAATCATGCGACCGGCTGGTTCTCCGTGGCGACGCCGGCACAGGCATGGCCGGTGAACGCGCGGAAGTTGAGACGGGATCTGCTCGACCATGTCTATGGCCATGTCGCTGGTTTCAAGGTTAGGGGTCCTCTGGTTGCCCAGTTGCGCGCCGTGGTTGGCTCCAGGGACGATCAGGTGCTGGCAGGCATCTATGACGATCTGAGGAAAGCCGGCATTCCGCTGCCCGACATCTTCTCGCGGAGCTTCGTGGTGTCGGGGCTCAGGCGAGGTGCCCTTGATCTTGAGTGCCATGTCACGTTGGAGACCGACGAACCGGACAGGTTCGAACTCGTGCTGGCGGGAGCGGAAGGCCTCCTGCGCGCCTTTTACCCGCCGCCCAGGGCCTGTCCCCGCCTGTTCCGCTATGACCGCGATGAGGTTATCAATCCCCGCCCCTCGGGCGGGTAGAACCGAATGGGTGATCGCCGTTCCAAGAGAGGATGGCTTCAGCCGACTCCAGCAGAGGCCATCATGCTTCAAGCGGCTGGGCCGCGGGCCGGCGTGACGGGAAGGGCGGAAAGGCGAGGGCGATGGCCGCGGCACCCAGGCCGATGCCCAGCGAGCCGATGTAGAGCCAGCCGTAGCTGCCGGTGGTGTCGTAGATCCAGCCGCCAAGGACGGGCCCCAGTGCCATGCCGAGGCTGGAGATCATGGCGGCAGCGCCGAACACCGTGCCCATGATGCGCATCGGGAAGTACTCGCGTGCGATCACCGCGTAGAGCGGCATGACGCCGCCATAGGCCATGCCGAAGACGACTGCGACGACGTAGAACTCGCCCAGCTGACGGACGAAGAAGTAGGCGCCGGCCGCCAGCGCCTGGATGAGCAGGCCCACCACCAGCACATGCTTGGCGCCGAAGCGGTCGCCTGCCAGCCCGAAGGCCAGGCGGCCACCCAGGCCGGCCAATCCCTCGACGCTGTAGATCGTCACCGCGGCCATCGCCGGCAGGCCGCAGGCGAGCGCATAGCTCACCGTGTGGAAGATCGGGCCCGAATGGGTCGCGCAGCAGCAGAAGAAGGTCGCCGACAGCACGAGGAACTGCGGCGAACGCAGTGCCTGCGCGACCGTCATCTCCGCGCCCCCGGCCGCGGAATCGGCCATCGGCGTTCCGGAGTTGCCGTGCTCCAGGGTCGGCGGACGGCGCACCAGCAGGGCCGCCGGCACGACCAGCCCCCAGGCCAGCAGCGCGATCACGAGCTGCGCGGTACGCCAGTCGTAGTGGGTGATCAGCCAGCTCGCGAAGGGTGAGATCGTCATCGGCGCGACCCCCATGCCGGCCGAGACCACGGACACGGCGAGGCTGCGGTGCCTGTCGAACCAGCCGGTGACGGTAGCGATCATCGGAGCGAAGACGGCGCCGGCGGCGACGCCGACCACCACGCCGTAGACGATCTGGAACTCGAGCAGGCTGTCGGCGCGGCTGGCCAACAGGAGCCCGAGTCCCAGCAGGAGCCCGCCCGAGAGCGCGACCACGCGTGGCCCGAAACGATCCATCAGCGCGCCCCAGCCGAAAGCGGCCACGCCCATGGTCAGGAAGTCGAGGGTCATGGCGCTCGAGATCCCCGTGCGCGACCAGCCGGTCGCTTCCGTCATCGGCTGCAGGAACACCGCGAGCGAGAACAGGGCGCCGACCGCGACACATCCCATCAGGGCGCCGGCGGCGACGACGACCCATCCGTAATGCAGCTTCATCGCGAACCTCGTCATCGTGTCCGCAGACACTTAACCAATATGTTAAGTGATTGCAAGCGCGCCGCGTCTCTGCCGGCGGGAGGCCCTGCCTACTCCTTGATTCCCATGCGGGCGCGCCATTGCCAGGGCGCCATGCACTTGTGGCCGTGCAGGCCGCGCCGGGCTGCGGTCGCGGCGTCCTCCTGCGAGATGTAGCGCGCGGAGTAGGGCAGGAACGCGAGGGCGTGTCCTCCGGTGACCATGGCGGCGCCGAGATCCACGCCGTCGGCGCGGCAGATGGCGATGGTCTCTCCGTTGCGGCTGCCCATGGTCGTGCAGTCGAGTTCCTTGTCCTCGATCAGTTCGCCGAGATACTCGCGGGCCGCCCAGCCCGCCGGCCAGCCATCGGCGCAGATCTGCTCGGGATCCGCCGCGTCGATGCCGTGCAGGCGATAGGTCGTGCCGTCGACCTTCAGCGTATCCCCGTTGACGGCTTCCTGCGCCACCGCAGGAGGCGCCGTTGCCGCCATGATGACGAATGCCCCCACAGCCATGCACGCCCGAGCGCGTGAGCGAGATCGTCGTGCCTTGCGGAAGAGCACCATTCCTCCTTCGTGCCATGCGTGGAGCGCGACATCTTGCCATGCGTGGCCGCATGCACAAGGCAGGACCGCGGCCAGCCGACGATCCTCGCCGGCCGTCGGCACGAAGGATGCACCGGACGCATGCCGGCTACCACGCGTCGTCAAGGCGGGCACGGGAACTGGAATGCTTATTGCTGGCTGCTTCACAGCGTGCGTAGCGATGCGAGGATGCGATGAATGTGCAGGTGAAGGACTATTTGACGCCCGTTCAGGCGGTGCAGACGGGAGCGCCTCGGGAAATTCCGGTGATCGACCTTGCGCCCTTCCTGTCACGCGCACCCGGCGGCCTCGACACCTGCGCGGCGCAGCTCCGCGATGCGCTGGAGAATGTGGGCTTCTATCTGATCATCAATCACGGCGTGCCCCAGGAGACGATCGATGAGGCCTATGACGCCATTCGCGGATTCTTCGCCCTGCCGGAGGACGTGAAGACGGCGCTGCTGAAAAACGAGCACAACATCGGCTATGCGCCGATCAGGTCGCTGTATAATCGGGCCACCTCCAACCTGAATGACAAACGTCAGGTCAGAAGCGCCGCGGAATCCTTCTTCATGAAGGCCGATCTGCCGGCGGATCATCCCGACGTGCTGGCGGGCAAGCGCTTCCGCGCCCCCAATCAATGGCCGCCGGAAGCCGCCGCGCCGGGATTCCGTGCCGCGATGGTGCGCTACATCGGCGCGCTTGAGGCGCTCGGCAAGTCGTTGCTTCCCCTCTATGCGACGGCGCTCGACCTGCCGACCGACTGGTTCGACGAGGCCTTCGTCGATCCGATGTACACGCTGCGCATCTCGCGCTATCCGCGCCAGGAGACGCTGGGCGAGCGGGAACAGGGGCTGCCGCCGCACACCGACACGTCGTTCATGACCCTGCTGCCCTACAATCGCATCCAGGGCCTGCAGGTGCGCCTCACCGACGGGCGGTGGGTCGATGCACCCGCCGTGCCGGGCAGCTTCGTCGTGAACAGCGGCAATATGCTGCGCCGGTGGAGCAACAACCGCTGCATGTCGACGCCGCACCAGGTGGTGAACCTGTCTCCGGAGGAACGCTACGCCATGCCGTTCTTCCTCGACGTCAACCGCGACTGGCGGATGGAGTGCCTGCCGAGCTGCGCATCCCCCGACAACCCACCGCAGTACGAGCCGATGACCTACGCCGAATACATGGCCTGGTACACGACCGACTACGTCGGCACGCCGAAATCCTGAGATCCGAGACCGGAGGACATTGAGTAGTGAAAGCGCTTTCCCTGACGGCGGCCGTGGCCGCCTTCCTGCTTGCCGCGCCTGCAATCTCGACACCCGCCCGCGCCGATGCGGCCAATCCCGTGCTGCGGGCTGGCCTCACGCTGGAAGTCTCGACCCTCGATCCGGTGCGGGCGACGAACTATGGCGAGAACATCATCGTCCTCAATGTCTACGACATGCTGGTGTTCCCCACGCCCGACAACAAGGTGATCCCGTGGATCGCCAAGTCGTGGGACATCTCCGATGACCGCAAGACCTACACGTTCCACCTGCGCGACGACGTGCTGTTCCATGACGGCAAGCCCGTCCAGGCGGATGACGTCGCCTTCTCGATGCGCCGCGTGCTGACCCTGCCGGGCCTGGTCGGCGGCTACCTGCGCAACGTCGACAAGGACAAGATCGAGGTCGTCGATCCGCACACGATCCGCTTCCATCTCAAGGAGGTCGATCCAACCTTCATCCGCGCCCTGGTGAACCTCAAGATCCTGAACAGCAAGCTGCTGATGGCGAACAAGGCCGAGGGACAGTATGGCGAGTATGGCGACTACGGGGTGAAGTACCTGCAGAGCAAGGATGCCGGATCCGGCCCGTATTACATCGCCGATTTCAAGGCCGGAGAAGGGCTCCTGCTCAAGGCCTTCAAGGACTACAAGCTGCGGCCTTTCGAGCCCGGCGCGCCGGTCGAGGTGAAGCTGCGCATCATCCCCGAGGTCGTCACGCTCGAGAACAAGATGCTGGCGGGCGAGTTCGACGTCAGCCTGGTCAGCCCGTCGCCGCCGCGCGTCAAGATCTTCGCCGACAACCCGAAATTCGCCGTCGATACCTGGCCGACGCTGAACAACTACTACGTCGTCATGAACACGACCAAGCCGCCGCTCGACGACGTGAATGTGCGGAAGGCGATCTCGCATGCCTTCGACGCGTCCACGGTGATGAACAAGATCTACTCGGGGGGCATCCGCCTCAAGGGCCCGGTGCCGGAGGCGCTGCTCGGCAAGTGCGAAGGGATCGAGACCTACGAGTACGACATGAAGAAGGCGGCCGCGTACCTGGCGAAGTCGAAGTACAAGCCGGCCGACCTCAAGAAGTTCAAGCTGGAGTACGCCTCGACCGCCGGGTCGGAACCCTTCGAGAAGGTCGGGCTGCTGTTGACGCTCAACCTGAAGAGGCTCGGCCTCAACGCCGAGATCAAGACGGTGCGGTGGACGGATATCGTGGCGGCCCAGACCAAGCCCGAATCGGCCTATCCCTTCGTGTTCTTCTATGATTCGGCGCGCGTACGTCATCCGAGCCCGCTGCTCACCTTCTATACGAAGAAGGGGTGGGGCGCGCCGTATCCCAGCGGCGGCATCTACTGGGAGAATCCGGAGGCGACGGCCTTGATGGAGAAGGCGTCGCTGATGGCCGATGGCGCACCGGAGCAGTACAAGCTCTATTGCGAGGTCCAGAAGAAGATCGCGGCCGAGGCACCGGCCATCTTCTCGCACAACGACATCCGGGTGCAGCCGCGCTGGAAGTACCTGAAGGCGGCGACGCAGGACGGCGGCTCGTCGCAGTACGAGTACCGGTTCGAGACGTTCCGTTTCGACACCAAGGATGCGGACTTCCTCGCCAACCAGGCGAAGTAGGGAGCGGGCGGCACCATGCGGTTCCTGCGTCGCGTCCTCAACATGCTGGTGGTGCTGCTGTTCGTGTCGCTGCTGATGTTCGTGCTGGTGCGGGTCCTGCCGGGCGATCCGGTGGGAGCCGCGCTGGGCGAGGGGGCGACGACGGAGCAGGTCGCGAAGTTCCGCGCCCAGATGGGCATGGATAAGCCGCTGCAGGTCCAGTACTTCGCCTACCTGCGCGGCCTGTTCGACGGACATTTCGGCGTCTCGCTGATGGAGCCGCGCGACGTCGGCACCATCGTCTGGGAGCGGCTGCCGGCGACTCTGGAGCTGGTGATCTGCTCGCTCCTGCTCGCGATCGTGGTCGGCGTGCCGCTGGGCGTCCTGTCGGCGACGCATCGCAACGGGCCGGTGGATCAGGTGAGCCGGCTGTGGTCGCTGACCGGGGTGTCGTTCCCCAACTTCTGGGCGGCGCTGATGCTGCAGCTCGTGCTGGGCGCGGCCCTCGCGCTGGTGCCCATCACCGGCCGCATCACCGGCCCGCCGCCCGAGCACATCACGGGCCTCTATCTGGTGGATGCCCTGCTGACCGGGAATTTCGACGCCTTCGGCGACGCCTGGCGGCATCTCATCGCGCCGACCGTCGTGCTCGCCGTCGGCCCGCTGGCGCAGATCACGTCGATGATCCGCAGCTCCATGCTGGACGAGCTGGCCAAGCCCTACGCCGGCTTCAGCCAGGCGGTCGGGATGCCGCGCTTCCTGATCAACTACAAGTACGTGCTGCGCAACGCCTTCTCCTCGACCCTGACGCTCATCGGCTTCCTGTTCCCGCTGATGATCGGCGGCGCCTTCGTCGTCGAGAAGGTCTTCGCCTGGCCGGGCGTGGCGCGCTTCGGCGCCGATGCCATCCTGGCCAACGACTACAACGCCATCGTCGGCGTCACGCTGGTGATCTGCCTGTTCGTCGTGGTGGTGAACTTCGTGACCGAGGAGCTCTACGTGGCGCTCGATCCCCGCATCCGCCTGGAACGCTGACATGACCGTGACCGCCCTCGAACTCGTCGAACAGCCGGAGGCGGCGCCGGCGCGCAAGACCGGCTTCCGCCGGCGCTTCGCCCGTTTCGCCCGCAACCGCCTGGCCCTTGGCGGCGCCATCTGCCTGCTCGCTCTCGTGGCGGTGGCGGTGCTGGCGCCCTGGATCGTCCCGTATCCCGACGACGTGGCCGATTCGCTGAACTTCGATGCCGTGCTGCAGCCGCCGTCGCTTGCTCATCCCATGGGCACTGACGAGGTCGGGCGCGACGTGCTCACGCGCGTGATGGCGGGGGCACAGTGGTCCCTGTCGATGGCCGCGATCGTGCTGGCCATCGCCGTCACCATCGGCGTGCCGCTGGGCCTCTGCGCCGGCTACTACGGCGGCCCGCTGGAGCAGGTGCTGATGCGCATCACGGACGGCTTCTCCGCAGTGCCGGCGCTGGTGCTGGCGCTCGCGATCACCGTGCTGCTGGGGCCGAGCCTGGTCAACGCCATGATCGCCATCGGCTTCGTGTGGTGGCGCAGCTTCGCCCGCATCGCGCACGGCCAGACACTGTCGAAGAAGCAGGAGACCTACGTCACCGTCGCGAAGTCCCTCGGCGCCTCCGACCTTCACATCATGTTCCGGGAGATCCTGCCCAACATCTCCTCGCCGCTGCTGGTCTCGATCTCGCTCAATGCGGGCTATGCCGTCCTGACCGGCACGGCTCTGTCCTTCCTGGGCGCGGGGGCCCGGCCTCCGACGCCGGAATGGGGGCAGATGGTCGCTTCCGGCCGCAACTACCTGCCGGATGCCTGGTGGGCGTCGCTCTTCCCGGGGCTTGCCATCTTCGTCACCGTCGTGAGCTTCAACCTGCTGGGCGACGGCCTGCGCGACTACTTCTCGGACGAATAGAGCGATGCCGGATTCCCTTTCCTACGCCCAGGTGGCGGCGCAGGCGCCGGTCGTCAGTCTGAATGGCCTGCGCATCGACTTCCGTACCACCGACGGCGTCGAGCAGATCATCAAGGACGTGACGCTGCGCATCGATCCGGGCGAGATCGTGGGGCTGGTCGGCGAGTCAGGCTGCGGCAAGAGCGTCACCGCCAAGCTGCTGCTGGGCATCCTGCCCATGCCACCGGCGGTGGTGAAGGACGGCCGCATCGAGATGTTCGGCCGCAATCTCGCGACGCTGTCCGACGCCGAGCGCGAGGCCATGAAGAAGTTCGTGGCCTACGTGCCCCAGGACCCCTCGGCGGTGCTCAATCCGTCCTTCACCATCGCCTCGCAGATGATCGACATGATCGTCTGGTACGAAAGCGACCGGCGGCTGCTGACCTACTTCCGCAAGCGGCACACCCGCGCGATCGTGGCGCGCGCCCGCGACCACGCGGCCCATCTGCTGGAGAAGGTCTACATCGCCGACCCGGAGCAGGTGCTGCGGCGCTACCCCATCCAGCTCTCCGGCGGCATGCGCCAGCGGGTGCTGCTGGCCATGGCGCTGAGCGGCAGTCCGCAGCTCATGATCGCCGACGAGCCGACGACGGCGCTCGACGTCACCGTCCAGAAGCGCACGATCGAGCTGCTGAAGGACCTGGTGGAGCGCGAGGGCCTGGCCGGGCTCTACATCACGCACGATCTCGGCGTGGCCCGCGACATCTGCGCCCGGACCTACGTGATGTATGCCGGCATGACGGTGGAGGACGGTCCGACCGGGCCGCTGCTCGACAGCCCGCTGCACCCTTACACGCGTGGCCTGGTCGAGGCGATTCCGTCGCTCGAGGGCGGCCTGCCCGGCGCGATCCCGGGCCAGGTGCCGGATTACCTCGCACCGCCGCCCGGCTGTCGCTTTGCGCCGCGCTGCCCCGGTGCCTCCGAACGCTGCCGCAGCACCCCGCCGCGGCGGGAGGCCGGCACGCGCCGGCAGGTCGCCTGCTGGCTCTACGATGGAGTGCACGCATGAGCGAGACCGCCTTCCTGCAGGCCGATTCCGTCACCAAGGCCTTCAAGGTGCGCCGCAAGGGCGAGGGCTTCGGCATGCAGACCGCCTCCCTGCGCGCCGTGGACGACGTTTCGCTGGGCATCCGGCAGGGTGAGGTCTTCGCCATCGTGGGCGAATCGGGGTCGGGCAAGACCACGCTGGCCAACCTGTTGGCGCGTGTGACCGTGCCGACGGAGGGCCGCATCGTCCTGGACGGCGACGAGATCTCGCGCAGCAGCGGTGTCGATCTGCGCAGCCTGCGCCGCCAGATCCAGATCGTCTTCCAGGATCCTGGCGCATCGCTCAATCCGCGCCAGACGGTGGGCGAGATCATCGCCCTGCCGCTGAAGCTCGCCGGCATGCGCGGCCGGCGGGACCGGGCGGAGCGGATCGCGGAACTGCTGGAGGCGGTCCACCTGCCGGCCGACTTCGCCAGCCGCTATCCGGTGTCCCTGAGCGGCGGCCAGAAGCAGCGCGTCAACATCGCGCGCGCGCTCGCGCTCGAGCCGCAGGCGCTGGTGCTCGACGAGCCGACCTCGGCGCTCGACGTGTCGGTGCAGGCGCGCATCCTCGCACTGCTGATGACGCTCAAGAAGGAGAGGGCGCTCACCTACGTGATCGTCACGCACAATTTCGGCGTGGTCCGCGCCGTCGCGGACCGGGTGGCGGTCATGTACTTCGGCAAGGTCGTCGAGGTCGGCACCGTCGAGCAGCTGATGGCCGACCCGCGGCACCCGTATACGAAGACGCTCCTGTCGGCGATCCCGGTCGTGCGCGAGTCCGAGCGTGCCCTGATCCCGCAGATCGAAGCCCGTGACGGCGAACTGCCGTCCTTCATAGATCCGCCGCGCCACTGCTCCTTCTACTCGCGCTGTCCGGCGCGTCAGCCGCAGTGCCTCGAACGCGACCATCCGCCCCTCGTCGGCCTCTCGCAGGGCCGGGAGGTGAGCTGCCATATGGTGACCGGGCCGGCCTAACGATCTGCTTGTCACCAGGCGGCGACGGCGAGCAGGAACAGCGTCGCGGCACAAAGGAACATCAGGGCCGCCCCGCCGAAGCTGGCGCGATACAGCCACACCAGATGGCGCGGAGCGGCAGTTGCCGGAGCGGCGGCGACCCGGCGTCCGTAGCTTTTCCTGATCGCCTGTCCAAGCCAGAGCAGCAGAAGGCCGGCGAGAAGGAAGGTGAAGACCATCCGATCCGGCGCCGCTCTTCAGCGGCTCCCGCCCAGGCCGGGCAGCCCGATGCCAAGACAGGATCCACGCTTCTCGCCGCCGCTGGTGACGCGGTTGACGCAGGCCTCGCCGCCGCCGCTTGCGACCGCTCCCGCCGAGAACAC
>Ga0182792_1000642_pt1 | contig 31431 bp, 24 predicted proteins | sample Passage237B_FD_130497 | JGI IMG/M metagenome (GOLD analysis project Ga0182792, IMG submission 130497) | Cellulose adapted compost microbial communities from Newby Island Compost Facility, Milpitas, CA, USA - Passage2 37B (version 2) (version 2) ...
CGCCGCCTTCGCCGAAGCCTGCGAGGCTGCCGGCATCGTCTTCATCGGACCGCCGCCCTCGGCCATCCGCGCCATGGGCTCCAAGAGCGAAGCCAAGAAGATCATGGAGAAGGCGCGCGTGCCGCTGGTGCCGGGCTATCACGGCGACGACCAGTCGCCGGAGCTGTTGGCGAAGGAGGCGGCGCGCATCGGCTATCCGGTGCTGATCAAGGCGTCCGCCGGCGGCGGCGGCAAGGGCATGCGCGTTGTCGAGAACGGCGAGAAATTCGCGGATGCGCTGGCAGGCGCCAAGCGCGAGGCGAAGGCGGCCTTCGCCGACGACCATGTGCTGGTCGAGAAGTACCTCACGCGGCCGCGCCACATCGAAATCCAGGTCTTCGCCGACGGCCACGGCAACTGTCTCCACCTCTTCGAGCGTGACTGCTCGATCCAGCGTCGTCATCAGAAGGTGATCGAGGAGGCGCCGGCGCCCGGCATGCAGCCGGAACGCCGCAAGGCGATGGGCGAAGCGGCCGTCGCCGCCGCCCGCGCGATTGGCTATCGCGGCGCCGGCACGGTCGAATTCATCGCCGACCAGGACGGCACCTTCTACTTCATGGAGATGAACACCCGCCTCCAGGTCGAGCATCCGGTCACGGAGGCGATCACCGGGCAGGATCTCGTGGCGTGGCAGCTCGAGGTGGCGGCGGGCGGCGCCATGCCGTTGAGCCAGGAGGAACTCCGCATCGACGGGCACGCCGTCGAGGTCCGGCTCTATGCCGAGGATCCGGCCCGTAACTTCCTGCCGTCGACCGGACGGCTGCTGCATCTGCGGCTGCCGCAGGAGGGACCGCATGTGCGTGTCGATACGGGCGTGCGCCAGGGCGATACGGTGACGCCGTTCTACGATCCGATGATCGCCAAGGTGATCGTGCATGACGTCGACCGCGCGTCGGCGCTGCGGCGGATGGCAGTGCTGATGGGGGAGACCGAGGTGGTGGGGGTCGCGACCAATGCGGCGCTGCTCAAGGCCCTGTGCTCGCATCCTGCCTTCGTCAGCGGCGAGGTCGACACGGGCTTCATCGAGCGTCATCGGGCATCGCTGTTCGCGGACGTCGCGCCGGTCGACGACCGGATGCTCGCCGTCGCCACGCTGGCGCGGGTGATGGAATGGACGCCGGCGCGGCCGGCCGGCGATCCCTGGGACGAGAAGAACGGCTTCCGCCTCCTCGACGAAGGACACGACGAGGTCCGGTGGAAGGAAGGCGATCGCGAGTTGGCGGTGATCGTGCGGCGCCGCCGCGACGGCGGCATCGGTCTCGAGCTGCCGGGCGGCACATTGGAGGCCCGCGTGCAGGCCACCGAGGAGGGACGGCTCGCCATCCGGTTGGGCAGCGATACGTTTACGGCGACCGTGGTGCGCCGGCCGGCGGCCGACGGCATCGACTATGCGCTCTTCGTGGACGGTGCGAGCCGGCGGCTGCGGCTGGTCGACCCGCTGGACGTGACCCAGTACGAGGCTCTGGCTTCGGGCGAGGGCGCGGTGCGGGCCCCGCTGCCCGGCAAGATCATCGATCTGCGCGTCAAGGCGGGCGACAAGGTCAGAAAGGGCCAGCCGCTGCTGGTCCTCGAGGCCATGAAGATGGAGCACACGCTGGCCGCTCCGGCCGACGGCACGATCAAAGCCCTACGCTATGCGGTCGGCGAGCAGGTCGTCGAGGGCGCCGAGCTGGTCGAGTTCGAAGCGGCGTAGTCCCCTTCCCAGCGAAGCCGGAAGGGGCGCTCCGTCGTATCCGGTAGCAGGGGGCGAGGGCGTACTCAGTGCGCCACCACCTTGCGATAGAGATGCCAGGTGGCATGGCCGAGGATCGGCAGCACGACAGCAAGGCCGACCAGCAGCGGCAAGGCGCCCGCGACCAGACCGATGGCGATGACGATCCCCCAGGCTGCCATGGGACCGGGATTCTCGGCCACGGCTTTCAGCGACGTGGCGATCGCGACCCTGAGCCCGACATTGCGGTCGAGCAGCAAGGGAAACGACACGACACTGATCACCAGCACGAGCAGGGCGAACAGGAAGCCGACCGCGACACCGGCCGCCACCATCGTCCAGCCCTGCGGCGTCGTCACGGCGTCTCGGGCGAAGGCCGCCGCCGATACCGGCGCGTCCGGACCCAGCGTCACGGAGTAGATGAGGTTGGCGACGGCCAGCCACAGGGCGAACAGGCCGAGCAGCGCCAGCCCGAGGGCCATGATCGACCCGATGGCGGGGGATCGTATGACCGCGAACGCATCGGCCCAGCCCCGGGCGATGCCCGCCTCGCGGCGGCGGCTCATCTCGTACAGGCCGACGCCGAAGAGCGGAGCGATAAGGGCAAACCCGGACACCAGCGGGAATACCAGGGGCAGCATCCCGTAATCGAAGGCGAAGCGGGAGATCACCAGCCCGGCGACAGGATAGATCATGCAGAGGAAGACGACATCGGTGCGATAGGCACCGAAATCGCGCGCGCCTTCCTGCAGGGACTGGCGAAGGTCGGCGAGGCCGATCCTGCGCACGACCGGCGCGGCAGCCTCGTGCGACTCCCAGGCGCCATTCATGGAACTCGCGGCCGAGCCTATGGCATGGCCGGTCTCCCTGAGATGGTCCCAGCCCCATTCGATGGGGTTCCTGACATGGTTCTGCACGGCCATGACTGTCTCCTTCCGAACCAGATGTTGGAAGGTCGCGACCCTGCGTGGCGCACAGTCGTGGTACCGACAACCGTCGACGTCGTCGGCCACGAGAGCCGCGATCCGCCACGCCGCCATCCTACGCCCATCGGCGGGCCGTGTAAGCCCCGCCGATGGCTTGTCTTCAAGACTACTGCAGGAACTTGAGATACTGGCTGACGAAGTCGCACCCGACATCCTTGGCATAGGCGTCGATCAGCTTCTTCGTGACGGGGCCGGGCGTCCTGCCATCGCCGACCGGTTCGCCGTTGAAGTTCCGGACGGGCAGGATGCAGAGGCTGGTCGAGGTGAGGAACATCTCCTCGGCATTGGCTGCATCGAACATGTCGATATCGCCGGCCGTGCAGGGGATGCCGAGCCGCCCGGCCATGTCCATGGTCATCTGCCGGCTGACGCCAGGCAGCACATAGCGTTCGGAGGGCGTGAACAGCTCGCCGTCCCGCACGATGAAGATATTGCTGCCCAGACCCTCGGCGAGATTGCCATTCTCGTCGAGCAGGACGGCCCAGGCATTGGGGTTCAGGGCCTTCACCGGCTTCTCGGCCACGATCATGTTCAGGTAGTTGTGCGTCTTGGCACGCGGCGAGAGCATCGAGGGGGCGGTACGCCGCACCGTCGTGGTGATCACCTCCGCGCCGTCGCGGAACATCGGCGCGCGCGCCTTGAGCGGCAGCGGCAACACCTCGATCACGACATTGGGTCCGGTGTGCTCCCAGCCTTCGTCGCCGACGGCATCAACGCCGCGGCTGACGCGCTGGCCGACCCACCAGTCACCAATCGCGGGCCGCAAATGCTCGTTGCGCGCCACCACCTCTTCGCTGTGGGCGATCATCTCCTGGGGCCCGATCCCGGGGTCGATCTGAAGGTAGCGCAGCGAGCGGTAGAAGCGGTCGATGTGTTCCTTGAGGCGGAACGGCCGGCCCTCGAAGGTCCGCGTCATGTCGAAGGCGCCGTCGCCGTACTTCCAGCTCCGGTCGCGGAACGGGATCATGACCTGTCCTTCGGGCATGAACGCGCCATTGAACCAGGCGATTCGTTGGTTGCTAAGGGCTTGCGCCATGGTGGCCTTGCTCCGGATGCGTTGGAACGGCGAACCGTGCCATGCGATTGCCGGCGTTGCAATGAAGCTGGCGGCTCCCGCGTCAAAGTCCACCGTCTCGAGGTGGAATCCGACCATGCACTCCCTGTATTGCCCATGCCCTGCTACAAGCATGACCAGCCAGTTGCGGAGAGAACGATGAATTTGCCCAAGCGCGTGCGACTCGTGGAAGTAGGCCCGCGGGACGGCCTGCAGAACGAGTCGAGGCCGGTTCCCGTCGAGGTCAAGGTCGCATTGATCGATGCCCTGACGGACGCCGGACATTCGGCCGTCGAGGCCGGCAGCTTCGTGTCGGCGAAGTGGGTGCCCCAGATGGCCAGCACCGACCAGGTGATGGCCGCCATCCGGCGCAAGCCTGGCGTCTCCTACCCGGTGCTGGTTCCCAACAAGCAGGGGATGAACGGTGCAGTCGAAGCACGCTGCGACGAGATCGCCGTCTTCACTGCGGCATCCGAGGCCTTCTGCCGCAAGAATACGAACTGCTCGATCGACGAAAGCTTCGAACGCTTCGCGCCGGTGATGGAAGCGGCACGGCACCACGGCATGAAGGTCCGCGGCTACGTGTCGACGGTCATCGCCTGCCCGTACGACGGCCGGGTGGCGCCGTCGAAGGTCGCCGAGGTGGCCGAGCGGCTTCTTGCGATGGGCTGCTACGAGGTCTCCCTGGGCGACACGATCGGTGTGGGTACGCCGGCCGACTGCGTCGCCATGGTCGATGCCGTCGCCGAGCGCGTGCCGCGCGAGAAGCTGGCGGCACATTTCCATGACACGTACGGCCAGTCGCTTGCCAACATCCTGGCCGTCATGGAACGCGGCATCACGGTATTCGATACCGCCGTTGCCGGACTTGGCGGTTGCCCCTACGCGAAGGGCGCTTCCGGGAACGTCGGCACCGAGGATGTGATCTATCTGCTGAACGGCCTGGGCATCGAACATGGTGTCGATCTGGAGGCCGTCGCCGCCGCCGGCCGCGACATCTGCCGGGCGCTGGGACGGGAGCCGGCCTCCAAGGTGGCTCAGGCCCTGAAGGCGAAGGTGGCGGCATAGCGCGAGGCGGCGGGTGCGAGGGGCCGCGCCCGGCAACCAATCCCATGTGCCGACATTGCGCTTCATGTGCGTTGCCTTGACCACGACAGAGGAGGACGACATGCGAGTGAGCGAAGCGATGACCCGCGACGTGCTTGTCGCGCGCCCCGACCAGACGATCGAGGCTGTCGCCCGGGCGATGGCCGAGATCGATGCCGGCGTGCTGCCGGTCGGCGAGAACGATCGCCTTGTCGGCATGATCACCGATCGCGACATCGCGATTCGAGCGGTCGGCGAAGGTCGGATGCCGTCCACGCCGGTGCGCGACGTCATGACCACCGACGTGAAATACTGCTTCGAGGACGAGGATGTCGCCCATGTTGCGCGCAACATGGGTGACCAGCAGGTGCGCCGACTGCCGGTCGTGGACCGGTCCAAGCAATTGGTCGGCATCCTGTCGCTCGGCGATCTTGCGATCGAGGGGAATTCGGGTTCCGCCGGCCAGGCGCTGGAGGGGATAGCCCGGCCCGGCGGCAGCCATTCGCAGGCGGTGGGCTGACGGCGGACACTCGCCGCCGAGCAGGAGGCATCGCCGTCCGCACGAACGTTCAAGACCGCCATTTGCATCCTGTGCCACACGGGGTCATGGATGCTCTTGCCGGCTTCGTCCTCGCTGCCGTTGCGCTGGCCGGCAGCCCTGGCCCTGCGACGCTCAGCCTCACGGCAACCGGGGCAGCGTATGGAGTCCATCGGGGGCTGGCCTACCTCGCCGGCATCGTCGCGGGCATGGTCGTCGTCATGGCGGCCGTTGCCAGCGGCCTCGTCAGCCTGCTGCTGGCGGTGCCCGGCGCGGGCCCGCTCATCGCGGGAGCGGCGGCGATCTACTTCCTGCATCTTGCCTGGCGCATCGCCACCGCGCCGCCGCTCCAGGGCGGCGCGCAGGGCCGTCCACCCAGCTTCATGGCCGGGGTGCTGCTGTCGCTGGCCAATCCAAAGGGCTACGCGGCGATGGCGGCGCTCTACTCGGGCTTCGTGCTGGCGCGCGGGCAACTGGTGATGGACATCGCCGCCAAGATGTTCCTTCTCACCGCCGTCATCATCGCCGTGAATGTCGCATGGTTGCTGGCCGGGAGTGCGTTGGCGGGTCTCTTTCGTGAGCCGCGCAGCAGCAGGGCGATCAACGTCGCCTTTGCGCTGCTGCTCGTGCTCTCGGTGGCCATCGCTTTTCTTCCGCTCTGACGACAGAGATTTCTCGCTTCGCGCTCGTGCAGGGTCGCCCCGCACCGTAGAGTGTCCGCCGTGCTGTCAGGCAGGGAGGCACGATGCGCGACTACGCGAAGTCTGTGGAGCTCTATGGACGAACGCGGGAGCATCTCGCGGGAGGGGTCAGCAGCAACGTGCGCTATGCCAGCACGCCGGTCCCGCTGTTCTTCGAGCGCGGCGAGGGGGCACGGCTCCACGACGTCGACGGCAACATCCATATGGACTACGTGCTGGGCAATGGCCCGGCGATCCTCGGCCATGCCCCGCGTCCCGTGATCGAAGCGGTGGCGCGGTCGCTGTCCGACGGCCAGGTCTATGCCGCCCAGCATCCGCGCGAGGCCGAACTCGCGGAGCGGCTTTGCCGCCTGCTGCCGGGGGCGCAGCTCGTCCGGTTCGCCACATCGGGCACCGAGGCCGTGCTGATGGCGCTGCGGCTGGCGCGGGCCTTCACGGGCCGCGAGAAGATCCTGAAATTCGAAGGCCACTATCACGGCTGGAGCGACCAGGCCTATATCAGTGCGAGGCCATCGCTCAACGAGGCCGGACCGGCCGAGTCGCCGGTGCCGGTGGCGGGCTCGCCCGGCATGCCCCGCAGCGTGCTGGATGATGTGGTCGTGGCGGGATGGAACGATCTCGAGGCCGTCGCGGCGGCCTTCGATCGCCATCGAGGCGAGATCGCCGGCGTGCTGATGGAGCCGGTGATGGTGAATGGCGGCGCGGCACTTCCCGTCGAGGGATATCTCGCCGGCGTACGCAATCTCTGCCGGTCGCATGGCGCGCTGTTCATCTGCGACGAGGTCATCACGGGCTTCCGTGCCGGCCTGCGCGGCGCGCAAGGCCGCTACGGGGTCACGGCCGATCTCGCCATCTATGCCAAGGCGGTGGCTGCCGGCTTCCCGCTGGCACTCGTCGCCGGACGGCACGACGTCATGAACGCGCTGGCCGATCGCGGCGTCATGCATGGCGGCACCTACAACGGCAACGTCCAGAGCGTGGCCGCGGCGGTCGCCACCCTCGATGAGCTGACGCGTGGCGGCGGCTCGGTCTATCGGGAGCTCGAGCGACGTGGCCTGCGGCTGATGGGGGGACTGCGCGGGCTTGCCCGGCGCCATGGCGTGGCGATGCGCGTCGAAGGGCTGCCGGCGATCTTCCAGACCTACTTCACCGATGGCCCGGCGCCGCGAAACTACCGCGAGGCCACTGCCTGCGATCGCGACCGGGCGGCGGCTTTCCAGGCGGCCTTGCAGGAGGAGGGGGTGCGCATCACCCAGGCGGCGCGATGGTTCCTGTCGACCGCCCATGACGATCCGGTCATCGACGAGACCCTTGCCGCGGCCGATCGGGCGTTCGCGGCCATGCGCTGAACGAGCCTGCCGGGTCAGCGCGTCATCGCGCGGCGCCAGCGCAGGGCATCCTCGATCTGCATGTCGAGACCGCGGATCGGGCTCCACCCGAGGAGCTCGCGCGCCTTGCCGATGCAGCCGACGAGGCGGGGAGAATCGCCCGTCCGCCGCGCGCCCACGGCGTGGGGCACGGGATGGCCGGCTATGCGGCCGACGCAATCGATGACCTGCTTCACGCTGTATCCGACACCCGAACCCAGGTTGAACGGCTCGTGGAAGCCCGTCCGGTCACTGTGCTGCAGAAGCCAGCGCACGGCGCGCAGATGGGCATCGGCGAGATCCGTGACGTGGACATAGTCGCGCACGCAGGAACCATCGTCGGTGGGATAGTCGGAGCCGTGCACGACCAGTGCCGGCCGTACGCCAAGGGCGGCATCTATGGCCAGCGGGATGAGATGCGTCTCCGGCTCGTGGGCTTCGCCGATCAGCCCGGTCGGATCGGCTCCGGCGGCATTGAAGTAGCGCAGCGATACCGACCGCAGCCCGCGCCAGGCGGCGGCCTCCAGCGCGCGCTCCACGCTGGCCTTCGAGGAGGCGTAGGGGTTGATCGGGGCGATCCGATGGGTCTCGTCGAGCTGCTCGGACTGCGGCAGGCCGTAGACCGCGCAGGTGCTCGAGAAGACGAACGCCGCGATGCCATGACGCAGGGAAGCACCGATCAGGACGTGAGTCTTGGCGGCGTTGTTCTGCATGTAGCGTTCCGGTTGAACCATCGACTCGGCGACCTCGATGTAGCCGGCGAGATGGATCACCGCATGCGGTCTGTGGCGGCGGAAGACGTCCTCGATGAAGCGTCCGTCGCCGATGTCGCCCTGCTCGAGCGGTCCCCAGCGGACGGCCCAGTCATGGCCCTTTTCGAGGGAGTCGACGCAGATCGGTTCGACACCGGCCTCGGCCAGCGCCTTGCAGACGTGGCTGCCGATGTAGCCAGCGCCGCCCGTGACCAGAACGGGACCGGTAAGCAGAATGTCGGTCAAGATACAAAACTCGAAGAGTGGGTTGTCGCGAGGGAACGATGCCTATAGCCGCATGCCGAGGCGAAGCATGATCAGGTTCTGGGAATAGTCGAGGCCGGTCAGGTTGGAGGTGCGGTGCACGAACCGATAGCTCGGCTCGAGATAGAACTGGTTGACCGGAAGATATGTGACGCTGACGCTGGCCGTGATGTACTGGTCATAGCGCGGATTGGTGCTGGAGAAGCTGCGGTAGTCGGCGATCGAATAGTCGGCGCCTCCATTCAATCGCACGTTGGGAAACAGGTTGTAGGTCGCGCTGGCACCCATAGACGTGTTCAGGTAGCCCGAATCACCTACATAGGCGGCTTCGTTCACCGTGCGCCGGACATAGGGCCTGACCCAGAGATCGCGCAAGGGGTTCCAGTAGGCGGTCAGGCCGAATTGCGGCCCCTGCAGGGGCGGTGTCCCGACGTTCACGTAGTTCTGCTGAAGGTAGCCCGCGAAGGCCTCGATCGTGGTGAGACCGCCGAAGTCTATGGTGATGCCGGCGACGGCATCGAAGCCGTTCGAGTTGCGCGCGAAGCCGGTGACGTCGACCGGCGAGACGTAGAGGCGCTGGTTGAAGCCGCCGCGCACCCAGAATTCGTAGCCGTTGATGAATTCGTAGCCGATGCGCAGCGATTCGCGCAGCTCGGTGCGGTCGCGATCGCTGTTGGGCACGACGCCCTGTGCGACTCCAAGTCCGTTGTCGAAGAAGGTGAGCCTGTCGACCGCGAATTCCACACGTCCGCTCAATCGATTGATCTTCTGATAATAGCCGGCCCGACCCGACCATTGATTGTAGATGGTGACGCCGGCAGGACCGCTCACCGTGTTGGGCAGGCCGGGATCCTCGTGCTTGCGGTTGAAGGAGACGGAACCGTAGGCGTTCCAGTTGCGCTGGATGTCGAGCCGGCCTTCGGCGCCGACGGCGACGTCCTGATAGTTCTGCGCCGACGCCGACGTGTAGAAGCCGATATCGCCACGAGCGTAGAAATTCAGCATGTGGTTGGACCAGAGCGAACGGAGCTCGATCGTGGGCCGGACGGTCTGCAGGAAGCTGGCGACCGGACCATTGGCCGCGGAGACGGCGAAGACGTTGTCGTTGAAGGCTTCGTCGAGCTCGATGGCCGGAAAGAGCATGAAGCTGCCGAGGCGGACGCCGCGCGCATCATAGGTCTCCGCCTCGCGGGCGGATCTCGTCCGATCGTCGGGGCGCTCCTGGCGCGTCGGGGGCGGTCCAGGGCTGCCCGGGGCCGGAGCTTGAGCCTGGCCGTCTGTGCAGACGAAGAAGGCGCCGAGGGAGATAGACATGACCTTCAGCCGGTTGCTTACGGACATTCCGTCTCCGCCGTGGTTCCGAAGTTGAAGTATGACGACATGCCGGAGCGAAAATGGCGTGGCCCCCGGCGGTAACTCAACGAGAAACAGCGATCGCCACAAGCTTATCACGCATTCGGCCCGGTTACACCCCGGATGCGCGGTTCATCCACCACTGATTGGTCACTGCCGCTCCGGCCAGGACTATCGAAAGCTCCGTCTCCCCTCGCCATCATCTCTTCCATATCGTGAAGGCCGCGGAGAGACCGCTCATGCTGAAGATCGTCAAGGATTCCGTTCTCAAGGTCAGCCGTTCTCTCGGCTACGACATCGTGCCCCTGCGCGAGATGCGGGAGCGGGACTTCGCCTTGCATCTTCGCGAACTGCTGACGCGGCTCGACATCGACTGCGTCCTCGATGTCGGCGCCAATGTCGGACAATACCGGGACTTCCTGCGCAATCGCGTGCTGTACCAGGGGCGGATCGTCTCCTTCGAGCCGGTCGCGAAGCATGTCGCCGTGCTGCGCGATCGCGCCGGCGACGACGCACTTTGGCATGTCGAGGGGTGTGCCCTCGGGGCGGATGATCGCGAGATGACGATCAACGTCATGGTCTCCGACCAGTTCAGCTCCTTCCTCGAGCCAGACAACGACCGTGTCCACGACTACGCGGATTTGAACGTCCCCTGCGGCCAGGAGGCCGTCGCGGTCCGTACACTCGACGGGATCCTGCCGCGGCTGCAGGAGCGGTTCGGCTTCGCCCGGCCGTATCTGAAGCTCGACACGCAGGGGTTCGACCTCGAGGTGCTGCGCGGCGCCCGCACCAGCCTGGGGAACGTCTGCGCCCTGCAGACCGAGGCGTCGATCCGCGGGATCTACAAGGGCATGCCCGGCTACATGGAAACGCTGCAGGCGCTGGACGGCCTGGGATTCGACATCACCGGCATGTACACCGTCAGCCGCGACACGGCGTTGCGCCTGGTCGAGTTCGACTGTGTGATGGTCAATCGGCTGGCGATTGCCGCCCCGGGCGACGGCGTGACCTGACGTCGTCCCGCTTCAGGCCAGCAGCGTGCAGAGGTGGCGCGCGTCGTCCGACGCCAGGAACGTGCTCGGCGGCAAGGCGCGCAGGCGATGCTGCACGGCCGTGTACTCGGAACGGGTCAGCGCCTCGAAGAAGCGGACCAGAGACTCCTCGAGCGGCGTCTCGAAGGTCCAGCCGATGCGGTGTCGCTCCAGCACCGTCCCGACCTCGAATCCGCGGACGGCGAGGCAGGGCACGCCGAAGTAGCCGGCCTCGTAGAAGCGGCACGGCATCAGCCAGCGCGAATTGTGATCCGCATGCTCGAGGTCGAGCGCCCAGGCGAAGTCGACTCCGCCGTACATGTCGGCCAACTCCTCCTGGGGCGTGTAGGGCCCGCCATATTCCATGTTGGCATGACGACCCAGGGCGTCATCGAAGCGGTCCTGTCCGACGGTCGTCAGGACGCCGCGGAACCGGAAGACGACGCGGCCCTGGAGTCTGGCCGCAAGTCTCGTCATGAGAGCGAACGTCTCCTCGCCGCGGATCAGGCCGAAGTAGCCGACGATCCAGGGGCGGTCGCCGCCGATCGGGCGACCGGACGCCGCGGCGGGAGCAATCGGCGGCTGCAACTTGTTTTCCATCAGGAACCATCGGCCGCGATAGTGTTGAACGGCGCCGTAGTACGAGCGATGGAAGCCCGGCGACGACAATACGAGCAGCCGCGTGCGGTGCAGGCACAGGCGTTCGACGGCCCGCAGGAAACGGGACGCGAGCGTGTCGCCGACGAGGATCGGCGGAATGTCGAGCACCTCGTAGGTGATGGGGGCTCGAGACAGCGAGACCAGGCGGGCGAACAGCGCAAGCAGAAGCTGGTCGATGTTGCGCGCATAGAGCGCCGAGGCCCCGCGCAGTTCGCGGTGGTTCGCCACGATCGTCGGCAGCGCGCGCAGCAGCGCCGTCAGGCGCTGGCGGTAGAATCCGTCGCTGGTCATGCCGAGCGGCACGCACGGCCAGGTCGGCTGGTAGTCGGCATTGTAGCGACGACGGCGGAAGCCGAAGACGACGACGGCATAGCCGCCATCAACGAACTGCTGCACGCGCTTCAGGGTGCTGGCGTCAGTGACGTCGGGGCAGAAGAACACGAGCTTCGGTCTCTCGTTCTCGTGTTCCAGCGCATAGGACGAGTTGCCTAAGGGGATGGTTCGGTGTCGCAACTCGATCGGCTCCTGCATCGGCAACGTCTCCCGCAACGAGTATCGATGAAGCGCCGCCGCGCACCGGTGACCACGCTGTGGCGTTGCGTCGATCAGGCAGTCACGGGTTAATCACTAGCCGCACGACCTTCCGCGATGTTCGATGGAGGCACATGGACATCGCGCTCGAATCCTCTGCTGCCGGAATCCCTCCAGTCGCTGCCGGGATCCCCCCAGTTCAGCCCTCGCGACGTTTCGATCGCGTCGCCGTGACCTGCGTCTTCGGACATCCGAGAGACGCACGTTCGTGGTCGGGTGCGCCGGCGAACGTCTCGACCGCCATGGAGAGGCTAGGGATCGTCGTAGAGGCGATCCGTCCGCGCCTGGGCCGCCTGGCCAGGGCCGGCATCGCGCTTCGCGGCGTGCTGTCGGGACACGGCATGCCGGCCTCGAGCGAGGAGGTGCTGCGAAGCATGCGGGCGCGCCGGGTCATGGCGCGCGACGTGGCGGAGCAGGCCGGCCGGCTGGGGGTCGGGCACGTGCTGCATACCGGCACGCTCGACCTGCCGGCATGCGATCTGGTCCGCGGCGTGCGCCATTATCTGTATTGCGATCACAGCTGGGCGCTCGCGGCGCGCCATCATGTCCACGCCCATCGCTACACCGACAAGGCCCGCCGGATCTTCGAGGATGGCGAGCGGGAGGCCCTGACCGGCCTGTCACACGTCTTCACGTTCGGCAGCTACGTCCGGGACAATCTGATCAGCCATTACCAATTACCGCCCGATCGCGTGACGGCGGTCGGCTCGGGCATGGGGTCGATCGAACCCTGGTTCGGCAGGAAGGACTACACACGGCCCCAACTGCTGTTCGTGGCCAAGCATCTCTTCAAGGCCAAGGGCGGGCTTCTCCTGCTCGAGGCTTTCGCGCTCGCACGCCGGGAGCGGCCGGACCTCTCGCTGACGATCGTCGGTGACGAGCGCAGCCGCGCCTTCGTGCACGGGCATCCAGGAGTCGTGCTGCGCGCTCATCTGCCCTGGGCCGAACTGCAGCAGATCTATCGCGAATCGACCCTGCTCGTGCAGCCGATGCTCAACGACCCATGGGGACAGGTCTATCTCGAGGCCATGGTGTCGCGGACGCCGGTGGTCGGCCTGCGGCGGAACGCGCTGCCGGAGCTGCTCGACGGCGGCCGACACGGCTTCCTGGTGGACGATGCCGAACCGGCCGCCCTGGCGCGCACGATAATCGATGCCCTCGCGGATCCCGCACGGCTCGAGGACATGGCTCTGGCTGCACAGAGCCACGTCATCGCGTCGTACTCATGGGATCGCGTCGCCGAGCGGATCGTCTTCTCCTGAAGAAGGATTACCAGCATGTCGAAGGACAAGATCGCCCTCATTACCGGTATCACCGGGCAGGACGGCGCCTACCTCGCCGATTTCCTGCTGGGCCGGGGCTACGTGGTGCACGGAGTCAAGCGTCGCTCCTCGTCCCTCAACACCGAGCGCATCGACTATCTCTACCGTGATCGCCACGAGCGGGACGTCCGCCTCTTCCTGCACTACGGCGACATGACAGATTCGACCAACCTGCTGCGGCTGCTGAACGAGGTGCGGCCGACCGAGGTCTACAATCTCGCGGCGCAGAGTCACGTGCAGGTGAGCTTCGAGACGCCGGAATATACGGCGAACACCGATGCGCTGGGCGCGCTGCGCATCCTCGAGGCCATCCGCATCCTGCGCATGCAGGATCGCGTGCGTTTCTACCAGGCGTCCACTTCCGAGCTCTTCGGCAAGGTCCGCGAGACGCCGCAGCGCGAGCTGACGCCCTTCTATCCGCGCAGCCCTTACGCGGTGGCCAAGCTCTACGCCTACTGGATCACGGTGAACTACCGTGAGGCCTACGGCATGCACGCCTCGAACGGCATCCTGTTCAACCACGAGTCCCCGATCCGTGGAGAAACGTTCGTCACGCGCAAGATCACGCGTGCCGTCGCCGCCATCGAGCGCGGAATCCAGGATCGCCTCTTCCTCGGCAATCTCGACGCCAAGCGCGACTGGGGGCATGCGCGCGACTACGTCGAGGGCATGTGGCGCATCCTGGGCCAGGATACGCCGGACGACTATGTCCTCGCGACCGGCGAGACCCACACCGTACGCGAATTCGTCGAGCTCGCGTTCGGCGAGATCGGCCGGTCCATCGAGTGGCACGGCAGCGGCGACGACGAGCAGGGCCGCTGCCGGCGCACCGGCGACGTGCTGGTGGCCCTCGATCCGACCTATCGGCGTCCCACGGAAGTCGATCTCCTGCTGGGAGACCCCGCGAAGGCGCTGTCGAAGCTCGGCTGGCGCCATCGCACGACCTTCCCGCAGCTCGTGGCGGAGATGGTCGAGGCCGACCGAATCATCCTCAAAGGCAAAGGGAGCAGCCATGCCCATCGATCCCTCCTACACGCTGCGCAATAAGCGGGTCTGGGTCGCCGGCCATCGAGGCCTCGTCGGCGGCGCGCTGGTGCGCCGCCTGCAGCGTGAGAACTGCGAGGTCGTGGTGGCGCCGCGCGAGAGTGTCGACCTGCGGCGGCCGGATCAGGTCGAACGCTGGATGCGGGAGGTCAAGCCGCAGGCGGTCTTCCTGGCGGCGGCGCGGGTCGGTGGCATCTATGCCAACGACACGCGGCCGGCCGAGTTCATCTACGACAACCTCATGATCGAGGCGAACGTCGTGGAGGCGTCGCGCCGGGCCGGCGTCGAGAAGCTGATGCTGCTCGGGTCATCCTGCATCTATCCGCGCCTGGCGCCGCAGCCGATCCCCGAGTCGGCGCTCCTCACGGGACCGCTCGAGCCGACCAACCAGTGGTACGCGGTCGCCAAGATCGCCGGCATCAAGCTCGGACAGGCCTATCGCCGGCAGTATGGCTGCGACTTCGTCTCGGTCATGCCGACGAACCTCTACGGGCCGGGCGACAATTTCGACCTGATGCAGAGCCATGTGGTGCCGGCGCTGATCGTGAAGGCCCACCAGGCCAAGCTCGCCCAGGCGCCGAACATGGAAGTGTGGGGGACGGGCGCGGTGCGTCGCGAATTCCTGTTCGTCGACGACGCCGCCGACGGCATGGTCTTCCTCATGCAGAACTTTTCGGACGAGCGGTTCGTCAATCTCGGTCCGGGCTACGACGTGCCGATCCGCGACCTGGTCGCCATGATCTGCGGCGTCGTCGGCTACAAGGGCGGTATCCGCTACGACACCTCCCGGCCGGACGGAACGCCGCGCAAGATGGTGGACACATCCTTCGCGGCGGGGCTCGGCTGGCGGGCGAAGACGCCGCTAGAGGCCGGCCTCGAGGAGACCTACCGCTGGTACCTCGACCATGTCGCGTCCGAAGGACAGCGTGCCGTCGCCTGAGGCGGAGCTTGCCACATCCCACCTCGATGCCGAACTCGGAAGAAGATCGCGCCGAGGCGGGCTGATCCTCCTCGCGGCGCAGGGCTTGCGCGTGGCGGGCCAGTTCGGCACGCTGATGGTGCTGGCCCGGCTGCTGCCGCCGGCCGCGTTCGGGCTGCTTGCCATGGTCGCGGCGGTCGGCCTGGTGCTGGACATGCTGAAGGAGCTGGGGCTGTCCTCGGCCACGATCCAGAGGCCGGACCTCACGCAGGCGCAGATCTCTGCTCTGTTCTGGATCAACGGCGCGGCGGGCGCAGGCCTGGCCGCCCTGCTGGCGGCGCTGGCGCCGCTGCTGGCCGATTTCTACGGGCAGCCGGACCTTGTAGGGGTGGCGCGCTGGCTGGCGCCGGGGCTGCTCATGAGCGGCCTGACGGTGCAGCACTGGGCGCTGCTGCGGCGCCAGATGCGCTTCACCGCCATCGCCGTCCTGGAGACAGCGGCGGACTATGCGGGCTTCGCCGCGGCGATCGCCCTGGCGCTGGCCGGCGAAGGCTACTGGGCCCTGGTCGCCCAGCGCCTCGTGTCGCCCGGCGTGCTGCTGGCCGGCAGCTGGCTCGTCTGCAGGTGGCGGCCAGGCCGTCCCCGTCCCGCGACGGGGCTGGGCGGGCTCCTGCGCTTCGGCGTCTCCGTGACCGCGAGCGGCCTTGCGGGCGCGCTGACGCGCAGCATCGACCAGATCGCCATCGGCTGGCTGTGGGGGGCGGCGTCGCTCGGCCTCTACGAACGCACCTCGCGCCTGGTGCTGCTGCCGGTGAACACCATCAACGCCCCGGTCTATGCGGCCGGCATGCCGGCGCTCAGCCGTCTGGACGGCCAGCCGGAGCGCTACCGCCACATGTTCGGCCAGATCGTGCAGAAGCTCGCGCTGTTGACGATGCCGGCCTTCGCCGCGGCGGCCGTTGCCGCGGACTGGGTGGTGGAGATCCTGCTGGGGCCGGCGTGGCGCGAGGCCGTGCCGCTGGCGGCGCTGTTCTGCCTCTCGGCCGCCTTCTTCCCGGTGATCCTCGCCATGGGCCTGCTGTACCTGACGCAGGATCGGCCGGCGGAGCTCCTGCGCGCGACATCGATCGATGCCGTGCTCTGCCTGGCCGCGATCGCCGCCGGCCTGCCCTGGGGCGGCCTCGGCGTCGCCGCGTCGCTGGCCATGGTCGGGCCCGTGTTGCGGGCCCCGCTTGCCTTCTGGCTGGCGACAAGACGCGGACCGGTGCGGACGTGGCACGTCTGGCGGGCGATCGCGCCGGCCCTCTGTGCCGCCGTGGCGGCTGCCGCGGCCGTCTGGCTGGTGCGGCAGCACCTGTCGCCGGCGCCGTCCCTGCCTGCCGTCGCGGCCGTGGTCTCAGCGGCCGCTCTCGCGATGCTGCTGGCGCTCCTGGCGTGGCCCGAGACGCGCGCCGAGATCCGTTCAGCCGCCGGCCGGGCTGCCGTCATCGTCCGAAGACGGGGCGCCTTTCTTGAGCCGTAGGCGGCCGCGGGCGTCCACCCAGAGCCGATAGTCGCCGAGACACGCCAGGTTGGGGCTGTCCCAGCGGGCACCGAAGCGGATGCCGCCGCCGTCGCCCGGCGAGATCTCCAGGGCTTCGAAGTCCTTCGCGCAGTCGATGGCGCCGCTGGGCGCGATCACGGTGGCGCGCCCCTTGCGGTCACCGGCGAGGCGGGCGAGGCCTGCCTTGCGCGCGGATTGATCGCCGCTGCCGGAGCAGCCGATCATGACGAGCTGACTCACGACATAGGCCTCGATCAGGCGGGTCTGCTTGAATATCGAGTAGGCCGTGCAGCCGACCAGCGTACCGAAGCCCTGCAGCCAGATTCCCGGGCCGCCGCGCTGGAACGAAGGGGCGGCTTCGTGATTGTTCTCGAAGCCGCAGTTCGAGAGCAGGGTGCAGCCGTTCAGGGCCACCAGCCCGTGCTTGCCGTTCAGCAGGAAGTAGCAGCCGTGGAAGGCGACATCGTAGCAGCCGTTGACCATGGCGACGCCATACTCGCCGTTCTGACCGAACACGCTGCCGAAGACGTGGATGGCCGACAGGATGCCGGCACGCTCACCGTGGCCCAGCGTCAGTCCGTTGCGCTTGTTGTCGCGCAGATAGGTATTGATGACCTGGCCTTCGAAGACGTTGCCCATCATGCGGCAGCCGTCGCCGCCGCAGCCCTGCACGGTGACGTCCCGCAGGCAGAAATTGTAGAGGTAGTGCTCCTTGTACTCGCAGGTGAGCGCGATGCCGTTGCCTTCGCGGCCGCCGCCCAGGATGTCGAGCCCGTCGATCAGAAGGAAGCGGATCGTGGCGCGGCTGTCGATCTCCAGCACGTTGCTGCCGTCGGTAATGGCGGAGACGATGCGGGCGCCGTGCGCCAGTATGCCGTGCTGGCGTGTCAGGTTGCCCCGAAGGCCGACCTGGGAGCGAAACCGCAGGGAGCGCGTGATGCGGTAGGTGCCCGGCGGGATCACGAGGAAGCCCGGGCCGTCCGGAGCGAAGGCGGCGTCGAGCGCGGCCTGGAGGGGGGCGCTGTCGTCGGAGACGCCATCGCCGCGCGCGCCATGGCTGGCGGCCGAAAGCATCTGCCGCGGCGCCGCCGGCTGGGCCGGTGCGGCCGTCGGCAATCCTGCCAAGGCGACGCCTGCGCCCGCTGCGATGAGCCCGCGTCTTCCCGCGTTGAGGGGGTTCATGTCGCAAACCTCGCGGTTGGAGATCGCCAGTGCGGCATCGCCGCGACAACGGGTCCGACCCGCGTCCCCAGGATCGACGTTGCGGCCGCGATCAGCAGGACGGCCCATGTCTTCGGGCCGACATAGGCGCCGGATGCCTGGCCCAGGACCACCCAGACCGCCCAGCAGTAGAGCACGCTGGGAACGCCGAGCAGCCGCAGCCACGCCGAGAGCCCGGCGAGGATGATGACGCCGCCGACCAGGCCGAGATAGATCCAGTGCAGCCAGAAGTAATTGGTGAGGACGTCGCTGATGCGCGGGATCTTCCAGGCCGACTGGAACGATGGCGAGTTCATGTAGGCGTGCATCACGAGGTCCGCGATGAAAGGTTCGCCGGTGAGCCCGGAGCCTGCCCAGGGATAGTGACGGAAGATGTCGAAGGCGACCAGCATCGGCCCGGTGAAGCGATAGAAGGTGCTCGCATCGTCGCCGTGGGACAGCTGTGCCAGCCGCGCCGCGAAGATCGACTGCCCGAGGACGATCGCGCCTGCCAGGAGGACGACCGATATGACCGTCATGCCGATGATGCGGGCCGGCGAGCGGCGGTGGCGGCCGCCCGACAGCAGGATGAGGTAGGGGACCACCAGGAGCAGCATCAGGACGAGCGTCGGGCCGGGCAGGACGACGAGGGCCAGCCCCACGAGCGCGAAATAGGCCAGGAGCTTCCAGCGCCATGGGCTGACGACCAGCCAGGCCGAGGAGAACTGCGTATAGGCGAAGGTGACCGCCGACGGCTCCGACGTGAAGAGCTTCGGTCGCACGCGTCCATAGAGCAGGACGTCGCGCAGATCGGCATCGTAGACCACGGCGGAGTCGTAGAGCCGCGCGCGCACGAGGTCGCTCAGCGTGCGCAGCCCGGTATTGTTCTCGAGGACGCAGCCGATGATGATGAACAGGCAGAAGCCCAGCAGGATGCGCGACACCTGGACGCGGTCGGCGCGGATCAGCGTCAGGAACATCCCGTACGAGATGACAAGGCCGTATGTGAGCTGCAGCAGGCCGGTGAATCGCTTGCCGAGGAACGACAGGTCGGTGGCCACCAGGACGGATCCGACATAGAGCGCGACCACGGCCATCAGGCCGGCGAGATGGCGGGGCTGAATGTCGTCGCGGCGTCGCCACAGCATGATCAGGCCGGCAAGACCCGACGGCGCGCAGGTCAATGGAACCTTCTCGGTGATCTGCAGCGCGACGCCGAGATAGAGCCCCACAAGGAACAGCGTGACGAGGGCCAGGTCGATGCCGGTGATCCGACCCGCCGCGGGATCGCGTGGTGCCGCAACCATGGTCATCCGGCGATCGCCGACAGGATCCGCCGGCCGCGCGTCGCCCAGTCGAACCCGTCGCGGCAGGCGGCGAACGCCCGTTCCTGCAGCCCGTCGAGCAGCGCGACGTCGTCGATCGCGTCCCGAACGCCCTTCGCCAGGGCGAGATAGTCGGGGAACAGCATCGCGCTGTCGCCATGGCGCAGCGGCACGCCGGCGAACGATCCGGACAATGCGAAGATGGGGACCCGATTGAAGACGTACTCGAGCGTCTTGAGCTTGAAGCCGCCGCCGCTGCGTTCGGGAACGATGGCGATCCGCGCATCGTCAAGGAAGGGCGTGATCGCCGGCACCGTCCCGGTGAAGCGCGTGGCGCGGGCGCCGCGTCGGAGCTGGGCGAGGAACGCCTCGTCCGCGCTGCCGATCGCCATGAGCTCGATGCCGGCCTCGGCGAACACGGGATCGGCGACCTCGACGAATTCGGCCAGGTTCATGCGCTTGGCGATCCAGTCGAAACTGCCGACGATGACGGCGCGGCGCGGCGTCTCCGTCGAGATGCGGCGCCTCTCCACCCGACGGCCGCAGTAGCCGGGCGTCAGCACATCCATGGGTTTGCCGCCGCGACGCTGCCGGTAGAGCGACAGGTCTTCGGCGGTGATGGCGGTGACCAGGTCGACCGAATCGACCAGGGCACGTTCCAGCCGCGAGACCTTGAAGGCGTCCAGGCGGGTCGCCTGCCGCTTGAGGAAGAGCGGCTGGCGCTCGGCGATGCGGCTCCGCACGCTTTCCTCGTGGTTGTGCGACACATAGACCAGCCGCGGCCGTCGGCGCCGGCCGGCGTAGAAGGCGAGCACGCGCGACAATGCCCAGCCCACCGAGATGCCGTCGAAGACGATGCCATCCCAATCGCCGCGTTCGAGCAGCTCGTCGAGCGTTCGCCGCATGCCTGCCGTTCGGCAGCGATAGGCGATGTGCGGGAGCGGCGAGGCCAGGCTTCCCCAGCGTGATCGGGGCGAGTCGGCAGGCAGCCACCAGACCACGCTATCCTCCCGCGCGCCGTTGCTCTTGGGCGATTCGGGACGGCGGAGGCCAAGCACCTCGACCTCGCCGCCGGTCGCGCGGATCGTGTCGATCAGCCCACCCGAGTAAATGAACTGGCCGTTGTGCCGCGGCTCGGGGTCGGCAAGCGTCAGCCACAGCAGCCGAGCGGCCGACCGGCCGTCAGAAGGCATTGCGGCCGGTGAAGCCACCGATTGCGGTACGAAGGATGATCCTGAGGTCAAACGCGATCGACCAGTGTTCGATGTAGTAGAGGTCATGTTCGACACGCTTCCGTATCTGTTCGACAGTGTCGGTCTCGCCGCGCCAGCCGTTGACCTGGGCCCACCCCGTGATGCCCGGCTTCACGCGATGGCGTGCGTCGTAATATTTCACGGCTTCGGGATAGAGCAGGGCGCCTGCCTTGGCGGCCGTCGCATGTGGCCGCGGCCCCACGACGGACATGTCGCCCCGCAGCACGTTCAGGAACTGAGGCAGTTCGTCGAGGCTGGTACGCCGCAGGAATCCGCCGATGCGGGTAATGCGCGGATCGTTGCGCCGCGTGAGCTGCTCGCCGTTGGCGTCAGCCTGCGCATGGTGCATGGTGCGGAACTTCCACACCTCGATCAGCTGGTTGTTGAAGCCCACGCGCTTTTGCCTGAACAGCACCGGTCCGGGGCTGTCCAGCTTGATGGCGATCGCGATCGCGAGGAGGAGCGGCGCGATCATCGTCAGGACGCCGGCTGCCACGAGACGGTCCTCGACGGTCTTGGCGACCCAGCGCCAGTCGCGCAGCGGCCGATCGACCACGTTGAGGAAGGTATGTCCGGCGATGTGGCTGACCGCGATCGTGCCGAGGCGAAGGGCGAACGAGGCGGGGCACAGACGGACATCGACCGGCACGAGGCTGAGTTTGTTCAGCGTCTCGACGAGCTGCCGTTCGCTGTCCAGAGGCAGGGCCACGATGACGGTATCGATGCCATGTGCCCGGATGTCGCCGATCAGGTCATCGATCGAGCCGAGGATCCGATGGCCCATGCACCGGCTCGGCAGCGCCTGCACGTCGTCGTCGTAGACCCCGACGATGCGGACGTCGGGATGGCCGGCGCAGTTCAGGCGGCGCAACAGATGCTGGCCTACCGGGCCGGCGCCGACCACGGCGATCCTCTGCCCCAGCCGTCCCTCGGACTGCCAGCGCCTGATTCGACGATCCATGGCGATGCGACCGGTCGCCAGAAGGGCGGTGCTGCCGGCGAACCAGGCGGCGAGCCACGAGCCGTGGGTGGCCGTCGTGGGGGCGATCAGCAGGATGACGACGATCAGCGCCGCGAGGGCAGCGAGCAGGCCGAGCAGCATCCGTCCGAGGGATTCGTCCAGGCGGGCGGAGAGCGCCAGCCGGTGTGCACCGGTCAACTGCAGGAAATTGACTCCGAGCACCGTACCCAGCAGCACCGACAGCGCCGCGACGCGCCAGTCGACGGGCGCGTCACGCAATTGCATGGCGGCGATGCCGGTCCCCAGGATGCAGACTGCATCGTAGGCTGCGGCGAAGCGCATCACGATCGGTTCGGAGACGGCGCTGCGTCCAGCGTCGCGGGAGCCGACTGGCGTCCCGCGCGGGCGATCGGGCAGGCCGTCGCCACGGCCGATGGATCCGGCCGGCGTGGTGTCGAGCGCTGCATCGAGTCGAGGATTCATCTGAGGCTCCGGCGAAGGGTCTCGTCGATATGGAGCGATAATCGCCGCAGGGTCAGTTCGATGTTGTGATCAAGTGGCGTCCGCGCATTTCAGGCGGCGAGTACACCGGCTGCGAAGCGATGCGGCGTGCGTGATTCCACAAACCTGCCGGCCGCTTCGCGATCGAGAAAGGACGCGGGGCCATGCTGTACCATTTGGGTGATCGCATCGGCGAGCGCCGCCGGACAGGAGGCGTCGACCGCAAGGCCCAGCCGGTGCTCCCGGGTCAGCCGGCCGACCAGCCCGTACTCCTGGGCGAGAAGCGGCCGGCCGGCACGCGCCGCCCAGAGAAGGACGCCGCTCGAGCCGACGAAGCGCTGATAGGGCGCAAGGATGACGCTGCTGCGCTGAACCAGGCTCTCGAGCTCGGCATCGTTGAGGCGCCTGTCGTCTATGCCGAACCACAGGACGGGGCGGGCGTGCAGAAGGCGCTGTCGCGCTTCTTCGAGCCGTTCGCGCAAGGCAGGTTCAACCCGGCCTGCGAACAATACGCCGATGCGGGCAGCCACCGACGGTGGCAGCAGTTCGAGTGCCTGTGGGACGACCAGGGCACCCTTGCGCTCGGTGAGATAGCCGAACAGCAGAAAGATGAGGCGATCCGGTGGCAGTTCGGCGTTGTCATTGCGAACGCCGACCGGAGGATGTGCGGGATCGGGAAGATACTCGACCTTGCGGCCGCCCCTGTAGCGGCGTGCTGCATAGGCCGGGAAGAAGGGGTCAAGCGACATGACTCGGGACAGGGCGGTGTTGCGCAGCATCAAGCGGTAGAGCAGGTCCTTGCGCAGATCCCGCAGCCGCTCGCGCAGGCGGGGTTCGGGACCTCGGAAGCCGGCATAGTGGACCGACGGCCTGAACAGGATGCCCGATATCACCGCGGAGCCGCAGCGCAGGCCTAGCGCCAGCGGCAAGGCGAGCAGATCGAGCGACAGGAAGAGACCGGATGCGGCGCCACTGTCCCTGATATGGCGCCGCATCGTCCACCACCGCGCGAATGCCGCCAGCCAGAGCCGGCGATGGGTGCACCAACGGCGCTCGGAGGCCGATATGGGCCTGAGTTCGATTCTGCCCATCGTCGGCGCCGGAAGCGAGCAGGCCAGCGCGCGGCAGAGCGATTCAGGCGCGACGAGGGCAATGGCCGGCCGGTGGCCGTCGGCGGCGGCATACTCGATCAGATGTTTGAGCCATTCCTGGGCATGACCCTCCGGGTCAGGCTCGAAGATCAACAGGTCAGGGGGCATCCGGCTATCGCGCCGCGGCGGCGGCGTCCAGGCGGCTCATGAAGGCGCCGAGGACCCGCGACTTCGCGTAGTTTAGCTCGACGAACGCGCGACCACGCCGCCCCAGTTCGTTGCGCAGGTGGGCGTCGTCAGCCAGGCGGATCACGGCGTCGGCAAAGGCCGCCGGGTCACCGGGCGGCACGCAGAGGAACGCCTCGCTCTCGCGCTGAAGCGTCCACAGAACGCTGCCGGGGAGGGCGGTCGCGACGAAGGGCCGGCCCACGGCCATGATGTTGAAGACCTTCGATGGAACGGCGAACGCCGCGGCGGCCGGATTCTGCGGCACGAGATGGATATCGCCCGCTGCCAGCGCCGGTCCCAGCGCCTCGTTGGGCTGCAGTTCGGTGAAACGGATGTTGCGCAGGGCGCGCCGGGTGATTTCGGCGGCGAGCGCCGAACCTCGGCTGCCGTTGCCGCGCAGGACGATCTCGATATCGGGGCGGACGGCGGCAAGCTGTTCGGCCAGGGCCACCACCTGGTCGAGCCCCTGCTTGCGGCCGAGGTTGCCGCTGTAGAGCACCTGGACGGAGCCGTGGGAGACGGGATCGATCGCACGGATCACATCCGTGTCGACCCAGAGCGGCACGACCTCGATGGGGGATCGAACGCCGATCCGCAGGAGCTGATCCTTCATCGCCTCGGAGAGGACCACGACGAGATCGGCGCGATTGAGTACGGTGCGCTCGCAGGCCCGCATCAGCCGGGTGAGCGGGCCGGCGCCGGAGATGCCGAGCCCTTCGGCCAGTCCGGACTGGATATCGTGGATGAGTGCGATGCAGATGCCCTTCCTGCCGCGCGCCGCCAAGCCGAGGGCGACCGACAGGATGGAGGGGCAGAGCGCGAGCACGATCGCATGCCTGCCGATGCGCCCGGTCGCCAGCGCCGCCAGCCCGCGCAACAGGAACTCGGCTTCGTTCGCGATGCGCGACGCGGCGCCGTCGCCGCGCGGCGCACCGACCGCCAGACGCTCGACGATGCTGCCGCGAACCACCTCCCGGTGGCGCTTGCGGTCGCGATAGCCGGCGAAGATGTGTGTTCCTGGATAGTGCGGCAGGCCGCTTACGACCGTGGTCTGTCTGCCGTGGCGAGCGAGCCACTCGGCAAGATCCGTGCTGAAGGGCGCCGAGCCGATCAGCTCGGGCCAGAAGTAGCGCGACACGAAAAGGATACCGGGTCCGGCTGTCATGTGCCCTCAGGTCGTGCTGGGCCGGCGCGTCCCTTCATAGGAGGGCGCAAGGTAGCCGTACTGGCGATACTGCTTGGAGACCACCCGCGACATCACGATTCCGGCAACGTCTCCCTGGGCATCAATGATCTGCTTCAGCGCTTCGACGGCGCATTCCTGCGGCGTGTGCCCCCAGCGGACGAGAAAGACGAGCTTGTCCACGGCGCGCGACAAGGCGAGGACATCGGCTGCGACGAGCGCAGGCGGCGTGTCCAGCAGGATGAAATCGTAGTGCGACCGCAGTGCGGCCAGGATCTGCCGCATGCGCTCGGCGCCGATGAGATGCGCCATGCGGGGATTCCACGGGCCGGCCGGCATGACGTCCACGCCGGACATCGGTTCGTGGTGGATGACCTGGTCGAGATCGGGACGCTCGTCCGTCAGTAGGTCGATCAGGCCGGCGCGATTGCTGCACTGGAAGGTCTGGTGCAGGCGCGGGCTGCGCCAATCGCAGTCGATCACCAGCACCTTCTTGCCGTTGCTGGCCAGCAAACGGCCGAGCGAGGCCACGGTGACGGACTTTCCTTCCGAAGGCGTCGCAGAACTGAAGGCGATCGTACGAGGAGACTGGACCATCTCGGAAGACTCGATCCCGATGTACAGACGCCGCAGCGCTTCGCTGAAATCCGAGGTCGGCTGTCGCAGGACCTGTACGGAGGGCGACGTACGGCCGCTCACCTCCGGGATCATCGCCATGACCGGCAGTCCGGTCAGCGTCTCGAGCTGGTCCGCACGCCTGAAGGTGTTGTCGTTGCCTTCGCGCAGCAGGGCGATGGCCGCCCCGACCATGAAGCCGCCAGCGATGCCCAGGATCGCGATCAGGCTCTTCGGGGGAAAACTCGGCGCCTGCGCGGGGGCCGCCGATGATACAAGCTTGGCGTTGGCATCCAGGATGTTTTCGGCGCCGGTGGTCTGCTTGGCGCGCAGCAGCATGGCCTCGAGCAGGTTACGGTTGACCGCGGCATCGCGTTCGAGGGCCTCGAGCTGAATCGACTTGTCGTTTACCGCCCCCATCTGCTGCTTGAGCTGATCGAAGTTCTTGGCGAGCGTTTCGTACCGTGCCTCGGCCGTACGGGCTTCGCGGCCGAGACCCTCTACGATCTTGCCGACCTCGGCGTTGAGGCGGCCCTGGATGTTGGCGACCTCGGCGCGGGCCTTCCTCATCATCGGATGGCGCTCGCCGTGGGCGGCCGACAGTTCCGCGGCCCGTCGCTCGGAATCGGCCAACTGCTGTTTGAGAGCGTTGATCAGCGAGGACTGGAGAACATCCGGAATGCTTTCTTGGCCCAGACCTTCGCCGCGTAGAGCCTGTGCTTCCGCAAGTTTGGCATCCGCCTGGGCCTTGGCGGTCTGTGCTGCCACCAATTGGCTGTTGAGCTCGCTCAACTGCTGCGTCGTCACGCTGCTCGTGGTGCTCTTGTAGAGATCGTTTCGACGGCGGTAGTCCTCGACCGCCTGGTCCGACTTCTTCACCTGTTCGCGCAGCTCGGACACGCGCGACATCAGGAACCGGTCGACGCGATCCATCGCGCCGACTTTGTCGCGGCGCTGCTGCTCAAGGTAGAGCTCGGCGAAGGCGTTGGCGACATTCGCCGCAGTTCGGGGATCCTGCGACTCGGCCTTGACACTGAGCACATGCGACCGGCCCAGGATCGAAACGTCGAGGTGCAACAGAACCGCATCGATCATGCGGTTCTCTTCGGCGGTGCCGTCCGTTGAAGATGCCGGCACCGTATCGTGGGCCGACGAAGGGGCGATGCCCAGCCATTGCTCGATGCTCGTCAGCAGGCGATTCCGGGCCGCACCGATGCGGCTCCAGATCGAGGGTTCGCGTAGCGCGGCATTGAATTCAGGGTCGCGCTGCAGGTCAAGCCGAGCAATGACCTGGCGTGCAACGGCGCGTGATTGCAGGAGCAAGCCTTCATTCTGGACCCGTTCGGCGTCGGGACTGACGTCGGCGACGATCGATTCGACGTTCAGTACCTTCGGCCCCTGTATCCCGACCAGAACGCGCGCCTCCGAGACATAGTAGGAGGGCATAGACCAGGCTACCGCCGCCGCAGCTCCCCCCACAACCAGGGTGCATGCAGCGATCAGCAGTCTATGTCGCCACAGCTTGCGCAGCGTCTCGGTGAGCCCCGGCCCATCCGCCGCCGCTGCCGCCGGTGGCGATGGAAAGGTTCCGACGAAGGCCTGGTGCGGCACGGCCAAACGCGGCGCCAGTCGGCGGGAGGGAAGGCGGGGTGGCTGGGCGGCGAGATGATCCATCAGAAGTAACGCTCACGCACTTCGAGTGTATCGCCGGGGCGAATCTTCGTTTCGGGTTTGGCGGGGACCCGCACCATGCGTCCGTCCTTGTCGAGACGCTTGATGTAGTACTCGGTCGTGTTCGCACGGTAAGTATATCCGCCGGCCATCGCGACGGCGTTCAACGCGGTAATGTCGGTCACGTATGGGTAGTTGCCTGGCTTCTGGACTTCACCCAGCACGTAGAAGGGCCGGCGTGTAAGCACTTCCACGGTCACGCTCGGATTGACCAGATAGTCGTTGTTGAGACGGCTGGCGATCGTCGATTGAAGCTCCCGGGGCGTCAGACCGTTGGCGTCGATGTTGCCGACGAGCGGATAGGCGATCCGGCCATTACCATCCAAGGTGAACTCTCCGGTGAGATTGGGCTCGCCGAACACGGTGATGCGCGTGCGATCGTTTGGCCCAAGCCTGTAATCGGCGGTCACTGCCGACATGCTGTTCGCGCCCCGGGCTCCACCCGGCGCGAGACCCAGTGTCTCGGTCTCCTCGACGATCGGAGTCGGATCGCTCTGACAGGCAGAGGCGATGCCGAGGGCGCAGATGACGAGACTGCAACGTAGCGTCAGGGCAAAAATGGACGGCATGGTTTCACCTCATCGCGAAGGGAAGGCGAACGCGCCTGTTGACTCGTCAAGACGTGGGCGCATGGAGTGGCGGGAGCGATCGGAGTCTCCATTGCGACAGTTCACACTCGGCCGTAGCTGTCGGAGAGCCGGACGATATCGTCCCCCCCCAGATAGCCGCCGGACTGGACTTCGATCAGCTCCAGCGGAAGCTTGCCCGGATTCTCGAGCCGATGCTCGGCGCCCACCGGGATATACACGGATTCGTTCTCGCAAAGCAGGCGGCGGTCCTCGCCGCATTGCACGAGCGCCGTTCCGCGCACCACGACCCAATGCTCGGCACGGTGGTAGTGCTTCTGCAGGCTCAGTCTCGCACCGGGCTTGACGGTGATCCGCTTCACCTGGAAGCGGTCGCCCGCGTCGACCGTCCGATAGTTGCCCCAGGGACGATGACAGGTCGAGTGCTGCTGTGGTTCGGGACGGTTGTCGCGCTTCAGGCGCTCCACGACGCGGGACACCGCGCCGGCGGCACCGCTGCCGGCGACGAGCACGGCATCGTCCGTCGCCACCACGGTGACGTTGTCAATTCCGACCGCGGCCAGAAGGGGCCCTTCGGAGCGCAGATACGAGTTCGTCGCTCCGTCATGCAGCACGTCGCCCTGGATGACATTGCCGTCCGGATCGCCGGCGGCGATGCTGTGCAACGCAGGCCATGAGCCGACGTCGCTCCAGTTCATCTCGACCGGTACGACGGCGGCCTTGTCGGTATGCTCCATCACGGCGTGATCGATGGAAAGCGATGGCGCCTCGGCGAATGCCGCCGCATCGAGCCGGACGCAGTCGGCATCAGCCGCCGACGCCGCGACGGCACGGCGGCAGGCGTCCAGCATGGCGGCGTCTATCCGCGCAAGCTCGTCGAGATAGGTGCGGGCACTGAACAGGAATATGCCGCTGTTCCAGAAGAACGTCCGGCTTTCGACAAAGCGTTGGGCCGTTTCGTGGTCGGGCTTTTCGACGAAGCGTTCGACGTCGAAGACGCCGTCGGCCCCGTCCAGCGGGATACCGCCCTGGATGTAGCCGTATCCGGTATCGGCACGGTCCGGCTGAATGCCGAATGTCACCAGGCGCTCGGCCTGCGCGGCAGACATGCCGGTCATCACGGCTTGGTGGAATTGTGGCAACGATGCGATCACATGGTCGGACGGTTGCACGAGCATCAGGGCGTCCGGATCCTTCTCCAGGAGCCAGAGCGCGGCCGCGGCGATGGCCGGGGCCGTGTTGCGTGCCGTCGGTTCGAGAAGGACGATCTGAGGTTGTACATCCACCTCGCGAAGCTGGTCGCAGACGAGGAAGCGGTGCGCGTCGTTGCAAACCACGACCGGTGCGGCAAATCCGGCATCGGCCTGGCCGCGCAGCGCCGTTTCCTGCAGCAGGGAGCGATCGGAAACGAGCTTCAGGAGCTGCTTCGGATAGGCGGCACGCGAGAGCGGCCACAGCCGCGTGCCGGAGCCGCCCGAAAGAATGACTGGATGGATCTGGGCCGAGCCGTGCTGCTGGAATCGCGCGAGGTCGGGAAGGGTGTCCATGGGATTCCGTGGGATGGGATTGTTGAGAGAAAGCTATGCAGCGTCCGTCGCGCGGACCAGTGATTAACCTGTGTCTCACCCGAGCAGGGCATCTCACCAGAGAGCACAGGGAACGTTCGCCAAAAGCAATGCGCCGCCCTACGGTTGCAGGGCGGCGCATCGAATGATCGAGGGAGCCGACGAGTCAGACGCGTTTGCGCATCGATGCTACTGTTTGCCCCAGCGATAGCCGAACGACTGGTAGTTTTCGATCTCGCCGAACTCCGGGTCGATCGACCGAAACTTGTTCCTGATGCGCTTGATGCAGGAGCGGACGTTGGTGCGATAACCATTTTCGCCGCTGCCCGCGATGAAGCCGACGTAGTGCATGCAGTCGTAGATCGCCCGATAGGTGACGTAGGAGCCGATGTTGGACGCCAGCAGATGGATGATCTTGAACTCGGTCACAGTAAGGTCGAGATCGACATCATCCCAATAGGCACGGCTTACGGCGGGCTTGAGGAGCAACCGGCCGCAATGGAAGTTTATGCTCGAATCGAATTCCGCCGGCTTGCGCCTCGCATCGGCGATCATCCGCAGACGCTGGATGAGCACAGGCACGCCGCGCGACTTGTCGACGAAGTCGATGGCGCCGCGTTCGAGCGCCAGCATCTCGTGGGCGGGATGCGACTGGCCCGTCAGGAACACCACCGGCACCATGACCCCCCTGCGTCTCAGCGCCGGCAGGAGATCGATGCCGGAGATGGTCGGCAGATTCCAGTCGAGCAGGATGATGTCATGGCAGGCCTCGTCGCTGCCGTATGCCTCGAGAAGCGATGCGCCGTCGGCGAAGACGGCGACGTCGAACCCATAGTCGCCCAGTTCGTTTCCCACCACTTCCCGAAAGGCGTCGTCATCCTCGACGAACGCGACGCGGATGCGCCGCCGCGTACCATCGTCCTCGCCGACGACAGAACCGAACGCCGGAGCAGGATAGGAGCCAGGCCACGCAGAGACGCCGTCCTTCATCTGTGTCGTCATTGCTCTCCACCTCGTTCACAAGAGTTCCGAGTTGCCTGGACAGCCGCTTTGGCGAGCGGCGCCGCCACGTCGGTGCGGCGGCTTTCCTCCTCATTGTCGACGAGCCGGAAACCGGATCTGCTGACCCTCGCTGTGCGCGCACTCCAAGCTGCGACGCACAAACCCGTTCGGGGTGGCGTTGGTTGCACATGGATAGCCGGCGTTGACACTTGGTCGCAGTACGTCGTTGGTTGGCACGACACCCAACTTATGCGGCAGTGCATCACACCATGTTGCGGGTGCACAATGGGATCGCAAGCGTTACGGCGCGCAGACGCGGCCAATCACAGATTGGACACGGGCGTTCTCAGGGCCGGCCAGCCCTCGGATGGCAGTGAATGCCGCAGGTCGGCGAGGGCTGTGACCAATGGATGATGGAGCAGCCGCTGCGACGCGGTTAGCGGCGCTCGACGATGTGCACGGTGACCGCGCTGGAATGGCCTGCATCATCGACGACAGCCACGCGCGCGATACCGGGGCCACCCGGCACCCATCGGCTGCTGTCGAGGGGGCGTCCGTCGACGAGCCAGCGCAGGGCGCCCCGCCCGCCCTTGGCGGCGAGCGGCACGGCTTCGCGCATTCCGACCTCGATGCGGGCACCGGCCGGGGGATAGGCGATGCGCAGCCCGCCGGATTCGGTCGTCGGACCAAGGCTGCGCATACGCACGGGCAGATCGCGCCATGACGCGACTCGCAGGGCGTCGGCGGGCGGCGGAACGGCCCGGTTGTCCTCGGCCGGCAGCCGACCGAACGCCTTGAGCAGGATAGGGAGCGCGGACGAGCGTCCAAGCTCGCCAGGCCTCGACGTGCCGTCGGCATGGCCGACCCACACCACTACTGTCCAGTTGGTGCTGAAGCCCGCGGCCCATGCGTCGCGATATCCGGCGGAAGTGCCGGTCTTGTAGGCGATGCGACGGTCACGCAGCGAGACGGGCAGCGATGCGAAGCCTTCGGGCAGTGGTGCATCGGCCAGGATGTCGCCCACGTACCAGGCGGCGGCTGGGCCGAGGAGCCGCACGGAGTGCGCCGGGGGTTGATCGCGCCGGACGACAGGGGACGCGAACAGTCCGCCGCGCGCGAGGCCGGCGTAGAGGCCGGCCATCTCCAGTGGGGAGACGGCGGCGCTGCCGAGCGCAATGCCGAGGGAGGCGCCGTTGTCGCCTGCTGGCAGGCCGGGGCGCCCGCCCGC